>Ga0182015_10001240_pt1 | contig 34457 bp, 27 predicted proteins | sample 712P3MmetaG_FD_120478 | JGI IMG/M metagenome (GOLD analysis project Ga0182015, IMG submission 120478) | Permafrost microbial communities from Stordalen Mire, Sweden - 712P3M metaG | ecosystem: Environmental > Terrestrial > Soil > Wetlands > Permafrost | place: Sweden: Stordalen | collected...
AACCAGCGCCGCTGGTGTTCCAGCGCGTCGAATATAACCGCATCCAACAGCCGGAATTGCGCGCGCGCTACGAACCCATCGCCACGCGCTACCAGGACGCCTTCGCGCGGCGCAAAACGGAGGCGCTGGCGATCGTGCAGGCGCGCCACACCGGCGACGCGCGTGCCGAGAGCGAGGCGATCGGCAACTACCGGCGCGCGCAGCAGGACGTGGATGCGGCGCGCCGCCAGGGCGCGAGCTTAGTGGCAGCTACCGGCGGAGAGAAGGGCTTCCGGGATACCAATTACATTTTTCTATCCTTCGTGACAAAGTATCTTCCGGCGGGCATCGTGGGCCTGCTGATCGCGGTGATTCTGGCCGCCACCATGTCGTCCAGCTCCGGCGAGATCAACTCGCTGGCCACGGTCTCGGTCGTCGACATTTACAAGCGCCACATCCGGAAGCACGCCACGGATCATCACTATTTGACGGCCTCGCGGGTGGCCACCGCCTTCTGGGGCGCGTACGCGGTGGCATTCGCGGGACTCGGAAAGCATCTGGGATCGCTGATCGAAGCCGTGAATATCGTCGGATCGCTGTTCTACGGATCGCTGCTGGGAGTATTTGTACTGGCCTTCTTCTTCAAGCGAGTGAGCGGCACCGGCGCCTTCGTGGGCATGCTGGCCGGAGAGGCCGCCATCTTCGCGGCCTTTCTCTTTACGGGGATTTCGTTCCTGTGGTACAACGTGATCGGCTGCCTAGTGGTGATTGCGGCCGGGATGGCCGTCAGCTACGTTTCGCCGGCAGCTTCCGCCACACCAGATACAGCACGATAACTGCGCCGATCGCGCAGGAGGCGATCATCATGTGGTGGTGGATCTGCGCCGAGACCACTTGCCAGCGGTCTCCCAAGAAATAACCCAGCGATACAAACGTGGTGGCCCATAGGAATGCGCCCATGTAAGCAAACAGCGCGAAGATGTGCGGCTGGACGTAGGAGACGCCCGCGGCGTATGCCGTCAGATGGCGAATGCCCGGAACGAAGTAGCCGAAAGTGAGGCTCCAATGCCCCACGCGCTCGAAGAACCGGTGGGCCTTGGCCAGCCGCTCCTCCGTGAGATGGATATACTTGCCGAAGCGGTGGATCAGCGCCAGCCCGAAAGTCCGGCCCAGCGTGTAGCTTACAGTGATGCCGGAGATGGTACCGGCTAGCACGGTGAGGAAAGCGGGCACCGGCTTGAAATGATGCGAGAAAATCAGGTAGCCGGTGAAGGCAAGCAGCGTCTCGTCGGGAACTGGCAGGCCGACAATGCCCAGCATGAGCAGGCAAAAGATCGCCGGATATCCATAGTGCGAGATCCAGTCGAGAACATAGTGCTCCATGGCCGCGGCCGCGCTTGGCTACACCACCAACGTGGATACTTCCACTTGGGAGCGATTGCCCTCCACCACCACGATGCCGGATTCTGTGACGTGGTGATAGCGGCGGTCGTCCTCCAGATCGTAACCGATGCAGGCGTCGGCGGGCACGCGCACGTTCTTATCGAGGATGGCCCGGCGGACACGCGCGCGTCGGCCGATGTCGCAGTTATCCAAGATGAGGCAGTCCTCCACCAGCGCGCCGGCATGCACTTTGACCCCGCGAAACAGCACGGAATTCTTCACGGCGCCGCCCGAGAGAATGCATCCGCCGGAGCAGATGGAGTCGATGGCCTCGCCGCGGCGGTTTTGGTCGTCGAATGTGAACTTCGCGGGCGGTTCCGGATAGCTGGCGGTGCGCAGAGGCCATTTCCGGTTATAAAGGTTGAGCGCGGGCTTCACGGTGCGCAGGTCCATATTGGCGTCGTAGTAGGCGTCGATGGTGCCGACGTCGCGCCAGTAGGCGGCCCCATCGGCAGGTTCGCCGGGAATGCGGTTGCTCTGGAAATCGTACGCGAACATCTCCGAGTTGCCGGCCAGCTTGGGCAGGATGTCGTGGCCAAAGTCGTGCGAGCTGCTTTCGTTGGTGGCGTCCTCGTACAGTTCGCGCAGCAGGGTGCGCGTGGAAAAGATGTAGTTGCCCATGGAGGCGTAGACCCGCTCGGGATCGCCGGGAATGGTGGGGGCGTCCGCCCGCTTTTCGTGGAACGCGATGATCCGCCCATCCGGAGCCGCTTCGATGACTCCAAACTCCGCGGCGAATTTCTTGTCCACCGGGATGGCGGCTACGGTAACCGCGGCGCTCTTCTGCTCGTGGTACTCGATCATACTATCGATGTTCATACGGTAGATGTGGTCGCCACCGAAGATGGCTACCACATGCGGATCGGCCTGCTCCACCAGGTTGATGTTCTGGTAGATGGCGTCCGCCGTACCCTGGTACCAGGTTTCACCGGCCGAGCGCATTTGGGCCGGCACCGGTATAATGAACTGGGTTTTGAGGAGTCCGCCAAATTGCCATCCCTCGCTCAGGTGCTGCAGCAGCGATTGGCTCTTGAACTGCGTCAGCACGTAGATGGAATAGATGCCCGAGTTGATGAAATTGCTCAGGACGAAGTCGATGATGCGATACTTCCCGCCGAAGGGGACAGCGGGCTTGGCACGTTCCTTGGTCAGCGGGTACAACCGGGTACCCTTTCCACCTGCTAGCACGATTCCCAGGACGCGTAGTCGCATAGGTTGTCAGCCAATATACTATCAGGAGGCGTGTGGTTGCGCGCCAAGCCGAGGCGTGGGTCGGCTTGCTTGTACTACGATCCATCACTTTCTTCGCGGGCCGCGAACAACGGCTATGGCGCATGACCCGCGGCAAATCGTGGAAAAAAGCATGGGCAGGCGTGGTGGCCGCAACAGGATGCGGTCGAACGGCTGGCGGAGGTTCCCGGATTCGGGGTGGATGCAGCCGAACAGGCGGTCGCCGAAGTGTTTCCCGGCGCGGCAGCGTTCGCCTAGGCTCCGGAACTGTGTTCCTGGGTAGGAGTTTTCTCCCGGCCGGGAGGATCCCGCGGAGGTATTCTAAAGCAACCGCAGTCCCAAGGGCAATCGGATGATGCGGCGGGTGCCGACCCAAGTAGCCAACGCGGTCGTGAAGTCCGCAGGGAGTGCCATCGCCCATCGCCTATGCCGGCTCACCACCCCATGCCGGACGGGGTTCCGAGGGTGGGTTTTCGACCGTGCGCGGCTCCTCCAGGACCCGCTGTATGCGGCGCCATGTAATGTTCGGTTTTCAAATTGCACTATATCCTCGGAGGGGCGAACGAACTTTATGTGGATAGCCGGCGGACTCGCGGTTTTGGTGCTACTTAGCTTACTGGTATCGATGATTTCCACCCCTCCGACCGTCGGGCGTTGACACACGGGTGTACAAATCCGACACACCGCGCCGGTCAGACCGACTCGAAATAGCGCGCCAGTTCCCAGTCCGTTACCGCTTTCTCATACTGCCGCACTTCCCATTCGCGGGTGCTCGCGTAGTGCTCCACAAACTCTTCCCCCAGCCACTCGCGCGCCATGCGGCTCTCGCGGAACAGGCGCGTCGCATCCGCCAGCGTGCGCGGCAGCGCCGGCGCGTCTCCCGAATAAGCATTGACCGTGGGCGGCGGAAGCTCCAGCTTGCGCTCGATGCCGTCCAGCCCCGCGGCCAACGCCGCCGCCATCGCCAGGTACGGATTGATGTCCGCCCCCGTAAGCCGCAGTTCCACGCGCGCGGATTTGCCGCGGCTGGGAATCGCCCGCACGGCCGTGGTGCGATTGTCCACACCCCAGGTGGTATTTACCGGAGCCCAGGCGCCGGGTACGGTGCGCTTGTAAGAATTGATCGTGGGGCAAAAAATGGCGGTCAATTCCTGCATATTCGTCGCGAGGCCGGCCACGTATTGCTCCATTGGTTCGGGCATCCCACCGTCCGCCGCCTCGCCGGAAAACAGGTTCTCATTGTTTCCCGTGCGGCTAAGGCTCTGATGCAAGTGCCCGCTCGACCCCGGCAGTCCGGCGTTCCACTTGGCCATGAACGTCGGCGTCAAGTTGTGCCGCCCGGCGATCTCTTTCACCGCAACCTTGAATAGCGCCGCGCGATCGGCCGCCGCCAACCCCGCCTCCACCGCAATCGCCGCCTCGTAAACGCCCGGTCCGGTTTCCGTGTGGAAAGCTTCCAGCGGCACATCGAACGCCGCCAGCAATTCCATGATCTCCAGCACCAGTTCCGCATTGGCCGACGCCCGCACCACGCTGTAGCCGAACATGCCCGGGGTCAGCGGCGTCAGCCCCGCAAAATGCTTGTCGCGCAAGCTCTGCGCCGTCTCGCGAAAGATGAAGAATTCGTACTCCGCCGCAAAATGCGCCGCGTACCCCCGCTCGGCCGCGCGCTCGAGCACCCGCTGAAACACCTGCCGCGGCGCGATCTCCAGCGGCCCGCCCGCGTCGTCGCAGAGATCCAGCAGGAAGAACGCCGTACCCGGTTCCCACGGCACCAGCCGGTAACTGGACATGTCGATGCGGCAGTGCGCATCCGGATACCCGGTGTGCCAGCCCGTGAATTTCGCGTTGTCGTACAGCACGTCGCCGATATCCCAGCCGAAGATCACGTCGCAAAAGCCCAATCCGGATTCGGCCGCCGACCAAAACTTCTCCAGGCTGATATATTTTCCGCGTAGCGTAGCGTCCATATCGAAGGCGCCCAGTTTGACGTGCCGGACGTGGTTGTCCTCGAACCGCCGCCGGATCGACTCGCGGTCCATCAAAGCGCCACCCAAACGGACTTGATATTGGTGTATTGCTCCAGCGCGCAGGAGCCCAGATCGCGCCCGAAGCCGCTCTGTTTATAGCCACCGAAAGGCGACGCGGTGTCGAACCCGTTGTACGTATTGATCCACACCGTGCCCGCCTTGATATCCGCCGCCATGCGGTGTGCGAGCTTGATGTCGCGCGTCCACACCGCCGAAACCAGGCCGTAGATGGTGCAGTTGGCGATCTCCACGGCTTCATCGGCGTCCCGGAATTTCAGCGCGCAGAGCACCGGGCCGAATATCTCCTCCTGCGCGATTTTCATCTCCGGCTTCACTTCGGAAAATATGGTGGGCTTGACGAAGAAACCCTTGGCCTTGGCGCCTTCGGTGTCACGCTCGCCGCCGCACTCGAGTTTGGCGCCTTCGTCCTTGCCCGATTGGATGTAATCCAGAATGCGCTCCATTTGCCGTCCCGACACCTGCGACCCCATCTGGGTGCCCTTGTCGAGGGGATCGCCGACCTTCAACTTCCGCGCGCGCGCCACCAGTTCGCCCACGAAGCGGTCGTGGATCTCTTCATGCACCAGCAGCCGAGATGCCGCGCTGCAGATCTCGCCCTTGTTCGCGAAGATGCCCCAGAACGCCGACTTCAGCGCGGCGTCCATGTCGCAATCCGGAAAAATGATGTTGGGCGACTTGCCGCCCAGTTCCAGGCTAAGCCGCTTCAAGTTGGATTCGCCCGATGCCTGCAGCAGCCGCCGCGCCGTGCGGATGCTGCCCGTGAAGCTGATCTTGTCCACGTCCATGTGCAGCGCCAGCGCGTCGCCGGCCGTCTGGCCGTAGCCGGTGACCACATTCAGAACGCCATCCGGCAGGCCCGCCTCCGCGCAATACTCGGCCAGCTTCAGCGCCGTGAGCGGGGTCCATTCGGAGGGCTTCAGCACTACCGAGCAGCCGCACGCCAGCGCCGGCGCCACTTTCCACGCGGCGATCTGCAGCGGATAATTCCACGGCACGATGCCGCCCACAACGCCCACCGGCTCGCGTAGCGTGTAGTTCAGAAAGGGGCCGTCCACCGGAATGGTTTCGCCGTAGATCTTGCGCACCCAGCCCGCGTAATAGCGAAAAGCGTCGATGGCCGGATCCACATCCGCGCCGCCAGCCTCGCGCACGGTCTTGCCGTTCTCCATGGATTCCAGCATGGCCAGCTCCGCGCGGTGCTTCAGCAGGATTTCGGAAATATCCCACAGGATTTTTTCCTTCTTGGATGGGTCCATGCCACGCCAGCTCTTGCGCTCGAAACTGGCGCGCGCGGCGGCCACGGCGCGGTCTATATCGCAGCTTTGGCCGTCCGGAACGGTGGTCAGCAGATCTCCGGTGGCCGGGTTAACGATGTCGATCGCGCCGCCCTGCTGCGCGTCCTCCCAGCGGCCATTGATAAACAGCTTGCCTGGGTGCAGTTGTGGTTTGATCTCTTCGGATGCGGTCATGACCTCATTGTAGCTGGCGTGGCGCATGCACTCCTGCCAGTCAGATCAGGCCACTCGTGCCGACGCCATGGCCCATTCCACAGCGACGCCGGGAGCTACCAATTGCCACAGTCGCACCGACTCCCAGTCCGAATCGGAGAGCCGTCCGATCAACCGGACTTCGCGCTGGGATGGAGTGACCGGAAACAACCTAAACCAGGATGCCCCATGTAGTCCCTCTTGCTTCCAATCACGCAATACACAGTCAGTGAGAGCCAACGGCCTCGGGCCTGGGTGGTGATCAGACCTACTACGACATCGGGTCTATGCCGATGGTAATCTTCCGTCGAGAGCACAACGGCGGGACGAGTTTTGGTTACGTGCGCGCCTGGAAAGGCTCCAACCACGACGTCTCCGGGCTTCAACGGTCTTCCCGCTCCTGAGCTTCGGAACGCTGCAAAGCGGCCGCGGTTGCTTCGCCGAGATCCTCGTCGCTCCAGGCGTCGGACCACTCAATCGCGCGCCCTCCCGCAAGGTCGGCAAGTTGATGAGCCGGAGGCACGCAGGGTTTTGCGGCATTTGGCGGCATCGGTCGAACCGTCGGCTCGCATCGGATCATGAAGCGGTCCGGTTGGCGGGATTATCCTTTTTCGTTTCACGACGGGGAAGAAGTCGGTCCAGCAATTCTTTCTAAGCTGCGTACCGCGTCCGTTGGGATCCGTACATTGGAAATGAACGTGCCGCGATCTCAGTATGAAAACTGTCTCTGGCGTTTTCCGTTTCTTTCAGACGGCGCGGGACGCCGCAGGCGCGTTGCGGCGCGCCGGATTCTCGGAGAGGCAAGTCAATCTGTTATCTCCGGCTTCCTCGGAAGCGGAGATCCACAGCATTCCGACCTCGGATTCCGAACAACCGGGAGTGGGTGGCGCGTTCGGAGGCGTAGTCGGTGGAGCCCTTGGCTTGGCTGGGGGTTTCGAACTGGGAATGGCCGCGACCGCACTGCTGATTCCCGGCGTCGGACCGATATTGGCGTTTGGCATCGCCGGCGCGGCGTTGCTTGGAGTTGGCGGCGCTGTCGGCGGGACCGCCCTGGGCAAAGCGGCCGACGACCAAGCCACTGACGGCGTCCCTGCGGATGAAATCTTCTTCTACGAAGACGCCTTGCGGCAGGGCCGCTCGATAATCCTGGTGCTTGCCGAAAATGATTCGGAAGAACAGCGCGCACACAAACTGTTGGCGGATGCCGGGGCGGAGAGCCTGGATGCGGCGCGGCAGGATTGGTGGCTGGGGCTGCGCGACGCCGAACAAGAACACTATCGGGGCCTGGGGCACAACTTCGAATTGGACGAAGATGTGTATCGCACCGGCTTTTATTCCGCCCTGCGCCGCGAATGCCGCGGCAAGTCGATCGACGAGGAGACCGACTGCTTGAAGTGGTGGTATCCGGATGTTTGGGATTCCGAGCCGTTCCAGCGGGGATTTGAGCGTGGCCGGAAGTACTGGCAACAGCAGGAAACCGGCGAGGCGATCGGCAGGCATTGACAAGGCAGTTGGTTAAGACTCAACGTACAAAGGAGATTTTCAAGTGTTTCTAGGACTGTTTGTTATTTTGCTAGTGTTGTGGCTGCTTGGATTTTTCGCGTTTCACGTGGCAGGCGGCCTGATTCACCTGCTGTTGATCGTAGCAGTGATTTCTTTGGTGGTGCATCTCTTCAGGGGCCGCAGCATGGCCTGAAGGCAGGATCGTGTTTTGGCCGTTGGCTTGCCTAACGATGTAGGCAGGCTGTCCCGGCGGTGACCTTTTTTGCTGCTTCCGGAATATCCTTGGCCGCGCCGAAGAAGAGCAGCGTCAGGCGCGACACGGGACAGTCCTCCAAAACCGCGTGCAGAATCCGCCACAACGAGTGCAGTCCTTGCTCCGCAGTGGGATGGTCCCCGTGGACCGCGGCCGACTCGCTCGTCGGCCCCTCGCGATTATCGAAAACATTGGTTTTCCGAACGAAAGAGCGGGTTGAGGGGGACCCGCGCAGACCAGGGGGTCTGCCCCACAACCAGGTTTAGGAGTAACGAAGGATGGACGCAACCGAATTGGACCAACTGGCGATCGACACGATTCGTTTCCTGTCCGTGGACGCCGTTCAAAAGGCCAATAGCGGCCACCCTGGGCTACCCCTCGGCGCGGCACCCATGGCCTATGTGTTGTGGACGCGTTTTCTCCGGCACAATCCCGCCAATCCGGAGTGGTTCGATCGGGACCGGTTCGTCCTGTCGGCCGGCCACGGCTCGATGTTGCTCTATAGTTTGTTGCATCTGACGGGCTACGATTTGCCCCTGGAACAAATCAAACAATTTCGACAGTGGGGCAGCATGACTCCCGGCCATCCGGAGCGCGGCCTTGCCCCGGGCGTGGAAGTTACCACTGGCCCGCTCGGCCAGGGGTTTGGCAACGGCGTGGGCATGGCCATTGCCGAGGCTTATCTGGCGGCCCGCTACAACCGCCCTGAGTTCGAAATTATCAATCATTTCACTTACGGACTGGTCAGCGATGGCGACCTCATGGAAGGCGTAGCATCCGAAGCAGCTTCTCTGGCGGGCCACCTGAAACTCGGAAAGCTGATCTATCTGTACGACGACAACCGCATCACGCTGGCGGCCTCGACGCATCTCACTTTCACGGAAGATCGCGCCGCGCGGTTTGCGGCGTATGGCTGGCACACGCAACCGGTGGAAGACGGCAACGATCTGGAAGCGATCGACCAGGCCATCCGCGCGGCGCGCCAGGAAACCGAACGTCCGTCCCTGATCCTGGTGCGGACGCACATCGGTTACGGGTCGCCGCATAAGCACGACACTTTTGCCGCGCACGGCTCACCCCTGGGTGTGGAAGAGGTGAAGCTGACCAAAGAGAATCTGGGGTGGCCGGCCGAACCGCCGTTTTTCGTGCCAAAGGAAGCCGCGGAACACTTTCGCCGGGCCATCGGACGTGGACGTGAAGCTGAAGCGGGATGGAACGCGCTGGTCTCCGATTACGAGAAGCAATTTCCGGAACGCGCCCACGAGTTGCAACAGCTTATCAACGGCGCATTGCCCCCGGACTGGGATGCCACCATTCCGCAATTCCCCACCGATGCCAAGGGCATGGCTACGCGTATCGCTTCGAAAAAAGTATTGAATGCCATCAAAGCGAAACTCCCCGGCCTGATCGGCGGCGCGGCGGATTTGAACCCATCCACCGAGACCGAGCTGCAAGACGAGGGCAATTTCGAAAACCCGGAAATGGCGGTTGGCGATCTGCAAGGTTCGGCTGGCGGCTGCTGGACGTATGCGGGCCGCAATCTGCAATTTGGCGTGCGCGAGCACGGCATGGGGGCGATCTTGAACGGCTTGGCGGCGCACGGCGGTATCCGGCCGTTCGGCGCGACCTTTCTGACCTTCTCGGATTACCTTCGTCCGTCGATTCGGCTCGCGGCGCTGATGGAAGTGCCGGTCGTTTATGTTTTCACCCACGACAGCATCGGCATGGGTGAGGATGGCCCCACCCATCAACCCGTGGAGCAGCTCGCCAGTTTGCGGGCGGTCCCCCGGCTCACCGTCATCCGTCCCGCCGACGCCAACGAGACGGCCGTGGCCTGGCGGGTGGCGATCGAGACGCGAGACAGGCCGGTGGCTCTGATACTGACGCGGCAAGCCGTGCCGACCCTCGACCGGGAGCAGTTTGCGCCGGCGGAGGGCCTACGCCACGGGGCATACATTCTGTCTGACGCGCCCCAAGCAAAACCGCGCTTGATCATGATCGCGAGCGGATCGGAAGTCGGCCTGATCGTGGCGGCCGGACAGAAATTACAGGAGCAGAAGATTCCGGTGCGTCTCATTTCCATGGCGAGTTGGGAATTGTTTGAGACCCAATCCCAGGCGTATCGCGATTCGGTATTGCCGCCATCGGTGCATGCGCGGCTGGCGGTCGAGGCAGGCGTGACGCAAGGATGGCATCGCTACGTTGGCGACCGGGGCGGCGTCATGGGGATGGATCGCTTTGGCGCTTCGGCTCCGGGACCGATCGTGATGCGCGAATTCGGATTCAGTGTTGAGAATGTATGCAAACTGGCGCTGGCCTTGCTCGAAAGGGAACCTGGCTGAATGGCCAAAACAGCCCGCTTGCGCGAAGAACGGTAACTTTGGCATTTCCGTGTGCAGGTTGTGCATGTCCAACCTGACTTAATGCAGACAGCGACGCCGGCGCGGTCTGGGGTTGCGGTTGAAATCGCAGGCTTTCGGTTTGGCCTAAGTCTTGCAAATGAGGCATCGGAGGCGAAGGGAGCGTCACGGCGCCGACTGGAGTGAGATTAGCGCCCAAGGGCGATCTGTTCAGCCCTCGCCTGAGAATAGAAGGAGAAAATGAGACTCTTTAACGTCGCTCTAGCGGCTCTGCGCGTCCGCTTCATTCGTCCGCTGTTTTTGACCGCGGGAGCGCTATGCCTGTCGACGGCATCCTTCGCGCAAGTTGGCATATCGGTCAGCATCGCGCCCCCTGATCTGCCCGTCTACGAGCAGCCTAATTGCCCCGGCGAAGGTTATCTCTGGACGCCTGGTTATTGGGCTTGGGGCGACGGCGGCTACTACTGGGTATCGGGCGATTGGGTGATGGCTCCGGAAGTCGGGTTTCTCTGGACTCCCGGCTATTGGGGTTGGGGCGGCGGCGGATTCTTTTTCAATGAAGGCTACTGGGGCTTGTCGGTAGGCTTCTATGGTGGGATCAACTACGGCTTCGGTTACTTCGGTCGTGGTTATGAAGGCGGACGCTGGGACAACGGCCATTTTTTCTACAACACAGCGTATAATCGCGTGAACGCGGGCGCCATCCACAACGTTTACAACGCAAGGGTAAGCGAGCCTACGGGTGGCCGCGTCAGCTACAACGGCGGTCAGGGGGGAATCAACGCGCGCGCCACGCCTCAAGAAGAGGCTGCCGCGCATGATAGGCATACTCCGCCTGTGGCCGCTCAGACCCAACATGCGCAGGCTGCCCGCAACGACCCCCAGCAACGGTCTTCCACGAACCACGGCGCACCGGCGGCGGGGCGCTCGGAAAACAGCGCGCGCCCAGATACCGCAGTCCATCCCAAGGACTTGGCACCCCTGGCACGTTCGGCTGCCCCTAATACGGGAAACCCGAAGCTGGACCAGAAATACCAGAAGCAGCAGGACAAGCTCGACGCGCAGCAGAACCAGGACCGGCAGAAACTTCAGCAGCAGCAGGACAGGGAACACCAACAGATGGCGAAACAGCAAGCTGGCGAAGCGAAAACGCAGCAAATGGAGCAGCGGCACCAGCAGCAGACGCAGCACTTGCAGCAGACACACACGCAGCAGGCCCAGCAAATGCAGCAGCGACAGAGCGGCGGCGGAGCGTCTCACGGCGGCGGGCGTCACTGATATTGGTTCGAACCTTTCTCGCCGCGCGATCCGTAGGGCCTGGGAGCGATGCAGACCAACGATCAACTAGAGCCAAACGTATTTGTCATATTCGGCGGTGCGGGCGACCTGACTTGGCGGAAGCTCATGCCGGCCCTGTTCGATCTTTCCCAGAGCCATAGTATTCCGGCTCATTTTTCGATTATCGCGGTGGACCGCGTCGAAATCGGCGAGGACGCCCTGCGCAAGCATCTGCATGAAGGAGTCGGGAAGTTCGCCCGCAGCGGCAAAACCGCGGCCAGGGAGTGGAACGAGTTCTCCACGCATGTCCACTACTTGCAGGGCGATTTCAAAAGCAACGCGACCTATAAGGAGCTCAGCGGCCAGTGCGCCAAGTTGGAAAAGGACTGGGGCGCCAAAGCCCAACGCATTTTCTACATGGCCACGCCGCCCTCCCTGTTTGGCGAAATCCCTTCCTTCCTCGCGCATGCCGGCCTGGCGGCCGACCGTGAACGCGCGCGCATCGTCGTCGAGAAACCGATCGGGTACGACCTGGATTCGGCCCTGGCGCTGAACCGCACCCTCGCCGACGGCTTTCAGGAATCCCAAATCTTCCGGATCGACCACTATCTGGGCAAGGAGACGGTGCAGAACATGCTGGCGTTCCGCTTTGCCAACCCGCTTTTCGAGCCCATCTGGAACCGTCGTTATGTAGACTACGTGACCATCACGGTTGCCGAAGAAGTGGGCGTGGAACATCGCGGCGGCTATTACGATGGGGCCGGCGCATTGCGCGACATGGTGCAGAATCACCTGATGCAATTACTCTGTCTGGTGGCGATGGAACCGATGGTGTCGTTCGACGCCGACGAGATTCGCAATAAGAAAGTGGACGTGCTGCACTCGGTCCGACCGATTCCGCACGACATGGTCCATCACTGTGTGGTGCGCGGACAGTATGGCGAGGGGTGGATCGGCGGCAAGAAAGTGCGCGCCTATCGCGAAGAAGACGGCGTACCGCCCGATTCCCAGACGGAAACGTTTGCGGCGTTGCGGCTGTTCGTGGACAACTGGCGCTGGCAGGACGTGCCGTTCTATCTTCGTACCGGCAAACGCCTTCCCCGTGAAGTGTCGGAAATCGCCATCCAGTTCCGCGCGGTTCCGCATCAGGCGTTTCCCACCGAGGCGACCCTCAACTGGCAACCGTCGCGCCTGGTCTTATCGATCCAGCCCGACGAAGGCATCGTGCTGCGCTTTCAGGCAAAACACCCCGGTCCGAAGATGGTGTTGCAGCCGGTGGACATGCGCTTCGACTATCGCGAAAGCTTCGACACGCCATCGCCGGAGGCCTATGTGACATTGCTCTGGGACGTGATTAACAACGATGCCACCTTGTTTATGCGCGCCGACCAGGTGGAGGCCGCCTGGCGGATACTGATGCCGGTGCTCGATGCGTGGAAAGCCAGCCCTCCGAACGATTTTCCGAATTACGCCGGCGGCACTTGGGGACCGGATGCCACGCAAGGTCTGCTGGTCCAGCAGGGGCACAGTTGGCCGGCCCCCGTGCAGTTGGAAGGACCCTGCAAATGAGCCGTATTTCTCACAGAGATCCGGCGGTAAAGACGTGGCGCACGCAATCGTGCGTGGTGCCGCATACATTTCCTGTAGCTGAGCCCTGCATAAAGTGTGGGGCGGTCCCCCTGGACCGCGGCCGACGCCCTCGTCGGCCTCTCGCGATTGTCGAAAGCCTGGTTTCTCGGACGAAAGAGCGGGTCCAGGGGGACCCGCGCAGACCAGGGGGTCTGCCCCACGAATTCCGCAGAATCAATCAAGCCAGGCGGAGGATCATACTGTGACTATGTGCAAAGGATTTGTTCCGTCTATCGCGATCTGCGTGCTGGTACTCTTCAATGGGTGCCAAAGCCGGATTCCGATCGACGATGCAGCCATCGCGAAAGGTGTGAAGGCCAAGTTGGCTGCGGCGTTTGGGCCAATTGAAGACAGGCAGGTTCGGCAATTCGACCGGGGCGCCAATGGACAGACCATAACCTATATCTCCGTGAGTTCGATCGACGGAGTTGTCACGCTAACCGGCGAGGTAGGAAGTAGGAAGGCCAAGGCCAAGGCGGGTGAGATCGCCCGTAGCGTCCGGCAGGTGGTCCGTGTGAACAATAACATATCGCTCGCACCCGGCTACTCCGATGACGCCGTGAATGACAAGCCGTGACCATGCCCGGCTACGTTTGGCCGGTTGACCGCATCGGAATGTTCCGTCCGGAGCCGTTCGGTCCTTTTCGTGCTCGGAAGTAAGATGAGAGTCTTGACGATTCTTGGCTGTAGGCAAACTGTTTACTGAAAGGAGTAATATGTCGAAAACTGCAGTTGGTTTATTTGAGAACCCGGGCGTGGCGGACCAAGTCGTCCACGATCTGAATGCCGGCGATTTCCCCCGGCGCGAGATCCGCCTTCTAAGAGAGCCGCTGGATATGGCGTTGACCGGGGTCACGAGTATCCCGCACACCGACTTCGAGGTGGGATTAGACCGGGAGCTCCAGGCAATCGGGGCAAGCGAAGGAGAGGCGAACGCTTACGTCCAGGAAGTGCGGCGCGGAGGAGTCCTCGTTTTCGCAACAGGATCGAACGTAGAGGTGGACAACGCCGCTGAGATCATGAACCGCCACGGGGCGATAAAGGTTGAAGAGCTCATCGGCCGCGAACCGAGCGGAAACAGGATGATGGGCCAGAGCCTGCCTCTTTCGCGCGATGCGAACACGCCTCCCGCACACGATGCTACCCAAACCGGGCGGATCCGCCAATCGGGCGACGGCGTCCGCATGTTTGTGTGGTAGCGGCGGACAGAAAATCGTGGGGCGGTCCCCTCCGGGACCGCGGCCGACGCCCTAGGCGGCATGTTGCGACTCACGAATATGCGGCTTACTTACGATCCCCGCCACAACATCGCGTGCATCCGGTCGAGGGAGGAGAGCGCCGAGGTAGAAACGCTTCGCATCGCGCCGCTGGCCGTTTGGAACGAGCAACTGCAACTGCGAAAACAGATCTCGGTAGGCGAAGCCTGAGATAGCCGAAGGCACCCGTCACTCCCATCCCGGTCCACGATCCTAGCAACATGGCTGTTGCCCTGCCTCTATCGACTCTGCTCTCGCAAGTGCTGGTCGCGTTCACCATTGAGTTCGACAACGAATTCGAACGGCGGATGCGGCACCGCACAACCACCTCGAGCCTATCGGCCGGGGCCGGCCACGCTCCTTGGCTCACCTCGCTGGTGATGTGGTCGAACCTGATGCAATTCGTCTGCGAGGAGGGAGTGACCGTAGGCGAGCTGCAGCGCGTGGCTCGCACGGCGAAGCTGCCGTTGGCGGGAATGCAGCGGTGGGGGTACATTGTCGTGGCAACCGATCCGGCCGACAGGCGGGCAAAGCCGCCGCGCGGCGACTGGGTAGTTCGCCCCACCGCAGCCGGCCGCAGGGCCAAAGAGGTGTGGCGGCCGCTGTTCGACATCATCGAGAAGCGCTGGCAGGCGCGCTTCGGCAAAGACCAAATCGGCAAGCTCAGGGAATCGCTGGGGGCGTTGGTCGGCCAGATCGATGTCCAACTGCCCCAGTATCTTCCAGTGTTGGGATATGGGTTGTTCGCGGAGGTCTTCGATCCCGAGAGGCACGCGCCCGCCGTACGCGACAGTGGCACGGTCCGTCTGCATCTGCCGGCACTCCTCTCCAAGCTGCTGCTCGCCTTCACCATCGAATTCGAGCGCGAGTCGGAAGTGTCGCTCGCGATAAGCGCCATTGTCATGCGGCTCCTCAATGAGGAAGGCGTGCCCGTGCGAGACCTTCCGCGCCTGTCCGGCGTCTCGAAGGAGGCGATCGCCATGTCGGTGGGCTTCCTGGAGACGCGCCGCTACATCGTGGCCGGGCCGGATCCGGCCGCCAGCCGGACGAAGCTGGTTCGGCTCACCCCAAAAGGCCGGAAGGCTCAGGATGCGTATCGTCACCTGCTTGGCGTCATCGAAGAGCGCTGGCAGGCGCGGTTCGGCAAGGACGCCCATCGGCAATCTCCGTGAGTCGCTCGATCAGTTGACCGGTGAGCCCAATCTGTCGCGTTTGTTCCGCGGGTTGGAGCCCCACCCCGGCGGATGGCGCGAATCGGTCCGCAAGCCCGATACGCTGCCGCACCATCCCATGGTGCTGCACCGCGGCGGGTATCCGGACGGCAGTTGACGAAACAACTCGGTGCCGCGTTTTCGCGGTCAACCAGAGGGGGGTGCTCAGTAATCGCTGTGAGAAAAATTTGAGGGCGTGCGCACTCCTTAAGGGAATATGCAATTCCTGGCAGAGGTGAGCTTCGCTCGCCGTGGCTGGTGGCTGGTGGCTGCTGCCTGGTGGTTTTGCTTCCCTGCGCTGGCGGCTTCGCCCCCGGTCTATCAACTGACCACGGTGGCGGGCAGCGATCAGGTAGGCGATGGCGGCCAAGCCGTAGCCGCCCAAGTGGAACAGCCCGAAGGGATCGTGGTAGATCCCGCCGGCAACCTTTATATCGCGGACGCCGCCAATCATCGCGTGCGGAAAGTGACTCCGGCGGGTGTAATCAGCACGGTGGCGGGGAACGGACACCAAGGCTTCAGCGGCGATAACGGCCCGGCATCTGCCGCGCAATTGAATCAGCCGTATGGCCTGGCGTTGGATGCGGCGGGCAATCTGTACATCGCCGACTATGGGAACCAGCGCGTGCGCGCGATTGGCACGAATGGGAATATCACCACCGTGGCGGGCGATGGGCAGAACGGCACCTATGCGGACGGCGGGCCTGCAACTGCCGCGCTGCTGCTGGGCCCGCACGACCTGGCAACGGACCCGGCCGGCAACCTGTATATCTCCGAGCTCCTCGGCCATCGCGTGCGCCGCGTGACGCCGGGCGGGACCATCTCCACGGTCGCTGGAATAGGCATCGCGGGATACGGCGGCGATGGCGGACCGGCTATCGCCGCGCAATTGAACCAGCCAGCCGGCCTGGCGCTGGATGGCGCCGGCAACATTTACATCGTGGACAGCCTTAACTTTCGGATTCGCGAGGTGCTGGCGAGCGCTGGCACCATCGGCACGGTTTGCAGTCAGCAGACCTTCAACGCGCAGAACCTGGTGTACACTATAAAACCCTTCGGCCTAGCCGCCAACGCGGCCGGCAATCTCTATTTTCTCGATATCAACGGTGCCGCCTTGTGGCAGTTGAATCCCGCCGGCGTCCTCACGCAAGTGGCGGGCGTTCCGGGTGGCGGCGGGTATATTGGCGACGGGCAAGCCGGGCTCCAGACGTCGCTGATCGACCCCGTGGAAGTGACGCTCGACGCGGCGGGCGACCTGTTTATCTCGGAGTTGCAGCGCGTGCGGTGCGTCGCCTCGGCGACGGGCATCGTCAGCACCGTGGCCGGCAACGGCACATTCGGCTACGGCGGCGACGGCGGCAGCGCATTGATGGCGGTCCTCAGTGCGCCTACGGGATTGGCGCTCAACAATGGATCGCTGAATATCTCCGACACGAACAACGCCCGCGTCCGCCAGATTGCCGGCGGGTCGATATCCACGGTGGCCGGCAATGGGACGCCAGGACAAATGGGCGATGGAGAGCCGGCCGTCAACGCGCGGTTGGCTGGTCCCACGGGCTTGGCGTTCGATCCGTCCGGCAACCTCTACATCGCCGACACTGGGAACAACGACATGCGCAGCGTGGCCCCTTCCGGCGTGATTGCGACCTTCGCGGGCACCGGCGCCAGTTGCGGATTCGGCGGCGAGGGCGATCCGGCCACCCTCGCACCCCTGTGTGCACCGCAAGGTGTGGTTGCGGATCTGGCGGGCAACGTTTACATTGCCGACACGGATCACAATGTGGTCATTCAAGTGGACCCCGCAGGCACCGTCCACACCGTGGCCGGAACCGGTACAGCGGGCGACGCTGGCGCAGGAAATACTTCGTGGGGAGAGTTGAACGGCCCGACTGGCCTGGCGCTGGATAGCGCCGGCAATCTGTACATCGCGGATACGCAGAATCATCGCATCCGGATGCTGGCACCGAACGGCGCGATCTCCACCATCGCGGGCACCGGAACCGGCGGATTCAGCGGCGATGGCGGCGCCGCGGCGGCCGCGGAGCTGAATGCCCCTACGGCGGTCGCCATAGACTCGAGCGGCAACATCTACGTCGCGGATACGCTCAACCATCGCGTGCGCCTGGTGACGACGGATGGAAATATCGCCACCATTGCGGGCACCGGAGATGCGGCGTACAACGGCGACGACGGTCCCGCTGTCCGGATGGCGCTCTCCAGTCCCTACGGGCTGGCGCTGGATGGCCAGGGCAACGTATATGTCGCCGATACCGGCAACAATCGCGTGCGCATGTTGTCGACGACTCAGACAGTGGTGACGCCGCCGCCGGCGACGCAACTCATCAACGTGACACTTGCCAATGCGGCCAGCCTGCAATCGGGACCGCTGGCGCCGGGCGAAATCTTTTCCATCTTTGGGCAGGGCATAGGGCCGGCCACCGCGGTCACGGGAACTTTCGATACGTCGGGAACACTATCGACCACGCTGGCCAACGTGCAGGTGCTTTTCAATGGCGTCCCCGTCAATGCCACACCCGCGCCGCTGTTCTACGTGCAGTCGAACCAGATCAATGCGCAAGTGCCTTACGCGATGGCGGGCCAACCTTTCGCGGAACTGCTGGTGGTGTACCAGGGCGTCACACTGGCGTCCATGCAGGTCCCGCTAGCGGACGCCAATCCCGCGCTGTTCACGGTGGGCAACGGCACGGGGAACGCCGTGGTTGTCAATCAGGATGGCTCGATCAACTCGGATCAAAATCCCGCGCCGCAAGGTTCGATCGTCGTTTTGTACGCGACGGGCGAAGGCCAGACGTCGCCCGCCGGCGTCACCGGCCAAGCCGCGCAATCGCCGTTCCCGGCGGCGGTGCTGCCTGTCTCGTTGACCATGGCCGGGATTCCGGCCAACATCCTGTTCGCCGGGGAGGCTCCTGGCTTTGTCGGGGTGATGCAGATCAACGCGCAGGTGCCTAGCGGCTTCGTTCCCCCCGGCGACCTTGCGGTAGTGCTTACTGTGGGGACGTATCAGAGCCCGGCGGGTGTCACGATTGCCGTGGAGTGAGGCGGCTCGGGAATCTCAAAACCATTGACGATACGCAGCCACTCAACCGTGGGCTTCTGGAAATTGACTACGCCAGCACGTCTTCTACGAGAATGTCCGCAACGTATTCGCCGACTGGGTAACCTTTGTAGGTTACTCTGAAAGAGGCTTGGGCGGCAGCCCGCAGGCCACGGAGACTGAGTTCTCCAAGCAGAGCGCGCTTGTAGACTTTCTCGAGGGATGCCATGCCCGCCGGCAACAAGGCCGAGCAGGTTCATGTGAAGAGCGTTCGCTACCTGGCTACCAGCAACACCTCTTCGGCATGCAGCGCCCCATCCGGCGTGTCCTCATGCTTGAACATCAGAAACAAATCCTTGCCCTGACCGAGCAGCTCCTGCGCCCGCCCGGCGATGGCCGCGATATCCTCCGCCGTGTAGTCGGGCTTTCGCAGCCGGTAATAGACAAAATCCGCCGTGATCACTTCGGGCACTTCGAGCTTCTCCGATTCAGCCACGCACAGCGAGATGTTGCGCGCCTCCAGCAAACGGTACACTTCGTCCACCAGCCACGAGGTATGCCGGAATTCGAAAGCGTAGCGCAAGTCCTCCGGCAGGATAGCGACAAACGCCTGCAGCACATCCATATCGCAGCGCATCTGCGGCGGAAGCTGGAACAGCACCGGTCCCAGCCGCCGCGCCGCGCGCAACGGATCGATGCTGCGCAGAAAAACGCCGGTGGCTTCCGCCGCGTTCTTCAGCCGCATGATGTGCGTGATGCGCATGTGCGCCTTCAAGGCGAACACGAATCCGGGCGGCGTGGCCGCCACCCAGTTTTCCAGCGTCCCAGCGGAGGGCATGCGGCGGAACGTGTAGTTGATCTCCACCGAGTTCAGCCGCTGCGCGTAGTGCTCCAGAAATTTGTTGGCGGGAAGCTTCGCGGGATAGAACCGCGGCTTCCATTGGGAGTAGGCAAAGCCGGACGTCCCGGCAAAGAGTCGGGCCATTGGCTTATTATGGATCTCCGGGGGACCGATTGTGAACCTGCTCATAAACTGGATGCTCAGCGCGCTGGCTTTGTGGCTCTTGCCGCGCATCATCGCCGGCATCGAAGTCCGCAGCTACGGCACAGCGCTGATCGCCACGGTGGTGATCACCATTGTGAACACGCTGGTCGGATGGCCGTTGAAGCTCATCACGCTTCCCTTGACGATCCTCACCCTGGGCCTGTTCTGGCTGGTTGTGAACGCATTCCTTCTGAAGCTGGCATCCGTCTTCGTGCCGGGATTCACGGTGCGAGGTTTTCTGCCGGCGTTCGTCGGCTCCATAGTCTTCACGGTTCTTAATTACATTCTGCACTATCTCTTCCACGCGAATGCCGGATTATTTTACTGACGTCGTGCGGCCGCGGAGTCCGGAGGAACTGGCCGAGACCATGGGGTGGGCATCCACCCGCCGCCAGGCCATCGAGTTGGGCGGGCATTTCTCTAAGCGGCTGATGGGCGGGCCAGTGGCGCCCGCGAATGTGACCATCTCCACGTCCGCCATGCGGCGCGTCCGCAAATACGAGCCACGCGACTTGACCATCAGCGTGGAAGCCGGCATCCCATATTGCGAGCTGCGGCGACTGCTGGCCGAGCAGCATCAGATGATTCCACTGGATCCGCAATTCGCCGATACCGCCACCATCGGCGGCATTGTGGCGTGCAACTGCAGCGGGCCGCGCCGCCGGCTTTATGGCACAGCGCGCGACCTGGTGATCGGGATGCAGTTCGCCACGCTGGAAGGCAAGCTGGTCGAATCCGGCGGCATGGTGGTGAAGAATGTAGCCGGATTGGACATGGGCAAATTGACGATCGGCTCGTTCGGCACGCTGGCGGCCATTGCGGTGGTCAACCTCAAGGTGATTCCGCAGCCCCCTTGCGAGCGCACGTTCCGGTTTTCGTTTGCCGGCCTGGAAGAAGCCATGGCAGCGCGGGACGCCATCCTGAAGAGTCCGCTGGATCCGGCGGCCATTGATCTGCTGAATCCCCCGGCTGGAGCGGCCACCGCGGAAGCCAAGACGCCGGTCTACACCCTGGCGGTGCGGGCAGGCGGCAATGCCGCGGCCATCGCCCGCTATGAACGGGAACTCGCCGCCATGGGGGCCGAGGCGGTTCCGGCGGGCGAGGAGGGCGCCTTCTGGCAGGCGATTCAGGAGTTCACGCCGCGATACCTTGATGCGCACAAAGATGGCGCTGTGGTGCGGGTCTCATGTACCCTGAAAGAATTGAAGGCGGTGATGCAGTCGATTCCGGGAGCGGCTATCGCGCGCGCCGCCTCGGGCGTTTGCTACGCGTACTTCAAGCACTTCGATGAAGCGGCCGTGTTCGCCGCGGAAACTGCGCGGGAGCATAGCGGGACGGTGGTCGAATTTGCTCCTGCGAACCGCAAAGAGGATATGGACCTCTGGCCCGCGCCAGGCGAAGATCTGGAAATCATGAAACGGATCAAGCACATGTTCGATCCGCAACTCTTGCTCAACCGTGGCCGACTCTACCGCCGTATCTGAGATCGCGATCGACAAGCCCCGCCAGGCGGATCTGGACCGCTGCGTGCATTGCGGGTTGTGCCTCAACGCCTGCCCCACCTATCGTGTGCTGGGCGTGGAGATGGACTCGCCCCGAGGCCGCATCTACCAGATGGCGCAAGTAGCCGCGGGCGCCCCCATCGGTCCTTCGTACATCGAGCACATCGAGTTGTGCCTAGCCTGTCGCGGCTGCGAGAGCGCCTGCCCGTCCGGCGTGCAATACGGGAGGCTGGTGGAAGCCGCGCGCGCGGAAATTGAATGCGTTGCGGTGCGGCCGCGCCGGGCGCGGTGGATGCGGCGCTTCGTCTTCGGATACTTGCTGCCGTCGCCCGCCCTCATGACCGTGGTGGGAACGCTGCTCTATCTATACCAGGGCAGTGGATTGCAGAAGCTGGTCCGCACGTTGGGCTTCTTGAAACTGCTGGACAAATTGGGCGATGTGGAACAGCTTACACCACCCGCCGAGCCGCCGTTCTTCTTTAACAAAATCGGCAAAACGTTTCCCGCCGAAGGGCAGCGGCGTTACCGGGTGGCGTTGATGGCGGGATGTATAGCCAACGTGTGCTTCGCCCGATTGAATGAGGCCACTGTCCGCGTGCTGCAGAAGAATGGCTGCGAAGTGGTGGTGCCCGAAGGTCAAGGCTGCTGTGGCGCGCTGCACGTGCATGCGGGCCTGCGGGACGAAGCGCGCCGGCTCGCGCGGCGCAACATCGACGCGGTGGTGGACGGCGGCTACGACGCGATCCTCACCAATTCAGCGGGCTGTGGCTCCACATTGAAAGAGTATGGCGAATTATTGGAAGCCGACCTGGAATACGCCGCGCGGGCGCGCGAGTTTGCGCGGCGCATGCAGGATGTCACCGAGTTCCTGGCTTCCATCGAGCTGAACCGCGGGATGCGGCCGCTGCCGGTAACGGTCACTTATCAGGATTCCTGCCACCTGGCGCACGGCCAGCGCATCCGTACGGCGCCGCGCAAGCTCTTGGTAGCGGTGCCCGGCCTGACGTTTCGCGAGATGCCCCTTGCCGATCTGTGCTGCGGAAGCGCCGGCATCTACAACGTAGTCGAGAACGCCATGTCCATGCAGATTCTGGAAAGGAAGATGGAGGACGTGAATCGCACCGGCGCGGATGTGATCGCCACCGCGAATCCCGGCTGCATCCTGCAACTGCGGGCCGGCGTCAGCTTGCACGGCACGGGGCAGCGCGTGGTGCACGTGGTGGAGTTGTTGGACGAGGCATATCAGCCGGAGAAATAGGTTCGTTGGGGCGGACCTCCGGGTCTGCGCGGGTTCCCCACCGACTGTGTCCATTTGTCGTATGACAGGATGGCCGGCTTTCTTGCCCCGTACGGAAATGCGGAGGCGCTGCAAGTCGCGCGCCCCTGCCGAGTGGACGGCAGTTGCTCAAGCATGCGAAATACGGCCTTCTGGCAGAACCGGGGCAGGGTGAGAGAATGGACTGAGGAGGGACGCTATCAAACATTTTACGCAGGAGGCAGCCATCGCCGATCCCCAAGATGGAGTATTGCAATGGCTAAAACGAAATTGATAGATGCCTTGATCGGCGACGAAGCAAATGCCGGTGTCGGCCTTGGGATGAAGCGGCGGAAGACGCTGCTCTTCGCATCGTGCATGTTCACGACTTTCGGCATGATCCTATGTCAGCCCACTTAGTCGCAACATTGGTCACTTAATTGTTTTTGGGCGGGGCAGACGATCGCTCCATGTCGTCTGCCAGCGCTCGGCGAAGGAGGCAGACCACGAAAGACGATGGTCTGCCCACCAAAGTGAACAGTATTGCACTTGATCGGGCTTAGGCAGAGTGCAGGCCGATCAGTTTCCCACACGACACGAAGTCAGGACTTGCGCTTCTTAAACAGGCGATAAATCCCGTAAGCGATACCGGCTCCGGCAGCGGCTCCCGCGCCAATGACCAGACCCGCCGATAGCCCGGTAGCAGCGCCTTGAGCGGCGAGTTCCAAAACTCCAACAGTCGCACCACTGGCCCCGCCCACACCGGCTCCGACGCTGGCGACCGCAACCACCTTTGCTTTTTCCTTGTCATCTTCCGTCATCGCCGATTCTCCCGTAGCCTTCAGTATGTTTCAAACCGGCCCGCCCGATCAAGCCCTCAGTTAGTTAGCCGCGAGGGAGCGGGTTTGAAGACCCGCTGCAGGCGTGGACGCCCGCCCCACGTCCATCCTAATCTTCTTGCTTCCGGTCTGTGACTTCCCCCGCACCGATGACCAGGCGCAGGCCGTGGTTGGCAGTGGCGTAAGCGGGTAGCCAAGATGCTTGGCGCCGGCAAGTCAGGCGTTTGAGACCTTCCCGATACCGTTTTTCGTGCGCTAGGGCTCCCTCGTCCAGATAAGGCTGCCCCCATCGTAGCAGGCCGTAGACTAGCGTGGCCAACTTCCTGGCAGTGCAAATACCGCCGCAACCTCCTCCCTTCGCGCCGCAATGCGGCGGTAGGACGCACCCAGCGCCGTCTTGCTGTAGCGCAGCGATAGTGCCGCCATGCACAGCCCGGCAGCACCCGGCTACTCGCGCTCCCGCGCTTCTTCCGCTTCTTCACCGGCTTGCCGCGGCTGGTGGCCTTGTGCGGGGCTAATGTGATGTGCGAGACGAACCTTCTCGGGGGGAAACATGCTCAGATCGGTCCGAATGCGCCAATTGCCAATTGCACGGTTTGCACACAGATGGCAGCAATCCCGGTCAGGTCCACCCCGCTGATTCGGTATAGTGCCTGGCGCAGGGGTTCTTCCCCTCGTTTTTCGATCGCCTGCGCCTTATTTGAGTAATAACTTACTTGGCTAACCGGCACAAATAAACGTTACGGCGCTGGTGAGTAGGTTAGCGCTACATTAGCGATATTGACTTGCCCAGTCCCAACGCTCCTGATGGAAATCGCCAAAAGTTGACCCCGGAGAGCGGGTGTGGCCCCAGTAGTGTATGTGATGGTATCTTCAACAAAAGTGCCCGCCGCCGGATTCAGGCTGTCGTCGTAAGCAACTGCGACACTTCCAGCCAGCAACGTCGCAACGTAACCTGTAAATGCCTCATCCGCACGGTGCCCTACGCTCAGCGTCAGAGTGTATGTCGTGTTGGCTTGAAGCGTAGCACCGACAGTCTGGAAGATAGAGCCAGCCATTTGACTCTCTGCCAAGGAACGCAACATTCACTCCTCCGGGGACTCCACCTGGGTATTGACCTGTTCCCGGCTTGATTGTCCCGGCAAACCCGCCGTTCAGCCAGCCGGGTACGGCAGAATTCCAGCAATTCCCCCCAGGCGCACAATTCAGTACATCGGCTTCGAACCCAGGATTCAGGATTGGGATAGCGGTCCCTTGAGCAGACGCAGTCCCGACAACAGAAGCGCCAAGCGCTACCATGAGCAGCAGAAATCGTCTCATCGTTTGTTCCTTCATATGCAGCAGATTTTTCAAATCTTGGGCACTGGTTGATAGTATACCGAGGTTTTCGCCGTCAATCCGGCTGTTTTGCGGCCCGCTTCTTTTCCCGCCGCTTCTTGAGCTTCTTTTCCTGCTTAACGAATGCGCCCCTTGGGGCGTTCAAGAGCATCCCGACCGCATTGTCGAATCGTTCCCATTCCGTGTTCCCAGGTACGGGCGGCGGCGGTAACGGTTTCATTTTGGGTCTTCTTTACTTTTGGTTGCTTCTTCGGTGGCTTTGGTCCCGGATTGATATTTAGGAGATCGGCTACCGCCTCGCAGGGTGATATTGGGCTTAGCCTCGTCGGGTTCGCCTTCCTCGCTGTCTTCATCTCCGCTCCCCATACCTGGTAGCGTAGGTTGCTTGGATGGTGCGCTTATATCTGCAAGTCCGTATGCATCCATCCCGCATTCGCGCGCAAATTGGCGAAACTGTTCGTCATCCTAGTAGACCGCCGATGCTCCCTGTGTCTTTGCAATAGCTACTATTTGCCGGTCGAACTTGATCTTGTTCCACGGGGCTTGTTTCGCTCGTTCCTTGTTGGTCTTTTTGGTGGCAAGATATTGAGCCGCGAGTTCAATCGCCGCACGTTCATCGTAGGCGCGAATCTGAAACGCTCCAAACATCTTGAGTTTCTCGATATACACTTGGACCGTAAACTTGCCAGCCATGAGCAGTTCTGTTAGCGCCGGTGTCGGAATGATTATTTTAGCTTTCTTGTTAGATAGCGAGTCAATTAGTCCATCGACACGATCCGCCACGCGCGCAATGGAAGCCCCGGCTCTCCGATTGAACAAAAACACTAGAAACGAATTGTCAAAGGCGACTTTCACGCAATCTTACTCACTTCTCAACTGATGTAATCGTTCCATTATGTCTGTAGGCCACTCCGGGCCTTCTACCGCCCTGAGTTCGCGCACGGCCTCTTTGAGAGTTCGATTGTCCAACTCTTCTACGCTGTCCACTCGAAAAAATGTGCGCGCCCATTGTCCCGCTTCATCCCTAATCCAGTGTACAGTGCCATGGACGCGCACGTACTTTAGGTAAAGCTTACCCAATCCGGCGGCTGTTTCGATATTAGCAGTGCATAAATGTATTTCGCCATCTTCATCACGAACATGCACAGGAACGGTCTCGTCTTTGCCTCCGAGTCTGATAAGTTGGCCGTCAATAAAGTCTTGTTGGACGATTGGCCCGATACTCTCTGTCTTGGCGCGTTTCTTGCCGGGGAATTGCAGAATCTTTGCTCCACCGAGGTACACGGCACCCGTGGCGTGGTCACGAAAGAGCATGTCATCAATCCGGCTATACGCCACAGCGGTATCGCTATCCGGGCCGTCGCATGCAGTTTTAACCCTGAGTCCCACTTTCTCAATTGCCTCGGCATCGACCTTTTTGACTAACGCTGCACTGCCTCTCACTACACGCCAAAAATGGATGTGATCCTTTTCTCCGTATAGCACGGCAAGTTGAGTTATGTATTCGCCCAGCCGCGCCATGGAAAGCGTGAGCGGATCAAATTCAGGGATTCTGAAGACGAGTTCATTGCGCGCCCTTTTAGCCATGTGCTATACTCCTCATGGCAGGGTTTGGTTTGACGCAACTCTAGCATCAAGGCCGCGCGCGATGTTCCTGTCACCGCATGTGGCAGCCGTGTCCATCGGCATAAAATGTCCTATTAGAAAAAGCCTTGACTCGCAATCAGGGCTTTTTCCTCTTCGGGCCGCGCTTGCTGCCCTTAAACCGTCTCCGGTGTTCCTCCTGAACCTGAAAGCTTACCCGTAAGCTGGTCCCAAGTCAACCGCTTCCCTACAATTTCTCGCACCACGATGTTGAAGCGGTCGCCGTCGTTCATTTTGCGGTGATTGTAGCGGAACACCTGTTCATCGAGATATCGGAAAAGATGGAAAGGCTCAACCGAAATGTAAGTACCCTTCAGGCCGCGCTTAACGAGACTCCAGAAGTTCTCCAGACCGTTCGTGTGGACTTCACCGCGCACATACTCTACCGCGTGGTCTACCACTTCGTGCTGGAATTCATCCAGGTGTTCGTAGGATTGCAGGGCATTTGTGAAGATTGCGGACCCGGCAAGTACGTGCTCTCGAACTTCGGATTGCAGGGTCTTCTTCTTCGTGTTGTCGATCACCTTCACGCGGACCTTACTCCCGATGCTTTTGGGGCCGCGTTCCAGAATGCCCATAACCGCCGTCTTGTCCTTACCGCCCGTACCGGTAATCTTTTCGGCCCGCTTGTCAGCGTGCAACTTGCGCGCCTTACCTCCAATGAAGGTTTCGTCCGCCTCAACCTGCCCGCTGAGCTTGTTGCCGGGAGCCAGTCCCAGAGCGAACCGGATGCGGTGATCGAGGAACCATGCAGATTTTTGGGTGATTCCGATTGCCCGGTGGACTTCGTAGGAGCTAATGTTTTTACAGTTCACAATCTGCCACATGGCGCAGAGCCACTTGTCCAGGCCAATGGGGGAATCCTCCATCACGGTCCCGACCTTGACGGAGAACTGCGGAGCCGGGTGGTTCTCACGGCATTTCCAGCGCCGCTGATTCGCCAAGAAAATCACGCTCTGAGAGCCGCAAGTGGGGCAGGTGACGCCGTTGGGCCAGCGCTTGCGTGCGAGGTATTTCAGGCAGTTGTCGGGGCTGGCAAAGTAAACGATGGCATCCTGGAGGGTTTGGGGTTCGTAGGCGGCTTCCATACTTCAAGTCTACCGCAGATGGCCCGGTTAGTCAAGTAATTTATTGCCCTTATTTGGGTGGTTCAATTTCGGCGCTATTTGCCCGTGGCACTCTTCGTTCCATCTCTGCTAGCGTCCCATAATCTCCCACGCCAATGCCCACTTTATTGCTCGGCGATGGCCTCTTGACTCTGATGGCAGTGCGGATCCCGCAACTTCGCCAACTGCCGGGCGACCCGCTGTCCCCCCACGATGGCCCGCACGATGGCCATCCCGGTCACGCCATCGAAATCCGATACCGCACGGTGAACACATACATTCATCCAATCAGGCTCTTCTGCATCCGGCGCAGCCAGTCCCCGGTCTCCGCCAATCAGGACGGCTTTGTCCCGCACCAGGGTCCGCAGCATGCACACCTGCTCGTTCGGCCGGAACGAACCCGTCAGCAGCCCGCAACTGTGCAATCGCTGGATCCACCTACAGTCCATTCGGTCGGTCTTCTTCCGCCCTGGCACGCTCGCCAACTCCCGGGCATCCACCAATACCACTTCAATCCGTACCTTTCCAATGCCTCGTGTGGCGCGATCCAGTACACTCCCGTGGCTTCCATCGCCACCGATTCTACGTTCCTCTCCTGCAGCCAGTCCGCCATCCTTTCTAACTCGGGCGTGGTCGCCCCGAACTCTTCCGTTCTCGTCCTGGCCCACCCATCTCAGGCGCACACACCCAATGCGTCTTGCTTCCCAGATCGATCCCCGCTACGTTGGGTCGCACCACGGCCCTCTTTCCGAACACGACAGCCCAGGTTTGGCCGACATTCGGATTCTGGGTCTAGGGGAGCGCCACGGGCGCCTCGCCGCGCCGGGGCGTTTAGTCACATCCTCGTTCAATCCGGCGCCGCGCCGGTGGCAGGGCTGACTTACGACTCTTGGCTTAGCATCTCCAACTGGTCTCCGGCCTGGGTACTGCTGGCTGCCGCCGCGCCGGCCGGCAATTCCAGGATAGAATGCGCCGACAGGCAGGCGGACACCCTCCAGGGGAGCATGCGGTGGCGGACCTTGCGCACCTTCTTGTTCCGGTCCAAGTACACAAGGTCGATGGCAAACTTCATGAAGAAGCTATGTACGGATTCGCAGGGGACAATCCACAGGCCCTGGCCGGGGTCCAGACGATCGTGCTTGAGCAATCCCGTACGGCGCTTTTCGCTGGTGTCGGCGAGTTCGGCCGCGTCGGCCAAAACGGTTTTGCGGGTCTGGTTGCGGACGACGATTTTCAAGCTCCCTTATAGCACGAAATCGCCTGATTTGCGCTACCGCTGTGCCTCCGCGATGAAGCCGATCTGGCGGTGAGGCGGCGCCGGAAGTTGGATCAGCCTCTTCAAAGCGATTCGCCGGTTGCGGCGGGCCGCCTTCGAAAGCGCGACAGTCGACGATTTCTGGTCGAGTTTCACTCCGTGACAAACCAGGAAGCCCGGGGGCATTCGGGATTCTTTTGTGACGGTATTTAAGCGGATCGATTCTGCAGGGGCCGACAACGCACATTAGATGAATTCGCGTATCGAATCGTTGAGATCGAAAGCAATGCGGATTTAGGCGAGGAGGCTCTCGCCGGTTTTCGTTTTTAGAGGCATGTGCCAGAATAGTGCCAGCCGGAGCCAAATAGTAGCAGAATGATTTGGCCGAAGCGGGCTAATCTGGAATCAATGCTACTGTTAACCGGCGAGGCCGGGTCGGGCAAGACCTCCCGTATTCTGGAGGGGTTCCGCGACGCCGTGCGGCGGCGGGACTCAGGCGTGCGGCTGCTTACTCCCACAGCCACCATGGCGCAGCACCTGCAAAACCAGGTGGCGCGCGAGGGGTTCGTTTTCCGGCCCGGACTGATCCAAACGTTGTCGCGCTTCGTGGATACCTTCGCTGCGGACATGCCGCAGGTTTCCGAACCGCTGCTCTATCTGATCGTCGAGGAGGCCGCCAACCGCGTGAACCGGCCCGAGTTTGCGCGCGTGGTCCGGCTGCCTGGCTTCTGCGCGGCCCTGACGCGCACCATGGAGGAGTTTTCCGCGGCTGGCTGCAATGCGGAACGGCTGGCGGAGAACATGGCTCGCAAGATCGGCCCGGCGGCGCTGGGAGAGGCGTTTCTGGCGGTCTATCGCGAGGTGCATCGCGAACTCAGCCGCCGCGGACTGGCGACGCGCTCCCAGCGGTTGGCGCATGCCGCGGAACAGATCGCGCGCCAGGGCCATCCCGCGATACACACCATCTGGCTGGATGGATTTTACGCGCTGCCCGATCCGGAGTTGTCCGTCATCGGCGCAATGTGCCGTCATGCGGAAGTGACGCTGGCGCTGCCTGCCGCCGGGATCACCGAACCCACGCGCCAACGTTTGCTGGCGATGGGCTTCGCGGAAGAGACGTGTGCGTGGGAGCGGGCGCAACCACGCATTGAGCTTTGCGAGGCGCCCTCCATCGAGCGTGAGGCGGACGAAATCGCGCGCCGCATTCTGGAGCAGGCTGCCGCGGGCCGGCCGTTTCGCGATATGGGGGTTATCGTGCGCAGCCCGGAGTTATACGAGCCGATCCTGCGCGCGACGCTGGATCGGTTCGGTATTCCGGCGCGATTTTACTTCGACGCCGACCTGTCGAAGCATGCACTGGTGCGCTATCTGGCGGGAATCGTGGATGCGCTGCTGGGCGGATGGGATCATGCGGAAACTTTGGCAGCCATCCGGCTGGCGCCGGGAATCGCGTGCGACGATTTCGATTTCGCGGTGCGCGAGGAGATGCCGGGGCACGGGCTCGCGGGGCTGCAGGGGATTGCGGCTGAGCGGGCGGGGGGGCGAGCGGGCGAGGAGGCGAATTCCGTTCTCGGGCTGTTGAGGTCGCTGGAGACGCTGGAAGAGTGGCGGACGCTTTCGTCCGCTCCGGATGAGTGGGTGGCGCGGCTGGCGGGTCTGCGCGCATGGTTTGCTCCGGGGCGGCCCGAGCCCGGCAGTCGCGAAGCCGCGGCGATCGCGCGCGGACAGGCGGCGGTGCTGGAACTCTTCAGTGGCGCGATGGAGGCGGCGGCGCTAGCGCTGGGGGAGCGTCCTGTTCCACTGCGCGAGTTTTGGCGCGCGGCAAAATCGGTGTTGCGGCTAACGGCGTTGCGCGTCGGCGATGGCCGACGCAATGTGGTGCACGTGCTGGGCGCTCACGAGGCGCGGCAGTGGCGGTTGCCGGTGATTTTCGTTTGCGGATTGGTGGAGAAGCAATTCCCGAAATTCCACACGCAGGATCCATTCTTTCCGGAAGCGGCGCGCGCGCAGTTGAGACAGGCGGGCATCCGGCTGCGCACGGCGGCGGATTTCGAGGCTGAAGAGCGCTTCCTGTTCGATTGGGCCGTGACGCGCGCCTCGGAAAGGCTTACGCTCAGTTACCCGCAGTGCGACGCGCGCGGGCAACACAATCTACCGTCGGTGTACCTCGATGGCGTGGCGGCGGTGAGGAGCGATTGGCAATCCGTGCTGCCACAGCCGGGAAGGCAGCGCAGCGCAGCGCGACCGCCTGCAATCATCTCCAGCGCGGATCTTCTGGAGGTCTTGGCGCAACGGCACCAGTCGTTCGGCCCGAGATCGCTCGAAACGTACTTGCAGTGTCCTTTCCAGTTCTTTGGCCGCGACACCCTGCACTTGCACCCTGCGCCAGCGCGGCCGGAAAAGCGGCTCGACTTCCGGATGCAGGGCAACATCGTGCACGCCGCTCTGGGCGCCCTTCACAACGATCCGCAGCCGCTTGAAGAAGCCTTCGACGCCGTCTTCGCACGCATTTGCAAGAACCAGCGTGTGCCCCCGGGTTATCGCACGGAAGCTTGCCGCCAGCGCATGTTGGCCGACCTGCGCGCGCTGGTGGAAGACCCTGGTTGGACTCAAGGGTACGAAATCCATACCGAGCGGAAATTCCGCTATAAGCTGGGCGTGGACGTGGAAATCAGCGGGCGTATCGACCGCATCGACGTGACCCCGGACCATGGCGCTTACGTGATCGACTACAAATACAGCGGCGCGCAGAATACCAAAAACCTCGGGGAGAACGAGCGTCTCCTGCAGCCACAGCTCTACCTGCTGGCCGTGGAGCGATTCTTCGAATTGCGTCCCGAAGGTATGTCTTATTGGGGGTTCAAAGGTGACATTACACGTACCCCCTGGATGCCGTTCGATCCTGCGCAAACCATCGAGACCGCTCTGCGCATCGCGAGTGAAGTCCGCGCGGGCCGCGTGGAGCCGCATCCGGCCGAGCCCGATAAATGCCGGTTTTGCGAATTGCGCGACGTCTGCCGGTTTGCCGTCGCTGCGCCCGCCCTTGCCGAGGGAGCCTCGTCGTGGGATTGACGCCGCGGCAGTTGGAAGCCGTCGCGGTCGAGGACATTTCACGGGACACCTGCGTGGTGGCGGGGCCTGGCTCTGGTAAGACTACAGTCCTGGTCGCGCACTTCGAGCGCCTGGTAGAAAGCGGCGTGGATCCGCTGCGCATTCTGGCGATCACCTTTACCGACAAAGCCGCGAACAACATACGCGAAAGGCTGGCGCGCGTATTTCACGATCGCGCGGATATTCGCGGCAAGTTGGAGCGCGCCTACGTTTCCACGGTGCATGGGTTCTGCGCACGCCTGCTGAAGGAGAACGCCGTGTTCGCAGGCCTCGATCCGGAGTTCTATGTGATGGACGAGCGCGAATCGCCGCGCGAACAACGCCGCGCGGTGGACGAAGTGCTGGACGGCATGTTCGCGCAGCAGCCCGATCGCATGCGCGCGTTGATGCGCGGCCTCGCGGCCACTGACGCGGGCCAGGAAGTGCTGGAGGCGTATGACGCGATCCGCGCGGCGGGCGTCAAGGTTGGCGATCTGGCCGAATTTGCGGCGCCGTCCGCGGTCGACATTGGTCCGGCGATCGACGAAGTTCGAAACCTGCGCCCGTCAGGTTGGAGTTTCGATCAACTGGCTCACCTGCACGAGGCGCAGGATTGGGTGGAGCGCATCGCGGCGGCCTTGCCTACCGGTCCGGGGGGAACCTTGCGAGCCATGCGGTCGTTCACCTGCAAATTGGCAAAGTTGCAGCGCGGCAGCCGTGCGCTCGAATTGATGAAGTCGCTCAAGGACAAACTGCTTCCCGAGCTGGAATACGCACTGATCACTGCCTATTATGCAACCGAACGGGCCACGATTTTCGAGTTGTTCGCGCGCTTCGATGGTGTGTATCGCGAGCGCAAGCGGCAATCCGGCGGACTCGATTACGACGACCTGGAAGAATACGCCGTGCGGCTGTTGGAGGAGCATCCGGAAGTCCGGCGTCGCCTGCAAAATCAATTCGACCGGGTGCTGATGGACGAGTTCCAGGATACCAATGGCCGGCAGGCCACTTTGCTGAAGTTGCTGCGCCTGCCGGACCGCTTCTATGCGGTCGGCGACATCAACCAGTCGATCTACGGTTTCCGGCACGCCGAACCGCGGGTGTTCCGCGACTACCGCAACGGTGTGGCGAGCGGCGGCGGGCGCCTGGTGGAACTGGTCGAGAACTTCCGCAGCCGTCCCGATATTCTTCATGCGGTGGAGACCGTGGTTGAGGGCGCGGAAGGTGTCGAGGCGCGGCCGCTGATCCCGGGCTTGTCGTTTTCGGACAAGGCAGAGCCGCCGGTGGAGGTGCTGGCGGCGCCTACGCTCGAGTTGGAGGCGCAGTGGACGGCCGCGCGCATCTTGGAACTCGAGGGTCAATTGCAGTTGCGTAACGGGGTGGCCGCATTCCGGGCCTTCGCCGTGTTGGTGCGCAACTCCGAAGTGCTCGCCGAGCTTACGCGCGCTTTCGACGATTTCGGTATTCCCTATTTGGTCAGTCGCGGGAAAGGATTCTACGAGACGCGCGAAGTCGTGGACCTGATGCATCTGCTGCGCGTGTTGGTGAACCCACGGGATGAAATCAGTATGGCGGCGGTGCTGCGGTCGCCGTTCGTGGAGGCGTCGGATGAGGCGCTGCTGCGGCTGGTGATGGACGTCGGCAAGAGTGCCGACGCGGCACGCACGAGTGCGTGCGTCACGGAGGACTTGGCCACGGACGACGCGGAGAAGCTCGCGCGTTTTCGCAATCGATTGGTGCGGTGGCGCGCGACGCGGGACTACGTGGCAATCGACCAGTTGCTGCTGCGGGCTATGGACGAGTGCGGCTATCAGTACCCCACCGGGCCTCGCGGCGCGGCGAATATCGAAAAATTCCTGGCGCAAGCGCGGGCGGCCAGCGCGCGGCAAACGCTTGCGGAATTCGTGGAAGAAATCGAGATCCTGCGGGAATCCAAGCCGCGGGAACCGGATGCGCCGCCGGAGGATTCGGCGAACGCCGTGAGGATCATGACCGTACACGCGGCCAAAGGGCTGGAATTTCCGGTAGTGTTTCTGGCGGCGATGCACAAGGGCATCGATGCGAAGCCCGGCGCGATTTCGTTTTCGCCGCGCGTGGGGTTTGGTGCGCGCTGGCATCATCCGCTGGGGCGAGCCGATAAGGACGATACGAAAGACGATGCGTTCCAGCACGCCATCCGGCAGGAACTCAAGCAGCGCGAAAAAGAAGAGGGCAACCGGTTGCTTTACGTGGCCATGACCCGCGCCGAGGAGCATCTGGTGCTGTCGTTCTCAACAAGTGGAAAGAAGCCGCAAAACTGGGCAGCGGTGGTGGCTGAGCGCTTGCCAGTGCGAACCGTCATAAAACCACCCCAACGTCCGGCGCCGCGCGAACGCGAGGAGGACGCCGTCCCCGCGCACTTCGTGGACCGCCCGGTCATTACAGAGCAGCACGACTCGCAAGCCAACGTGACATCCATCGCCTTGTTTGCCGATTGCCCGCGGCGTTATTACCTTTCGCGCTACCTGGGATTCGAGGCCGCTGGTGGGGCAGGCATTCAGCCTGCCGGTCTTCTGCCAGGGGGTCTGAGCGCCAGCGATCTCGGCAAACAGGTGCATGCCCTGTTGGCCGGCGCCAGTCTTGAACAGCGCCAGTCTCCCGATCCCGAA
>Ga0182015_10001241_pt1 | contig 34455 bp, 24 predicted proteins | sample 712P3MmetaG_FD_120478 | JGI IMG/M metagenome (GOLD analysis project Ga0182015, IMG submission 120478) | Permafrost microbial communities from Stordalen Mire, Sweden - 712P3M metaG | ecosystem: Environmental > Terrestrial > Soil > Wetlands > Permafrost | place: Sweden: Stordalen | collected...
CACCGGCACCGGTCGATTGAAAGCGGTCTTCGATAATAAAGACAACGCGCTGTGGCCCAACCAGTTCGTGAATGCGCGGCTTATGCTGGAAATCAGGAAAAACAGTACTACAGTTCCGGCGGCGGCCATTCAACGGGGCCCGCAGGGTACTTATGTGTTCGTGGTGAAATCCGATAATACCGTGGACGTGCGCGACGTGACCGTCGGATTCACCCAGGACAACGTTTCCGTAATCGCGAGTGGAATCTCTCCCAGCGACGTTGTCGTAACCGATGGGCAGGACAAGTTGCAACAAGGCAGCAAGATTGAAACTCGTCCCGCTCCTGGAAACCGGCAACAGAGTGCAAGTGGAAATGATTCCGGGACTTCTGCCGGGACTCCTGCTCCGCGCACAGGAGCGCAATGAATCCCTCGCGCCTGTTCATTCTCCGGCCCGTGGCCACAGCACTGTTGATGGTGGCAATCATGCTGGTGGGCATTGTCGCTTACCGACAGTTGCCGGTCTCGGCCCTGCCTGAGGTGGACTATCCGACCATTCAGGTGATGACGTTTTATCCCGGCGCCGATCCCGACGTGATGGCTTCATCAGTCACGGCGCCCCTCGAACGGCAATTTGGTCAGGTGCCCGGCCTCAGCCAGATGACCTCGACCAGTTCGTTCGGCAGTTCAGTCATCACGCTGCAATTCGCCCTCGATCAGAATATCGACATCGAGGAACAGCAGGTGCAAGCCGCAATCAATGCTGCGCAAACTTATTTGCCGACCGATCTGCCTAATCCTCCGATTTACAGCAAAGTAAATCCTGCGGACTCGCCGATTCTTACTTTGGCGCTTACTTCGAAGACACTGCCCCTTTCGCAGATCGAGGATCTTGCAGATACCGCGATGGCGCAGAAGATTTCACAAGTCACTGGCGTGGGCCTGGTCTCGATCAGCGGCGGACAGAAGCCGGCGGTGCGAATCCAGGCAAATCCTACGGCGCTGGCGTCCTATGGGTTGAGTCTGGAAGATGTGCGCAATGCGCTGGCAGCGGCCAATGTCGATCAGGCCAAGGGAACGCTCAACGGTCCTCGCCAGTCTTTTACCATTAACGCGAACGACCAACTCATGGTCGGCGCCCAGTACCGTCCAATCGTCGTGGCCTACAGAAATGGCTCTCCGGTGCGTCTGTCAGATGTGGCCACAGTAACCGACGGAATCGAAAATGTAATGCAGGCCGCGTGGATGAATCTGGATCCTGCGGTCATCGTAAATATTCAACGGCAGCCTGGCGCCAACATCATTGGCGTCGTGGACCGAATTAAAAAGCTGCTGCCGCAGCTCCAGGCTGGATTACCGGCTGCGGTCAACGTCGCGATTTTGACGGATCGCACAGTCACGATCAGAGCCTCGGTTAAGGATGTGCAATTTGAATTGATGCTCACCATCGCTCTGGTCGTAATGGTGATATTCCTGTTCCTGCGTAACCTTGCCGCAACGGTTATCCCCAGCATTGCCGTGCCGCTTTCAATCGTCGGCACTTTCGGCGTGATGTATTTGCTTGGCTACAGCCTCAACAACCTCACCCTCATGGCTCTGACCATTTCCACTGGCTTTGTGGTGGACGATGCCATCGTCATGATCGAAAATATTGATCGCTATCTGGAAGAAGGCGATTCGCCGCTGGATGCGGCGCTGAAAGGCGCGGGCCAGATCGGATTCACGATTGTCTCACTGACGGTTTCCCTGATCGCAGTGCTGATTCCACTTCTGTTCATGGGCGACATTGTCGGCCGCCTGTTCCGCGAATTCGCGGTCACATTGGCCGTCACCATTCTGGTCTCGGCGGCGGTTTCCCTCAGTTTGACGCCGATGATGTGCGCCAAACTGCTCAAGCACAGAGATCCGGCGAATCGGAGCCGCTTCTACAACCTGTCGGAAGATTTTTACAATCGCGTGATTGCGTTCTATGGCCGCACTCTGAAGGTTGTGCTTCGCCATCAGACCATCACACTGCTGGTTACGGTGGGAACGCTGGTGCTTACCTTGTTCCTGTATGTGATCGTACCCAAAGGATTTTTTCCGGTTCAGGATACAGGCGTCATCCTGGCAATCGCCGACGCTCCTCAGAACATTTCTTTCAAAGCGCTGGCAGAACGCCAACAAGCTCTGGCGCGAGTCATTCTTAAAGATCCAGACGTCGAGAGTCTGTCTTCTTTCATCGGTGTGGACGGCACCAATCTTACTCCCAATAGCGGACGCATTCAGATCAATCTCAAACCGCGCGACGAGCGTAACGCAACCGCATCCGACATTATTCGCAGGCTACAGCCAGAAGTGGCGCAGGTTGAAGGAATCACGCTTTTCATGCAGCCGGTGCAAGACCTGACGGTAGAAGACCGCGTGAGCCGAACTCAATTCCAATACACGATGGAAGACGCAGACGCGAAAGAGTTGGCACGTTTGTCATCCCAGTTGGTAGACAAGCTACGCACTTTGCCTCAATTGCGCGATGTAGCCAGCGATCAGCAGGCTGGCGGCCTACAGGCCGATGTAGTGATCGATCGCGATACCGCTTCCCGGCTGGGCATTCTGCCGCAGCAGATCGACAACACACTGTACGACGCATTCGGGCAACGGCAAGTATCGACCATCTTTACGCAGTTGAACCAGTACCACGTAGTTCTGGAAGTAGACCCGCAGTTTCAGCAGAACCCGGGTTCATTTAAGGATTTGTACGTAAAGTCAAACAGCGGGACCGAAGTTCCACTTTCTGCCTTTACGCAAATTCATACTTCTAACACTTCGCTAGCGGTCAATCATCAGGGCCAATTTCCGGTGGTGACGCTCTCGTTCAATCTGGCGCCGGGTATGTCGCTGGGCGATGCGACCAAGGCGATTCAGAAGGCGGAAGCGGAAATCGGGATACCGCCTAGCGTTCATACTGCGTTTCAGGGCACCGCGGCCGCATTTCAAAATTCGCTTTCCACCGAGCCATGGCTGATCGTCGCCGCCATCGTCACCGTGTATATCGTGCTCGGGGTCCTCTACGAAAGTTATATTCATCCCATCACGATTCTTTCAACCCTGCCTTCGGCGGGCGTTGGCGCAATTCTCGCGTTGCTGCTGACAGGTCATGACCTCGGCGTCGTGGGATTGATTGGCATCATTCTGCTGATTGGAATCGTGAAGAAGAACGCGATCATGATGATCGACTTCGCGCTCGAAGCTGAACGCGTGGAACACAAACCGCCGGAGGAGGCTATTTTCCAGGCCTGCCTGTTGCGTTTCCGGCCGATCATGATGACTACCATGGCAGCGCTGCTGGGAGGTTTGCCTTTGGCACTTGGCTCAGGCACAGGTTCGGAGCTTCGCCATCCCCTGGGAATCACAATCGTCGGCGGTTTGCTCGTAAGCCAGGCTCTCACGTTGTATACCACTCCGGTGGTTTATTTGTGGTTCGATCGATTGGCCAGGCGATTCGAACGATTTGGACTTCTGAATCCGGTCGAGGAACCCGCGGTCGGGGACTGAGTTATGAATATTTCCGCTCCCTTCATAAAACGGCCGATTGGAACGTCCTTGCTGACGTTGGCACTGTTAATGTCCGGAGCGCTCGCTTTCACCAGACTGCCAGTATCGCCGCTTCCGGAGGTGGAGTTTCCGGTAATCCAAGTCTCGGCGAGTCTGCCCGGAGCCAGTCCGGAAACTATGGCGTCCGCGGTCGCGACGCCGTTGGAACGGCAATTTGGCCGGATTGCCGGCATCAACCAAATGACCTCGGTCAGCCAGTTGGGCGCGACGGGCATTGTTCTGCAGTTCGATCTCAACCGCAATATCGATGCCGCTGCCCGCGACGTGCAGGCGGCGATCAATGCGGCGCGCAGCCAGCTGCCCTCGTACCTGCCGGGCAATCCCTGGTATCGCAAGGTGAATCCGGCGGAGGCGCCGATTTTGATTATGTCGATGACCTCCGACAGCGTCACCCTTCCGAACATCTACGATCAGGCGAACTCAATCTTGTCGCAAAAGCTGGCGCAGGTGAGTGGCGTGGGGCAAGTGTACGTGGCTGGTGGCGCGAATCCGGCAGTACGAGCGGAGTTGGATCCGAATCTGCTGAACGACACCGGGGTGGGGCTGGATGCCGTCCGCACAGCTTTAGGGGCGGCGAACGCAAATAGCCCTAAAGGCCATCTGGCCAACGGGGTCAACGATTGGACCATTAATGATAACGATCAAATCACGCATGCGGTCGACTACCGCCCTCTGGTCGTAGCTTACAACCGGACCACCGGTGCGCCGGTCCGGCTGGGAGATGTGGGCACAGTAGAAGATTCGGTCGAGGACGCCCATATTTACGGTCTCTCGAATGGCAAACGCGCCGTGATTCTGGTTATTTTCCGCCAGCCTGGGGCGAATATTATTCAAACGGTCGACAATGTTCTTGCCCTGCTGCCGCAGCTTCGGGCTTCTATTTCTCCTGCCATCAAGCTCGAGCTCGTCTCCGACCGCACCACTACGGTTCGTGCCTCTTTACACGACATTGAAATCACACTTCTAATTTCTGTGACTCTGGTGATCCTGGTGGTGTTCGTTTTCCTGCGCACGGTGCGCGCCACCATCATTCCCAGCATCGCCGTACCGCTGTCGCTGATTGGCACCTTCGGCGTCATGTATCTCCTGAATTACAGCCTCGACAATCTTTCAATGATGGCGTTGGCTATCTCCACGGGCTTCGTGGTGGACGATGCGATTGTCGTGCTGGAAAACATTACCCGCTATCTCGAGCAAGGGATCCCGCCAGTGCAGGCTGCGTTTCGTGGCGCCCGCGAAATTGGATTCACGGTGCTTTCAATGAGCACATCCCTCATCGCGGTCTTCATCCCCATTCTGATGATGGGCGGAATTATCGGTCGCCTGTTCCGCGAATTCGCAGTCACGCTGAGCATCGCGATTGCCGTTTCCCTGGCAGTCTCGCTGACCACGACACCGACCATGTGCGCCCAGTTGCTGAAGCCGCTGGGTGAGGAAAAGCATGGACGGGCCTACCGCATCAGCGAAAAGATGTTCGACGGCATCCTGAGGATCTACAGCACCAGCCTGGGATGGGTTCTGCGCCACCAGTTTGCCGTATTGGTGATCACCATCGCTACAGCCTGCCTCAGCGTCTATCTTTTTCAGCAAGCCCCCAAGGGATTTTTCCCGCAGCAGGATACCGGCCGGATTCAAGGCTCGGTACAGGCGGCCCAGGATATTTCGTTTGACGCCATGAGCCGCAAAATGCGCCGCTACGTCGATATCGGGATGCACGATCCGAATGTGTCGACCATGATCGGTTTTTGCGGCGGCACTACCGCGATGAACCAGGGACGCATGTTCATTACGTTAAAGCCTCAGGGTGAGCGGAAGCTGACTGCCGATCAGGTCATCATCGAGCTGAGCCAAAAGTTCGCCGAGGTCCCGGGCGCTACGCTGTTCATGTATGGGCAGCAGGATCTGCAGATTGGCGGCCGTTTGAGTCAGGCGCAGTACCAGTACACGCTGCAGGGAGAGGATCTGAATCAGCTCAATACCTGGGCGCCGCAGTTACTGCAAAAGATGCGCGCGCTTCCACAACTACAGCAAGTAAACACGGACCAGCAGGATAAGGGACTGGCCGCCAACGTGATCATCGACCGTGATACGGCTTCACGGCTGGGCGTGGCGGCGGCGGATATCGACAGCGTGCTCTACGATGCTTTTGGACAGAGGTTTGTTTCCACCATCTACGAACCGCTGAATCAATATCACGTAGTCATGGAAGTCGATCCCAAGTTTCAGCAGAGCCCCGACACACTGGAGAGTGTCTGGGTTCACTCGTCCAATGGCAACATGGTACCGCTATCTGCGTTCGCTCACTTCGGGCCCGCTAACACCTCACTCGGGGTCAATCACCAGGGGCAATGGCCGGCGGTAACGATTTCTTTCAATCTCGCTCCCGGCGTATCTCTCGGTCAGGCGACCGCGGCCATCGAAAAGGCCGAGCGCTCGATCGATTTTCCTGCGACCATTCACGCCAGCTTTCAGGGAACCGCGGCAGCTTTCAAGGATTCGCTGGCCAATCAATCAGTCCTGATCATCACGGCGCTGCTGGCGGTTTACATCGTGTTGGGAATTTTGTACGAGAGCTACATTCATCCCGTAACCATTCTCTCTACTATTCCATCGGCCGGTGTGGGGGCCCTGCTGGCCCTCAAAATAACGCATAACGAACTTAACGTTATTGGACTGATAGGTATCATCCTGCTGATCGGGCTGGTCAAGAAAAACGCGATCATGATGATCGACTTTGCGCTCGATGCGGAACGCAAAGAAGGCAAATCTCCGGTCGATGCTATTTACGAGGCCTGCGTGCTGCGGTTTCGTCCCATCATGATGACGACCATGGCCGCCTTGCTCGGTGGCTTGCCACTGGCGCTCGGTACTGGAACCGGATCGGAATTGCGCAGGCCGCTCGGTCTCACCATCGTTGGCGGCTTGATCGTCAGTCAGGCATTGACCCTGTTCACCACGCCCGTAGTTTATCTCTACATGGACCGGTTGCGTCTGCGGTCAAGCCGCAAGCGAGGCCAGTTGCCTGGACAAGTTTCGCCCGCCAGCAGCCACGCGGACTAGCAACTACAATCCCGAAAACAATCGTAGCGAATTTCCAGAGCCGGAATCGTCATGCGGACGATTACCTTGGTTACTTGCTCCGCCTAAAGTGCTGCACTACTATCGCACCAAAGTGGGTGGGGTATGTTACGAACAGTTGCAGTTGCGCTTTCAGTTGTGAGTCTCTTGGCCGTGGCCGACAAAGCCGCGGCACAAAGCAGCGGATACCAAGTGGTGTCGGTTGCCAACGGCGGGACCATCAAAGGGACGGTCAAGTGGGCCGGCCCGGAACCCCGCGCCGTCAGCTTCCCCATAACCAAGGACCCGCAAATTTGCGACCCTGATTCGCATAAGAACCGCGATCTGGAACGCCTCGTGATTGGTCCTCAGGGCGGCGTAGCCAACGCCGTGATTTACATCAAGAACATCTCCAGCGGAAAGGCTTTTGACTTGCCGCCCGGACGACGTTCTTTAGACCAGCATTTTTGCCGCTACGAGCCTCATATTTTATTAGTTCCTGAAAAAGCCGCTCTGGACATGAAGAGTTCGGATGCCACACTTCACACCATCCACATGGATGGCGCCGCCACTTATAATCTGCCGTTTCCTTTCCAGAATCAGACCGTTTCTCGCGACATGAATACTCCTGGATTGGTTAACTTGAAATGCAATGGCGGACACGTCTGGATGAATGCTGAGATGTTTGTGGCTCCCCATCCCTACTATGCCGTGACTGACGAAAACGGCGCTTTTCAGTTAACCAATGTTCCGCCGGGAGAATACACAATCGTCGCCTGGCACGAGGGTTGGCAACTGTTGGGAAGGCAGGCGACCTTTGATGTTCTTACGGAAAAGAAAGTTGAGCGCCCAATTTTTTCCGATCCACGGACTTGGGAAAAACAGGCCAGCGTGGGCGGAAACGCAACCGCAGTCGTAAACTTCGTCATCTCCGCAAAGTAACTTGCCACATACCTCTTCCTTTACGATCCAATTCGGAAGCTTGTGGTGTCTATATATTCGATGGTCGCAAAAGCAAGTAACGTCGCGCTGGCGCTGCTCTTTTCTTGTTGCTGCGCCCGAGCTTCTCCGCGCTGTGGCGCGGAAGCGCTTCACGATCAGGTAATGACTGCAGCGGATGCCAACATGGGTCCCTTCGTGCTTTTTCGCGGACAAGTACAGTTGACGCCGCAAGAGAAGAAACACGTACCATCAAATGGCGGTACTTGCTGTGTTGATAAGGCCTGCCCCAACGTGCAGTGTGCCATGCCGAGCGTCAAGATCAAACCCTACCCCGTGACGTATCTTGACTACACAGTGAATGAAACGCTTTGGGGAGGCGTGGCGAAACTGCTTATCCATGGGGCGCATCAGCTTCCCACTGAATGTGGCTCATTCACTCCTGTGCCGCACCAGAATGTGATCGCATTTTGTTCTGTTTTTGCCGGTTGGCCTGACAACGGCCCGATGTATTGCGACTTGCCTATTGCCGATACTGAAGAAAACCTATGGGAAGTGCGCCAATGGATACCGCAGGCGATAAAACTTCAGCAGCGAGAGAAGATTTCAGAGGAGGAAGCGCGCGCACACCTAATATACAGGACCGACCCCGTATACCCCCGGCGCTTTCCACCTATAGATAAGATGAAAGGTGACGTTGTAGTTAGAGTTTTCATTAACGAGCAAGGTACGATTCGGTCGGTACGCGCCATTAGCGGACCAGCAGAATTAGGTCAATTGGCGATCAATGCGGTAAGTCTTTGGCAGTTCAAACCATTTCTCATCAACGGCCGCCCGGCAAGAATCGATACAACTGTAACCGTCCACTTCCCGCCAGGGATGGGAAAAGCCGGGCGCGATTCCTCTACGGTCATTCCCAAAATTAAGAAGCGCCTCGTGACTCTTGCGAGTCATGAGACGCCCGAACAGCCCTCCCCCAGAACTGCTCAACCGCAGAGTATGTTCCCGCGTGGTTAGTGTAAATTCCACGTTGGTGCCAGCGCATGGCACGAACTGGCCCTCTAGTTGTGCTCGGTTTTCAGGACCGGGATTCGTCTTCCCGCCCACAAAGCTTCGGTTACCGCAGTAATCTGACCACTGGTATAACGATTGACGATTGCCGCAGGCATCCTTAGATTCGCAACAGGGGGTTGTATGAAGGACATTCATGAGGTCCTGCGGATTAAGCAGGCCCGTTACGCGCAATTAGCCAAGCAGATCGAGATGCTCCAGCAGGCTGCGGAAAAACTGCGTGAGGTCGCGCCTTTGCTGGCTGAGATCGACGATGACGACGCCGCGGTTCTGTCGGAAGTCGACGAGCAGCCCAGCATCGCCGTGAAAGCTTCGTCTGCTGCTGCAGCAGCTGGAGCTGGCGCCGCCCCTGTCAAGCCGATGCGCGGCGTGGCCCCGCGCTGGCCCTAGACTGTAACGAATTCCTTGCAGCACAGATGATTGCTCTATGACGTTTCACGCACTTTTGGTGTCCAAGGACGAAGCAGCAACCGAAGTGTTGACGCCGCTGCTTAATCGTTGCGGGGTTGATGTCGCCATCTGCGGATATCCGGAGGCCCCACACCGGCTGACGGAGGAAAAGTTTGACGCGGTGATTGTTGATTTCGAAGATCCGCACCGCGCTTCATTGGTACTGCAAAGTGCAAGTCCGGCGGCTCCGGGCATCGCAGCGGTGACCGTGGCCCTGCTCGGTGACAAGACGAAAGTACGCAGCGTTTTTGGCGCCGGCGCAAATTTCATTCTCTACAAACCTATTTCCGATGACCAAGCCGAAGCTAGCCTTCGCGCGGCTACCGCGTTGATTAAGCGTGAACGCCGTCGTTCTTTCCGCGTGCCCGTACAGGTTCCAATACAGCTTCGAGTACAGAACGGCCCGCCGATGGAAGGTATTCTGCTGGACCTCAGTGAAGATGGCATGGATGTTCTGGCGGCCCAGGCCCTATGCCCTGGATCAAGCATTAGCGGGCAATTCAATCTTCTCGATAGCACTGCCGAAATTCAGGTGAGCGGCGCAATCGCTTGGGCCAGCCCTAATGGGCAAGCCGGTGTGCGCTTCGTCGACCTTACAGAGCAACTTCGCGAAACTCTAAAAACCTGGGTGTTGGCTAATTCACCGGAAACTCCGCCGCCTGATCCCGAACCGGTATCGCACTGCATTTTGACCGATCTGAGCCTGGGCGGATGTTATGTCGAAACCGAATCTCCATTTCCCGAGCGCTCAGTAATTACGCTCTGCTTGAAAGTAGAGGATATGGAAGTGCAGGCGGAAGGGTTAGTCCGCGTAATGCATCCCGGTTTCGGCATGGGCATTGAATTCGCGGCTCGCACAACGGACGAACGGGCTCAGGTGGCGCGGTTCATCGGATTTCTGACCAGCCGTCCAGGGATGTATCCGGCATTGTTAATTACCCCGCGAACCCTGGCTGCGGACGACGACTACAATCACCCCGAACTGCTTCCTGCCGAGGAATTGGAGGATTCACTCCTGGAATTGCTACGCAGCCACGAGTCATTGAACCAGGAAGAATTTCTGCAGAAACTCCGCCAGCAACGCAGGTCGGAAGAAGTTGCGTCGTCTTAGTTCCACTCTCGCCTTTCTACAGGAATAATCAGATTTAAACTTTGACTAAGAGGCCCGCACGCCGTCTCTCGTACGGGCCTCCCAGCGGCGGGTTTAATTCCACCTTGATTAACTGCAATCTAGCGGTCGTCTGTTTCGACACCGTGTCAATCAGGTTAATTTCCGGTGAAAATCCAACACTCTTAACTTTTTCCTGGACGTTCTTCGTCATTGCCTTGGAAAAATCCGCATTGCTCATTTGCTACGCTTTAAGCCACAATCTTCATGCGGAGCCATGCAAGATGCCGACGCCCATCCCGCGCTGAATTCGTCTTTCACGGAGCGAAGGCCAAGTGTGCGCGATAGCACAGTCAGCCCCACTCCCATCTTTCCGTTGCCGCTACTGATGGTCATGGCAACTGCTTTTCTGGTAGTTGTTCCATTCTTTTTTCTGGGCAATCCCTCAGGCCACGACTTCGAGTTTCATGTGAACTCGTGGATGGAGGTTCTGGGGCAGTGGAGACAGGGCATCCTGTATCCGCGTTGGGCCGCATCGGCGCAGTACGGATACGGCGAAGCGAGGTTTATTTTTTATCCACCAGCTTCGTGGACCCTTGGAGCCACACTGGGGGCGCTTTTGCCGTGGAAGGTTGTGCCCGGCGTTTACGTCTGGTTGGCGCTTACGCTTTCCGGATGTTTCATGTTTGTTCTGAGCAGGCAATGGCTGGATCGTCAGGACGCGATATTTGCGGCTGCGCTGTACGCCGCAAATCCTTATTACATCGTGATTGTGTATTGGCGAAGCGCTTTCGCGGAACTGCTGGCCGGGGCTTTACTGCCTCTGTTGCTGCTGTACGCATTGCGGTGTGGCGAGGAGGAAGAACAGGCGATCATTCCAGTGGGTCTGGTCGTTGCGGCCGCGTGGCTGACAAATATTCCGGCTGCCGTAATGGTTAACTATTCTCTCGCTCTGTTGATCGTGATCCTGGCTGTTCTTAAGCGCTCGGTGCGAGTCCTGCTTTATGGCGCGCTCGCTGCTCTTCTGGGCGCATCGCTCGCGGCATTTTTTCTGCTGCCGGCGGCCTACGAACGACGATGGGTGAATATTTCTGAAGTTTTATCTCCAGGCGTGCGCCCACAGGATAATTTCCTGTTCGCGAAGATTAACGACCCCGATCACAATCGTTTTAACTTGCTAGTCTCGCTGGTCGCGTCCGCGGAAATGATCGTACTTGCAGTCGCAACATTCTTTGCTCGCCAATGGAGACTAAAACGGCCCCAGCTTTGGTATTCGGTCGTCGGCTGGGCGGCAGTTGCCCTGTTGCTGAACTTTTCGTTTACCTTTTTTCTGTGGATGCATCTGCCCGAGTTGCGCTTCCTGCAACTGCCCTGGCGTTGGCTGTTGTGCCTCAATGTAACTTTCGCCGTGCTTGTGACCATGGCGTGGCGGCGTTGGATCTTCCGAATGCTGATTTGTATGGCGTTGCTGATGGTGCTGGCATTCGTCTGGCATCGGGTTCAACCTCCGTGGTGGGAGACTGCTGACGATTTTGGCGAGATGCTTGGGCAGCAGCAGATCGGCGTGGGATACGAAGGCACGGATGAATATGTGCCGGCCGGTGCAGATTCATACGAAGTCAAACATGACGCTCCGCTAGTGGCTTTGAATGAGAATCAGAGAGCGACGTTGACCGAGGTCAGTGTTGCTCGATGGAGCGCCGAATCACGAGTATTTACCGTCCAACTTGAGCGTCCGGCGAAACTGGCATTACGGTTATTCAACTATCCGGCTTGGAGCGTGGGAGTTAACGGTGAACCGGTCGCGACCTCAACTCGAGATGTCACTGGGCAGATATTGATTGCTCTCCAACCGGGCGAGAGCCGCGTAACCGTGACATTCAAACGAACATGGGACAGAATCCTCGGGGGAATTATTTCGCTTGTTACCGCGTTATTTCTCGCGGGCTTTTTCATCATCCGACGCTGCCGGTAAGCGCGGCTTGTAATCTTTTTTCAATCCCACAAAAGAACGCCCTCAGTGCGAAGTTGCGGGTGTCAATCAAAATGTTGATAAAGGTGCCATGGCAATGGATATGATTTGTTAGGGGCGAAAGCTACAGCCGCACGGTCAGTTCATGAATCGGATTCTGATTGCGACCTCGAACCCGGGCAAGTTGCGTGACTTTGCCGGCGCAGCCTCTCCGCTTGGGCTCGAAATCGCCTCGCTTCCGAACTTCGCGTCACTGCCTGCCGTAGTCGAAGACGGTATGACTTTCGAGGAAAACGCGCGTAAGAAAGCGGAAGCTTATAGCCGCGCAGTTCCTGGTGAGATTGTCCTGGCAGATGATTCAGGTTTGGAAGTAGACGCCCTCAAGGGCGCACCCGGAGTCCATTCCGCGCGCTACGCCGCCGACGCGCCGCACTTGATCAACAACAACACCGACGACGAAGCCAACAATGCTCGGCTGTTGCGCGAATTGAAAGAAGTTGCCGCTGACAAGCGCACCGCCCACTTCATATGCGTACTTGCTGCCGCTCGCGACGGACAAACGTTAGAAGTGTTTCGCGACGAGGCTGCAGGTACGATCTTGAATCGCGGGCGTGGAACCGACGGCTTCGGCTACGATCCGCTGTTTTATTTCCCGCAAATACAAAAAACCTTTGCCGAACTGACGCCGGAAGAAAAAGCTCAGTACAGTCATCGGGGCGCTGCTTTCCGAAAGTTTCTGGCGTGGTATGAAAGGAGAAATAAATAAAGGGCCGAACTGATTGTGTGCAATCTAAAATTATTGTGCGTGCTTCAGTCGCCGTCGCAAAGTCTCTACCATCAGGCCGAGCAATGCATACGTAGCCGCATTGGCAACAAGGCACACGTACACAGAAACGCCGACGTTGAAATAGATGCTGACAAGCACAACCGGGCAAGTAAATTCTATGAGAGTTAAGACTGGCTCTCGCGATATCATTGTTGCAGGCGCGGTTGCTAAAGCATAAAGTGCCCAGCAGCCCGCAACCGCAAAACCCACAACTGCCCAAGCAGCAATCGTCGACTCCGGCCCGATCCCGCCAATAATTCCAATTGTTTTCATGTTCCTTGACTTCCCTTCCGCCGCCACAACATAATAAAAGGTTCAACCTTCATACTTGAACTTAAGAGGAGCACTCTGTGGCGGCAACTGCCAGTCCTGCAGCTCCGATGCCGGTCAAACGTGGCGTGGCTCCGCTCCGTGCGGGTCAAGGATATTCGTTTTGGTTGCGTCGTCTGCACTCGCTTAGCGGGATCGTTCCTATCGGCGCCTTCCTCATCGAACATTTCATTTCCAATGCATTTGCAACCCGAGGCCCTGCAGCTTACGCGAAACAAGTTCAACTGCTGAGCAGCTTCCCCTTCGTCGTAGGACTTGAGCTTTTCGGCATCTGGCTGCCCATTCTCTATCACGCGCTCTACGGTTTTTATATCTGGTATCGCGGCGACAGCAATATTGGCGAGTACCCCTGGACTGGAAACTGGCTTTACGCCGCGCAACGCTGGACCGGTACCATCGCATTTTTCTACATGGTCTGGCACACCTGGCATTTGCGGTTCACCGGCGTTCACCTGCTGAGCTATCCAGCGGCCGCTTTTGGCAAGGTGCAAGGAGAGTTTCAGAGTCCTTGGGCAGTCGCATTCTACGCCGTGGGAATTCTTTGCGCCTCCTGGCACTTCGCTTACGGATTGTGGTTGTTCGCGGCGAAGTGGGGCATCACGACGGGTGACTCAGCCCGCAAAAAGTTTGGATACGTGTGTATCGCCATTGGGGTGTTGTTCGTTTTGGTGGGAGCCGTCACCATGTATTCATTCTTAAGTACTCCGCTGCAGCCAATGGAACCGGCCGCAGCAGGAATGGAATCAGTCGTCATACGTTAATCTCCTTAATCCCCGGACGCATGCGCCGGCAGATTGGAACACGATGGCAGCAAATCCGAAAATCATTGTTATCGGCGGAGGCCTGGCGGGTCTCTCTGCCGTTATAAAAATCGCCGAGATGGGCGGGCAGGTCGATCTTTTTTCTATTGTCCCGGTGAAGCGCTCGCACTCAGTGTGCGCCCAGGGCGGCATTAACGCAGCCAAAAACCTCAAAGGCGAAGGCGACTCCACCTGGAAGCACTTCGACGACACCATTTACGGCGGCGATTTTCTGGCCAACCAGCCTCCAGTGAAAGCCATGTGCGAAGCTGCACCGGGCATCATTGATTTGCTCGACCGCATGGGCGTCCCTTTCAATCGCACGCCGGAAGGCTTGCTGGATTTTCGCCGCTTCGGCGGGACGCTCTACAACCGCACCGCATTCGCCGGAGCCACTACCGGCCAGCAACTTCTGTACGCACTCGATGAACAAGTTCGCCGGTACGAGTCCGAAGGCAAAGTAAAAAAATACGAGCACTGGGAATTTCTCTCAGCCGTGCTCGATTCGAATCGCATTTGCCGCGGCATCTGCGCCATGGACCTGCGGTCGATGGAAGTGCGGACTTTCCCTGCTGACGCGATCATCATCGCCACCGGCGGCAACGGCGCAATCTTTGGCAAGTCCACTAACTCGGTAGTCTGCACCGGCTCGGCGCAGTCGTCGCTGTATCAGCAAGGATGTTTTTACGGGAACGGCGAGTTCATCCAGGTTCATCCCACCTGCATCCCTGGCGAAGACAAACTGCGGCTCATGTCAGAGTCGGCTCGCGGCGAAGGTGGACGCGTTTGGGTTCCGAAGACGCCGGGTGACAAACGCGATCCGCTGTCGATCCCGCAGAGCGAGCGCTGGTACTTCCTCGAAGAGTGGTACCCGAAATATGGGAATCTAGTGCCGCGCGATATCGCTACGCGCGCGATTTTTAAGGTTGTCTTCGAGCATAACCTGGGCATCGATGGGAAGCCGATGGTCTATCTCGACCTGACTCACATCGATCCCAAGATTCTCGATCGCAAGCTCGAAGGCATCCTGGAAATTTACGAGAAATTCGTAGGCGACGACCCGCGCAAAGTTCCCATGAAAATCTTTCCCGGCATGCACTACACCATGGGCGGGCTGTGGGTTGATTTCAACCAGGCAACCAACATCCCGGGAATTTATGCGGCAGGCGAATGCGAATACCAGTATCACGGAGCGAATCGGCTGGGCGCGAACTCGCTGGTTTCCTGCATCTTTGGCGGATTCATTGCCGGGCCCGCCGCGGTGCAGTATGCTCGCAATCAGAAAGCAGCGGCGAGCAACGGCTATTTCGACTCGGAACGCAAGCGGGAAGAAGAAAACAATTCCATGCTCATGAAGTCGGACGGCAAAGAGAATCCGTTCCGGCTATGGCGCGAACTTGGCGAATTGATGACCGCTAACTGTACGGTGATCCGCTACAACAATAAGTTGAAAGAAACCGACGCTAAGCTGTGCGAAATGCTGGAGCGCTTCCGGCACATTAATCTGAGCGACCGTTCGCAGTGGGCCAATACCAGCGTGGTCTTTGCCCGCCAGCTTTATAACATGCTGCAACTTTCCCGCGTGGTGGCGCAGGGCGCGGCCATGCGCGACGAATCTCGCGGCGCTCACTACAAGCCAGACTTCCCCGACCGCGACGATAAGAATTGGCTGAAAACGACAAAAGCATATTTCGCCCCAGACGCAGACGAACCAAAATTCGAATTCGAGCCGGTGGATATTTCGTTGATCCCGCCACGTCCAAGAAAGTATGACGCGGTTAAGTAAAAAACGCTGTCCCGAGCGAAGCGAAGGATCTATGCATTTAGCCGGTGGCAGCGGAGTACAGAGATTCTTCGCTGCGCTCAGAATGACAACAGTTGGAGCCAATTGCGAATGAGCAATCATAAGACCGTCATCATAAAAATCAAGCGCCGGGACAATCCCAATGCGATCTCGCATTGGGAAGAATTTGAGCTCTCGTATAAGCCCGGCATGAACGTGATTTCCTCACTAATGGACATTGCGGCGAACCCGGTCACGCGCGAAGGCAAGCCGACCACGCCCATCACCTACGACTCCAATTGTCTCGAGGAAGTTTGCGGCTCTTGCGCCATGCTCATTAATGGGCGCGCCCGAATGGCGTGCTCTGCATTGATTGATAAACTCGACCAACCCATCAAGCTCGAACCATTCACCAAGTTTCCGGTGGTTCGAGATCTAGCCGTCGATCGCAGCGTTCTGTTTGAAAATCTGAAAGCGGTAAAAGCCTGGGTTCCGATTGACGGCACCTACGACTTGGGACCCGGTCCCCGCGTGAGTCCTGAGCAGCAAGAGCAAGCCTATCCGCTTTCGCGTTGTATCTCCTGCTGCTGTTGCATGGAAGCCTGCCCGCAGTTCGACGAGGACACTGGATTTGTGGGCGCGGCTACAATTTCTCAAGTCCGCCTGTTCAACACCCATCCCACGGGGTCAGTACTGAAACGTGAACGGCTGGCCGCGCTGATGGGCGATGGCGGCATTCAGGAATGTGGCTACGCGCAGAATTGCGTCGAGGTCTGCCCCAAAGACATTCCGCTCACCCGATCGATTTCCGAGGTCGGCGGCGAAGTCATGAAACAGGCGATCGGCGACCTCTTCCGCAAGTGACCTCGAATGGGCCCACGCGCAGCCAACCCAACCGCCGGCCCTCGCATGCCCGCCGAGTGGGAGCCGCACGATGCAACCTGGCTGGCGTGGCCTCACTTTCGCGACGACTGGCCAGGAAAGTTTGAACCCATCCCCTGGGTCTACGCCGAAATCATCCGGCACTTGTCGCGCAACGAATGTGTTGAACTGATTGTCAACGACAGCGCCTCAGAACAACGCGCCCAAAAAATCCTCGATCGCGCCAACGCACTCAGCGAGAACGTCCGCTTCCATCGATGGCCCACTAACCGCGTTTGGACGCGCGATTCTGGCTGCACCTTTGTTACGACGCCGAGCGTCGCTCGGCCGGACAGCCGAGGGCGGCTGTCCCCACGTGGTTCGAAGCTGGCAACGAATGACGCCAGTCTTACCGATCAGTCCACCAGGAAAGGGCATGACTTCAGTCGTGCCGACAGACCCATAAATCGAAGCCGGGACTCAGCCCCTGAGGCAAACCTTCTCGCAGTCAAATGGCGTTTCAACGCCTGGGCCAAGTATTCGAACTACGAACACGACGAAAAGATCGGAAGCCTCATGGCGCAAGCCGCCAGCGCCAGCAAACTCCAACCTGCCCACGGCAAACACCGAGTTGTCCTCGAAGGTGGATCCATCGACGTCAACGGTTGCGGCACTTTGCTGACCACGGAAGAGTGTTTACTCGGCAAGATTCAGCAACGCAATGCAACCATGAAGCGCAAAGATTACGAAAAAGTTTTCGCCGAGTACCTGGGAATCAATAACGTAATCTGGCTGGACTCTGGGATCACCGGCGACGACACTCACGGCCACGTCGACGACATCACGCGTTTCGTTGCACCCGATAAGGTCGTCACCGCAGTCGAGACAAATCCCGACGATCCCAACTACGAGCCGCTACGAGAAAATATCCGCCGCTTGCGCGCCGCTGCCGATCAAGACGGAAAGCCCCTCGCCATACTCGAACTCCCCATGCCCGCTCCAGTAATCTTCGAAGGACGCCGTCTGCCGGCGAGCTATGCCAATTTCTATATTGCAAATGGCATCGTGCTCGTTCCAGTGTTCAACGATCCCAATGACCGTTTTGCTTTGGATATTTTGGCTGATCTTTTCCCGGACCGCGAAGTCATCGGAATTTACTCCGGAGATCTGATCTGGGGATTCGGAGCGATGCACTGCATGACACAACAGCAGCCGCGAATCAGCTTTTAGCGTTTAGCTCTTGGCTTTTAGCTTTTCGTAATCGGTGTTAAGTGGGGCGGAAAAAGCCTCAAGCTAAAAGCTAAGAGCCAAAAGCTTATTTCCGATACTGCGTCGGCTGCGGTCCCTTTTCCAGCATCTCGCGATTCCAGATGGCGCCTTCGCGGGTGTAGCTCGCCAGTTCGAAATCCTGCGTCAGTTCCAAGGCATCCACGGGACAAGCGTCCTCGCAGAGTCCACAAAACATGCAACGGCTCAAATCGTAGGTAAAGTTGGTAAGTTCCTTGCGGCGGGTTTGCTCATTGCGCGCGCTCGTCACCACAATTAGATTTTCTGGGCATGCGAGCGCACACAAATCGCAAGCAATGCACATGGTTTCGTTGGTATCGGGATTCACGTTCAGCCGCGGCGCCCCGCGATAACGCTCAGCCACCTGCGGCCTCTGTAAAGGATACTGTTCGGTATAAATCTCCCGTGGATCCTGATAGCGAAACGTGACCTTCAGCCCCTGAAGCAGATCGAGCAGGAAAACTTTGCGCAACAGCTTGGGAATCCCCATGACGAAATAAGAATATCATCAATGCAAAATCCCAGAAAGTTAATGCAGACGCTAGTCCTGGTTCGTGCAGGGGCGAGCGTCTCGCTCGTGCAGCGCGAGCCTCGCCCGGGTAGGCACGGGCGTCCTCGCCCGTGCAGGCGCCCGCTACAATGACGATTAGATCGAGCAAAAACTTATGCCCATGGATGAACAACCAGCAAGCGCATCCGACGAGCTCTGGATGGAAGAAGCCCTACACGCCGCCCAGCGCGCCTTAGAAGCGGGCGAGGTACCGGTAGGCGCAGTAGTCGTTCACGAGGGAAGAATTATTGGTCGAGGCTGGAACCGCAACATCACTGACGCCGACCCCACCGCCCACGCTGAGATCGTGGCCCTTCGCCAAGCCGCCGCGCATCTGGGTAACCATCGTCTGGGAGACTGCGAACTCTTTGCTACAATTGAGCCATGCCCCATGTGCGCGGGCGCGCTCCTGCACTCTCGGGTGAAACGCGTTGTATACGGCGCGGACGACCCCAAAGCGGGCGCAATCCATTCGGTGGTGCAAGTGCTGAATCACCCGAAGCTGAACCATCGGACAGAAGTCCGCGGAGGCGTGTTAGCGGGTCGTAGTGCCGAACTGTTGCAGTCGTTTTTTAGAAGCCGTCGTCAGGAGAGTCGTTAGTTAACTGAGAATTTTGTGCGCGTTTGCAGGCACAAAACGTACAATTACCCCGTATAAGAAACTAAATAGCTGTCCGGTGCGGAGAGGTGCGTGAGCGGTTGAAACGATCCGCCTCGAAAGCGGACATACCTTAACGGGTATCGGGGGTTCGAATCCCCCCCTCTCCGCCAGTTCTTTCCCAGCTGTAAATCAAGGATCGAACATTTGTTAATCCGCGTGATCAGCCGACCAACGCACGAATCGCCCTTCGCAACGGGATTCACCCTTCCTTACCCTAAAAGGAGTGGCCCATGATTCTCGGCATGTCAACCGCGACGTACACCTCTTTGCACGTATTGATCAGCCTGATAGGAATCGGTTCCGGGCTGGTCGTAATGTCTGGATTCCTAACCGGGAAACGCCTTAACGGTCTGACTGCTATCTTCCTCATCAGCACCGTCCTGACCAGCGTCACTGGTTTCGGTTTCCCGTTTGATCATCTCCTGCCCGCACACAAAGTGGGAATCATTTCGCTGATTGTGCTTGCCATCGCGATCACGGCTCGTTACATGTTTCATCTTATCGGCCCGTGGCGCTGGATTTACGTGATCGGCGCGGCGACTGCGCTCTATCTGAATGTTTTCGTCCTGGTAGTACAGGCCTTCCAGAAAGTTCCGGCGCTGAAGGCGATGGCGCCAACCCAGACAGAGCCTCCTTTCTTACTGGCCCAGCTGCTGGTTCTCATCGTCTATCTTGGCTTCACTATTCTCGCGGCAAAGAAGTTCCACATCGAGCCGGCACGCGCGGCTTAATCAATACCATTCACAAATGGAGGTAACCTATGCCAACAATTACAACCAAAGATGGTACGCAGATTTTTTACAAGGACTGGGGATCGGGACAACCGATAGTTTTCAGTCATGGCTGGCCACTCACCGCAGACGACTGGGATGGTCAGATGCTCTACTTCGGCCAACGCGGCTATCGAGTGATCGCGCATGACCGCCGAGGACACGGCCGCTCCACGCAAACCTGGGACGGCAACGAAATGAACACCTACGCCGACGATCTCGCGGCGCTTACTGAAAAGCTGGACCTGAAGAACGCAATTCATGTCGGCCACTCCACCGGCGGCGGCGAAGTCGCTCGCTACATTGGGCGCCATGGTTCAAAACGTGTCGCGATGGCAGTGCTTATCAGCTCGGTGCCGCCGTTGATGCTGAAAACGGAGAAGAACCCGGCTGGCGCGCCGCTCTCGGTGTTCGATGACCTCCGAGCACAACTCGCGGCAAATCGCCCGCAATTCTACAGAGACATCACACTTCCCTTTTACGGATACAACCGGCCCGGCGCCAAGATTTCGGAAGGGATCCGGGAGCATTGGTGGTTGCAGGGCATGTTGGGAGGAATGAAGCCTCACTACGATTGCATCAAGGCTTTCTCGGAGACCGATTTCACCGAGGACCTTAAGAGCTTCGATGTGCCCACTCTGATCCTTCATGGCGACGATGATCAGATCGTACCGATTCAAGCGGCCGCTCTGCAGTCAGCCAAGCTGGTTAAGAACGCCAAGCTGAAAGTCTATCCAGGCTTTCCGCACGGCATGCCCACTACCCATGCCGACCAGATCAATGCCGATCTGCTGGCATTCTTCGGCCAAAGCAAGGAAGCGGCGGCGTAAGACTTTTCCGGCCTTCACTCTGAGGTGAAGGCCGAACTTTTTGTAAGTGGTGCCGAAAAACTCTGGGCGTCGGACTTTTTGAAAGGGCACGGCTTCCAGCCGTGCCAAAAGTAATTGAAAAAGATGTGCGGCGTGGCTGAAAGCCGCGCCCTTTCAAAACTGCAGTGAAAGCTCCATCTGCTAGGCAAGAGAATCGAAGTTTTTCAGCAAACCATTTAAGACACGCTTTTTTCTAAAGTTAGCCGCTTCGGCTACCGTGATAGATCGAATACCCGCGCCGGCTTCGAAGGTTTTGTTTTGCCGCCAATGCTAGACTCGGCCCATGAGGACCGACATCCTCCCGTTGTGCGACAAGCATTATCGGACCATGGAGTTTCTGCTGGCTCCATTCAACCTCAATTATTCGGTCGAGTTTTTTCGCTGCACCGATAAATTCTGTCAGCGTTGCTTCAATGAATCTCTGGGCTACGTAACCCCGCAAAGGGACGCAGCGCCGATCGTTTCCACTGATCAACCTCGTTGCGAAAAGCATGGGCGGCCGATGTTCATCTCCAGTCTCGATCGGCAGCGGAATGTACAGAGGTACGCCTGCCCTGAGCCGGGCTGTCGAGAGATTGCACTCAAGGGATAATCGCAAAAACGGTGTGCCACTGCCTACGTCGTTGCTTTAAACTGGAGTAACCTTTTCTTGATATGAAATTGTCCGTCGTCATGCCCGTATATAACGAGCGGCACACTGTACGCGAAGTTGTGGAGCGCGTCCTGGCCGTGCCTCTCGATTTGGAATTGATTTGTGTTGACGACGGTTCGAGTGACGGATCGGCCAAGATTTTGACTGACTTGAAGGCGCAGGATGAGAGGGTTCGGGTGTTTATTCAACCGCGGAATATGGGCAAGGGAGCGGCTTTGCGGCGCGGCATTCAGGAAGCCGCCGGCGACTTCGTGCTGATACAGGATGCCGATTTAGAATACGATCCCGGCGATTATCCCGCGCTTCTCGAACCGCTCCACCAGGGTAAAGCCGACGTTGTGTATGGATCGCGATTTCTCGGTGCTGCTCCGCATCGCGTGCTTTACTTCTGGCATTCAGTGGGAAACCGGATTCTCACCTTGCTTTCCAATTGCCTTACCAACATCAATCTCACCGACATGGAAACTTGTTACAAGGTTTTCCGGCGCGACGTCATCCAGTCGATTCCTATCGAGGAAGAGCGCTTCGGCTTTGAACCTGAGATTACAGTTAAAGTGGCGAAACGAAGATTGCGGATCTACGAAGTCGGTATCAGCTACTGGGGCCGCACGTACGAAGAGGGCAAGAAGATCGGTTGGAAGGATGGTTTTCGCGCACTGTGGTGTTTGCTCAAATACTCGTTCAAGGAAAGCGCTGCCTCGAGACAACCAGTAGTTGCGCAATCCGAATCACCGTCGACCGAGCGGGTTTCGAACCTTCGCCCATAAAACCTCACCACCGCGCATGTGCCCAAATCGGCCTGACAGCGGCGGAAGAGAGTGCTAGAAAGCTCTGGGTTTGGGTGGAGCAGCGCTTCCACAGCTTGCGGAAAAACGCCCGACTTCGGAGTTTTGAAAGGGCACGGCTTCCCAGCCGTGCCCTAAGGCTCTGAAAGCGATGTAAGGCGCGGCTGGAAAGCCGCGCCCCTTCAAGGCTCCAGTCGCCGAAGCAAGGTTTTTCCTCAAGCTGTTCCAGCGCTGCAACAAGCGTCGTCCTATCAATCAGGGATTTAGCCCCTTAGGTAACAGAATTAAGTTTTAGAGCGAACTGTAAAGCCGCGTAACTCACTCGCCACCGATGGTGAACGCCAGCGTAAGCAGCGTGTTTTGCTCCATCTCATGCGCCTTTGCCGACCCTGTCGAAGGGCTCGCACTCGCCGAACGTTTCACCGACAGCACCGGCCGCTCTCCCGCGATGTGGCGCAGCCTTGGCAACACATAGAACATGGCGCCCATGTTGGCAGGCTCTTCCTGCACCCAGACAATATCGCGCGCGCTCGAATGTCTTTCCAGTTCGGCAATCAGTTCCGCCTCAGGGAACGGGTACATCTGCTCCAGAAAAACAATTGCAGTTGAGCTGTCTTTCCTTTTCTTGCGCTCGTCACGCAGTTCGTGTCCGATTTTTCCCGTGCATAGCAGGATGCGTTTCGCCTGGTGCACTTCCGTATCCGGCAACACATTCAAGAAATGCGGCTGCGCGAAATCTTCGATGGAGGAAGAGGCATCCGGATGCCGCAACATGCTTTTCGGAGTGAAGACGATCAGCGGTTTCCGCCAATGCCGCAGCGCCTGACGGCGCAGTAAATGAAAATATTGCGCGGCGTTCGAAGGCTGGCAGATCTGAAAATTATCTCGCGCCGCAAGCTGCAAAAAACGTTCGATGCGAGCGCTCGAATGTTCAGGTCCTTGCCCTTCATAGCCGTGCGGCAGCAGCAAAACCACACCAGAGAGCAATTTCCATTTATCCTCCCCCGCGCTGATGAACTGATCGATCACGGCCTGCGCTACGTTCACAAAATCCCCGAACTGAGCCTCCCACAGAACAAGTGCTTCCGGATAGTCGCGGCTGTACCCGTATTCGAACCCGAGCACACTCGCCTCCGATAAGGTCGAGTTGTAAATGTCACAGCGCGCCTGCTCGCTGGATACGTGTTGCAATGGGACGTACTCGGTTTCGTTTTCGATGTCGACCAATACCGAGTGCCGCTGATTGAAAGTACCGCGGCGACTATCCTGTCCACTCAACCGCACCGGCACCCCCGCCTTCACCAGACTGGCAAAGGCCAGTGCCTCCGCCATACCATAATCGACCAGGCGTTCCCCTGTGCCCATTTCGGCGCGTTGTTCCAGCAGTTTTTTGACTTTCGCATGGATGTGAAAATCTTCGGGATAGGTTGTCAGCGCCTTTGTGAGCTCACTTAATTCGTGCCCCGATAATCCGGTCTCGACTTCGTACTCCGGCTTATAGCGGCCGCCCTTGTAGCCGTGCCAGTACGCTGGCAGATCGCGGAGGGTGGGTTTCTTTGTGAGCGACCCGGCTTGCTTCTGCGCAGCCTCGAATTCCGCACGAATTTTCTGCACCCGCGCCTGCGCATCTTCAACCCCGGCGTCTTCTGCATAAATCTCCCACAGCGGCGGATGCTCCTTGATCGCCTTGTACAGCAACGGTTGGGTAATGGTCGGATCATCCACTTCGCTGTGCCCATGTCGCCGGTAACCAATCATGTCCACAACCACGTCCGTACCGAACGCGTAGCGATATTCGAGTGCGATGCCGCCCACGCGGATCACCGCGTCCACATCTTCGCCATTCACATGAAAAATCGGCACGGATTGGCGCCGCGCTAATTGCGCAGCGAAGCGCGACGAATGCAATTCGCGTGGCGCAGTGGTGAAGCCGATCAGATTGTTGGCGATAATGTGAAGCGTTCCGCCGACGGTGTATCCCGGCAGGTCAGCGAAATTCAGAGTTTCCGCCACGATGCCTTGTCCCGCGAACGCGGCATCGCCGTGTACCAGCAAGGGCAAATATTTTTTGGTTCCATCTTCCCCGGTGCGATCATGCTTGGCGCGCGTGCGCCCGATCGTCACCGGATCAACCGCCTCCAGGTGGCTGGGATTCGATACCAGGTGGATGTGAACCTTGGCGCCGCTGCGAGTAACGTACTCGCCGGTTGCGCCCATGTGATATTTAACGTCGCCGCTGCCCAGCACGCTGCGTGGATCGATATCTTCAAAGCCGGCAAAAACTTCTTCGGGGGAACGCCGGGCTACCTGCACAATCACGTTCAAGCGGCCGCGATGGCTCATGCCCATCACTAGTTCCGCAACGCCTTTCCTCCCTGCCGCTTCGAGAATTTCATCAATCAGCGGAATCAGCGCTGTGACACCTTCGAGCGAAAACCGCTTGTTGCCCAAATAGCGAGACTGCAGGACCTGCTCAAAAAGTTCGGCCCGAATCAGCAAGTCGAGCGCGCGCTCCTGGTCCACAGCCGGTTGCGTCGCTTCCATGCGCTCCTGAATCCAGCGACGGCGCGCCGGATCGGTAATGTGCATGAACTCCGCTCCAACAGTTCCGCAGTACACGCGGCGTGCCTCTTGTGCGAGTTCGCCATCGACCGGCAAATCAGAATGCGGCACGGGCCGCAGAAAGCCGAGCGGATCAAGGTCGGCCTCCAGATATCCCCAACGGCGAAACGCGTCGAACACCCGTTCGCGTTCTCCGTTAGGTGCGTCCAATACTGCAGTTGAAGTTTCAGGAGTTGTCTGGGATCGGATTGCCATAAAGTACTACTAGAATAATGGATGAGAGGCGAATACGGGCAGATTCATCGTTGTACAATCTGAAGGCGTGTTGACCTGGGAAAACGTGGCCAGATAAAGCACGCGCTTTACGCTTGGCGTCTGCATGCACACAACCATTCTCGCTGCATTTTTTGCGTTCTCTCGCACCCCGGTCTCGATGTGCGGCGCCGGCATCCTGCTTTTTCTGATCGCCCTGTGGGCTGCCAAGGCCGATATCGCACGGGCCCGCGGCCTCGACAAGATCGTAGCCTTGAGCAATTTGTGTTTCGCCATCCCGTTGGCGGTCTTCGGCGCCCTGCATCTCTCGGCCGCTAACTCCCTTATGGCCATGGTGCCCCCATATATGCCGTGGAAGTTGTTTTGGGCATATTTCTTCGGCTTTGCGCTGCTGGCCGCGTCTCTGAGCATTGCCACAAAAATTCAGGTGCGCTGGTCCGGCCTATTGTTCGGGATTGCGATGTTCCTTTTTGTGGCGATGTTGATTGTCCCGGGAGTTCTCGCCCACCCCGGAGACAGGTTTGCATGGACGTTTGTCTTTCGCGAGAGCTCATTCGGGGGCGGAGGCTGGATTCTTGCGGGAAACGCACTGCGCGAGCAAGGCCGCGGACAAAGCGGAAGCAGACTCATAACCGTGGGCCGCGTGTTGGTCGCGATGGCCGCTATATTTTTTGGCGTTCAGCACTTTCTGCACCCAGCGAACGTTCCCGGAGTTCCGCTCGAAAAACTGATGCCGGCGTGGATTCCAGGGCACCTGCTCATTAGCTATGTGACAGGCGCAATCCTTCTCGTAGCCGGGACAAGCATTCTGCTGGGCAGGAAGACGCGGATGGCCGCAACTTATCTCGGCACCTGGATTGTGCTGCTGGTCTTATTTATCTATGGGCCGATCCTGATCGTTTCGCTGTCCGACCCCAGCACCGCGGCGAAGGTTGAGGGGATCAACTACTTTGCGGACACACTGCTGTTTGCGGGAGCGATTCTCGCGCTCGCCAGCGCGACGCCACACACGGATTAAAATGGCACAAATGTAGTCGCGGACGTCCTCGCCCGTGTACTCCTACGATTGAGAAAGCACGGGCGAGGACGCCCACGCCTACATCGGACTGGCTGCGCGTTACGCAGCGGCGGTAATCAGTCCTCGAAACTTCTCGCCCCGCCCTTCATGCGGTTGGTCACGACCTGTTTCCATACCCACTTGATCACACGCGCGTCGTTGTAGCAATAACCTAGATTGTGGTTGAGCGTGGAGAAGCATGCCGCTGGCAGGTGTGTTTCACGTGACTGAGTTGCTCCTGATCGAACTTGGGTTGGTCGATATTTCCCCAGTCGAAGGTCGATGGGCAAATAGGAAAACATGGCGCCACAGTGCCGTCGGTGCGGATGATTACGTTGTTCTGCCCAGTTCTGCAATTCCAATCGGTGAATTGGAGCTCTCCATTCGAGTCCTGCTCGATGCCCGGCGTCTGCGCAAGAATCGCATGCATGCTGCCTTTGTTCCCACTAAAGTTTCTAATGACCTCGTTTTAGAAAAAACGGCCAGGAATCTCTTCCTGGCCGTTGAGCAGAGGCCTAACGCCTTTTCCAGTGGTTATGTTGACCGCTAGAAATGGAAGGCGTCAAACAGATCGCTAAGCGCCGGCCTGTTAAGGGGAACGTAGGGGTTGTCCGCTTTTGTGACCGGGTTGGGGAAATTGTCCCGGCTGCGGTAACTGATGGTGCCGATTCCCCAGTTCCTCTCGATGAATTTGTCGATGGAGACGTGGTCGGAATAGCTGTGCGAGATATGACCGCCGGTCGAATACTTGGAAACCACCAGCAGCGGGATGCGCGTACCATCGCCGAAAAAGTCCAACTGTTGCACGTAGCCGGAGTCATAGTAACCGCCGCCTTCATCGAAGGTGATGAAGATCGCGGTATTGTCCCAATACGGCGAATTCTGGACCAAGTCGACGATCTTTTTCGTATACAACTCGAACACGTTGAGCTTCGAAGATGAGGGGTGGCCATCGGAATAGCCGCTGGGTTTGGTTATCGAAACCGCAGGTAAGGTTCCGGCGGAGATATCCGAATACAGGTCAGTCACATCCTTCATGTGAGCTGCAACTTGGTCCGGGTTTGACATGATTGATGTGTCGTATTGGAAGGGGTTGCAGATGTTGCAATATTCATCGGCGTTCGGCCCGTTGACTCCATAATTCAACTGGTATGGGTCGGGGACGTAGTTGTTCCACTGATCGCCGTAGTATTTCCAGGAAACACCGTAAGCGTTGAGGTCGTCGCCGATGCTGGGGGTTGTAGAAGGTGGGATCGTGAATGGCGTGTTTGCGGGATTCTGGTCGATGTAGGCATTCTTGCCGTTGCCGAACCAGCCCGGGTTGTAATTGTTCAGCAGGTAGTAGTGGCCGGGTTCACAATGCGGATCGATGCCGAGGCCCTTCAGATAACTGAGGACCGGCCCGACGCCGGGCTGTGTGGAATCGGAGCAATCGCTGTACGATCCGCCGCCGTAAACCGAGGAACCATAGCCACCGCCGCCGTAGCCGTCTTCGGAGTACCAGTTGTCGGTACCGTGCGCAGGATTTGGATTTTCGATTTCATGGACAATACCCTCGTCTGGGTTCTTTTTCCCGTTATAGGGCTTGGTGAATACCTTCTTGTTCTCCGGCGGGACAGCAGGACTGCCATTGCCATTGCTGAACCAAATCGCGTCGGCATGGCCGAACATGATGTGATTGGGCCCAGTGCCTCCAAGGAAGGACTGGTGGAAGTTATCGCTCATGGTGTACTCATCAGCCAGGCTCGTGAAGTAAGGAACGTCGCCTGTCTGCACGTTGTAGAAGGCGAGGGACGTCGATCCTTCACCTGTAGTTTGTGCATCAGGAATGTTGGTATTGTAATTGTAGGTGAAGCAGGGAAGCTTGCCGCCATCTGCAGCGCAGAGCGGCGGCCGCGTGGTGCCGTTCGTGCCCGCTCCCACGGTGACTTCGACAAAAGAAAACAGTTTGCCATCGCAACCGGACGGGTTGTCGCGAGTCGCCCGGGATAAGTCGCAATTCAACTGCTGCTGCATCTGATAGAAGCGGTGAACCGGGCTCGCAGCATACGCATTATAGGGAAAGGTTGTGTCGTTGGTGATTTGGAACGGTCCGGCTTGCAGCGACGTGACGTTGTCGATGCGATCATCCGGCGTGTGAGAGGTTTGTCCTGTGCCGCCGCTGGCCAAGGCAGAGTACGTGCCTGCTGGCAATCCGACTTCCGAAATTGCAGCACATTCTACCGGAGTAAGCTTCGGGAACCCTGGACAAGCGGGGCTGCCGGAAAAATAACCATATTGGCCCGAGGGACCGCCCACGAGCGGCGCAGGCAGAGTGTTGCTGGGGTATTCCCTTGTCGGCGGGCTCAGCAGGAAGCTATCCTTACCCGAATCCGAGGCGAAAAACTGTTGCGCCTGGTTGAAATTCGGACCAGGAATTGCGTGCTTGTTGGAATCCAACTCGATGATACCTTCTGAGAGAAGATTATTTACGCTATCTCCACTCTTGGGCAGGTAGGTGGCGAATACGTGATCGAAGCTGCGATTCTCCCCAATGATCACAATGACGTGCTTGATCGGCGTGGTGGTGGCATCGTCGGGCGATGGTTTCTGTTCCGTAGCCGCGCTGGCGAAGGGAGCGGCGAAGGCAAACTGGAACATAGCAACAGTTGCCAGTCCGAGGCGCACATAATGCACCCCCTTTGAAAGGACAGATGTGAGACTCATTTTTCCTCCTGTTTCTGCTTTGGTTCGTGTTGGTTGGTTCGTTTTGTCGCAGAACTAATTCGCCTCTGGACCCTGCGCTTGCAGATCAGGGTTCTACGCGAATCAGTCCCATCATTCCCCCATCCTCGTGTTCTAGAAGATGGCAGTGATATACAAAGTCGCCAATAGTGTTGGGATCGCGAAAATCCATGCGCAGTCTTACGCTGGGATATTCGAGAGCTCTGCCGTTGTAGTAAGGAACGTTGACGGTGTCACGGAGAAACGGCTCGCTTACTCGCCTGCCGCCGTAATCAAGCAGCATGAAATGCAGCTGATGAATATGGAAAGCGTGCAGCTCGCTGGACCGGTTTTCGATGATCCAATCCTCAACCGTTCCCTGTTTGGCGATGATGTTCGGAACGCCTGATTTTGGATCGAATTTCTGGGGACTCTGGCCGTCTACGGTCAGATAGAATTCCGTAGCGCTGTTGGGATTATTCGGCTCCAGAAGTTTCTCCGAGAAATAAAGCCTTCGCGTCCGCGCCGGTGCCACGCTTCCTAGCCAGGGAAGCCGCGAACCAGCAAGCGGCTCGGGAGTCGCGCTGAGTTCCACAGATTGCCCCGGCGCGTCTTTGGAAGCCGTAATCGTGACCAGCGCGCGGTTAGGATCATTCTCGCCACCCGGGCCGGTATCTACAGCTTTCGTGACGAGAAGTCCCGAAACGCCCTGAGGAGGCCCCTTGACGATGAATTCCACGCGCGCCCCCGGGGGAACCCCGAGGTGGGTTTGCCAATCCACAAAATCCCTCGGCAACCCGATAGTGTTGAGGGGTACTCCGTCCATGGCCACAAGGCCCAATGGCTGCGGTTGGTGTCCGAATAAAAGTTCGAGATTGAGGTAGGTGATTCCAGACGCGTTCACCACCCGCCATAGTTGCTGCTCGTCCGGTTTCATCTCGATTACCGCCGGCTGGTAATCGGGATAGGGCACAGGTACGAAATTGACCGAGAGATCCTTGGCTGGCTTGCCGAATCCCGTCCCGGTATTTGCTGCGTCCCCGTCGCGATCGAACAGCATCCTGGGAACAACAGGCTCCGACTTCGAGGGCGGAGCGTTGGGGTTCAGCAGATCCTGATCGCGAATAACCAAAACCCGTTCCGGCAATCCGGCGACAGCTTCGTCCGCGCGCTCAATCCCTTCGATGATGATGGCCCCCGATGCGCCGCCGAGCACCTGCTCCTTCGTGAAGCCATGAATATGCGGATGGTACCAATACAAACCGGGAGGCTCGTCTTTCGGAATGCGGAATCGATATTCGAACGGCGCTTCACCCGGTTGAATCGAGGTGTGCAGGACGTCGTCCTGGTGACAGGTTGGCGGAATTGTCAAGCCATGAAAGTGCAGATTCGTGGATTCCCGCGTCATCGAGTCGCTGGCTGCGCACGTGGTTCCGGACTTATCGATATCCACGTGCATGTGCTCGTGGAGAGCGGTGGCTGCATCTGAGCCGAAGTCTGTAAAATCGTTTTTCAAGGTTAAGATGACGAGATCACCGGGATTTACTCGTAGAGTGGGTGATTCCCTACCTTCCGTGTCGACGAAGCAGTAGCGCGTCGATCCGTCTTGCCGCCTTTCGTTGCGGGCAGTGAGCTCAAGCTTCAGGGCGCCGTCGCGGCTGCGCAGATTCGCCGGCTCGATGACAGTGCTACCGGGCGAGGGACGCGGGCAACTCTCCGTCGCACCCTGAACCAGCAGCGTCGGGTGCAATTCGGCAAAGCACAGGCATGTGAACAGCACTGAGAGGATTCGATAGGTCGTGGGATGCAGCCCTCTGAGCCTCATTCGATTTCCTCAGAGCAGGAAATTTCTCTGCCGTCCCCAGTCAGATTTAGTCTGACATTCAAAACTGACACTTCCGGGCTGCCCGCGTAGGCGTCATGAGGAACACTCGGGGTCAGCGGATAAGGTCCGTCGGGCAGGTGGTACACATTGGCAATACGCGTGTCGACGACACCCTGCGCCAGTCCGGTGGCTTCAGGAGTTCCTTCGGCATTAATAATGCCTTGGGAGAGCAGATTGTCGACGGTCTGTCCCGCAGGAGCCTTATAAGTTGCAAGAACCTGATCGAAGGTTCGGTTCTCACCGATGATCACGATAACGTGTTTAATGGGCGTTACGGTGGGCGGATTTTTGCTTTCAGCAGCCAGGCTGGGAGTTACCAGGTTTGTGACGGTGGAAAAAAGCGCGGAGCCTAAGGCGAAATACCGACAGCTCGCGCGAAAGAGATTCGCAAAACGCATAGGGAGGGTTTTGTTCAGCCGCTCAAGGTTGCCACCCAGCCGCTACCGTTAGGTGAATCAGGGATGAATGTTCGTTTAAAAATTTGTTACAGTGATGGCCGCGAACAGGCTGGATGTGGAAAAGTGCGGGCAGCGAGGAAATAGGATCGAACACAATGGCGTCATTTCGAAGCCCCGAGCCGGCTCCAGCGGGGCGATAAATCTCGCGCGAACCATTGATAACTCCCGCCAATCTACAGCGCGCAAGATAGATTTGATGACAGAGATCAATGCCAAGCGTATTGTTCGCCTGTGCCGAATACCAAAGAAATCCTCGCGATAATCACATTCGCTCTACTTCTATTTGTACTCATTCGCACCCTGAGGAAGCGATAGAACCTCTCACTGCATCAATCGCTTGAGTGCCGACCTGAGGCAAGGGTGGCCCATTCAAGCCCTCCTTTGGCTTGAGTGGGTAGCCGGCGAGATTTGAGTGCAAAGTAGACTGCTCTCACTGCATCAATCGCTTGAGTGCGGATCGAGCTTCGCCGACTTGAGGCAGGTGGGATGGCGAAGTGCCGAAGTGCGACAAGAATTCCTGATATTCGTTGATCGACTGATCGTGTTTGCCAGTCTTCTCGTAGAGTTGGCCAAGATAGTAGTGCGAGAGCATACCGATCACGGGAAAGCGGCGCGTCAAGGTCCCGGTATTCGCCACCGAGCGCTCACCTCGTAAAAGGGTCCGAAATTCGGTTTCAGCCGCCGCATAGTCGTTGGTGAGCAGGTGGGCGCGGCCTTTGAGGAGAAGCAAATAAGGGTCTTGGAAATCGGGAATGCCGGTGGCGCGGCTCAAGGCCGATTGCCCATCCCCTCGATGCACTGCTGTGGCGATATCGGCGTATGCTTGATCGATTTCGAGCGCACGAGGAGCGATCCAGGGATGGCTGGCGGCGAATCGTTGCAGGCTTTGCTGTGCAGCGGACGAATTTCCCACCATGGTTTGCAGGAACGCGACCGTTCGCCGTTCATAATCATCCAGCTTCTGTTGTTGGGCAAACGAAAGAGCAGAGGAGCTCTCTCCCAACAGGACGGACAAAGCCGCGAATGGCTGCATAAACGTTGCCGCAGCCTGGCTCTGTCTGGCCTGCCCCAGTTGGCGTATCGCCTCGCGATAACTGGCCAGCGCGCTTTCGAGGTCTCCTCCCGTCTGCTTGAACTGCGCCTCGTAGCCGGGAACATAAAGGCGCGAGAGCGGAGAGGCACGGTGGGCAAATTGCTGGAAGGCTGCATTGGCTATGTCGGGTTTCTTCTGATCGGTGTAAACAATGGCCAGCTTGAGATACTCGCCGTAGTCGCTGAAGTCAGGTTTCAACTCAAGCACCTTGCGGTAGGCGGCCACCGCTTCATCATCCCGGCCCGCCATGAACAATATGTCGCCGCGGGTGTCGAGAGGATTGGGATCGCCCGGACGAACCGCCATGTAGCTGTCGTTGGTTGCCAGTGCGTTATTAAAATCGCCATCGAGCGCCTGCCTGTAGGACTCAATGTTGAGCAGATCCTCGTTCTTGGGATCCAGCGCCAACCCTTGTTGCAGCACTTCCCGCGCCTGCTCGCCTTTACCGAAGCCACCCAGGATGATTGCCAGGACTCCCCGATCAAGACTCTGGCGGGGAAATTCGGATACCAGTTGCTCTCGCGCCGCGATCTCGGCCTCTGGATCCTGGGAGCGGGCGGCTTTGAGCACCTGCAACGTCAATTGCTCGTACCGCGGCAGGCGCGACTGGTTTTCAGTGACTTTGATCGCAAGCTCATTGCTGCGCCGCAGGTCGCCCTCAAGCCGGTATTGATCGGAGAGGCGCAATTCGGCTAAAGCGAATTGCGGGTCCAAACGGACCGCCTCCTCGAATTCGCGGATCGCATCGTTAGTCAGATAGCGGCGCCCGTAGTCAACGCCCAACTGGTAATGGCGATAGGCTTCAACATTCGAAGTAGATGCCTGCTCGATCTCCGGCGCCTTTTGCGGCTGAGCGGATGCGGGCAGAAAGCTGCCGGCAATATTCGCAGTAAGGCGATCTACCATCCCAAAGATGCTTTGCACATCCTGCCCTTCCAGTTTGTCGGAAAACAAAATCTGTCCCGTGATCGTATCCTGCGCGCGTACATCGAGCCGCAGTTGCGTAGGTCCGATCTTCAATAATGCGCCCGTGATATACGCATCAGCTCCGGCATCGCGCGCCACACTCTGCGCCTGCGCTGGATCCATCGACTTCCCATCTTTGCTGGCTCGCTGCACCGCTCCCATCACACGCTCAGTCGACAGCACATCCAGACCCTTCACCTGGGCCAGGTTCGTGGTCAGCATGTCCGTGAGGCCATTGTCGAGCCAGTTGAGCGATTGATCTTGCGACAGATTGGAGAAATAGAGAACCGCAATGGACTTGTGCCCGGCGACGCTGGGGTGAGTATTTCGGCCGTGGAAAAACCAAGAAACCGCAACGCTAAGAATGACGCTTGCAGCCACCGCCGAAGCGATCACCCACGTGGACTTCCGCGCTGGAGCGACAACGTTCGCTTCACTTATCGGCGGCGCAGCAACTGCGCCCCGGGATGAAGACGCCGGGCTCGCACTCGCCGAAGCAACTGCCGACTCACGCGCCACAACCGGAACGACTGGTGCTGAAGGCGCCGGTTCAACTTCAATCGCCGCACTCTTACCCGATTCCGTATCTCGCTTCAATCGCTGCAGATCAGCGCGCATATCCGCCGCACTCTGGTAGCGCAGATTGCGATCTTTCTCCAGCGCCTTATTAATGATCTCTTCGAACTTCGGCGGCAGATCAGGATTCAGCCGCACCGCTGAGACGGGAGCCTTGCGCAGAATCGCCTCAAATATCCCCGCCGTGCTGTCGCCACGAAACGGTAGCGTGCCGGTGGCCATTTCGTAAAGCACCACACCAAAAGAAAATAAATCCGTACGCGCGTCCAACTCCTTGGCCCGCGCCTGCTCCGGCGACATATACGCCACCGTCCCGAGTGTACTGCCGGGACTGGTGAGATGCGGATCGCTGAAGGCTGTCGCGCTGGCGTCGATCGCCTCGCCTTTGCGCGCGATGACTTTAGCCAGGCCAAAATCGAGCACTTTGGCTCGCCCGCGCTTGGTAATAAAAATATTTGCCGGCTTGATATCGCGATGAATAATGCCTTCGCCGTGCGCATTGTCCAGCGCATCCGCAATCGAAATCGCAATCTCAAGC
>Ga0182015_10001242_pt1 | contig 34422 bp, 28 predicted proteins | sample 712P3MmetaG_FD_120478 | JGI IMG/M metagenome (GOLD analysis project Ga0182015, IMG submission 120478) | Permafrost microbial communities from Stordalen Mire, Sweden - 712P3M metaG | ecosystem: Environmental > Terrestrial > Soil > Wetlands > Permafrost | place: Sweden: Stordalen | collected...
AGTGGCGAAGTTGCTGTTGGTCGGCTTCTGGTAGGGCGAGTGCGGGAGCGGATCGTGGCATGACTCACAGCATAGCGAAACCCAATTCTTATTGTCCAGTTATTTGTTGGACACTACACTAGGGGCGATGGGTTTCCTGACTGCGGAAGGGAAATTCGGTGAGCGGGCCGAACTTTTTCTTTTCGGTATAGAGGCGCCAGCGGCGCAAAACGATACGCAAGCTAGCCATCACGGGGATGGAAAGGTAGATGCCCAGGATGCCGGCGACTTCGCCGCCGGCCATGACGCCGAAGATGGCGGCCAAGGGATGAAGTTCCATGCTCTCGCCCATGATGCGAGGTGAAGAAACGTAGTCCTGCAGCAAGCGCCAGATCCCGAGAAAAATGACCAGGATCAGCCAATGTTGATAACTCAGAAGCAGGGCGACGCTGACAATGACCAGTGCGGCGGCCAGGGGGCCGACCACGGGAATGAATTCGAGCACTCCGCCCAAAGTGCCCAGAACCAACGCGTAGGGAACACGCATGATGCCAAGAACCGCGGAGTACATGACCAGAGTCAGGGCAGCCAAAGTTAGTTGGGCGCGGATGAAATGGGCCAGCATCTGATTCAGATCGTTGAGCACGTTTTCCAGAAACTCGCGCTGCGGACGGGACTGTATAGTGGCGAGCAGAAAGTCGCTGAAAGAGCGGCCATCCTTGAGGAAGAAAATGGAGAGCAGCGGGACCACGAAGAAGAGCCAGGCCTGCTTGGCGACGTCGGCCACACGCAGCCCGATGCGCTGGGCCAGTTGGGTGATCTGTTCGCTGTGGCCGGCCAGGAAGGATTGAGCCAATTCGGTAGATTTGGCGTTCCAGCCATGTTCTGTGCCGAGTTGGGTCGCGATTTGACCGGAGCTAAGCTGCGTGAGCAAAGCGGGCAGGGACTGTCCGAGCCGAGCCCCTTCCCGCGTCACCTTGGGGCCGACCACCACAAAGAACACCACCACCAGTACGAGCAGCATAATGTAGATCACGGCGATGGCTGCTACGCGACTGCGCAGCAGATTTTCCAGACGATTCACCAGCGGGCTCATCAGGTAAGCAAAGAAGATGGCGAAGAGAAAGGCAATCAGGGTGGCGCGAGCGACGTAGAGAAACCCAAGCGCCAGAGCAAAGAGCAGCACCGTGACCAGAACCCGCGCCGTACGTGAGTCAGCCAGCAGCAATACGTTCTCCAGGGCGATCTCGATTCCGCCGCCGGGCAGGCACAGCTTTAGTCCCGGACCACTTCCGTGTTATCGGCAGAAATCGCCACCTGTATGAGCTTGAACTGATCGTGATCATCTACCCAAAGCACCCAGTTAAAATCTTCGCCGGTCAGGTTCAGCCGGAGCAGTTCGCGCGGGACTCCGCGAACCGTGATTTTTTCTTTGCCTATGAGTTCCAAGCGCACGCTGATGGAAATATGCTCCTGGGGCACGAGTGCGCCGAACTGCGAAGCACCCTGCTGGCACTTTAGGTTTCCGCCCTCGGGCCTGCAGGCGGCGCCCAGGTAGCGCCAGGCCAGCAGTTCGCGGTGTACAAAAAAATTGTTATCCAGAATCGCCGTCGTGCTGGGCAGCAGGAAGGGCTGTTCGGCGGGCTTGCCGGCGCCACTCGCGGTCATTCTTTCCATCAGAAAATCGTTGCTGGGAGAGACGTTCAGGGAACTTCCCGAGGCCTGACTCCATTCATAGCGCAGCAACTCGCCGTTGGCAGTCATTTCCAGTTCCGACTTCTGCGCTGCGGCATCGGCCGCGGAGGTTTCCTTGAATTGCGATTTGATCGTGCTGATGCCGTTTTGCTGCTCTATCTTGAAGGTCTCGGTGGCGACTCGCTGGCCCTTGATGAAGATGCCGAACGAGCCGGAGTCAACGGTCTGAGCAGCCGCGGGTTTCGTCTTATCTTTTTTGTCGGCAGCATGGGCTCCAGCGAAAGCAGCCAGGGCGGAGGCCAAAATTACCGCCGCGGCACGGCGCATTCGGGTTTCAAACTTCACTCGACTTCTCCTTGTTCCGTGGGCTCCGCGATCTTCTTCAAGCCCAGGGTTTCGGCAATTTCAGCGGCGATTGTTTCCACCGTGCGGTTGCCGGTTTGAATCCGCAGGCGTGCCTGCGTGTACGCACTGCGCCGAATCTGGTAGAGGTCGCGAAACTCCGCCACGCTACGGAGCAAGGGACGTTCTGCGCCAGTTTCGCTGGCTTGCGCGCAACAGCGCTGCCATAAGTCTTCCACCGGAGCGTCCAGAAAAACCGTGGACACGCAGGATCCCCTTAGCAGCGCTGCGTTTTCCTTCTGCGCGAAAGCTCCGCCCCCAAGGGCCACAATTCTGGCGACTCCGCCGCGTAGTTCGTGAAGCACATGTTGCAGGGCCGCGTGCTCGGCTCGGCGAAACTCGGATTCTCCCGAATCCCGGAAAATTTCCGTTACCGTACGCCCTTCCCGCGCCGCGATGCGGTCGTCGAGATCTTCAAAGACCCAATTCAGCCGCCCTCCGAGGACGCGGCCCACACTGGTTTTCCCGGCTCCCATGAAGCCAACCAAAAAAACAGCGTTGACCGGAAGACCTCCGGCCGCGGTGGACGATGGCTTAAGCCGCCCCTGTGGGCGTGGACGTCGATTCACCGCTTTTCCCGAAGGCTTCGTCAAAAATTAGCTGCTTGCTGCGAACTGCTGGCCGCCACTTGTCAAGCTGGAAGCGAGCAGCTGGAAACTGAATTGGTTCGCTATTTTGCGGTGCGTTTGCTGAGGTGGATTTTACCACTGAAGCTGCGCAGTACCACGGTCGATGAGACCGCGGCGCGACCCATGGTACCCCAGAAGGCACTTCCCTCTTTGATGACGAACCAGGTGTGGGTCCGGGGTTGGAGAGGAATGTCGTCGTGTACTTCACCGCGCACGGAGCGCGCACTCACATCCGCAGAAGTTGATTCGGGCACAGTGGCTTCAATGTTGCCGCTATGGCTGGTCAGGCGGTACTCGCCGCGATCGCCAAAGTCGCCAATGTAGTTAATGCTGCCGCTGGTCGAAATCACCTGTACCAGCGGACCGGTGACGCCGTTGAGCGTGACCTCGCCGCTTAAGGAGTCAACTTCCACGTGGCCGTCCTGCACGTTGGTGAGCGTGACCGGACCGTTCAGAGTTTTGACGTGCAGGTGAGCGCCGGTGATGTCGCGAATTTCGACGGTGGCGGCGGCCCCTTCCAGGGTTACATCCCCGTGGAGTCTTTCGGCCCGCAGCGGGCCGGTGCTGGAGTGGAGCGTGATGCTGGCGTCGGCGGGGACCAGAATTTCATAGTCCACGCGTCCGGATTGAGCATCCGCACCGGGTAGGAGGTGAGATTGAATTTCGACCCGATTGCCGACCAGATTCTTGTCGACTTCGACTTTGTCGGAATAGAGCAAGGCATTGATGATCACAACGTTGCCGGTGGAGGGTTTGACCGAGATCGAGCCGTAGGGGTTGTTGACGGAAACTCCGGACTTGGGACCCACATTGAAACGATATTCCTTATGGGTTTCGGCTAGAAGCGTTCCGGCCAGCAGCGCACCGATTGCGACCATTTCGATAGTTCGCGCGCTCATCAAGACCCGCCCAGTGATTAAAACTCGCCCGCTCATTGAAACTCCCCGATTGTCCCCTGTCGGTCCGCGCAGCGTAAAGCTGTCGGGTTGAGAATTGCTAACATTATGGCAAAGAACGATCCATTGCCAACTCGAAAAGCAGGGCTTTTTGCTGATAGGCCTCCATCAGGGAGCGGCGAGCTTCGTCGTCGTTCGGATTGGCGGCGACCACACTCTTTGCATCCCGAATGTACTCGTTGACACGGCGGAGATTGTCCGCGTACTGCGCCTTTATCGCGGGCGACTGCTGGGCCAGTTCGAGCAGCAAGTCATCGTCGTTGAGGCCGGCCTCAGCCAGATCGGAGGCAGCAGCAACTGGCATCGTGTCGCGGGCAAGCTGATGGGACAGCGAATGCTCACGAACATATAAACCCACGGTAATCAGCAAAGCAGCGGCCGCAGGGACCATCCATCGCGCCCAAGCCCAGCGACTGCTGAGGGAAGGCAAAAGGGATCGGTTCGCACGTTGGGGGCGAATGACTCCTTCCTGCCGCAATGCCCTTTCTATGGATTTCCAAACGTGAGGACCGGGCTCTTCATCCGCACGCAATTCAACCGCCGTGGAAGCAATGAGGATCAATTCTGTGACCAGAGCTGAACACTCCGGACAGCTCTTCAGATGATCCCGTTGTTCGGCGCCGCGGCCGTCTTCGATCTCTGCCAGGCTCGCTTGCAACTCAACGCAATTCATACTGCTCTCCCCAAGCCTCTGTCGAACCAGCCCCACTGCCATTGTCAATCCGCTGGCGGCATGACGCCGCAGCCGAAGTTATTGCCGTGTCCAGTCTGCGCCGGCTCACGTAAATCGTCCAAACGGTACCACCACCACTCGCAACTCGTGCTGCTCAGGACGCCCGTTCGGCTCGCTTGATCTTGAGCAGATCGCGCAACTTCATCCGCGCCTTGTGCAACTGCGACTTGCTGTTGCCGATGGAGCAACCGACGATGGTCGCGATCTCATTATGTTCGTAGCCTTCCACGTCGTGAAGAACAAAAATCGTGCGGTAGCCAGGAGGGAGATCGTCGACTGCTCGCTGCAACTGCAGCCGGTCGATCGACCCGGCTAACGCCAGATCTTCTGCCCCGAAATCTTTCTTCGGGGTATCTTCTTCGCCGCCCTGCGTGGTTTCTTCGAGCGAAACCACCGGAAGGCTCTTCTTTCGCAGGTGCATCAGCACCACATTCACCGACAAGCGATGCAGCCAGGTCGAAAATGCCGATTCGCCGCGAAACGTTCCAATCTTACGATAGAGCTGCAGAAACGCTTCCTGCGTCAGATCTTCGGCTTCGGCAGTGTTCGCCGTCATGCGCAGGCAGAGCGAATAGACGCGCCGTTTATGCTTATCGTAGAGAGCCTGGAACGCCTGGGCGTCCCCTTGCCTGGCCTTCTCGATGAGGTCGGCTTCGTTCGAGTCGCTGCCCTGCCGCTGGACTGGGTCGGTCAAGTCGCCTTTTCCGGCCGCACCCCGTGAGATGCGGCTAACTATCTTTCCGTTGTATGGCTTGCGGGTTCTATGAAGTGAAACTAAGGTAATGTCTGTATTCAGAATATCAGAGCACTTCTACCGATCTTGGGATTCTGCCATGGTGTGCTCTGCCTCCGGAAATCCTTTGCTTGCTCAGGGTTGAACAGCTTGCCGTTCGAAGCTATAAACCCGATTCCAAATTTAGAGTCGCGATCTTCGTAAATCGGTAAATCTGTTGGAGCTAAATTGGTAGATCTGTTGGCAGCTAAGATGTCACTGATGCATCGTGGTGCTGGTCTCTAATCGATGTCCATGCGGGCCTAGCTCGCCTTGTCGGAGTAGGAAGGCGAAGCTCAAGCCTAGAAATCCCAGGACGGAAAAAATCCACATTCCGAGGTTGTAGCCGCTAGGGTGGTCGGGGCCGGCATGGCTGTAATCGTTGGCCCATCCGACCATCAGGTTGAAGCCGAACAGGCCAATGTTCTGGATCATGGTCATCAGCCCGTAGGCCGTTCCGAGCTTCGATTGATCCACGATATAGGCGACCGAAGCCCACATAACGGCCGGGATCAGCAGCATCGAACCGAACATCATCAGCAGAGCACGCTTGCCGATGCGGTCGACCCAGAGGCCGAACAGGGGAGTGGCGATCATAGCGAACAGCGTCAGCATGCTGGAGAGGAACCCGCCGAACTCGCGCGACGTGCCATGCGCCTCGATGAAAAACTTCACGGCGAAAGTCTGAAAGGGAAAGATAGCCGAGTAGAAAGTGATGCAGAGGGCAACGATATACCAATAGCTCACGCCAAACTTGAACAGATCGGCAAAGACGACTTTGTCGGTGGAGGCTTCGCCGAGGTGGAAGTTTCTCTCTGCTTGCACTTCCATCCCCCAGTAGACGACTGCGCCAACGATGCAAAATGCGGACAGGCCCAGCGCAATCAGAAACGGCCAGCGCCAGTTGGCATACGCGGCGCGTGCCCAGGTGGGAGAGTTCAGCGCGGCGAACGAACCCAGGCGGCAGATGGTGAGGTTGACGCCGAAAGCGAAACTCAGCTCTTTGCCTTTAAACCAGCGGGCGAGCGCGGCAACGACCGCGACATTCAAAGACTCCGCTCCCATGCCGAAGATGAGCCGTCCTGCGGCCATGACCGGGAGATGACCGGAGGCCGCGGTAATGGCAGGTCCAATGAAGCACAGCACGCCGAAAATCATCAGAGATTTTCGTAAACCGAGGCGGTCGATGATGAAGCCGCCGATCACGACCGTGAAGATGTTGGGAACGCTGTAGATCGCCTGGAGCAGTCCAATGTTCTCGTCGGAAAAACCGAGTTGCTGTTTTAAGACGTCCGCCAGAGGGCTGAGCGCGTCATAGGCATAGTAGCTGCCGAACATCGCCAGGCTGAGGAAGACCAGCACCATCCAGCGATAAAGGCGGGTGGGCTCAGGACGAAGGGTTTGGTGCATCAGCGCTCTTTTCCGAGCCGATTCAGTTCCGGCGAATTCACGAGCAGAGAAGAGTAGCAGAGTTCAGCTTCTAGCTTCTAGCTCCTAGCCGACAAGGTCCGACAAGGTGACGTTATGAACCGGAATTGAATGCTGGAATTTCCGCTTTGTCGAACGCGGCATGGGATGACGGATAGGATCGCAAACCTTGGCCGAAATCCACCACTCTGGTGGAACTCGGCCACCAGAGCGGCGACCGGACGGTCGTAACCCTTGCACTACTTTTTTTTAACCTACTAATAACAATGTAATTAGGAAAATGACGACGCTCGCTCTGTATTGGCCTTTGGGCTGCACGCTGCGGGAGCAACGATTTCGACCCCGGACCAGGTTGCTTGTGCTCAAACAGCCGGACGGGGAACACCATCCCAAAGGAGTGTCTCCCATGCGTTTCCGAACCTGTGGTCTGTCCTTTGCCTGCCTGCTTGCTCTCGCTGTCTCGATCCTCGGCTGCAACAACACTCTAAACCCCTTGTGCGGCAGTGCCAGGCCTGCGCCGCTCATCGGGTCACTCTCACCCAGCACCTTAACTTTCGCTCAGGTGCAGAATGGCCCTATTCTCATCGTGAATGGCAGCCACTTTGTTTCGGCTTCGGAAGTACTCATCAACTCGACGCCACTGGCCACGACCGTGGTCAGCGATGAGCAATTGCAGGTAAAGCTTTCCAATGATGTGATCTCGGGCCCGGGAACGATAAAGGTGATGGTGCAAACCCCGAGCGGGAATTCCGGAGACGTGGGCTGCACCAGCGGAGGGAATAGCAGCGTACTCGATCTAACGGTGAACTAAGCGTCCGGAAGAGAGATGATGATCCAGAGTCAAGGTCATCTCTGAAGGAATCGAGACTGGGGGGCTAAAGCCCGGATCATGGGGGCACGCTTAGGGCTCGGCCAGAAGCCACGCCCTTGCAAACCCGGCCGCGGGCGAGTGCCGCACTGTGGGGAAAGCCGTGCCCGTTTCAAAGGCATCGTGCGGTAACTTCCACCGGACCTCTAGCTTCCGACGTAGCGTGCATACAAGCTGCGCGCTACGGCGGTGTCGGTGGTGCCTTTGATGATGGCGCGACCATCGGGGAACAGCGTCATCTCGTAGGGCTCATGCCAGAACTTCAGGACGAAGTCGTTGTGGCGGACTGTGCCGTGGGATTGGAGGCGACGGTCCATCTCGGCGAAGTCGATGGGACGTTGGCGCTCATGGATTTGCACGGAATTCCTGCCGCATAGGGTGATGTGCGGGCGGCCTTCGCCGGCAAGATGGATGAGATCGCGCTGACCGCAGGCGCGACAGCCGGGACGGGGCTGGGCGGCGGAGATTTCGGCGCGCTCGTTCGTCCAGACGTCGAAGCAAAGGAGGGTGCGCCGCAGTGGGGATGCGTTCGGGCCGGCGACCAAGAATTTGAGCGCCTCGGTGGCGGCGAGCGACGCTGCCAGATTCACCGCGGAATTGAGGATGCCGGAGGTTTCGCAGGTTTCCACCATGCCGCGCGGCGCGTGGGGAAACAGGCAAGCCAGGCATGCGGTTTGGCCGGGCAGAACGTTCAAGGTGACGGCATAGCTTCCGACGGCGGCGGAATAGATCCAGGGAAGTGAGCGGTCGATTGCGTAATCGTTGATCAGGTAACGAGTTTCGAAGTTGTCGGTGCCGTCGAGGATCAGCGACATTCCTTCGAGTAAGGCTTCAATGTTTGCGGGAACGAGATCTTCAACCTTGGGTTCAATTGCGATCTGAGAGTTGAAGGCGGCTATTTTGCGGGCGGCGGCAATGGCTTTGGGAAGAGATTCCGCGGCGTCGTTCTCATCGAAGAGCGACTGGCGCTGCAGGTTGCTAGGCTCGACGTAGTCGCGATCGATGATGCGCAGAGTTCCCACGCCGGCGCGAGCCAGCAGGCTGGCTAGGGCGGAGCCGGTTGCGCCGCATCCGACGATCGTTACTCGGGCGGCTGCCAGTTTTCGCTGGCCTTCTGGGCCGATGCCGCGGAACAGGATCTGGCGTGAATAACGCTCGTCGGTGGCTGGATTCTGCGGCGAACTCCCGCCGCGTGGGTCCGGTTGAGATTGCTGTGCCAAAGAGGTCACCAGTGTCAGGGTATAAAACCTTTATTATAAGTGGCTGGCTTGCCGGTGGATGATTCCCCATGCCGGGCTCGACTTGAATCGCCGGCCTGGCCGTTTGCACAAGGACAGCCAGGCGCATTCGGTTGCCGTCAGATCGAAATGGAATAGCGCCTGGGCCCAAGGACACGTTTGCTGAAACCCTACGCGACAGTGCTGACCGCGATGATCTTGCTGTGGTTTACAGTCGTTGCGTCGGAGAATGCGTCGGGGTCTGCAGCGCAAGCTCGATCCTCCGCGTCGCAAGCGAATATCTCACCGGCGAAAGCTGAATCTGCAGTTGGGCAAGAGCCGCAACTTCAGCCCACGACTGGTATTTCGGGATATGTCGGCAAACTTGTGCAATCCATCGAGATTCAGGGCGTGGGGGAGCGCGATCGCGACCACATCCTGCAATTGCTGCCGCAGAAAGTGGGAGAACCGTTGGATCGCGGAAAAGTGAGCGACAGTATTCGGGCGTTGTATGCGACCGGACGCTTTGCCGACATGCAAGCGGAAGTTGCGCCATCGGGCGACGGCGTGGCGCTTAGCTTCACGACCTCGGCTAACCTTTTTGTGGGCGCGGTCGAGGTGGAAGGCGCTCCCGCCCATCCTACTTCGAACCAGATCGTCAATGCGTCGAAGTTGCAGTTGGGAGAACTGTTTGCGCAGGAGAAGTTGCAGCGCGCGCTGGAGAACATTCGACAACTGATGCAGGAGAACGGTTACTACCGGGCGCGAGTCACCGCCGAAAGCGCGTCGAACGCAGTGACACAGCAGGCGGACATTCTCTTTCATATCAGCCGAGGGGAACCGGCGCGCGTGGGCGAAGTGAAAGTTACCGGCACTTCGGAAATGTCATTGATAGAGGTGCAGGATACCGCGCACCTGAATCGCGGAGACCGGGTTACGGCCGACCGGGTGAGAGGTTCGCTGCAACGGCTGCGCAAGAAATTTCAGAAGCAAAATCGCGCATTGGCGCAGGCCTCGATTGCGGAGCAGCTCTACCACCCTGAAACCAATCGCGTCGATTTCACCTTCCAGCTCGATCCGGGCCCGGTGGTGGTGATTTTTGCCCGCGGTTACCACATCAGCCGCGGTGTGTTGCGGAGGGAAATTCCGGTCTATGAAGAGAACGCCGTGGATGACGATCTGCTGAATGAAGGACAGCGGAACTTGATCAACTACCTGCAGGCGCGCGGCCACTTCGATGCCAAGGTGGACATTCTGAAAGAAAGCGACGCGAAAACGATGCGGGTCATTTACCAGATTGACCCTGGGGCCGTGCACAGTCTTGTATTGGTGGAGATTACAGGCAACAAGGGTTTTCTGGATACGGCGAAGCTGCGGTCCTATTTGCAGATTCAGCCGGCGAGCCGTTTTGTGAGCCACGGACGTTACAGCGAAGACCTGCTCAAGAGTGACGTGGCGACTTTAGAGGGGTTGTACCGGTCCAGTGGCTTCCGCCAGGTCCAGATTCAAACCAAAGTGGATGACAACTACCATGGGGGGCTAAACAAGCTGGCGGTTCACATTCATATCGACGAAGGCGTGCGAACGCGCGTCGGCGAGTTGCAGGTTCTGGGTACACAGAACGTTGCGGCCCGCCAACTCCCCGAACTAAGCACGCAGCCAGGGCAGCCGTATTCGGAACTGGATCTGGCCAACGACCGAGAAAGAATTCTCAACTTCTACTTCGATCACGGATTTCCCAACGCCACGCTGGAGATTACCACCAAGCCTGCGGAACATGAGCCCAATCGGGAAGACGTGACCTACACGATTCAGGAAGGAGAGCGCTTCACGGTGAATCGCGTGATGGTGGCCGGAACCGAACATACGCGCGACTACGTCGTAAACCGGGAATTGCAAGTGCACGAAGGCGAACCGCTGAGCCAGCAGGATCTGCTCAGCACGCAGACTCGGCTGTATGACCTGGGCATCTTCAGCCAGGTGGACACGGCGGTGCAGAATCCGGAGGGAACCGATCCACAGAAAAATGTTCTGGTGCAGGTGCAGGAGTCCAAGCGCTACACGTTCACTTACGGAGTTGGATTGGAGTTCGAAACCGGCTTGCCGGCAGGCGAGACCGCGCCGCAAGGGACGACGGGAGTAAGCCCGAGAGTCGAATTTGATGTGACCCGGCTGAACGTTGGCGGGCGCAACCAGACCCTGACGTTTCAGTCCCATGTGGGATATCTGCAACAGCGTGGGCTGATCAGTTACGCCGTTCCGAAGCTATTCGACAACGACAAGTTCAAACTGATCTACACGATTTTTTACGACAACAGTCTGGACGTAGCTACGTTCACGTCGCAGCGACTGGAGGGGAAGATCGACCTGCGACAACAGTTCGGTAACTCCGGGATTGAGCCCGGGATGCGGGCGGGAGCCAATTCGATCACCTATCGCTGGGATTTTCGTCTGGTGAAGGCCAGCCACTTCGCGGAGGGATTCAATCCTGGCGAAATTGCGCTTCTCTCTCTTCCGGCGCGTGTGGGCGGTCCGGGGTTCACGTTCATTCACGATAAACGGGACAATCCCCTGGAGAGCACCAAAGGAGGCTATTTCACCTTGGACGGTTTTGCTTCTTCGACCTCTTTCGGCTCGGAAGCCGATTTCGGCCGGGCATTGGGCCAGGATTCGACCTATTATGCGTTTGGACGAAGAGGTAAGGCCGGACATCAGTTCGTCTTTGCCCGCTCGACCAGCATCGGCCTGCAACAGCCCTTCGGAGGAACCAGAGTAGTGCCACCGGGAGCATGTCCTTTGAATCCGAATACCGGGGAAACGGTGTGCCTGGGAATCACGCTAATTCCGCTGCCTGAGCAATTTTTTGCCGGTGGGGGAAACTCTCATCGCGGATTTGGGTTAAATCAGGCAGGACCTCGAGACCCGTCCTCAGGCTTCCCTGTGGGCGGCACCGCGCTGTTCGTCAACAACCTGGAACTACGCTTCCCAGAGACCACTCTACCCTATCTGGGGGAGGGCTTCGGCTTTGCCATTTTTCACGATATGGGAAATGTGTTTACCGCGCCGCATGACATGTTGAAGGGACTGATGCGCTGGCACCAGCCCGATCCGGCGCAGTGTTTGCTCACCGGTGGTACAACGAACCCCCAGTGTTATACCCAATTCAATAACTCCGGATATGATTACACCTCGCAAGCTCTTGGGGTGGGCTTGCGTTACAAGACGCCCATTGGGCCGTTGCGTTTTGACTTCGGGTACAATCTGAATCCGACCCGCTATCTCCAGGCCCCGTTCGATACCCAGGGACAGTCGTCGACTTTTGAAACCCAGCGACTGAAGCATTTCAACGTATTTTTCAGCATAGGCCAGCCATTCTGATGGACAGAGTTCGTACAAAAGTTCGTGCACAGAAGATAGTCGGAGTGGTGGCGCTCGGTTTATTGGTGAGCGCTTGGATGCTGCCCTCCGCCCGAGCTGGCGAGGTCATCGACCGCATCGTGGCCACGGTCAACGGGCACATTATTCTGCAGAGCGACTGGGACGAGGCGCTGCGCTATGAGGCCCTGCTCAATGGCCGCGCGCTCAATCAATTCACGGACGACGATCGCCGAGCCGTCCTCGACCGCCTGATTGATCAGGAGCTGCTGGCGGAGCAAATGAAGTCAGCTTCTTTTCAGTATGCGTCCGAATCGGAAGCGGCTGCGCGGGTTGCAGATTCGCGGAAGCAGTATCAGGAAGCGGCGAACGATGAGGGCTGGAGATTGGTACTGGGCCGGTTCGGGCTGTCGGAAAAGGATCTGGTGGCGCATGTGCAGCAGCAAATCGATCTCATGCGGCTGGTGGATGCTCATCTTCGGCCAGCGGTGCAGATCGATTCCAAGACCATCGAAGCCTATTACCGGGAAAAATTCGTCCCGCAGTTGAAGCAATCCATCGTAGCTGAGATCCCTTCCGCCGATGTCGCGGTCAAGATCAGGGAGTTACTCACGCAGGAGAAGGTCAACGAACTGATGATTTCCTGGCTGCAATCGCTGCGCTCGGAAAGCAAAGTAAGCGTGCCCGGCGCACCCAGTGCGGGAGAGGGAGTACAGACGCGGTGACGCAGTCTGCCGCCAGACCTCCGCGCTGGTGGAAATTTCTGCTCTCTGTCGTTGCTGTTGGCCTGGTTTGCTTGCTGGCCGCGCTCTGGTACTCGACCACCGATTCTTTTCAGGCCTTTGTGCGCAGGCGCGTGGTCGCCGAAATCGAGCGGATTACTGGAGGCCGCGCCGAGGTTGGCAGGTTCCACGTTGTCCCTTTCCACATGCAGGTCGAAGTGCGCAATATAACCGTGCATGGGAAAGAAGCCGCCAGCGACGTTCCGCTGGCACATGCGGACAGCCTGGTCGCGCATTTGAAAGTTATTTCGTTTCTCCGCACCGAGTTCGGCTTCCACTCGGTGATTCTCGAGCATCCGGTCGTCCACGTAGCGATTGGGCCTGACGGCGCCACGAATGTTCCCGTCCTGCGGGGGCGCGGGAGCGCTGCGGAGAACACTTCAGAGAATACTCCGATCGAGCAATTGTTTGCGCTCTCCATTGATCAGCTTTCCGTGCGGAACGGCGAAATGCTGTGGGTGGACCGGAAATTTCCCTTAAATTTTGACGTTCATGACGCCGACCTGCAGATGGAGTACTCATTCCTGCGCAGCCGTTATGAAGGCCATCTCACGGTCGGCAAAGTGGATAGTGCGATCCAGGATTTCCGTCCATTCGCCTGGATGACGACCGTCGAGTTCAGCTTGGCGCCGAACTTCGTCGACATCAAATCGCTGCGCTGGAACTCCGGCCGGTCGTCTTTGGAAGTGAAGGGACGCGTCAGCGACTTCCGCAATCCCCAGGTGGGCGGAAGCTACGACGCGCATGTCGACCTAGCCGAGGGCGCCGCGATTTTCCGCCTGCGCGAGTTGCGCGAAGGCGTCGCCGAGTTCAAAGGCAGCGGCCATTGGTCGCTGAATGAGTTCACGAGTTCGGGTATTTTGGCGTTGCGCGACCTGGCCTGGCAGAACCGTCAGATGGTGGTGAAGAAAGCGAGTGCTACTTCGGATTACTCGGTGACGGATGAGCAGATCAGGCTTTCGAAGTTGCAGGGAAAGTTGTTTGGCGGGAGTTTTACCGGGGATGCTCAGGTGGACAACTGGTTGCGGAGCATTCCGCTGCCAACGCCGGGGAGAGCGAAGCAGGGCAGGGAAGATTTTCCGGTAATCTCCGCGGCTCGGCCACCAGCCAAAAAGGGCGAGAAAGCGAAGCTGCCGGGCATCCAAAGCGGTGCGGTGCGTCTTCGTCTGCGAGATGTTTCCGCCGGAGAGATGGCGTCGGCGTTTGACCTGCCTGCACATCCGCTGCACCGCTTTCACCCGGCAGGATTGGCCAGCGGCACGGCGGACGCGTTCTGGAAAGGATCTTCCCAGAATGCTGAGATCGGATTTGCCGTAGACGTGAACCCGCCACTGCATGCCGCCGCGGGAGATTTGCCGGTGACCGCTCACACGCAGGGCAAGTATCGCGTCGACAGCGACTCGCTGGAACTTGGCGAGTTCAACTTGTCTACGCCAGCCTCGCGGGTGCAAGCGTCAGGGATTTTGGCGGCGACATCGACGCTGCATTTTTCCGTTTCGACTTCCAATCTTGAAGAATGGCGCCCATTGGTGACGGCATGGGGCGGACCGATCAACCTGCCGTTTCGGGTGGATGGACATGCGATGTTCAACGGCGTAGCCGAAGGCACATTTTCGGAGCCCACGGTGGCCGGGACGCTGGTTGCGGAGGATTTCGAATTCAACATGCCTGCGACATCGCGTACCTCGGTGCAACCGGTGCATTGGGACTCGCTTGCGGCCAGTATTCAATTTTCTTCGCATGAGCTTACACTTCGCGGAGGCAGCCTGCGGCGCGGCGAAACCAGCGCCGACTTCGAGTTCAGCGCCATCCTGAGGGAAAGCCAATTCAGCGAAAACAGCCCCTACACGGCTCGGGTGAATCTGCACAATGTGGACGTGGCGTCGACGGCGGTTCTGGCCGGGTTCGCCTATCCGGTTGCCGGGACCGCGGACGTGTCGGTTCAGATTACAGGCACGCGGGCGCATCCCCGGGCGCAGGGACACATTCACGCGGCAAATGCGTCGGCGTATGGGGAAGCGATCGAGAAATTCGATGCAGATCTTCGGATTGCCGGGAGCGAGACCGCACTCAACGATATCCATCTTACCCATCAGAATGCCTCGGTTTCCGGCAGCGCCGCCTATACGCCGGCGACCAGCGGCTTTCGGCTTGACCTGATCGGGGAAAATTTCGACGTATCCCGGGTTCGCCAGATTCATCTGGACCCCCTGCCGATGGAAGGCCGCGCCGATTTTAGGTTGCAGGGTTCGGGCACGCTGGGCGCTCCGGTCATCAATGCCACCATTCACTTAAGCGATCTCACGTTCGATCATGAACTCGAAGGCGGACTGGATCTGGAGGCAGTGACGACGGACGGTGAATTGCGATTAAACGGGCAATCCACATTTACCCACGGCACGCTTGCCATTGGTGGAAGTGTGGGAATGAACGGAGATTATCCCGCGAACATTTCCGCGCAATTCGACCATGTGGATCTCGACCCGCTGTGGCGCGCCTATTTAGGCAATCAACTTACGGGGCACTCCGCGTTTGGCGGCAGGGTCACGATGCAGGGGCCTTTGCTTCATCCGCGGAGCTGGACGCTCGATGGCAGCGCGACCGACGTTGCGGTCGAGGTGGAATATGCCAAGCTGCACAATCAGGGCCCAATGCCTTTTACCTATGCTGACCAGACGATTCACATTCAACCGGGGCATCTGGTGGGGGACGGAACGGATGTTGTCGGTCAGGGTTCGATTCATTTCGTGGCGGGGCAGGAACTCGATCTCTCGGCCGACGGGCAAGTTGACCTCAAGTTGCTCCGCAGCATTGCACCGGATCTCACTGCTTCCGGTCTGACCATGATCCATATGACGCTGGGGGGTACGCTGAGCGAACCGCTGCCCCAAGGCAGCATCGAGGTTAAGAACGGCGCAGCCAATTACGCAGGGTTGCCCAGCGGGTTGAGCGAAATGAACGGCACGCTGTCATTCACCCGGGATCGCCTTCATATTGATCAGCTGACGGCTCGGACCGGAGGCGGCACGCTGGACTTGAAAGGCGACGTCACCCACTACAACCGGCAGCTCAATTTCAATCTCACCGCCGTGGGGAAAGAAGTGCGGCTGCGCTATCCGCCGGGCGTGAGTTCGACGGCGACCGAGGAGTTGCACTGGGTGGGAAGCCGCTCGGCTTCGCTGATCTCCGGGAACATCCTGGTGACGAAGTTAGCGGTGACTCCGGGATTTGATTTTGGTTCGTACCTGGAGCGAAGCCGGCAGTCGGCCGCGATTACGCCGTCGAATTCGCCGCTCTACAACCTGAAGCTCGACGTGGCTGTAACGACCGCGCCCGAACTGCAGATGAAGACTGCGGTGGCACGCCTGTCGGGCGATGCTGATCTACATCTGCGCGGGTCGGTGGCGCGTCCCAGTTTTCTTGGACGCGCTGACATTCTGGAAGGGGATGCAACCTTCAACGGCATCAAGTTCCGGCTGGAGCGCGGTGATATTACGTTTGCGAATCCGGTGGCGATTGAACCCCAGGTCAACTTGCAGGCCACGACCCATGTACGCAATTATGATCTCGACGTGACGGTTACCGGAACGCCTGAGCGCCTCGCGGTCAACTATCGCTCGGAGCCGCCTCTGCCCAAGTCGGACATCATCGCGCTGCTGGCGCTGGGCCGCACCAGCGAAGAGTCGGAGCAGTTGCAGGAGCAATCGGGCCAGGAAGCGTTCACCGACGAAGCGACCAACCTGATCATCAACCAGGCAATCAACTCGTCGGTGAGCAGTCGCATGCAGAAGCTGTTTGGAGTCAGCCGCATCAAGATCGATCCACAGGGGCTGACCACGGAGACCAACCCCACGGCGCGGGGCCCACAGGTCACCATCGAACAGCAGTTCGCTAATAACGTTTCTCTTACTTACAGCACGAACGTATCGCAGAGTTCGCAGCAGATCATTCAGGGCGAATATTACATCAATCGCAACGTTTCGGTGGTGGGCACGCGGGATCAAAACGGCGTGGTCAGCTTCGACGTCCGCGTTCGACAGCGCAAGAAATAGAATAATTCTGACGGGAAGATTCCCCAAGCTGCGCATGACCTCCTCTGGCGAAACCATTCCATTCTCGAACTTGCGGCTGCGCATGGTCGATTCCCAACTGCGGGCGCGCGGCGTCAGCGACGAGCGGGTGCTCGATGCCATGCTGCGTGTGCCGCGTCACCAGTTCGCGCCCGAACGTTACCGGGATCAGGCCTATGAAGATCACCCCCTGCCGATTGGCCAGGGCCAAACGATTTCTCAACCTTATATGGTGGCGCGGATGTTGGAATCTTTGGCGCTTTCGCCCACCGACAAAGTACTCGAAGTGGGCACCGGATCTGGCTATCTGACCGCGTTGCTCGCCGAACTGGCGGCACAGGTTTTCTCGGTGGAGCGCCATCCTGAGCTGGCGGAGGCGGCCCGAGAATTGCTCGGCCGCATGGGCTATACCAACGTGAGAGTGATCGTGGGCGATGGAAGCCAGGGGTTGGCGGAGGGTTCGCGCTACGATGCGATCATAGTTTCTGCTGCTGCTCCCGAGGTGCCGCGGGCGCTGCTCGAACAACTGGGGGAAGGCGGACGAATGATTATCCCGGTGGGTCCACCTGATTCTCAACAGTTACAGTTGATCCACGTGGAGATGGGCCAGCCGCGAACTGCATTGCGCGAATTGTGCCGATTTGTGCCGTTGGTTTCGGGAAACCGGGATTAGCTGGGTCTTGGACATCCAGAATTGAATGTGTTCAGCAACGGTTCCGTCCCGGCGGGACTCGTTCGCTCTTTCTGCCCTACCCGGCACTGTCCTGCCGGGCTTTCCCATGCCGCCGCTTCGCGGCGCGGGTCAGACTCAAGACCCACCTCAGGCCCCAGACCTTAGACCTTAGTTAGTTAAACCTTGCATTACAATTTAGACGTGCCCGTCCTGCACAATTTGCGCGTAACCCTGGAGATGATCAAGTGGGAGCATTCCATTTTCGCGCTCCCATTTGCGCTGTGCGGAGCTATGCTCGCGGCCGGAGGACTGCCTTCAGCGCATCAACTGATATGGATTGTGGTTGCCATGGTCGCGGCGCGGTCCGCGGCAATGGCTTTCAACCGCTGGGCGGACGCGGCCATCGACGCCGCGAATCCGCGAACCCGCACTCGAGCCTTGCCGGCAGGACATCTTACGCCCGCTTTTGTGACTACATTTGTTGTCATTTCCAGCGCCATTTTCATTCTTGCCACGAGCCAACTGAATCGGCTCGCTTTGGAGCTTGCTCCAGTCGCGCTGGCTGTGCTGCTGCTTTACTCTTACACGAAGCGAGTGACACGCTGGTCGCATCTGGTGCTCGGATTCGCGCTCGGCATTGCGCCTTCGGCGGCTTGGATCGCGGTGCGGGGTTCGCTGGATCCGCGAATCCTGCTGCTCACCGCTGCAGTAACTTTCTGGGTGGGAGGCTTCGACGTTCTGTATGCTTGTCAGGACTTCGATTTCGACCGCCAGAGCGGGCTGCATTCCATTCCGCGATACGTCGGGATTCGCGCTGCGCTATGGATCGCGCGGGGTTTTCATGTAGTGATGATCGGCTTGCTTGTCGCTCTGCTGATCGTGTTCGGGATGGGGAAGTTGGCGGCCTGTGGTGTTGGGGTTGTGATCCTGCTGCTGCTCTACGAACATTGGTTGGTTCGGGCCGACGATTTATCGAAACTGAATGCAGCGTTCTTCACCATGAATGGCGTCATTTCGGTGCTGTTCTTCGTGTTTGTCGCGGGCGATTTGCTGCTGCGAAAATAACGGATTCGCGCCGACCCGCTCCTAGCGATTCGGGAGTTTCGGGAGAAGGCTGGAGCCGGCTGATGCCGTCTCTCCATCGGCATCAGTGGGAATCCAGACTCTCATGACGGTTCGGCAATCGTTCGAAATCTGTATCTGGTCTTTCGCCTCGCACCCCTCGATCGGATTACCGTTGTAACCTCCGCGGCGGCAAAGCGCGTTGCCTTGGTTGGAAGGACCTCCTAAACTCCTGAGTGCGTGTCATTTATTATTTCGCACGGCACGCTTCAGGGTCCAGTCATTTGAAGCATCCCAGGTCAAACACGCGCCTCGACCGCCGGTTCGTGATCAAGATCGGCTTAACGACGATCCTTTTCACCCTGATCCTCGCGCTCGCTCTGAATCGCGACTTTTATAACGATTCCATGATCTCGGCGTATCTTTCTCTGGCACTGGCTAGTGCCGTGATTGTACTTGCGATGATCCGGCGGTCCTGGTTGGATTTGTTTTGGGTTCTGGCAGGCGGACTATTCTTGGCCGTGCTCGACTACCGCGTGATGCATTTTCGCCCGTGGTTCATGGCCGGCTTTTCTTTTGCAGGGTTGGCCGCCCTCGCGATCTTGGGCACTCACACCATTTGGGCTGAGGCGAAAAACCGCGCGTTGCTGCTCTATGGCTTCCTGCCGGCGGTTTTGTTTGTCGGTTCGGAATGGTCGGCGACCACGCTGCTCGATATTACCGAGGCTCTTCATCCGAAAACATTTGATCTGTTTCTCTATTCGTTTGATAGCAGTCTGGGCGTGCAAATCAGTTTCGCCGTAGGGCAAATGTTCTGGAAGTTCCCGTGGGTGCGGTTTGCCTGCCTGGTCATCTACATCGCGCTTCCTTTGCCGCTGGCCCTGGTGTACGCGGCCCAGTTGCGCCGCAGACGCGAAACTGCGCTGGCGGTGATGCTGGCATTTCTGGTAACGGGGCCGCTCGGCGTTCTGTTCTATAACATGTTGCCGGCTTGCGGTCCGGCGCATCTGTTTGGGGCAGCTTTTCCCTTTCATCCACTCTCGAGCGCGGAGGCGATGCGGTTGAAAGTGGCGCCTGTCGTGATTAAGGGTGCGCGCAACGCGATCCCGTCGTTGCACATGGCGTGGGTGCTGCTGGTGTGGTGGAACTCGCGAGGGTTGCCGCGCTGGATACGAGGTATCGCGCTGCTGTTTGTCGGGCTGACAGTCCTGGCCACCTTGGGAACGGGCGAGCACTACTTCATCGACCTGGTTGTGGCGTTCCCATTCTCTCTCATGGTCCAGGCACTGTGCTCTTACTTTCTGCCGCTCCGCAGCGGCGAGAGGCGAACGGCCTTTCTGTTCGGAACCTTCGCGACCTTGACTTGGCTGGCGCTGCTCAGCTTCACCCCCCAGCTGTTCTGGAGTTCGTCCGTGGTACCTTGGGCGATGATTATTGCAACGATTGCTCCCTCCGTTTTTTTCTGGCGTCGGCTCGCAGCTACCCTGGAGCAGGCCCAGCCGACGGAATCCCGTGCCGCGGCCGCCAGTGCCTAAATACCTCATCCTGCTAGACAGACGCGAGGCTCCGGCGCGCCTCTGGCTTACTGGTTCACCTTCAGCAGCATGAACGTGCCGCTTTCGAGCTTGACGTTATTCTTATCAGAACTCAATACCGAGCCTTGTGCCGTGGTCTGTGCGGGTTCAAGCTTCAGATTTGAGATGCCTACGACCCCCTGCGTGTTCCCGGTAATCTGCGGCCGCGCGCTAGCTTCCTGAGCAGTGTTGTTGGTACCTTCTGTTCCAACCGCTTTTGGCGCCGTATTCGAAGGCTGAGTTTGCCCTGCGCTGCCCGTGCTGCCGCTGCGTCCAGCGCCCGTTGGGGAAGACGTGGCGCTGCCGCCGCCGGCGGGGGCGCTTTGATCCGGGGAGCCGGCGTTATTCGCATTGTTATTGTTACTGTTGGTTGGAGGCGCAATGACCGCCTGGATCGACATCGGCAACGACACGTCTCCGTCTTTCAAGACGGCGTGGTCAAAAGCGATGCCCACCTGAGACTCCTTCTGTTCCTTGTTGCGTGCCTGCGCCTCGGTCACGTGTCCCACAACCTTGGTGTCCTTAGGCACCACCACTTCTCCGCTCGAGCTCTTCAAATCCATGGTGACTTTGGCCACAACTTCGTCCCCGGGCTTGGCCTTCTTGGCGTCAATGGTCGTGGCTAATTGAACTGGAATCACGCTTCCCGGGGCTATTCTCGGAGTGGGAGACGTTTGTCCCTGATTCGTGCCCATTGGATTGGAAGCGGGAGCCGTATTCGCCGCCGGAGCTTGCTGTTGCGCTGGTGGCGGCGAGGCCGGTTGCGCCTCAGGCTGTGCCGGAGGAGCGCTCGGGTTTTGGGCAGACGGCGCGCTTTGGGCGAACGAGGCCGCACAGAGCAATGCTCCGCTCAGCAATGTAGCGGGAAGAATGTTTTTCATCGGCAATCTCCTTCGTTTGCAAGTTCCGAGACGGCGCGCAAATGAATTTGTGTCTCTTGTGTAGATGCAGTTTTCGAGCCAGGGGTAGACGTGGAATTCTCGGCGGTATGCCGAAATCTTTCCTATCCTGGGATTTCTTCAGCATTGCTGAATCAGCCCCGGCCCTGGCGAATCATGGTCTTTTGGCATCGTCCTGCGATATCATCAAGAGGATGTCCGCCCCACACTCATCCCACGCCTTTCAGACCGATGACCCGAGCCTTGAGCCGATTCGTGAGAAAGTCTCTGCCGGCGAGAGGCTCGATGCCGACGATGCCCTTGCTCTCTACCGCACCGGCGACATTCTCGCCGTGGGCTGGATGGCGAATACGGTGCGGGAGCGCATGCACGGCGAAAGGACGTACTTCAACGTCAACCGGCACATCAATCCGACGAATGTGTGCGTGGCGGCGTGCCGGCTATGCGCGTTTGGACGAAAGAAGGATGCGCCCGGTGCCTACACCATGGCCCTCGAAGAGGCTTTCGAGACTGCGGCCTCGGGATACTCGGAGGCGGTCACGGAGTTCCACATCGTTGGCGGATTGCATCCCGATCTGCCATTTCAATATTTTCTGGAGTTGTGTTCTGGTCTGAAGCAACGCTTTCCGCAAGTGCATCTCAAGGCCTTCACCATGGTGGAGGTAGCCTATTTGGCGAAGCGGGCCAAGCTATCGATTCGTGAAACACTGGAACAACTGAAAGCTTCAGGGGTGGACTCGCTGCCCGGGGGCGGGGCGGAGATTTTTGCCGATCGCGTGCGCCATATTATCTGCGACCACAAAATTGACGGCAGCCAGTGGCTGGAAACCGCCAAGCTGGCGCACCAGATTGGGCTCAAGTCGAATGCGACCATGCTCTACGGGCACGTCGAAAACGACGAAGATCGCGTGGATCATCTTTTGCGGTTGCGCGCGCTGCAGGACGAAACGGGCGGCTTCCAAACTTTTATTCCGTTGGCCTTCCATCCCGACAACACGGCGCTGCAGCATCTGCCGAAAACTACCGGAATGCTCGACATTAAACAGATTGCGGTCAGCCGGCTGGTGCTCGACAACTTCCCGCACATCAAATCGTACTGGCAGATGATGACCGCCAAGATTGCGCAGATTTCGCTGCGCTTCGGCGCCGACGACATGGACGGTACGGTGATTGAAGAAAAGATTTACCACGATGCGGGAGCGACTACTCCGCAAGGAATGCGCCGCGAAGAACTGGAACGGCTGATCCGCGCTGCCGGGCGCGAACCCATCGAGCGCGACACTCTCTACCGGCCGGTGACGCGGACGGAGGCGTCGGTGACGGTCGCGGTGTAAGCCTCGGCTTGGCTTGCCCTTTCCTCAGTCGCGGTCGCCGCGGGCCAATGTCAACACCTTTGTAGTTACATTACGGCGGTCTTAAAGGCCGCTCGAACAGGCTTTAGCGGGACGCTGGTTCCGCAGTTAACTTGTGCAACTCCTCTGGCGAGGAATTCAGCAAGTTCCGCAGCACCGCAATTTCGGCGCTGATTCCCGCGCGCAGCGCGGGATCCAGGTCCGGCGCGAACAGCGGGGAATGATTAGACGGGAGCTGGGTTCCGGACGCTTTCGCCGCCGCGAACTTCTCCGGATCGGCCCCGCCGAGGCTGAAATAGAAACCGGGCACTCCCTGCTCGATGAAGTACGAGAAATCTTCCGAGGGGGTGATCGGCGCGGCGGTCACCACTTTGTTTTTTCCGAGCGCGGCTTCAAGCGGCGATCTAAGCCGCTCGGCAAGTGCGGGATTGTTGTAAACCAAGTCCGTGCCTTCGTAGCGTTCCACCATGGGTTCGCGGGGAGCGCCGGCTGCCGCGGCCTCTGCCTTGGCGATGCGGTGGATGGCGGCAAGGATTTGTGTACGCACCTCCGGCTTGAATGTCCGTATCGTCAGCCCCATTTCTGCCTGATCAGGAATGATGTTGTTTTTCGTTCCGGCTTGTATATAGCCGACTGTCACCACGGCCATTTCGCCAGGCTTGATTTCGCGGGAGACAATCGTCTGCAGCGCGAGAATGGTACGGGCCGCAATCACGATGGGATCGATCGCGGTGTGCGGAGCGGAGCCGTGCCCGCCTTTGCCGTAAATCGTGATGCGCACTGAATCCGAATTGGTGTTGTAGACGCCGGGAGTGATCGAGGCCATTCCCGCAGGCAGTTCGTTGCCCACGTGCAAAGCCACCGCTACATCCGGCTTGGGGAATCGGGTGAACAATCCGTCGCGTATCATGCCATCTGCGCCGCCGATGGTTTCCTCAGCGGGCTGGCCAATCAAGAGGAGCGTTCCGTGCCATGTATTCTTGCTGTGCGCCATGATCTCGGCCGTACCCAGAATTGCCGCCATGTGCAGATCGTGCCCGCAGGCGTGCATCACCGGAACGTCGCGACCGGCGTCGTCTGTGGCGCGCACTTTGCTCGCGTAGGGAAGACCGGTTTTTTCTTCGACGGGGAGCGCATCCAGTTCGGTGCGCAGCATGATGGTCGGGCCCGGTCCGTTCTTGAGTATGGCCACTACTCCGGTGCCGCCCACGTGGTCGGTGACGTCATATCCGGAGCTGCGCCAGCGGGCAGCAAGCTTTGTCGCAGTTTGGGTTTCATGCGCCGATAATTCGGGGTTCTGATGCAGATCGAGGTAGAGCGCGCGAGCGTCCGGATAGACGCTGTCAAGTTCTTTCGAAGACGGAGCCTGTGCGCAGGCAACGGCGGTGAGCAGTGCCAGCGCTAGAACCTTTAACCAAGTCATGGTTCCGGATCTTACCGCGACCATTCCGGAGTCTGCAAACCGATGTTTCCCAAAACTATGTTTCCCAAAAATTGTTAGGCTGCAACGAAATCCGGCAAGCGAACATCTTACCTTCGCAGAAGCAGTGCAATTCTCCGTTCTCCTTTTTTCACCGGGTGTACAATCGGCGTAAGTAAGCATTTGGTCGCGCACTTCGTTAGCAAGGACGAGGCGCTATGAACGTTCACTTCAGTTATCGTCTTCATAAAATTCCCGCCGTAGAAAAAGACATTCAACATCAAATCGAAAAACTGCAAAAACGCCTGCAACTTTTCCGTCCCGAACTCATCCACCTGAAAGGAGTAGTGGAGGAAGTTTCGGCCCGGGAGGGCACAAGCGTTTCGCTAAATCTGCGTTTGCCCTCGGGCCAAATGGCGGTGCAGGTCTCGGCTCCGACGGCTGCGGCTGCGGTGAAGGGCGCGTTTGAGGATCTGCTGCAGCAGGTCAATAAGCACAAGGAAATTCTGCGCGCGTCGCACAAGTGGCAGCGTGGCAAGCGCGGCGACAGCGCCCGGCCCAGTGCTGGGGTGCGCGAAGTGCCGTTCGAGCAGACTTTGGCCGCCGTATTTGCGCCCACAATTTCCGGGGACGACATTCGCTCCTACGTAAATGTCAACCTTTCGCGACTGGAACGGTTTGTGGAGCGTGAAATCTACTTCCGCGAAGCCCAGGAATCGATCGCCGTGGACAGCCTGTCGAAAGAAGAAGTCATTGATGAAACCATCGCCGCCGCTCTGGGTGACGGTCAGCAGAAGCCGGAAAAGCTAGCGCTTGAACCCTGGTTGTACCACCTGGCGCTGCGAGCTCTCGACGAACTCTCCCGCACCGAAGAGAGCAACGGTCACGCCAGCCCTTTGGAAGATTCCGCCCGCCGGCCCAATGTGAAGGCCAGCGATGAGCCGGAACTGCAGTTTCATCAGCCCGACGAATCCATCACGGGGGCGACGGTGATTCCTGATGCACGCGTAGCCACGCCGGAGCAGATCCTCGCCTCGGATGAGTTGTTGCGCCTGATCGCCTCGGCGCTGCGAGATCTGGCCTCGGGCCCGCGCGAAGCCTTCATTCTGCATGCGGTCGAAGGTTTTACGGTGGACGAGATCGTGGCGATCACTGGCCTGCCAGCCGAGAGCGTACTCGCCTATGTTTCCGCCGCCCGCGATCACTTACGCAAAACGCCCGGACTGGCCAAGCAGTTTCCCGGCCGGTTCGCTCCGACCGGCGCGGCTTAAACGAACTCAAATCTTGGGGAGATTATCCATGAGTATTACCCGCGAACAAATCCGAGAATTAGCTGAATTTCAAGACAAAGAATCCTGCGCCGTCAGTTTTTATTTTCAGCCATCCGCGCCGCGCAACAAGGCCCACAAAGAAGACATGATTCTCATCAAGGACCTGGCGCGCGAAGCCCTTCGCAGCCTGCAAAGCGAAGGCAAGAAAGACGGCGCCCGCGCCGATATGGATCGTATCTTGCGCCAGTCGGGCGAATGGCGCAGCAACAAGACCCACGGCAAGGCCGTGTTCGCCTGCGCCGCCCAAGACATCTGGCGCGAATATGATGTGCCCACCAGCCTGCCGAGCACGCAGCTTTTCATCGATCGCCGTTTCCATCTCAAGCCGATTGCGCATCTGCTGGGGGCGCTCCCGCTGCTGGGTGTGGTGCTGGTCGATCGGCACCGGGCTCGCATCTTCGACCTCCGGCTGGGTGAGTTGACCGAGCGCGAAGACTTATTCCATCCGCTGCCTCGCAGAGGCCGCAGCGACGGGTTTGCTGGATATGACGGAGGACACGCCCAGCGCCGGGCGGAAGACGAGGCTCGCCAGCACTTCAAGAACGTGGGAGAGTCGCTGAAAGCGTGGTTGGAAAAGGGGGTGTTCGAGAAATGGATTCTCGCCTGCCAGGATGATCACCTTTCGCTGCTGGAGCCGCAACGGCATTCCTATGTCAGTCAGGCGCTCATTGGCCGCTTCCATGCGGATGTGGGCCACATCAGTCGAGACGGGATCCGCAGCCACGCGCAACAGATTGCGGAGCTCTGGCAGAGCGACCGCCGCCGCGAACTGGTCGAACAGGCGCTGAGCCAGGCACGGAGCAATCGGCGCGGGGTTACCGGACTGCGCCGCGTCTTGCGCTCTTTGGAACTGGGAGAAGTGCAGACTCTGTTGATGGGAGAAAACCTTCAGGCGCATGCGGTCGAATGTTCCGGATGCGGACACATCGACGCCCACCTCGTCAGCTCCTGTCCAGTTTGTGGCCGGGCCACGCAGGAAGTTGTCGATGTCGGCGAGGCCATCCTCCCCTGGGTCATTCGCCGCGATATCGAGACGTTCTACGTGAAGGATGATCCGGAATTCGATAAGGTCGGCAATATTGCCGCGCTGCTGCGTTTCCGTTCCGAAAATGTGCAGCCTATTTCCACCCCGGTCGCGGATCAATTGGGAAAGGCAGGCGCCGCATATCCCGGGCGGCTGCGGAGGTTTGCGAGCCGGTGAGGATGCGGCATCGGTGATCCGGCCCGGTGGTTCCACCTCGATATTTCTGTATCGCGACTCGATCGATAGCGAACGAATCAGGTTTCGGCGCGGTTTTGTTCGCCTGCCCGCGAGATCCTTTCCCGTACCGGAAACGCGGCTCCGGTCCCGATGACCTCGATCTAGGACGGATTTCGTTGAAGCCCAAGAGGCGTGATTGATCTGCTATTTGCTCTGGGTTTGTTTTGCTCTCCGGTGAGGTGAATCTCGACATCCCTCGTGGTATGCTTCCCGCTCGCCTGGAAGTTTCATCCGCCGTCGCTAGACAGATTTCGTTGCCAGCAACGATCAGGAGGATTCGTGGCATTTTCGCGCCGTGATTTCGTGAAGACCTCCGTGCTGGGAGCCGTCGCTGCCGGAGTAGGAGTGCAGGCTGAGATTCCCGGAGTGCTCGCTCAGAATGCGCAACCGGGCCACGCCTCTCAACCGGACAGCGCAAAGCGCCCCGTCATCATTTGCGCAAACAACGGCTACGCCTATGTGGAAGCGGCATATGCCTTCCTCAAGGGCGGCGGCGACACGCTTGAGGCGGGCATCCGAGTGGTGAAGGGCCCAGAGGACGATCCCAATGACGACTCGGTCGGCTTGGGCGGTTTGCCCAATGAGGAAGGCGTGGTCGAGTTGGATTCCTGTTGTATGCACGGACCTACGCGGCGTGCGGGCTCGGTGGGCGCAGTGCGCAACATCAAGAATGTGTCGATGGTCGGCAAAGCGGTAATGGAACACACCGGCCACGTAATGCTGGTGGGCGAAGGCGCGGAACGATTTGCAGTGGCGATGGGCTTTCCGCGCGAGAACCTGCTGACCGAACACTCTCGCAAAATCTGGTTGCTGTGGAAGCAATTCAATTCCGACCGCGACTGGTGGGGGCCGGGGATTGCAGATCCTCACTGGCATCCGCCCACCCCCGAGTCCAAACCGCAAGCGGAGGTTTGGCGGGAACGTATTCAGGAATTGCAGCAGCGCGCTGCCGATCTGGGAATTGAGCCGGAGTTTCAGCTAGCGGCAGTGCGGCGAGTTCTATTTCCGCCCACGGGGACGATCCACTGCTCCGTGCTGAATGAGAAGGGCGAGATGTCGGGCATCACAACGACCAGCGGGTTGGCCTTCAAACTGCCCGGCCGGTGCGGCGATTCGCCCATCATCGGTGCGGGTTGCTACACCGATCAAGATGTAGGGTCCGCCGGAGCTACCGGAGCCGGGGAAGAGAACATCAAGGTCGCGGGCGCACACACGATTGTGGAGAATATGCGGCATGGCATGTCTCCGCAGGAAGCAGGCATGGATGCTCTGAAGCGGATCGTGCGCAATTACAACGGCGACATGAACAAGCTGCGTTTCGTTGATATGACCTATTACGTGTTGCGTAAAGATGGCGCGTACGCGAGCGTGTGCCTTTGGCAAGGGTATTCTTCGGGTCACCAGCATAAGTTCACGGTGCATGACGGGACGCTGCGGTCGGAAGTTGCGACTCCTCTGCTCCGGGGATACTCGCAGGAATGGCCGCCGTTTCCGCCAATTCCGGAGGAGCTAAAGAAGGATTCGGAGTATCTGAAATAGGATGTCGTCAGCGGAGCATCGAGATCCCAGCCCGCATTGCCGCTTCTTCCAGGCGCCGATCCAGCGTTGCGAGTGGCAGTTGGTGGATCCGCGCTGTATCGAGATATTCGGCGTCGTTAGGCAGTGAGATGAAACTCGCGGGCGGTGTTCATGACACGCTGCACTGGGAGGGACGGTTGGCTATCTTCAATGGCCTGGGCGAGCACGCTCTGAAAGTTTTGCAGGATCTGCGCGGTGTCGGACAGGGTTAGCATACCGCGCCGTTCTGCAACCGCAAAACCACGCTACTTCAAGCCGCCAAAGCGGCGGCACCATAGCGTGGTCGCCTGCGAGCAAGAGGCGTTGCACCCGCATGGCATAGGGGGCCATGGGGTGATCTATGCACCAGGCCGCAGCCACGAAGCGTCCAGAACAAAACGCTTCAACGCCGGCCCTCTTTGATCAGATCCTTGATGGTCATGCCCTTGGGCAGGGATTTGGCCGGCATACGAATTCGGTCGATCTGCGCAAAGGCTTCCTTCAGACCGACCTCACTCCGAGCGGGAACGACAAAAGCGGCGAGCTTTCCGCGGCGCGTGATTCCGATGCGCTCGCCCGCGCTTGCGCGCTCTACGAGTTCCGATAATTTCTGCTGCGCTTCGAATAAATGCCCAGGCGTTTTACGAGAACCTGACCTTCACATCCGGCCCCTTCTCCAGATGGATGCTCTCCACGAAGCGGACCTTGCCGGTTCGCAAGGTTAGGATCACAGAAGACGTCCGCGTGCCTTCGCCGAAGAAGCGGACGCCCTTCATCAGCGCGCCGTCAGTGACGCCGGTAGCAGCGAAGATTAATTGCTTGCCGGGAGCGAGGTCTTCTGCTTCGTAGATGCGGTGCTTATCTTTGATGCCCATGCGAGCCAAACGTTCTTCCTGGTCGGGCTTCACGACCAGGCGGCCCAGCATGTATCCGTTGAGGCAGCGAATGGCGGCGGCGGTGATCACGCCTTCTGGCGCACCCCCTGAGCCCATCACCGCGTGGACGCCGGTGCCAATCACGGCGGCGGCTATTCCAGCGGAAAGATCGCCGTCGCCGATGAGGCGAATGCGGGCGCCGGCCGCGCGAATGTCGGCAATCAGTTTGTCGTGACGCGGGCGCTCCAGCACCATCACGACCAGATCTTCCACATCGCGGTCCAGACGCTTGGCAATATTTTTAAGATTGTCGGCGATGGGGGCATCGAGTTCGACCGCATCTTTGCACGACGGTCCGACGACAATTTTCTCCATATAACAATCTGGGGCGTGGAGCAAGCCCCCGCGCTCGGAGGCTGCCAGCACAGTAATCGAACCGGGGGCGCCAGTGGCGCACAGGTTCGTGCCTTCGAGGGGATCGACGGCGATGTCGACCTCCGGAACTTCCGTTCCGTCGGGAAACTCCGCGCCGACTTTCTCGCCAATGTAGAGCATGGGGGCCTCGTCGCGCTCGCCCTCGCCGATCACGATGGTGCCGCGCATGGGGATGGAATCCATGGTTCTGCGCATGGCCTCGGTGGCGACCTGATCGCTGAGCTTGCGCTCGCCTTGTCCCATAGTGCGGGCGGAAGCGATGGCGGCTACTTCGACGACCCGCAGGAAGCGCGACGCCAGGTCGCTCTCAATGTTCTCCCCGTAAGTACGGGCCTTGCCTTCTGCACGAGTCTGCGTACCCATTCTTGATGTCTCCCGACGCCTTATGATGCGGCGGGCGCGCGCCGGGTTGAGACTATAACGCAAGCGCGGCGGGAATGGAAAGATGCGATGAGCAGTATCGATTTTGTTGGTCGTATTCGCGGATACACGCGGGCCAGTTCGTCATGGTATCCTCCTATGCCTGATTCCGGAACCGAGTCCATGCCTGACGCGCGCCTGCTGACAGTCCTTTGCATCACTACCTACGAAAAGGGACAGGAATTCATGCGCGAGTGCAAGCGCCAGAGCTGCCGCGTGATTTTGTTGACCGCCGAAAAATTGCGCGATGCCGACTGGCCGCGCGAAAGTCTCGACGAGACCTTCTACCTTCCTGAAAATATTGCACTGGCCGACATCGTGAAGGCAGTGGCCCATCTGGCCCGCACGCATAAATTGGATCGCATTGTTGCCCTCGACGAATACGACATGGAAACGGCCGCCACTCTGCGCGAGCATCTGCGCATTCCGGGGATGGGGCTGACGACCCTGCGCTATTTCCGCGACAAACTGGCCATGCGCATGCGAGCGCTCGATCGCAATGTGCGCGTGCCGGATTTTGTGCCGGTCGTGAATCATGGGGATATCCGTTATTACATGGAGCATGTACCAGGCCCGTGGGTGCTGAAGCCGCGACAGGAAGCGTCGGCGATCGGAATCAAGAAGATTCACACGGCGGAAGAATTATGGCCTGTGCTCGAACCCCTGGGCGACAGGCAGTCTTGCTATCTACTGGAGAAGTTTCTTCCCGGCGACGTTTATCATGTGGATTCGGTGGTGTCAGAGAACGAAGTCGTCTTCGCCAATGTCAGCAAGTATGGCAAGCCTCCGATGAACGTGGCGCAAGGCGGCGGGATCTTCACGACATTTACCGTGCCCCGCAGAGGCGAGGAGGACTCCCGGCTGCGGTCGATGAATCGCGAACTGATCGCGGCCCTGGGATTAGTTCGCGGAGTCGCGCATGCGGAATTCATCCAGGCGCAGGCGGATGGCCATTTTTATTTTCTCGAATGCGGGGCGCGCGTGGGCGGTGCGTATATCCATGAAATGGTCGAGGCCGCGACTGGAATCAATCTGTGGCGGGAGTGGTCGCGCATCGAAATCGCCGGCCAGGATGGCAGCTACAAGTTGCCATCCGTGCGCGAAGAATATGCGGGGGTGATTCTTTCGCTGGCCCGGCAGGAAGAGCCGGACACCTCTGGCTACAACGATGGGGAAGTGTACCTGCGGATTAAAAGACATCATCATGCCGGCCTGGTGCTGCGATCGGCGGATGCGCAGCGCATTCCGAAGTTGCTCGACGATTACGCGCGGCGCTTCGCGGAAGAATTCCTCGCCATAGAACCGCCGCGAGACAGGCCCACGGCTTGATTCCTACGGGATTTCCCCGACGCTAGGAAGCGCGCCGTCTGCTAACACTTGCGGATGAGCACAACCACCAGCGAACATTCCGCGCCGGCGGAACGCTCTCAATCAGATCGTTCTGCCCCAGAACGCCCTGAACGTAAAGAGCCGACCTACCTTTCTACGGAAAAATACGTCGCCGATAAAAGCGAGACGGCGCGCCGGTTCATCGAAACCCGGGCGCGGCTCAATGCCAATGTCGACAAGGCGAACAATTTTCTGGTCAAGCGCTTCTATAACATCGATCACAACACTTAGCTGGAAGGAACGCTGCCGGCCAAGACCAAAGAGTTGATGGGACTGGTGGCGTCGGCGTGTCTGCGCTGCGACGACTGCATCTTCTACCGCGATCCAGGCCTACCGGCTGGGCGTAACTCGATCCGAGCAGGAAGAATCGCTCGCCGTGGCTCTGGTGGTGGGAGGAAGCATCATGGTTCCGCATTTGCGGCGGGCGTACGAGTTGTTGGAAGAGATGTACGGTTGATAGTCTTTAATCTCGACGCTGCAACGCTGAAATCAGTAGTGTGACCACGATCAGCGTGAGTCCTCCGCCAAGTTCGAGGCGCTGCGGAGGTTGTAGCGCTGCCCAGGCCGCATCCGGAGGCCAGAAGATTCTGGCGTCGTCGAAGGCGTCGAGGCAGGCCAGCACGCCGGAGAGGAAGCCCACTGCAGTTGCGACTCGCCGTTTTTTCTCTGGAGTCATCGGAACTGTATCCGGACGGCTCACTCGCATTAGAAAAACACTTCTGGCGACACCTTAAAACAACGGCTTCGCCTGCGATAGGCTCGGCGTTCCGTTTGCGTTTTCCGCCCAGTACTTCAGAAACTATGCCGGGTATTCTGAAAATGTCCACAAGATCTTTCTGCTGGAGATGATTGGCCACCATTGGTTCGTTCAGGACCTCGATCGGGCTGGCGGCCTGGAGTGCGTAATGCTTCTCCTCAAAATCTTCGACCCGCAATGTGAGCAACTCAGCCAGGCGCCGTTCAGCAGCGCTCATGTACGGCTCCCCTTGCGGTCCAGCTCTTCGAGCATGGCGAGGTGACGTTTGTTCTCCGCCTCGCTGCGAATAACCGCAGGCAAGGAGCTCCTCAACAGCGATGCGTATTCGGATTCGGGCTGCGCTCGCGCTCATAATTTCCGACCTTCCCTGCGGGTACTCCGCATGCGTCATCACGGGTCGCATGTAAACCCACCCATACGAATCGTTGATCTCTGAGATCAGCCGGTACTGGTTCCCCTTACGGTTGAAAATGGTCCACCTGCCGCGCCGCCCCGCTCATCGCCCAACTAAGGTTGGCAGGTATTCGAGGACCAGCTTGGCAATTTCCCCAGGCTAGTTCTGAATGCTGACTCAGAAGGCGTCGATGCCCGTGATGCTCTGGCCGATAATCAGTGAATGCACGTCATGGGTGCCTTCGTAAGTTTTTACCGACTCCAGATTCATCATATGACGCATGATGGGATAGTCGTCGGCCACGCCGTTGGCGCCGAGAATGTCGCGCGACAGGCGGGCGCACTCGAGCGCCATCCATACATTGTTGCGCTTCGCCATGGAGATGTGTTGAGGTTCGACCTTTCCGGCATCCTTCAGGCGGCCGACCTGCAACACCAGCAACTGCGCTTTGGTGATTTCGCTGATCATCCAGGTAAGCTTGTCTTGCACAAGTTGGTGGGAAGCGATGGGCTGATCGCGCCATTGCTTGCGCAGCAGGGAATATTGCAGCGCGCAGTCGTAGCAGGACATGGCGGCGCCGAGCGCTCCCCAAGCGATGCCATAGCGGGCCTGGTTCAGACACATCAGTGGGGATTTCAGGCCACCGGTTTTCGCCAGCAGATTTGATTCAGGGACATGTACGTCCTGTAGCGACAGACCGGATGTGACCGAGGCGCGCAACGACCACTTGCCATGGATGTCGTCGGCTTTGAAGCCGGGGCGGTCGGTTTCGACCAGGAAGCCGCGAATGCGATCGTTCTCGTTTTCGACTTTGGCCCAGATGATGGCGACATCGGCGATAGTGCCGGAAGTGATCCACATTTTTTCGCCATTAATCACGTATTCGGTGCCGACTTTTTTGGCCCGGGTGCGCATGCCGCCGGGGTTCGAGCCGAAGTCGGGTTCGGTCAGGCCGAAGCAGCCGAGCTTTTCTCCCTGCTGCATCGCCGGCAGCCAGGTCTGCTTCTGTTCGTCGCTCCCGAATTCGTAAATTGGATACATGCAGAGTCCGGATTGCACGCTCACGAAACTGCGGACGCCCGAGTCGCCGCGCTCAAGTTCCTGCGTCATCAGGCCGTATTCCACGTTGCCCATGCCGGCGCATCCGTAGCCTTTCAAGGACGCGCCGAAAAAGCCCAGATCGGCCATGGGCTTGACCAGTTCGCGAGGAAAGCGGCCGGCGCGGTTGCATTCCTCGATGATGGGGATCAAGTTATCTTCGATGAACCGCCGCGTGGTGTCGCGGACCAGGCGCTCTTCGTCGGTCAGCAGGGCATCGTATTGGATGAAATCGACGCCGCGAAATTTGATGGCAGGCATGATGATCTCCTGATGAATTGGGGGCTCGAAATTAAAGCGAAAGCAGTTTGCCGCCTATCGGACCGGGCGCATATCGGAGGGCAAACATATGACGGTAGCAGGGGTGAGGGAGCGTGGTCAACGACGGTTCGAAGTGACTGGCGGCGCGCCCCGGACACGCCTCCTCTGGTATCCGTATCTTGAGTTTTCACTTCGTGCTACGATTCGCGATGGTAAAGGGGGATCCATGACGTTAACCGATATCAGCGCCCAATTTGTATTCCGGCAATGGACCCAAGGCAACTTTTCCTACAAAGAAGGCTGCGGCGAACTGGGTGTTCCCGGCACCGTAGTGAAACATCGCATGGTGGCCGCGCAGACCACCATGTCGGGCGGTACGGGTGACCACGCGGGGCACCTGATCGGCATTCAATTTGGAGCACCCGGCGATGTGCGCAATCTGGGCCTGCAGAATGCCAACATGAACACCTTCGCGCCCAAGGCGTTGCAACCGGCATTTCAGGGCCATGGAGGGAGTTATCACGACCTCGAGTCGCGCTGGACTGAGCAACTCAAGCAAGGTTCCAAAATCAGGGTTACCGTAAGAGACAAATATCGCCAGGGCGAGAATCGACCGTTCTCGCGATGGGTGCAGTGGATCGAAACCAAACCCGGCACCTCTTCGGGGCAGGCGCAGGAGTTGGAATTCGGTAATTTCAGCTCGCCTCAGCAGCGGGCCGCGAATCAATAAATTCTGTGGCCGTTCCTACTCTCGATGC
>Ga0182015_10001243_pt1 | contig 34400 bp, 37 predicted proteins | sample 712P3MmetaG_FD_120478 | JGI IMG/M metagenome (GOLD analysis project Ga0182015, IMG submission 120478) | Permafrost microbial communities from Stordalen Mire, Sweden - 712P3M metaG | ecosystem: Environmental > Terrestrial > Soil > Wetlands > Permafrost | place: Sweden: Stordalen | collected...
CAGGCCAGATCCAGCTCGTGGCGAGTACATGCCCACCACGGAACCCGCTCGACGTCTGCGCGCATTGTGCCGTCGAACGAGGCGCGCCTTGCGCAGCTGCGCTGCCAGTCGCCGCTGCTCGCGCGCGCCGAAGAGCGGCTCGTGATCCGCGACGCCTCGCAGCGCGAGATCCTCGGAGGCGCGCTCGTCATCGATCCCATCGCGAGCCGCCACGGAGCGGGTAGCGCCCCGATCCAAACGCTCCTCAGGCTGCCAGCGGGCGAGCAGCCACCCTCACGAAGCCCTGGCGACGCGACCGGCACCGCCGAGTCTGAGCCCGCCACAGCGCCGACCGCACTCCTGCCGCTCTCGCCAGCCGCACTCGCGCTCGCCTCGAGACTTCGCGACGAGGGCTTCAGCCCTTCCACCGACCGGCTGCTCGGCGTACACGAGGCCGAGAACCTCGCCGCGCTTCGTGGCCACAGGCTCGCGGTGCGACTTACGCACGGTCGCCACGCGCACGTCGACGCGCTCGCGGCAGCGGCAGCGCGCCTGACAGCTGTGATCGAGACCGATGGCCACATCTCGCTACCGAGGCTCCGTGACGAGCTGGGCGTCTCCCGCGCTGACGCCAAGGCATTCCTCGACTACTTCGACAGCGCCCAGCTCACGCTGCGCCGCCACGACGACACGCGGGTGCTGCGCGCTTCGCGCAGCACATGACGGGCGCCACGGTCGTCATCGCTCAAACGCCCCCGGCTCCGGTCATCTCGCGGGCTGGCGCACGCAGGCAGGGGGCCTCGTCAGCGCACACAGCGTCATCGACGCTGACCGAGGAACTGCAGTTGAGCGCCGGTATCGAGCCCGGATTCTGGCAGGTCACCATCCGGCAAACGACCGCGGTAACCCCCCCTATGTGCGTGTTGCACTGTCCGTAGCGGAAGACGTTGCAGTTGACACGGCGGTTGTCGCAGCTGTTGTTCGCGCATACACACCCACCTGGGAAGGGACGCCCGGGGAGTGCGTTGCAGTCCACGTAGTAGCGCACGCCCTCATCGGCGCACAGCTGACGTCCGCGGTAGTCGGTGCACATCCACCAGCCACCGGGAAAGGTCCCCGACGGGCATTCGTTGAGGCCCTTGTTGATCTCACAGCAGAACGCGGTGTAGCCGTCGGTGCACTCGCCGCCGCTGCAGCTGGACGGCGCGATCGCCGCCAAGGCCGAGCCGGGATACAGCAGATAGCGCACCGGCGCAACGCAGAGCGCTGACCCCGCCACCGCGATCCGCACGAGCGCGGAGCGGCGCGAGAGGTGCTCCTCGAGAAACATCGCCGAGGCGCTCACCAGACGCTCGCTCGCCGGGGCCGCCGCGGCCTCGCGGCCAGTGGACACGAGCCTCCAAGCCATCGCCCCGATGCATGCCGCCGCCAGCACCGCGACCGCAGCCGCGGGCCTGGTGCGCACGAGCTCGGCCACGCTGGGCGGCGAGCAGAGTGCCACCACGCCGGCACCGACCGCCGCCAGCAGGTTCGCGACGACGCGCGCGCGACCAGGTGGCTGCTCGTCTGGCTCCCCGAAACAGCCACAGCCCGCGCCGTAGCCGCTACGCGCGAGCAGCCCGGCTGTGATGGCCAAGCACGCGAAGAAGCCCGCCAGAACAACGCCCGAGGCACGGGCAGGCACAGCGAGCGCCAACACGGCTATCCCCAGCTCGGCCGACGCCATCCCCCGCGTCAGCCCAACCGTCGCGGGCGCACCCAGCGCGACCAGCGCACGCCGCGCTGGCTCGGGGCGACGGAGCTTCGACACGCCCGCCCAGGCCAGCACAACCGTGAGCATCGCGAGAAAGCCGGTCTCGGCCAAGACGGCAATCGTCATCGCGGGGACCCGGCACCGTTCCCCGCAAGCTGACCAGATCTCTCGATGACGAAATCCTGAACCACTCGCCGGGCACCCTACCGGCCCCGACCGATCGCCAAACACGACGGGTCCCGCGCTGTAGCATCGCGTCAGTGTCCGCCGAAGACCATCGATCACTTTGCCGGCGTCTCCTCGCTGTGGCCATGCTCGGCTCATGATTGGCACCGGATATGTGGCGCCGGGATTCCCTGCGATCTCGTGGAGCAGCTGGGGTGGAGAAACGGCTTCGGGGACCGGCGTCGCCCGCCTCGGGGGCCAGAACAGCGAAGGGCCCATCGAGTCGCGGTCACAACCTGTGAGCGTGCAGGTCGGGTTGAGCGGGCGAGCTGCTTGCGGTGGCGCTGACATATACACCAGCCTCGCGGTCAACCTCGCGCCGGGCTCCTCCGCGCCGTCGGACTGGAGCTTCGCGCGCGCCCAAGCCGGCGCGCACCATAGCTGCTGGCCCGTTGACGGATGCCCCGAAGGCCAGAGCACGTGCACCGTCGTTGACGACGCCGTGAGCGACCACCCATACCGCGGCACGTTGGCAAACAGGCCGATCATCGAACCTGAGCCTTTTGGACCGCGCCACTGGCTTTACAGGGTGCACTTCCGCGACTGGGGGAGCTCTGCCGCCGTCGGAGACGGCCTGCTGGTGAGCCCGGACAACATGGCAGGCTGCGCCTCCGGCGCGGCCGCATGCGAGCACGCACGTGTGTACGCCGCCCGGTACACGCTCGCGGACCCGCGCTGGTGCGTCGCCAGGGCATTCAGTGGTCCCCGTGGCAGTGCCAGTGTCACGACGGGCCTGAACTACACGTCCGCCACCGTCGAAGTATTCGGCAACGGCACTCCACTGCACGGCAGCTCACTGTCGGTCCCCGGCTCCAGTTACGAACGCCTCATGGCGCAGATCGGAGAGACGGGCGCGAGGCGATATGTCGCGCGCAGCACGCTACTGAGGCCTCCGAGCCAGCCTGGATCACCGATCGAGACGAGCTGTTTGGTTGGCTGAGAGGGCGCTCGACAGCGAGCCGCCGCCACGAGCCGGCGAGCGTACCCCGCGGGCCAGGAAGCCCTCTTCCCACATCGACGGCGTGAACGCGAAAAGCGGAGGGGTCCACATCGCCTATGTCTAGATACGGCTATCTCGTCGGTGTTTGCGCGGTGCTCGCACCGTGAGCTCTATCTCGCTGTTCATCGAGCTCTGCTGGGTCGCCTGGGTCATCTACTGGGTGGCGATGGCGTTTGCCACCAAGCGCACGCTCGAGCGAGGAGGGTTCTTCGGCTATCGCCTCGTCGCGATCGCCGTCGGCGTCGCGGCGGTCGCCGCCGGGCGACTGCTGCACCTGTCCTCGCACTCGCATCTCTGGCACACGACGCTCGCGCTGGCGATCGTGAGCGACTGCATCGTCCTGGCGGGAGCCGCCTTCACCGTTTGGGCACGGATCACGCTGGGCCGCAACTGGAGCGCGGAGATCACGTTCAAGCAGGACCACGAGCTGATCGAGTCGGGCCCCTACGCACTCGCGCGCCACCCGATCTACACCGGCTTGATTGCGATGGGACTCGGCACGGCGATCGACTACGGACGTGCCTTTGGCTTTGCCCTTTTCCTCGCGCTGTGCGCCGGCTTGTGGTGGAAGGCGCGCCAGGAGGAACAGATCATGATCAGGCATTTCCCAGACGCGTACGCCGAGTACCGCAAGCACGTCCGCGCGATCATCCCGTTCGTTGTGTAGGCCGGCGAGCGAGGCGCGAGCGCGACCGCCCGCTCGTATCGTGTGGTGCTGCGCCGGAAGTAGCATTCGCCGGGCGAGACGATCGCGCCGCAAGCTCCTCGCCCTCGCAAGCTCACCCGCCCCCCGTGCCTATGCCCAGCGCGCGGCGCAGCTCCTCGAGCGCGACGCCCTCGACCTGCACGACCTTCTCGCGCGAGCGCTCGCCGCGCACGACGCTGACGCGGCTGCGAGCCACGCCGGCGCGCTTGGCGATCAGCTTGCAAAGGGCCGCGTTCGCACGGCCGTCCACTGGCGCCGCCGCGACGCTCACGCGTAGCACGCCATCGCGCTCGTCCACGATCGCGTTGCGCTTGGCACGCGGTTGCAACTTGACCACGAGGCTCGCCATGCGGGCGATTATCGCGGAGTGCGCTGAGAGGGCCTGCCGGCGCTCGAGGCGTTACCGGCGGGCACCGCGCTCGCTGCCACTCGCGACACGTCGTCAGTCGTAGTGCCTCAAGCGTGGCCACAGCGCCGGCCAGCTGCCAGCGACTCGGCACAGCAGCACCGGCAGGCCCTGCTCTTCGTTGTCGAGGCCGACTCCGTCGTTGACGACCGCGAGCGTTGTGCAACGCTCGAAGTACGGTGCGGCTTCCGCCGCGTCTTCGTAGCCGATGAGCAGCACACGATCCTCGCTCGCGGGCGGCTCTCCCCATTCGCTGAAGCCGTTGTGGCCGCTGTAGGGCCGCGGCAGCCGCTGTGCCGGCCCGAATAGCTCGATCGCGCCGGCCTCGCCGTAGTTGGCCGTGAAGATCGCCGTGTGGCCGCGTTCGCCCGGCGGGATGCGGCGCCACGCGCTCGCGACCGTCTGCACGAAGCGCGGCCAGCCGACCGTCTCGCCCTGCGCCGGGTTGAGCGCCATCGCGATGCTTCCCTGGAGATCCCGCTCGGGCAGCAGCGGCAGCGCGATCACGCCGCTGATCGCGGCACTCAGAGCGAGCGCCGCGATAAGTCTCCGCGTGCGCTTGGGGGCGCGCAGCGTCCATTCGGACGCGGGCAACGCACCGAGACCCAAGAGCAGCGGGTAGAGGCTCGCGAGGTAGTACGCGTGGCCGTTGCCGGCGAAGTACAAGACCGCCAGCGCCGCGTAGGTGATCGAGACGAAGCGCAGCCGGCGCCACGTGGGGCGGCGAAACGGGGCGAGCAGCCCGGCGACCCACACCGGCACCAGCAACGGGCTGACCATCACGAGCTGGAACGGGAAGAAGCCCGCGCGCCCGCCCTCCTGCGTGCCCGCGATGTTGCCCGCGACGGTCAGCTGTGGCCAGCCGTGCTGCTGCTGCCAGATCGCGTACGGCGCCGCGAGCACGACCGCGCACACGCCGCCGGCGGCGGCCCAGCGCGAGCGGAGCGGCGCGCGCGGGCCGACGACGATCAGCGCCGCGAGCATCACCGCGGCCACCAGCCCGACCTGCGGCTTGGCCTCCACGCCGATGCCCACGGCGATGCCGGCCGCCAGCAGCGATGCGCCACCGCCGCGCGTCACCGCCCGCACCGCCAGCCAGCCGAGGACCGTCGTGCTGAGCATGTCGAATGTGCTCGTGCTCACGAGATGGCTGACCGCCAGCGCGAACCCCGAGCACGCCGTGCACGCCGCCGCGATCACCTGCGCGCGCGCTCCTCCGGCGAGCTCTCGCGCAATCAGCGCCGCGAGCGTCGTCGTCGCGGCGGCCGCGAGCGCCGACGGAGCTCTCAACAGCAGCAGCGATCCTGGGACGAGCGCGTTCATCGCCCAGCACAGCAGCGGCACCAGCGGAGGCTGGTCGGGGTAGCCGAACGCCGCGTGCGACCCGGCGGCGATGAAGTACATCTCGTCGCGGTGATAGCCGTATCGCGTGCTCGTCGCGAGCAGCACCAGCGCCTCCGCCGCCGCGATCACCGCGACCCAGCGGCTCAGCCGCGCGTCGATGTTGGGGTACCGCGACGGCACGCGGCAACTCTAGAGGTTGCCTCTACACGGAATCCGGGCGCGGCTGCGCCACGCGCGCGCGCCACGCCCGCTCGAGCTCGCGCATCAGCGCGGGGTACACGATCAGGTGGCGGAACGGCGCGATCGCGGCCATGTACATCTCGCCGAGCCGCCCGCGCGGCTTGACGTACACGCCCATCTGTCCTCGGTAGCGACCGTCGCTTTGCTCGACCCACGCGAGGTGCATCACGGCGTGAACCGTGCGGTTGGAGATCTCGGCGGCCCACTCGTCGCGCGTGCGATACAGCGGCTTGAAGTCCTTCGCGTGCAGCTCGAAGCCAGCGGCGCTGTTGCGGAGGTCCGCTGGCAGTCGCGCGCTGAGCGTCGTGTCGCTGTCATGCGGGATCGCGAGCGGGTCTGGCACTTCATCCCATCCGAGCCATTCGCCGACGCGATAGCGAATGCCGAACAGCGCACGGCTCACGCGCGAGCCCGCCCTCGTCGGGTCGAGCGAGGCCATCACCTCGAGCAGCGCCGCGAAGTCCTCCGCGCCGCCTTCCGCCGGCAGCGCCCACGCATCTTCCAGCCTGAAGTCAGGGGCGACCCCGCGAATCCGCCAGGCCTCTGATTCGTGCTCGCTGTTGGACAGTCTCATGTCGGCTTCCAGTCGAATCGCCTGGGCTATGCGACGCGCTCAAGGCGAGCGCGCTTCGCGTCCCGACAAGGTAACATACATACATGCATGTAGGTGCACAGGCAGCGGATCGGGACCTACCGGCGGCGGCGGACCGACGGCCGCGCGCCACTCGATCTGCGCGCGCCACTCGATCCACGCACGGCGCTCGCCCGACGCAGGCCGAGCGCAGCGCCCGCACGCGCGATGCCCTGCTCGAGTCCGCCGCGAGGGGCCTGTCGCGCTACGGATACAGCAACCTCAACCTCGAGCGGGTGGCGAGCGAGGCCGGCTACACGCGCGGCGCGCTCTACCACCAGTTCAAGGACAAGGAGGAGCTCGCCGTCGCGGTGATCGACTGGGTCGAGGAGACGTGGAGGCGTGACGTCGGCGAGCTCGTCGAGCGGGAGCCCGACCCGGTAGCCGCGTTGATGACGATGGCGCGGGGCCACGCGGTTCTCTGCAGGCGTGACATCGCGCGCGTGGCGATGGCGCTGAGACTCGAGTTCAGCGGACAGGATCATCCGGTGGGCCGTCATCTCGAGCAGATCTCCGATGGCCTCGCCGAGCGCTGCACGCGCCTCGTCAAGGCGGGGCGCCGGGCAGGGGCGATCCCGGCCGGCCCGCCCGCGAAGGTCCTCGCGCTCGCTCTCATCGGCTCGTTGGAGGGCATCGTCATCGGCCTCGCCGGGCACGCCTCGCACGACGAGCTGCTGGCGGAGCGCGCGGTCGCCGGGGTGCTCGGGTTGGGGCTTGGCTGATCGGGCGCCCTTCCGCGGGCCCGCGGGCTCCGGCACCGTCCGACCTTCGAGGATGCCCGGATTTCGTCCGAGGCTGGTATTGCCGCTTGTTGTCTGCGGCGCACTGGCCGCGTTCTCAGCATCGTCTTGGGCGAACGCGGTAGCAGGCCGTCGATCCTCGATCAGCGCTGCTGGTCGTCCAAGGCGGGAGCCAGACCCGGCTTAGCCGAGATGACTCCTTTCACGCGGAAGCGATCGCCTGGCCACGGTGGCGAGCTGCTCCAGCCCTTGCGCTGTGCCGCTCCCGGGGTCGGCGTGGTAGATGATCGTCAGCCAGAGAATCATGTATGCAAGCGAGGGCCTCAAACCACCGCCGAACTCCTGCATCTCATTCGCAAAGGCGCGTCTGCGGGTGTCATCTAGCGTGGCCCCGCACTCCTGTAGCGCAATAGCTGCGATCCGGTACGGCACCAGGTCGCCGAGACGGGCAGTTCCGAGTGTCCCGTGGTGTTGGTTTGCTTGCCCGGACACTGGGCGCTATGAACATCTAGACTCAAAGTGCATCGCCCTCGGGATCGAGCTAGGTTCGTCAGAACCATTCTGCCTTCGCCCGGTCAGTGCGGATCGGACGTACAAATCGAAAGAGAACTCCAATGAGCGACCTACCGAACGTTGTCCTCGTCCACGGCGCGTGGGCCGACGGATCCAGCTGGAGCGACGTGATCGAGCGCCTACAGGCAAAGGGCTACAACGTCACCGCCCCACAGTTCCCCGAGACCTCGACCGAGGACGACGTCGCCCGCCTGCGGCACGTCCTCGCCCGCCAGAACGGCCCGACCGTCCTCGCCGGTCATTCCTACGGGGGGCAGATCATGACCGCGCTCGGCTCGGACGCGCCCAACGTGATCGGCCTCGTCTACGTCGCCGCGTTCGGGATCGATGAAGGTGAGTCGCTGGGAGCGCTCCTCGGCGGCGGACCACCGACTCCGTCGCTCGCGAACTTGATCGTCGACGAGCAGGGATTTGGATGGCTCCCCGAGGCCGACTTCGTAGGTCACTTCGCTGCCGATATCGATCCCGCTCAGGCTCGGGTTCTCTACGCGGTCCAGCAGCCCATCTCGATGAGCACCTTCGACTACACCATGGGCGAGCCGGCGTGGAAGTCGTTGCCCTCCTGGTTCGTGGTCGCCGCGAACGACGAGGCGATTCCAGCTGACGCCGAGCGGCAATTTGCCCTGCGCATGGGAGCCACCACGGTCGAGGTCCCCTCAGGGCACCTCGCGATGGTCACCCACCCCGACGCGGTTGTCGAGCTCATCGAGGCGGCGGCGAGCGTGGCGCCCAGCGCAGCCCCCTAGGCGATCCGATGCCCACCGAGGCCGTGGGGAGCGATTACCACGGCGCGCGCAAGCAATGCGCCCCGACTCCGTAGTCAGGGAGCTTCGTGGGCGGGTGTCGTCGGCTCCGCCACGAACCTAAGATGCTTCGAGCTTGACGAGACTCACGCCTAACTTCTTCGCGATCCCGTTTGGCTTAGCCGGCCTGGCGGGCGTGTGGCGCTTGATGAGCTTGGACTACGGCACTCCGGGAGGTATCGCCGATGCGCTGTCGGTTGCGGCGGCGGTTGTCTGGCTGTTGGTCATCGCGGGCTCTCTCGCGCGAATGGTCCGCTCACCACACTCAATGCTGGCCGAACTCCGAGATCCGGTTTTCTCACCGTTCTGGTCGCTTACGTTCATCATCGGCATGCTGCTGGCCGGAGAGCTGGGCGCGCACGCACCCGGTCCGGCGAAGGACTTGTTCGTCGCCTTCTTCATCGCCACCGTTCTGATGGGCGGATGGCTAACGGGCGAGTGGATCGCTGGAGAGCTCGACCAGAGCAAGCTTCATCCCGGCTATCTGCTCCCCACGGTCGCCGGCGGCCTTCTCGGCGCCGAGGGCGCAGCCCAGTTCGGCTTGCGAGGCATTGGCTGGATGAGCTTCGGCATCGGCATGCTCTGCTGGCTCTTGCTCGGCTCGTTGATCCTCAACCGGCTGCTGCTTGTCAAGCCACTTGCGCCACTCTTGCAACCGACTCTCGCGATCGAGCTCGCGCCGCCCGCGGTCGCAGGGAGCGCCTACTTCCTGCTGCACGGATCGGTCCCCACCGCATTCGCGTACGCGCTGGCTGGCTACACGGTCCTGATGGTGCTTGTTCAGCTGCGCTTGCTCCCCCTCTATGTCCGGCTGAAATTCAACCCCGGCTTCTGGTCCTTCACGTTCTCCTGGAGCGCCGTCGCAGCGATCGCGCTGCGCTGGCTCGCCGTTGAGGCGCCCGGCGGCCAGACGCTCTACGCGTGGTTAGTGGCGGGCGCCATCAGCCTCCTGGTTGCCGCCGTCGCAGCGCGATCATTGCTCGCGGTCGCACGAGGAGAGCTCCTACCGCCTAGTGCTGCTGCTCCCGAGGTGACGGTAAGAGCGCCAGCACGTGGAGAGGAATGACAGAAAACCGACGATCATCAGGCGCTCATCTGCATAGTGACCTCAGGCTACTCGTCTGGTCGGCGATCCGCTCAGGCTGCTTTCAGGTTTGGCTGAGGTTTCGGGTTCTTCGTGTGCTCTGCCCTCCGCCGGCGTGCCCAGGCGTCTGGCGCATCGCCCTGCGACACCGTCTACCCGTCCGAGCTGAGCGCCACTTGGGCCGCCGTGCGGTCGAGGTACGCTTCCCAGCGCATGATGCGTCCGTCGCGAATCCTGTAGATGTTGGCGAAGGTTGTCTCGACGTTATGGCTGGTCCCCGCGAGACGTCCGACGTTTGCGATGAGCACGAAGATTCGCGCACCATGATCGACGATCTCCACGACCTCGACTCCGTACCTCTCCCACGGAACGAGCCAGTCCAGCCAGGCCTGGTGGAACTCGTCCAGTCCGACGTAGACGCGCGTTCCGGGTAGTTCCGGGACGACGGATTCAAAGTCGGGCTCCAAGAGGCCGCCCGCCTCCTCGACAAAGCGAGCCCAGACATCGCCGTTGCTGTGCAGCGCGATCAGATCGCTCCCCGCCGCCCCAATAAACCGCTTGGCGATCTCCACGTTCTGCTGCGACAGCGCCTAACTCCGTTCCCGTGCGAGCCGTTCGGCGTCGGCGCGGGTCTGGTCGATGTCGCTGTAGTTCGTCGCGTCCGTGAGCCGCGCCTGCAGCTCCGGCAGATCAGGGGTCGTGGACTCGTTGCGCACGGCGCAGCGGAGTATTGCGGACCGCTTCCTTCAGAGCTAAGCGAGCGTCCGGCGATCACTGACTCGGGCTATCGCTCAGGACGACGTCCGGGCGCGTCGGCCGAGGACCGGCAGACGATCGCTTTCTCCGGGGCGAAGCAGAAGTCTGCGCGCCGTTGGTGCCGGCGGCTCCCTGTCGTCCCGTGCGACAGCCCGTGCCCGAACCAGCGGGACGCTCGCATCCGCGCGAACGCAGCACTCTGGGCAGGGCCCGCGACCGGCCGCTACCAGCTGTCGCCGCTGAGTCGGGCGACCAGTTCGAGCATGGCGTCAAGCGCGGCCTCTAGCGGCTTGGTGTCGCGTTTGATCTGTGTGAGGAGGAGGCCGCCCTGCAGGGCGGCTAGCAGCGCGAGGGCGAGGGTGTCAGGGTCAGTGTCGGGCGTGAGCTCGCCTCTTGCTTGCATCTCTCGTAGACCGCTCTGGATCGTGGCTTCCCAACGTTTGAAGCCCTCGGCGACGTGGGCTCTCCCTTCGGGATCGGTCTCAGACAGCTGGCCTCCGAGAGAGCCGATTGGGCAGCCGCCGATGCAGTGGTGCTCGCGCTGGGCCGCGATCACAAAGTCGCGCCAGGCTCGCAGGCCATCCAGCGTGCTGAAATCGAACATCACCTGCCCGCCGACCATCGTGTCGGCGTGGTGGTCAACCACGGCCCAGACCAATGCCGTCTTGTCCTCGAAGTAGTGGTAGAGCTGCGAGCTTGAGACGTCCGCTGCCGCCCGTACGTCCTCGATCGTCGTGTGGGCGACGCCCTGCCGGAAGATCAAGTCGGCAGCCGCGTCAACTACGCGCTGACGGGTCTCCTGGCCCTTGCGCGTCAACGGGCGAGGCGAGGGGCTAGTCGTGTTCATAGCGCAGATTCTACCAAGAATGGATCACTCCATCCATTCTGTGTTAGAGTGGAATGCACGATCCATTTCGAGGGTCACGACAACCACTCAAAGGGAGAACGCGATACATGTCACTTCAAGGCAAGACCGCCCTTATCACCGGCGGCACATCCGGGATGGGTTCCGCCACCGCACTCGCGATGGCCGAGAAGGGCGGGTCTTGCCGCGGTGCTCGAAGGGCTCGCCGAGCGCGGCGCCGCCTGTGTGGTGGTCGAGGACGAGCTGACGCTGAGGCGTTACCCGAAACCAAACTTGGACGGGCTGCTGAAAACGGCCTTCGTTGGTGAACGGGTCATTCACTGGGCGGGGCTTGAGGGCGGCGCGGAGGATGGGCGTCTCGCGGTTGATCGCGGGTCGGGTGACTACCCGACGAACGCCTTTGTCACATCGGCGTCGGCGGAGGAGCTTGGGCTCGTGGATGGTGCTGACCTCGATTCCAGCATCGCCGGCCGGGTGGTCGGATCGCTGTTGGCGGTGATCGTGGCTGCCTACGACGCCGAGACGTACATCATCTGGGAACCCAGCAGCTAACCCCCTCCAGCCAGAACGCTGCACATGTTGGAGTCGTTGTCGACGCTCACCGTGGCCCGTTGCCGCCGGGCAGCAGTGCGCGCACGTAGTCGATCCAGCTGCGCGACTCCTGCGTGGTCAGCTGGCCGGCGATATTGGTCGAGATCTGCCCGGCATGACGAGCCATCTGGCCCCGTGAGCCGTAGCTGAGTGCGCTGCGCCCGCTCGTCTTCCAGTCGACCTCGATGATCTCTCCCGCCGGCCCACGCAGCAGGACGTCCGCGCGCGAGCCGCCAGCGCCGGCCTGGATAGTGCGCTCGGCCTCGATGGCCCAGCCGCCCGGGAGCGCGGACGCGGGGAACTCGCGTACCTCTTGGGCGGCGGCGCTGTGGAACAGTGTCCCGGCGAGCGTCGCGTCTCCGCTCTGTACGGCGGCGACGAATCGCGGGTTGGCCACCGCCCGCTGTGCCGCCCTGTCGCCGATGCCGTCGACGATCACCGCCAGCTGGTGGGCGTGCTGGCTGGGGAATGTCAGTCGGAGTGCAGCCTCGTACTCGGCCTGCGAGACGCGGACCTCCTGAGCGCCGGGGATGGCGGGCAGTTGGCTTGGAGCGGCGGGGACCTGGCTGGGCGCGGCGGGGCTTGGACTGGGCGCGAACGCTTGCTGGACTCTGCCACCGGCTACGTGCGCGGCCGTTCCGGCCGTCGCCCTTGCTGCGGCTGCGCCGACGCCCGGCGCAAGCCGCGGAGCGCCCTGGCTCACCGCGGCCTGGGTGGCCTCGCGCAGGGGGACCTGCTCCGCGGTCGCCGCCACGGTCTGACGCACTGCCTGGCCGACGACCTGCCGCTCGACCTGTTGCTCGACGACGACCGTCGCAGCCGTGTGACTGGCCACGCCCGCGAACGCGGTTGGGGCGACGTCCGCGGTGCCGATCATGGCCGCCGCCAAGCCCGTCCGTCCGCCCTGGAGGAGCGGCTGGGCGACCTTACCGACGGGAACGAAGAGCGTTCCCGCCTCGAAGGCGGTGAGGCCGATGTTGATCAGCGTCGCCTTTGTCGAAGCCTCAGCGATCTGCAGCATCTGCTCGCCAGTGACACAGAACTCGCGCTCGTCGTCACCGTCGGTCGAGCCGGTGACGTTCAGCTTGTACCAAGGCGGCTCGTAGAGACGGACCTTGACGATCTCGTCCGGGTACAGGCGGACGCCACTGGTGAATGCTTCGGCCGGTAGCGTGCGCGTTTGCCGGCGAAAGTCGTCGTTCGCCAGGACGTAGACGGGCTGCTTGACGCGGATATACGGGCCGTCGTGCCAGGCATCGATCGGGGCGGCACCGAAACGCGTCGCGCGATACGGGAACGTCTTGACCCGCAGGTCCCCGCTCTGACAGGCGCGCAGCGCCTCCTCCGAAGGGATGTGCGCGACGTTCGCGGTCAAATCGGCGACCGCAGCGGGCGGTGCCTCGCGCTTCGCGTCGCGGGGGGGTAGGTTCGTCGCCTTGATCGCGACGGTCGCCTGGCCGCGCAGCAGCTCGGTCGGCGCGGGCTGGTCGGGACCCACGTGGTAATCGAAGTGAAAGTGGACTCCCTCCGGAGCACTCTCGCCAAGCTCGAACCGGACCTGATTCCGGCGCCGGTCGATCAGGACCTTAGCCTGGTAGTCGCCCTCATCGAGGTCGCACTCGGTCAGCTTGTAGGAGACGACCGTCTGCCTGGTGTGGAAGCGGATCTCGTTGATCGCGCAGGAGACCTCGATCAGCGAGACGCCTGGCGTCGACACAGGTTGGCGCTCGGGCTGGCGTGACAGGCGCGGAGCACTGCGCGTGTGGACTTGGGCACGGGCGCCACGCCCGACCGCCCGCGCCGCTGCTTCGGCGTCGTGCTCCAAGGCGGTCTCTCCCGCGCCGTTGCCGTGGCGGCGAGGATCCTGCTGGACGACATGCGCGAGCTCGTGTGCCAAGAGCGTCCGGCCGCCCGCGGTAGCAGGCGCGTACCGCTCGGCTCCAAACACGACACTCGACTCGACCGTATATGCATCCGCGCCGAGACGCGACGCCGAGGCGGCGGCCACGTCGTCCGCGTGGATGCGCACGTGGCTGAAATCGTGGCCGAAGCGTTTCTCCATCTCGCGGCGTACGCCCGCTTCGAGGGGCCGTCCGGGCGAGCGCAGGACGTCCCGGCTCCGGACCGTGGCGACGGCCAAGTGCTGCTGCCTCTTCGCTGGCCTAGGCGCCGACCAGGGCGTCCCATTGCCGCTGCGTCGGACGGCTTCGGGCTGTGGAACGGTAAACACGTTGCCTACTCCGCTACCTCACGCCGCGATCAGCTCGTTGACCTTTCCTGCCAGCTCAGGACCCGCATCCTCCTGGAGAAAATGGCCGGCGTGTGGCGTGCTGTGCGGCTGTCCGGCGGCTCCCGGCACGTGCCGCTGGAACACCCGCTCGCCGCCTCGCATGATGGGATCTCGATCGCTGAAGACGGTCAGGAACGGCTTGTGCCACCGACCGAGCGCGTCCCACGCGGCGCGGTTTGCCGCCACCGCGGGGTCGCGGGGTGAAATCGGCACAAGTCCTGGGAACGCACGAGCACCGGCCATCGACTCGGGGGCCGCAAATGGCGCGTCGTACGCGCGACGCTCCCCCTCGGAGAGCGTCCTCAGGCACCCTGTGTTCACGATGCGGCTGACCGGAAACACCGGACTGTAGGTCGCGAACGTGCGCCAGGCGAGGAACGCCATCGCGTTTGGGAGCGGTGGCCGTGTCCGGCCGTCGGCCGTCGGCAACGCTCCGTTGCCGATCACGATGCGCTCGAAGCGATCGTCGTTCTCGACAGCAACGCGGAGTCCGATCAGCGAGCCCCAGTCCTGACAGAACAGGGTTATCGCGCTGAGATCCAGCGCTTGGATGAAGCCCGCCATCCAGTCCACGTGCCGCTGGGAGGTGTAGTCATGCTTGTCGACCGGCTTGTCGGACTTCCCGAAACCGACGAGGTCGGGTGCGATCACGCGATTGCCGCCGGCAACGCAGACGGGGATCATGTGGCGATACAGATATGACCAGGTCGGCTCGCCATGGAGCATGAGGACGGGTGGAGCCGAGGAGTCGCCCTCGTCGACGTAATGCATGCGGAGCCCATCGACCTCGATGTAATGGGCATGATACGGATAGTCCTCGAGATCGACGAAGCAGGAGTCAGGCGTTTGGACAGTCCTCACGTGGGGCTCCTTGGCTCGTAGAGCACGCGCACAGCTTACCGGCGCGCTAGCTCTTGACGCGGTGGCGCAGGCTGCGGTAGGCGGCGTAGAAATGGCCGGCTGCCGCCGGGATCAGCAGCACTCCCCACCAGCCGCCGACGCCATAGCCGTACAGGATGGCGGTGAGGGCCACCAACCAGATCCCGCTGAGGACGCGCACGGGCACCACGACACGCCGGTGCCTGTACTCCCATGCCCATGAGGCTCGCCACCTGGCTCGCAGCCGCGTGAACGTCGCGCTTCTAAGCAGATCGGCGGCCTCCGCCGGTCGCGGCCACCGCTGTCCCTGCTCGGCGCCGGCCATCAACACCGAGAGGATCTCCTGCTCGTACTCGCGACGAAACGCCACGGGGTAGCCCGCGAGCAGACGCCTGTAGCGGCGCTCGAGGTCAGGGTCGTCATTCATCGCGCTGCGACTGGGCCCAGCCGCAACATCGCGACGACGGCATTCGCTTGCAGACGAGCTGCCTCGGCGGCGAGGCGCTCCTCGCCGGTGGCCGTGAGACGGTAGTAGCGGCGCAAGCGGCTATCCACGATCTCCTCGCGGTCGACCTCGATCAGTCCGTCGACGCGCAGACGCTCTAGAGCCGTATACAAGGTCCCGGCGCGCAGTCGCACGCGCCCGTTCGAGATCTGCTCGACGTCCGTGATGATCCCGTAACCGTGCTGGCTGCCTCCAGCCAGCGCCGTCAGGATCATGAACGTCGCCTCCTGCATCGCGCGCTTAATCATAGGAACAGTATATATCGATCAACTGGCTATGTCAAGACGAGGTCACTCGCGCATGGCGGCTCGATGGACCACATGCTCGGCTACCTGTATCAGGCGCAGGGCAACGTCTCGCCCACGGGCCAGCCGTTCGAGGGGCTCGAGGGCGGCGAGTCGAATCCCGACGCATCCGGGACCCCGGTGAGCGTGTTCCCGATCGAAGCGAGCACGCCCAACGCCTACCTGATGCCGGGAGCGGACCCGCCACCTTGGGGCGCCGCGCCGCTCGATCACACCTCGATCCTGAAGACGATCGAGAACCGCTTTGGCCTGACGGCGCTGAGCGCGCGCGACGCCGCGGCCAGCGACGTCTCCGCGGCGCTCACGCGCGCGACGCCGCGCAGCTACGACCCGCTCGCCGAAGTCACCGTGCCCAGCGCCACGCAGACGCCGCCGGATGAAGACAAGCCCTCTCGCTTGCAGGAAGCTCCAGAGGATCGTTGACGGGCTGCTCGATGAGCTGCGCAATGCGGAGGACCTCGACGCGCTCGCTGCTTCGGCGGGCATCACCCCCGACGACGTGCGCGCGATGCGGGTGCAGATCACCGAGGCGGAAGCAGGAATCGACCCGGCTCTCTCGTTCATAGTCGTGCATCTGGCCAACGGCGGTCTATCTGCCGCCGGCGGCGCCGGCGCCAAGCTGTTCTGGAAGAAGGTCATCCTCCCGAGAGTGCGCAAGGCCAAGCGCAGCGACGCCATCGGGGACGAGCGCGCCGACCAGACGCCGAGCTAGCGAGGGCGTGGCTACCTCCCCCTACCCCGAGCTCTCCGACGACGATTGGGGGCGGCTGCTAGCGATCGGCGCCGTGCACCGCCGATGCGCGCCAATGCTACGGCCGTTCGCCACCCGCCGCGCCGGTTCCACCATCATGGCCAAGCTGCACGCCGACATGGCGATGGACGCGGCAGTTGCCGGCGGGCGTGGTTGCCTCCCGCCGAAGTGGTCCTGCAACGGGAGGCGAGCGCGGATCCCGCGCGCGCCCGCGCGCACGAGTACATCGCCGCCTGTCACATCGCGCGCGGACTGCTTCTCTACGACGGCGGGCACCGCTTGCTGGCACTCGCGGCCGCAGCCAAGCACGGGTTCGCGGCGCTCAAGCTCGACTCCGAGGCGGGCCGGCGCGTCACCCGGCTGCTAGTGGCGGGCGCGGACAAGACCGGGGTCGACCTGCCGATCACTGAGATGATCACGTTTCCTGCCCACAACATGCGCAGCCTGTTTCATGGCGAGGTGGAGGACGTCACGGTGGACGGTCAGATCTTCCGGGTGCCGCTCTACGCGACCGAACTAATGCGCGCACGATCGCCCGCTGGCGTTGTCGTCCGAATCGGAGCGCAGGACTCCGAGAAGACAGTGCAGCGGGCCCTCGAGCGCGTGCACGAGCTCAACGTCCCGACCTACGTTGCCCTGGAATCCGAGCGCGACAAGCGGTTCACGGAGGCCATGCAGCGCATCGCGCTGCGTAATGCCGCCTACTGGATACCCGTCATGAGCCTGTTCGGTGAGCTTGTGACGATCTCCCTCGCCAATGCCCTGGACAAGGTCGTCCACCTGCGCGCCGACCGAGTGCTGCTCGATGCCATCGACGCGCTGCCTGCAGCGACCGTGCTCGCAGCCGAGCCGAAGACGGTCGAGTCCAACCTGCGCCTGGTCGTGTCGATCGCTAAGGGCTACCGCAACCGGGGCTTGCCGTTCTTCGACCTGACCCAGGAGGGCATGCTCGGGCTGGCTCGCGCGGCCGAGAAGTTCGACTACCGCAAGGGCCTCAAGTTCTCCACGTACGCGACGTGGTGGATCCGCCAAACGATCGCCAGGGCGCTCGCCGACAAGGCGCGCACGAGCCGCACCGAAATCGAGCCTGATGAGGTCGAGTCGATCAAGCGCTCGGCGCAGGCTCCGGTCTCGCCCGAGAAGCCGGTCGGGGACGACGCAGAATCCCAGTTCGGGCAGCCCATCGCCGACGAGCGCGCTGAGTCGCTGTACGGGCGGGCAGCGGTGGATGCGGCGCCGTGGAGGAAGTGAGCAGGTGTGTCGTCTCCCTCCACGGCCGCGCGGATGCCGTGTGCTACAGGACTACTCGGCCGCTCCTCCTGAGGGCGTACCAGTAGCCGCCGAACGCCCGTGCTCCTATGTAGTCGGTTTCGCCCGGTCCGTCGTCTCCGGTGAACGTGTAGAGCGGGTGGCCGTTATATGTCACCTGGCTGCCGCCTTCCGGCAGCGCGATCGTGCCCAGCAGCGACGCCTTGACGCCGGGGCCGGCCGTCGGCGCGCCGGTGGCCATCAGGGGCGGCCAGAAGCGGGGGCAGCCGCTGATTTCGACGCAGCTGTCCATGCCGTTGCTGTCCTTGGTGAAGTCGTACAGGGTGAATCCCGTCGAGGTGACGAGTATGTACCCACGGGCGGTCTTCGCGAGGTTGACGGTCCCGACGCCAGCCTCGTGAGCGACGCTTCCTCTGGCACCGGCGCTCGCGACCCCGACGCAGCTCACGGCTGCGAGCAGGACGCCTACGAACAGGATGCGGGTCCACTTGATCATGGTTCCTCCGTCTCGTCGTGTGATCCCGCCCGGGAGTGCGTGCCCCCCGAACGGGGAGAGCCACGGCGGCCCTCGGAAGAGCACGACTCCGTCGCCCTCGGAACCTTCCGGAGTCCGGCGAGCGCCTGCCCGCGTCGCCGCCGAGGTGGGTCGCTTCCTGCCGGCGGTCGGCCGGCGCCGGCACGACGGCGACGCGCGGCGGTAGAGTCGCACTCTCGAGATGTCGGCAGGAGCGACTGAGATCATGCACGCGGTGGAGATCGGAGCCGACACGAAGGCCGTGCTGCTGGCAGCCGCCTTGATGTTCCTGTGGGCGTTGCTGCTCGGAACGTGGAAGTACCGTCAGATCGCGACGTCCGACAGCCACCTCGCCCATCCGTATGTCGACATCGCGCACCGGGCCGCGCTGCTGTACAGCTTTGCGCTGCTGCTGGTCGCGACGTTCGTGCAGCTGAGCGGCTGGAGCGAGCTCGTGAACCTGCTGGCGGCGGGCGCGATGGTGCTCTACTTCTTCTCGGCTGTCGCGGTCTACACGGTGCACGGCTGGCGGCGCGACACCGATAACCAGTTTCGCGATCCCGTGCGGGGAGCGCACGCATTCATGCTCACCCTGATCGTCGCCGAGATCGGCGCGTGGCTGGTGCTGATCGCCGGCTTCCTCGACCGCCAGGTGCTCTGAGAGACCGCCGCGCGCCGCACCCGGGGCACTCACCATTCGAACTTCATCTGAATACTCGAAACAGTCGAATTCTCTCCGGTGAAGTCGTCAAGTCATCGGCTCGTCGGGCCGATACGGACGGATGCTTCAAGTACCGGGCGCCTACCCAGATCGGGTGACCGAGAGTGCCGACAATGCCGCTGCGGCTGCATTGCGAGAGCTGCCCGGCGCCCGTGTGGTCGTCTTCGACCGAGAGCTGCGCTTGATCCTGTCAGCAGGGCACGTTCCCGAGCAGGCCGCCACCGTCGATGCGGGCTCGCCTGGCGCGGGAGCCTTCGTCGGCGACGCGTTCGCGAGCAGCCTGTGGAAGCTGATCGAGCCGCTGTTCCGCTCGGCGCTCGACGGCGAGACACGCTCGCGCGAGATCCTGAGCCCCGACGAGAGCCGCTCGCTGATGGTCGACGTGGGGCCGCTGCGCCTGGACGGTCAGGCCGGTGACGGCGTCGGAGCGGCCGGCGTCGCGTGCGGTGTCGCGGTGATACTCGACGTCACCGAGCGTCGCGCGGCGGACGGCGTCGCGAGACCATCCGACGGGCAGTTCGAGCAGGTCTTCGAACGCGCGCCGATCGGAACGGGGCTGATGAGCCTGGAGGGCCGCTGGACGCTGGTCAACCGCGCCCTGTGCGAGATCACGGGCTACACCACCGAGGAGCTGATCGGCCGGCGCTTCGCCGAGATCACACACCCGGAGGACGCCGAGAGCGACGCGGAGCAGCACTCGCAGCTGCTCGCCGGCACGATCCCCGCGTTCCAGATCGAGAAGCGCTATTTCAACGCCGCCGGCGAGACGCTGTCCGCGATCCTGTCGATCTCGCTGGTGCGCGACGCGAACGCCGCGCCGCTGCACTTCATCGCGCAGCTGCAGGACATCTCCGAGCGCAAGCGCATGGAGGATCACCTGCGCCACCTCGCCGACCACGACCCCCTCACGGGTCTGCGCAACCGCAGGCTGTTCGAGCACGATCTCAGGCTGCAGGTCGCCCGCTCGCAGCGCTACGGCGAGCACGCCGCCGTGATGATGGTCGACCTCGACGAGTTCAAGTCGATCAACGACCTGCACGGGCACAAGGTCGGCGACGACACGCTCAAGGCGATCGCCACCGCGCTCACGCGCCGGCTGCGCGAAACCGACCTCGTGGCGCGTCTCGGGGGCGACGAGTTCGCGGTGCTGCTGCCGCACTCCGACGTGCGCGGCAGCGCGCTCGTCGCGGACGGCCTCGTGCGCGTGATCGCCGCGTGCGCGATCGATCTCGGAGACATCGTCGTGCACCCCTCCGGCAGCGTCGGCGTGGCGATGATCGACGAGCTGACGGAGAGCGCCGAGCAGGTGCTCGTCGCGGCTGACCGCGCCATGTATACCGCCAAGCGCGCGAAGCTCGCGGCCGCGGCCGTTTAGCTGCGCGTCAAGCGCGTTGTGCCGTGATGCGTCGCGCCGACTTCGCTCGGCGAGAAGCTAGGTCACAACTTTCCATTCCCACGCATGGTGCAGCGTCGCGAACTCGAACTCCCCTTCGATCGTCGCACGGTAGGATTTCATCGCGGTCAGGGAGTTGAGTATGAGGCTGGTCCCGGCCAGCTGGGTGGCGGGGAACACAAGCTTGTGGCTGCTGTTTTCGATGACGCCCTCGACGTTGCCTTCGAGTATGTATCTGCCCGCCACGGGGCACGAGGCGCCCGAGATGGTGAACGTCACTTCTATTTCCTTGATGAGATCGAAGTATTCGGTGGGCGGGCCGAGGACTTCTTTTAGTTCGCTTTTGTAACCCAGTCTCTGTGCGGTCACTTTTTCGACGGCGCAGAGCGAGCTGTCGCTGCAATTGATCGAGAGTTCCTGGACTTCGTCGGTGCCCGGTTTGCCGCCGATCGCGAGGTCGTTCATGCCACCCTCGCATTTGAGGGTCGTGCTCAGGCCTTTGACGCCGACCGTGATCACGCCTTCGGACTCGAGCAGTTCGGTTTCGCTCGAGCTCGCCAGGATGTGTCCGGCGACTTCCCAGCGTGCCGCGCTGGCGCTGGCAGGCGCTCCGACGGCGCTCAGCAGCGCCGCGGTCGCGACGCAAAGCGCCGTCGCGCGGCCGCGCGACCAACGGCGCCACCGGGCTTTGCCATGTCGCTGGTCCATGTAGCGACCGTACCAAGTTCATCATTCGCGAATTTGCGACACGCCACCGACGGCTTGGACAAGCGGCGCGGAGGCGATCAAGTGTTTCTGATGCCAGGCGGCCCCGCGCCCCGACGCCTTCCAAACTCGCCGACGGGCGGTTATGATCCCGCCGGCACGGGGGGATCTACGCAGATCCTCGCAATCAGGCAAGGAGGACCGAAATGGGTGCACCATCTCTTCGCGGCGCCGTCCCGCTGACCACGATCGTCGGCGTGCTGCTCGCGGTCGCGCCGGCGTCCGCCGCCGGGACGCACGCGCGCGACCACAGGATCAGGCGCGAAACGAGCGCGAACTGGTCGGGCTACGCGCTGACGGGCCCCGGCCCGTACGAAAGCGTCTCCGCGAGCTGGACGCAGCCGGAAGTCAACTGCGCCGTTACCCGCAGCGGCGACTCGGCGTTCTGGGTGGGGCTCGACGGCTACTCGACGGAAACGGTCGAGCAGACCGGCACCGAAGCTAACTGCTCGAGCGGCAAAGCGGTGTATGGCGCGTGGTATGAGATGTTCCCGCGCGGGTCCGTGCGCATCTCCGAGCCGGTGGTGCCCGGCGATGAGATCACCGCGTCGGTCAAGTATCTCGGCAAGGCGTTCTTCGGGCTCACCTTGCGCTTCGAATTGACCCTGAGCGACACCACGGAGGGCTGGTCGCAGAGCGAGACCAAGTACATGAGCAAAGCGAAGCTGGGCTCCGCCGAGGCGATCGCCGAGGCTCCCTCGGACCTGTTCGGCGAGCTGCCGCTGTCGGACTTCGGCTCCGTAGGCTTCAGCGGCGTGACGGTGGACGGCTCGCTCGTGTCCGCTTCGACGCCGGCCCTCGAACCGATCGCGATGGAATCGGAAGGCGTGCTGGAGGCCAAACCGTCGGCGATCGGCGGCGGCGCCTTCACGGACACCTGGTTCAACAAGTAGCCGACGCGAACAGCGCCGAGCCCATCGGCGCCAGGCGTATCGCCCCCGGGCACGGTCCGGGGGCGATCGTCACGCCCCGCCCCGCGCCGCGGTCACGCGCCCCGCAGCACGTAGCGCGCGAAGATCCGGTCCTCGGAGTAGTCCGCCTGCTCGATCTGAAAGCCGGCTCGCTCGATCGCCGGCTCGAGCAGCCAGCTGAACGTCGAGTGCTCCTCGCGCACGTGCTCCTCGAGCTCCGTGCGACTCCAGCCCCGCGCCGCGTCGAGGCCGCCGCTCGCGCACCATGCCTCCAGGCGCTCCTCGGCTTCGTCGAGCTCGAAGCTGTAGACGACGTCCCACAGGCGCAGCACGCCGCCGTCGCCGAGCATGCGGCGCATGCGCCGCAGCGCGAGCGCCTTCCAGAAGCCGGGCAGGTGATGCAGCGCGTAGCGCGAGTAGATCAGGTCTGCCGGCTTCCCCTCGTGTTCGTAGCTCAGGAACCCGGCGCGCACGAGCTCGATGTTGGTCAACCCGGCGGCGCTCACCTTCGCCTGCAGTCTGCTCAGCATCACCGGGGAGACGTCAACCGCGATCACCTTCGCGCAGGCGGACGCGACAGCGATAGCGAACTGGCCGGTTCCCGCGCCGAGATCCACCACGGTTGACCCATTCCCCAGACCCAGCGTCTGGCAGAGCCGGACCTCCTCAGCTGCGCCAGCATCCTCCTTGGCGTCATAGCGCGACACATGTCCGACGTCGAGATTCTCCCTGCCGGCGCTGGCCGTCTCATCCAACAGCCACCCTGGCCTTGCCGCGGCACCGGACTCAGACATCGCAGCATCGTCGCATGGAGCTCGGCAACCGCACGCTCCCGCGCTTGCAAGCCACGCGATCGCATGATCTCATCGGCATCGACCCGTCCAACGCGCCGCATACGCTTGCGGCTTGCCCGGGATGGACTTCGACACAAAGCCGCGAGCGGATACGCGATCGAGGAGAGCATCGTGGACGTTGAGCACCAAGACTGGCTGCTGAGGTTCCTCTACGAGTTCGCGTCGATGTCCGACGAGCAGCGCGATGCCGCGATCGACGCGCTCTCGCCGGAAGACCGCGAAGCGCTGATGGCGCTCGCGGAGGCTCGCACCGCCACCGCCGAGGCGGACCTGATCGAGATCCTCGACGCCGGCCACGGCGGGCTCGACAAGCTCTACGAGCTCGCGGAGCCCGCGGACCTGTTCGCGGTCATCGACCTCGCTGTCAGGGAGCACCCGAACATCGTCGTGGAGGCGCTGTTCGCCGCTGTCGTTCTACACCGGAACTGGGACGACCGAGAGCCAGCCGCGATCGTGGCGCTTCGCGAAGGCTGGCATTGGCGCGTGCACGCACAGATCGAGGCGGCAGCGAGCGAGGCGAAAAGTACATAATCGCACCGTGAACTAGTGCGAGCATGTAGCCGGGGGTAACTTTGATGACACCAGTGGAGCGCGTGGAGCTATTGCACAGCGGGCGAGGACTCGGCAGGGATGCTCACGCCAATCCCGACTGGGGCGATCACACGCACAATCGGACATGGAGCGCACCGAGCGAGCCGGCCGCCACCAGCGTCAAGCTCCTTCACAGCTTCGAGCTTCGTCATGGGTCCACGCGCGTGCTGCTGCCGCCCGGAGCGCAGCGGCTGCTGGCGTTCCTCGCACTCGACGGCGGCACGCTCACACGCGCATACGTCGCGGGCTCGCTTTGGATCGACTCCAGCCAAGAGGCCGCCCACGCGAACCTGCGCACCGCGCTGTGGCGGCTCAGACGGGTTTCGTGCCCGCTCGTCGACAGCACCGCCACGCACCTGTCGCTGGCACCGGGGGTGATCGTCGACCTTCACTCAGCGAGAGAGGCCGCCCGGCACGCCGCCTGCGCCGGGCCGGACTTCGGCGAGGAGCAGCTCGAGCGCGTCCTGTCGGCCGGCGAGCTGCTGCCGGACTGGTATGACGACTGGCTGGTGATCGGGCGCGAGCAGTTCCGCCAAGCGCGACTGCATGCCCTGGAGGCGCTGTGCGGATCTCTCACGCGCGCGGGCCACTTCGGCAAGGCGATCGAAGTCGGCCTGGCCGCGGTCGCCGGCGAGCCGCTGCGTGAGAGCGCGCATCGCGCCGTGATGCGCGCGCATCTCGCCGAGGGCAACCGCCACGAGGCCGCGCGCCAGTACGAGCTCTGCCGCCGCGCGCTGGCGCCGCTCGGGTTGGCGCCCTCGCCCGAGACGCACGCTGTGGCAGCGCTGTGGCAGCGCTGAGGCCGCCGCCTCACAAAAGCCGCAACCGTGACGGCGAGGTGACGCTGCCGCGGCAACCGTGACGGCGAGGTGACGCTGCCGTGACGGTCGGCGCCGAAACTATTCGACGTGTTCCGATAACAGGCCCGAGAAAGGCACGTCATGGCGGCTACCAACACGTATCCCGGCGTTTACATCCAGGAGCTCCCCAGCCCGGTCCACGCGATCGCCGGGGTCGCCACGTCGATCGCGGCCTTTGTCGGCTACACGGCACGCGGCATCGACCACCGTGCCCAGGCGATCTTCAGCTTCTCGGACTTCGAACGCCTGTATGGCGGACTGGCCTCGAATAGCGAGCTGAGCTACGCGGTGGCGCAGTTCTTCCAGAATGGCGGCACACAGGCGTATGTCGTGCGCGTAGGCATGCACGGAGCCGAGCCCTCGAAGGTCACCTTCGAAGGGCTCACCTTCAAGTCGCTGAGCTCGGGGGAATGGACGAACGGCGAGCTGCTGATCGACATCGATCTCCAGAACATCGACGTCGTCGCGGAACCGGAAGCGTTCAACCTCACGATCACCGACCTCGCCGCGGAAACCACCGAGTCCTTCGCCGACGTGACATCCGACCAGAGCGCGCGCAGATACGTCAACGCGGTCGTCAACGACCCCGACAGCGGCTCGCAGCTCGTCGAAGTGACGGGCAAAGCGAGCGCTGAGATGACGCAGACGGGGGTCGTCGGCACCGCGATCACGACGACCGCGGTCAACGAGGCGATCGGTGGAAGCGCGAAAGCGACTGAAGCCAAAGCTGAAGACTTCGGCCTGATCCTGGCCGCCGCGGCGCCGGCCGCCGAAGTCGAAGTGCAGGTGCTGGCATCCGGTGCGCCGATTCCGCAGAGCCTGGCCGGCATGGCGGCACAGCTGCGCCAGACGGTGAACCAGACGCTCTCGAGACTGGCGCCGGGAACGCCCCTGGCGGGGGCCTCCGTGCTCGTCACGGTCACGCAGGTCAAAGGCGGTGGCCAGGCACTGCGCGTCAACGCGCAGGTCCCGAGCCATCCCGAAGTCGAGCTGACATTCAAGCCGCCCGCGGCCGGTGGGGACGCAGGTGCGGCTCTGGGCCTCAATCCGCCCTCCTCGTCCAGCGTGGCCCACCACGCGCTGAGCGGCGGCACGGACGGAGGCACGTCGCCCGTGCTGCCCCAGTCCGCGGACCTTATCGGCCAGGCCAGTGAGTTCAGCGGCATCTACGCGTTGCTGAAGGTTCCGATCTTCAACCTGCTGAGCATCCCCGATGCCACCCGCGCGATGGCGAGCAACCCCGCCGTGCTCGACAGCGAGGTCGAACCCGTCGAAATCTACGACGCGGCTATCGCCCTGTGCGACGAACTACGCGCGTTCCTGCTCGTGGACCCGCCGCCCGAACTCGCGACGGTGAGCGGGGCGATCGACTGGAAGTCGCAGACGCTCGGCATCACCGACTCAAACGGCGCCGCCTTCTGGCCGCAGCTGCGCCTGCCGGACCCGCTCAACAAGGGCAACCTGCGGACGTTCGCCCCCTCCGGCGTCGTCGCCGGCGCGTACGCCGCCAGCGACGGGCGCAGCGGCGTATGGACCGCACCAGCCGGGATCCAGACGAACCTCAAAGGCGTGCGGAGCATGACCTACCAGCTCTCCGACCAGGAGAACGGTCAGCTCAACCCGCTCGGCCTCAACTGCTTTCGCACCTTCCCCGTCATCGGCCCCGTACTGTGGGGAGCGCGCACGCTCGCCGGCGCTGACGTGCTTGGCAGCGAATGGAAGTACGTCCCAGTCCGGCGCATGGCCTTGTTCCTCGAGTCGAGCCTGTACCAAGGCACGCAGTGGGTCGTGTTCCAGCCCAACGACGAACCGCTGTGGGCGGCCATCCGGCTCAACGTCAGCTCGTTCATGCAGACCTATTTCCTGAAGGGCGCATTCCAGGGGCAGACGCCGGATCAGGCCTACTTCGTGAAGTGCGACAGCGAGACCACCACGCAAACCGACATCGAAAACGGCGTCGTCAACATCCTCGTCGGCTTCGCTCCTCTGAAGCCGGCCGAGTTCGTCGTGATCCAGATCGAGCAGCTGACCGGGCAGGCGCAGTCCTAGCGCTCGGACGGCGGAAATACAGGAGAGCAGCCATGGCCGACTTCGTCGCAAACCCGAAGCGCTTCGATCCGTACAAGAACTTCAAGTTCAGGCTCAAGTGGGATGGCCAGTACGTGGCCGGCGTCTCGAAGGTGAGCACGCTCAAGCGCACGACCGAGCCGGTCAAGCACCGCCACGGAGGCGACCCCAGCACGAGCCGCAAGTCGCCCGGTCGGACCGAGTACGAGGCGATCACGCTCGAGCGCGGGGTCACCCACGACCCCGCATTCGAGGAATGGGCGGCGAAGGTGTGGCAGCTCGGCGCGTCGCTCGGCGCCGAGGTGTCGCTGGCGGACTTCCGCAAGGACGTGATCCTCGACTTCTTCAACGAGGCCGGGCAGCTGGCGATCAGCTACAAGATCTACCGCGCCTGGGTCTCCGAGTACGAGGCGCTGCCCGAGCTGGACGCCAACGCCAACGCGGTCGCGATCCAGAAGCTCAAGCTCGAGAACGAGGGCTGGGAGCGAGATGTCTCCGCGACCGAGCCGACCGAGCCGAGCTTCACCTCCACCCACGCCTAGAGGGCTGTGCGCGCGCTCGCCGGAGAGCTCCTGTTGCAGGCCTGGGAGCGGGGCGCGTCGGTGCCTGAGCCGCGGCGGTCGCTCGCGCTGCTCGCAGTCGCGCTTCCGGATCGAGACGCACTCGAGCTGGCCGACGCTCCCGTGACCGAGCGTGACCGGCTGCTGCTGCGCCTGCACCAGCTCAGCTTCGGGTCCGAGCTGAGCGCGATCGCCGCATGCTCGGGCTGCTCGGCTCAGCTGGAGCTCGCGGTGCCGGTCACCGAGCTCGTCGCGCTGACCGACGGCGACGAGGGCGACGAGCGCGACGGACTCAGCTGGACTGAAGCTGGACGCCGCTTCGAGATGCGCCTCGCCACGACGACCGACTTGCTGGCGTCGCTCGAGCCGGCCGAGCTCGAGGATGCCCAGGAGCTGCTGCTGTCGCGCTGCGTTACTGTGGACCCGCCGCTGGACGTCGAGCGGCTATCGCAGGCGCCGACGGCGCTCGAGCGCTTCGAGCGGCTGTCGCAGGCGCCGACCGTGCTCGAGCGCTTCGAGCGCCTGAACGCGGCGGCGGAGCTCAGATGCGGCGTGACCTGCCCCGAGTGCGCGCACTCCGAGGTGGTCGATCTCGACATCGGCCGCTTCCTGTGGACCGAGGTCCGCCGTGCCGCATCGAGGCTGTTGCGCGAGATCCACACGCTCGCCGCGGGCTACGGCTGGAGCGAGCCCTCGATCCTCGCGATGAGCGCGCAGCGGCGAGCCGCCTACCTGGAGCTCGTCGCGCCATGACCACGCTGCTGCAGCGCATGACGATGCGCGCGCGCACGCCGCTGTCCTCGGTGGAACCCGCGACGCGTCCGCTGTTCGCGCCCATCGACCAGCGGTCCGCGTCCGCATCCGCCGACGCCCGCGAGCTCTCAGCCGTCGCGCTCGCGGCCACGCCGCCTCTCGAGAGCTGGACTCGATCGGCTCGCGCTGACGAGCGCGCACGTGTGCCACGCTCCGACGGCGCCGAGCACGGGCTCATGGAGGGGGCGCAGCGCGCTCACGCCGTCCCCTCCGCTCACGCCGCGCCGTCCGCCCAGGCGGCCCCACAAGCCGACGCCGCCCCGTCCCCACACGCCGACACCGCCCCACCGGCCCGCGGCCCGCTGCCCGCCGGCGCCGCTCACCGCGGCTTCGGGGACGAGCGGCGGCGCGATCCCGACGTGGCCGAGGCACCGGGCGGGGCATCGGCGCGGACAGACGTCGCGGCCGAGGAGAGCTCGATCGGGTCCGCCGTGCCACGCGCCGGCGCCGAGCCACCGGCATCGACACCCGCGGTCGCGGACGTGCGCCCGCGCCAACCGGCTCGGCGCACGCCCGCAGGCGTGGCGGAGCCCGCGCCCGCGGCCGCGACCCCCGAGGTGACGATCTCGATCGGGCACATCGACGTGCGCGCGCCAGCGCCGGCCGCGCCCGCGCACAGCCGGCCGGCGTTCCGCCCGCGCGTCTCGCTCGAGGACTTCCTGGCATCCCGACAGGGCGAGCGACCGTGAGCGACTACCTGGCCGTCGGCGGCGTCAGCGCGGTCCTGCGCTCGCTGCTGCACGACGCGCTGAACGAAGGCCCGAGCGGGCTACTCGGCCCCTCATCGCTCGCCATCACCGCCACCTCGCCAGACCTGATCGCCCCGGGCCCGGAAGAAGCGCCGCGGCTGAACCTGTTCATGTACTACGTCAGCCTCAACCCGGCGCTGCGCAACCTCGACCTGCCGGCGAGGAACGCTCAGGGCGAAGCGCTCGGCAACCCGCCGCTGGCGCTCAACCTGCACTATCTGGTGTCGGCCTACGGCGCCCAGCAGTTCGATCCGGAGATCCTGCTGACGTGGGCGATGAAGGTGCTCCACGACACGCCCGTCGTCGCGCCCGCGACGATCCAGGCCGCGCTCACGGGCCTGCTCGGCTTGGCCTCGCCGAGCGAGGCCGAGAAACTGATCGCGGGGAGCGACCTCGCCGAGCAGATCGAGCATCTGCGGATCACCCCCGAGACGCTGACCACGGAGGAGATCTACCGCCTGTGGACCGCGTTCCAGACCCCCTACCGGCCCAGCACGGCGCTGCAGGTCTCGGTCGTCGTCGTCCGGGACACCGCCGAGGTCATCTCCAACCGGCCTGTGCGGCAGCGCAACGTGGTCGTCGAATCGCTGCGCCCGCCGGCGATCAGCGCCGTCACGCCCGCGATCGTCACGGACTCCGAATCGCTGGCGATCACGGGCGCCGGCTTCGTCGGCGACCCGGCCACGAGCACGCTCGTGTCCTTCGACGGGGAACCGGGGATCGCGCCGCAGCTGCTGCAGCCCGGCTTGATCGAAATCGCAGTGCCGGCGGCCCTGCAGGCCGGCACGCACAGCATGCGCGTCCAGCGCACGGTCGCGTTTGAGGAACCCGGCGCGCAGCACGCCGGCCCCAGCTCGAGTCCGGCGCCGTTCCAGCTGATCCCAACGATCGAGAGCGCCTCACCGCTCAAAGTGACCCGCGGCGCTGCGCTCGCACTCGAGATCTCGCCGGCGGTCGGCCAGGCGCAGCAGGCCACGGTGTACATCGGCGACAGCGCGCTCCCGGTCGATCAGCGTCCGGTCGACGGGCCCGCCGCCTCGACGGCGCTCAGCGTCACGATCCCAACGGGCGCCAAAGCCGGGACGTTCCCATTGCGGGTCGAAATCGACGGCGCGCAAAGCCAGCTCACGTCGTCCGGCGGCGGCTCCGGTACCCAGATCGTGGTGAGCTAGTGGCCGTCGTTGCGACCCACGAGCCCGCCCAGCCGCCGATCGACCGCGCTCGCGCGCCGGCGGAGTCGCTCGCGCAGGCGCTCGCTCGTGTCTACCGCGCTCTGGCGGCGCACCTCGGCGCGCCGGCCGCTCCCGAGCGCCCGAGCGAGGATGCCGCTCTGCGCTCGAGCACGCTCGGCCTCGACGCGTGGCATCCGTTCGCGCATCTGGGTGAGCTGTTCGGCCTGACCGCATTCGAGCGCGATCTGCTCGTCCTCTGCGCCGGCTTCGAGCTGGAGCGCAGGTTCATCGCGGCGTCCGTCGCCGCCGTCGCCGAGGACGGCGGGCGACGGCCCACGCTCGCACTGGCGATGACCGTGCTCGAGGACCCTCATTGGAGCGCGGTCACCCCGGCCGCGCCGCTGCGCTACTGGCGACTGCTCGAGCTCGGCGGCGGGAACCTGCTCGACGCGCCATTGCAGCTCGACGAGCGCGTGCTCGAGTTCGTGCTCGGGGTGCCAGCTCTGGACGCGCGTCTGCAGCCACTCGTGCGACCGCTCGCCCCGATCTGGACCGGCGCGCTGGACGACGACGCGACGCCCGAGGACGGCGCCGGCCAGACGCGCGGCGGCGCGCACGAGGGACGGGACCGAGCGCACGAGGCGCAGGACGCGATCGCCGCCGGCGCGAGCCACTGGGGCCGGTCGCCGGCTCCACGCGAGCCGTTGCTGCTCCTCGGCCGCCACCGCTCGAGCTGCCAGCGCGTGTTTGCGCAGATCTGCCGGGAGCTGGGCCTGACGCCATATTCGCTCGACGCCGCCGACCTTCCCGCCGACGCCGTCGAGCGCGAGCATCACGCCCGCCTGTGGACGCGGGAGGCGATGCTCTCGGGGGCCGCGCTGTACCTGCAGACAGAGCGTTGCGAGAGCATCGCCAACGTGACCGCATGGCTCGAGGCGGTGCGGGCGCCGGTGGCGGTCGAGGCCAGACCGGGTGCGATCGCGGAACGAATCGAAGGCGTGCGCATGTACCTGAGCCCGATCACCGCGCGTCAGCGGCGCGAGCTCTGGAGCCGAGACCTCGGCGCCGTGGCCGAGCGCGTGGACGGGCAGCTGGAGCGGATCGCTGAGTACTTCGACTTCGACGAGCCCGCGATCCGCTTGACGGCGACGCGCGTGCGCGAGCTCGTGAGCGTCGACGATCGGCTCGACCCCGGGCAACTGTGCTGGCACGCCTGCCGCGAGCACAGCCGGCGCTCGCTGGAGGGCCTCGCTCGGCGCGTCGACGTCACGGCCGAATGGAGCGACCTCGTGCTCCCCGACGCGCAGGCGCGGACGCTCCGGCAGATCGCGATTCACGTGCGCCGGCGCGCGATCGTCAACGACCGCTGGGGCTTCGCCGGCAAGCACGCCGGCGGGCTCGGGCTGACCGTGCTGTTCGCCGGGTCCAGCGGCACCGGCAAGACCATGGCCGCGGAGATCCTCGCGGCCGAGCTCGACCTCGACCTGTACAAGGTCGATCTCGCGTCCGTCGTGAGCAAGTGGATTGGCGAGACCGAGAAGAACCTGCGAGCGATCTTCGACGGGGCGGCGCAGAGCGGCGCCGTCCTGCTGTTCGATGAGGCGGACGCCCTGTTCGGCAAGCGCAGCGAGGTGCGCGACAGCCACGACCGCTTCGCCAACCTCGAGGTCAGCTATCTCCTGCAGCAGATGGAGGCCTATCGCGGCATCGCGATCCTCACCACCAACATGCAGCACGCATTGGATGCCGCGTTCATGCGGCGGATCCGCTTCGTGGTGCAGTTCCCGTTCCCCGACCCCGCCGCCAGGGCCGAGATCTGGCGGCGCATCTTCCCGGCTGGCGCACCGGTCGCGGAGCTGGATCACGCGGCGCTCGCCCAGCTCAACGTCTCGGGCGGCGTGATTCGCAACATCGCGCTCGGCGCGGCCTTCCTCGCCGCCGAGGGCTCACAGCTGGTCGAGGCCAGACACATACTCGACGCGGCACAGACCGAGTACGGCAAGCTCGGCAAGCCGCTGACGGCCGCCGAGGCACGGGGGCTGTCGTGAGCCGCGCCACCAACAAGGTCCACTTCGAGATCGAGCGAATCACGCTGCACGGCTTCTCGCCGGCGCACCGGACGCGCTTCCTCACCTCCCTGCGGGCCTCGCTGACCGAGCTCGCCAGCGCCGGCGATGGGTCGCTGTCGCAGCCGCGAGCGCTCGGCAGCCTCAACGCCGGGCAGCTGCGGCCGGGCGCATCGCCGGAGGACGCCGCCGCGCTGGTCACGGCGCGGGTCCGAGCCGCGATCGCGCCGGCATCCGGGCGGGAGTCGCGGCGATGAGCGTCTCGCCGCTCGTCCGCCAGGGCGCGATCGTGACGGTCGACCCCAACAGTGGCGCTCAGCTGGGCACGATCCTGCTGCAGTACAACCCGGACACGCTGACGCGCTCGCTGAAGCCGCAGTCGGTGGGCGATCAGCCGGACCGAACCGAGGTGCAGCGCCTCACGGGACCTCCGGTCGAGACGATCAAAGGCGAGGTCGAGATCGACGCGACCGACCAGCTGGCCGAATCCGATCCCGTGGCCATGAGCTTCGGCATCCAGCCGCAGCTGTCCGCGCTCGAACTGCTGGTGTACCCGTCCAGCTCGACGCTGATCGCCAACGAGGCGCTCTCGCTGCTCGGCACGATCGAGATCCTGCCGATGGACTCGGCGCTGACCGTGTTCGCTTGGAATCGCAACCGGATGACGCCGATCCGGATCACCGAGCTGGAGATCGCCGAGGAGGCTTTCGACCCTCAGCTCAACCCGATCCGGGCCAAGGTGACGCTCGGCATGCGCGTGCTGAGCATCAGCGACGTCAGCTTCACCAGCCCGGCCGGCGGCCTCTACATGGCCTATCAGATCGCCAAGGAGGCAATGGCCCAGCAGGCCTAGGAGCGACATGGATCAGGCACTCGCAGCGCTCATCACCTCGGCGGCCGGCACCGGCGCCCCCACGAACCCGAGCAGCCGCTACTACGGCGCGGCCGTGCGGCCGCTCACGCTCGCGGATGGCACACCCGTCATGTACCTCGCGCGACGGATCGTTCCGCAGACGGCGAGCTACACGACCGCGCAGACCTACGCGATCGCCGGCGGCGACCGCCTGGACAACCTCTCGGCCACGTTCCTCGGCGACCCGCTCCTGTACTGGATGATCTGCGACGCCAACGGCGCGATCGATCCCGACGAGCTGACCGCGCAGGCCGGCCGCCAGATCGCGATCCCGTCGGCTTCCGCGAGCTCCCCCGGAGCGCGCAATGGATAGCGGCCCAACCCCGCCGTCCGCGTCCGGAGCGCGCCATGGATAATCCCCTGTACCTCACGCTGCTCGCCGGCCCCGTCGAGGCCGTGCCCGTACCCAAGCCGCTGATCGACGCCTTCGTCTCCGCCGAGGTGACCGAGTCGGCGACCGGCGCGAGCGGCTTCCAGCTGACGTTCACGCTGGCCGACGACTCGATCCTGCAGACGTTCCTGCTGCTGACGGCGAGCGCGCCGATACCACTGCTGCGCGTGATTCTCGTGGTCAGCTTCGGCGGCCTGCCGCAGGTGATCGTCGATGGCGTGATCGAGCACCACGAGGTCGTTCCCGACGCGATGCACGGCTCCTCGAAGCTCGTCGTGAGCGGTCGCGACCTGTCGGCGATGATGGGCCTGATCGACTTCAGCGGGCTGCCCTATCCCGGCATGAGCCCCGACCTGCGCGTGCTCACGATCCTCGCCAAGTACGCGGTCTTCGGGATCGTCCCCGAGGTCATCCCGGTGCCGGTTCCGGACATCTCGGTGCCGGTGGAACAGATCCCGGTGCAGAGGGGCACCGACCTCAGCTACGTGCAAGCCCTCGCCGCCGAGGTCGGCTACGTGTTCTACATCACGCCGGGTCCGCTCCCGGGGATGAGCCAGGCCTACTGGGGGCCGCAGATCCGCGTGGGCATCCCGCAGTCGTCGCTGAACGTGAACATGGACGCCTGGACGAACGTCGAGAGCCTCAGCTTCCGCTATGAGCCGCAGAGCTCGGTGCTGCCGATCGTGTTCATCCAGAACCAGGCCACCGGTGTGACGGTGCCGATCCCGATCCCGCCGGTGACCCCGTTCAACCCTCCGCTCGGGCTCGCCGTGCCGGTGCCCCAGCAGGTCCGCCAGCTCGACGACACCGCCAAGCGCTCGCCGGCCGAGGCGCTGATGCTGGGCATGGCCGAAGCCGTCAAGAACGCCGACGTCGTCAGCGGCAACGGCACCCTCGACGTCGTTCGCTACGGGCAGGTGCTGCGCGCTCGCAGCCTCGTCGGCGTGCGCGGCGCGGGGCTCGCGTTCGACGGCATGCACTACGTCGACAGCGTCACCCACAGCCTCAAGCCCGGTGCGTACAAGCAGACCTTCGTCCTCAAGCGCAACGCTCTGATCGCCGACGTGCCGATCGTGCCGTCGCTTCCCTACTGAGGTTGACGATGAGCGACAAGAGCACCCTGTTCGGCAAGTACCGCGGCTTCGTGATCGACAACATCGATCCCCTGCAGACGGGGCGGCTGATGGTCCAGGTGCCCGACGTCTCGAATGTGTTGCCGTCCACGTGGGCGCTGCCGTGCGTGCCGTTCGCCGGCATCCAGTCTGGCCTGTATGTCGTGCCCGACATCGGCTCGACCGTGTGGATCGAGTTCGAGCAGGGCAATCCGGACTACCCCATATGGGTCGGCTGCTTCTGGGGCTCGGC
>Ga0182015_10001244_pt1 | contig 34391 bp, 25 predicted proteins | sample 712P3MmetaG_FD_120478 | JGI IMG/M metagenome (GOLD analysis project Ga0182015, IMG submission 120478) | Permafrost microbial communities from Stordalen Mire, Sweden - 712P3M metaG | ecosystem: Environmental > Terrestrial > Soil > Wetlands > Permafrost | place: Sweden: Stordalen | collected...
ATCGAGCCAGGTCAACTGGCCAAAGGCCTCCCCGGGAATCTGGGAAAACGTATCGACCGATTGGCGCTTTCCCGCCTCGATCAGCACGACCTTAGCACCGCGGCGAGTGAGTTCGTGCGCCAGCGTGCCGCCGCCGGCGCCGGAGCCCACGACTACAACTGCGCTATCGTCTTTGAGATCGATTTTCGCCATATCGGAATTTGATTCCACTACGCGTCACATCGGCATCGGGCCGCTGTCTTCGAGCGGCACTTCGGGAAGCCATCGCAGGTTGTTGAATCCTCGCAAAACGTATCCGCCCTTGGAGAAGGCCTCACCTTCATACCCAAAATAGACATAAGCCATCGGCGTAGCGTAGAGAACCTGCAGAGTTTTCAGACGCACGGCCCGAAAGAATTCGGACGGCTCGGCTTTTTTCAGAGCGACGACACGGTCCGCTTCCGTAGCTGTCACAAACTCTGTTCCGAGCCGACCGAGGCCTTCTCTCAAGGTCTTCCGAATGTTTCCGTCTTTGGTGGCATCAGTGTCCAATGCCTGAACTACAAGAGCGTAAGCCGCATCGTCCAGTTTGTCGTGAGGTGCAATGGTGCGTGCTACAGCCATGAGCGTGGCCGCTTCAGAGCTCGTGAAAGTCGTTAGATCCACAGCCCACGCGCGGGCTGGCGCAATGAGTGCCAGCGGACTTCCCGCGACGACCAAGCCCGTCAACATACCGGTCGTCCGCTTGAGGAACTCACGGCGGGGTATGCTCGCTTGGTCCATGGCTACTCCTCTGCCGCGATCACGCGGCAATTTCCGCGGCTATCCTTAACGATAGTTGGGAGGATGGAATGACTGATCCATCCCCATGCACTTCTGTCCGCCCTTTGCGACGTTGACGCTGATCAGCCGGGGTTGGTTCGACGCAAAAGCCGCTCTTAGCGCGGGCTCGAGTTCTTCTGGCCGATCCACCTCCTGCGCGGCCATGCCGTACCCTTGGGCAATCTTCACCACGTCGATGCCTGGGATATCCATGCCGGGAACATTCCGGCCCACCTGAGTGAAGTCGCAGAATCCTTTCAAGGCCGAGTAGTCCGAATTACGCAATACGATCACGATGACACGTGCCTTCTGTTGCACCGCGCTCCACAATGCCTGGATCGAGTACTGGATCGAACCATCCCCGATCGGGCAAACGACTCGCCGCCCAGGATGCGCCATCTGGAGGCCGACCGCCGCCGGCAGACCGAAGCCCAGCACGCCGTTGGGTACAGAGTAGAACGAACCTGGCTCGTCCAACAAAAGATAACGGTCGAGGTCGCCCTTCGAGGATGGACATTCCTCGGCGATGACAGCATTACGCGGCATGACTTTATTCAACACACTGAACAAATATGCCGGCGTGATGGGATGCTCAGGCTTAGGCTCCGGCGGCGGCGCTGACGTTTCTGTCGTGCGCTGCCTCGCGCGGGTTCGGGTGCGAAGGTACTTGACCGCCGCGGCGACGTTGCCCACGATGCTGGTTCCTGCCAGGGCCGCCGCGGCGTCGAGTGGCGAGTTGGTGATTTGGAAAAGCTTCGTTCCCGGCTTGATGGGATGATCGGGCAGATAGGCATAATAAAGAAAAATCCGCGCTCCCAACACGACGACGACGTCATATTCGGCCAACTGATCCGCGAGCGGTTGCTGGGCTGGGAGCAACCCTCCTCGAAATAGCCGGTGACTTCGGGGAAACGTCCAGCGTGGGGGAATTGGCTCCTGATAAACACCCGCGTTGAGGTGCTCGGCCAACCCCAGAACTTCGCTCCATGCTCCGTCTTCTTCGATCTGAGAACCGGCGACCAGCGCTGGATTCCGACTTGCATCGAGCGCACCGACGACCTGATTGAGCATCTCGGAATCTGGCAGGACGGTATGGCTGATTTGCCGAACAGCCGGAGGCTGGCATTCGTGAATCCAGTCGTCCATGGGAATGGAAATGAACACCGGACCCTTGGGTGGTTGCATTGCAAGATAGTAGCCACGCGCGATCGCTGCGGGCACATCTTCGGCGCGCAGCGGTTCGCAGGCCCACTTCACATACGGCCTCACCGTCTCCACAGCGCGGCTCGTGAGAAACGGCTCCGCCAGAAGATGCCGGCGATCCTGCTGGCCCGCGGTGATCACCAACGGAACGTGCAGGAACCACGCATCCTGAATCGCAGAAAGACCGTTGCCCGTGCTGGCAATGGAATGCAAGTTTACGAATACCGCTTCACCCTTCGCCAGCGAGTAACCCAGCGCCATGCCCGCGGCAGCACGTTCATGCAGGCCGAGGACATACCTGAAATCGGAAGGCATGTCGCGGAGGAAAGGCAATTCGGTCGACCCCGGATTACCGAAAACCACGGTCATCCCGAGGTCGCGCAGAACTTCGTAGGTTGCTTCTCGCACCGTGCTCACGGTCGGCTCCGCTTTCGATCAAGTTGTGGAAAGTTATATCACTTCATCGCAATGAGCGGTCAAAGTCCTCGCACAATGGTTTAGTTGAATCGCCGTTTCAAGAGATGGTATTGTCTCTCACCGGTGAAGCGGCGAAAGGACGCCGGTGTGTGAATCCTTATGTCTGCGAAGATATGCATTGTGGGCTGTGGCGCGCTGGGCAGCGTGATTGGCGCACATGTGGCGCGCCTCGACGATGTCGAGGTTTATGCCTATGACGTCTCCCGGGAACACGTGCTCGCAATCCGGGAAAGTGGATTGCGGATCAGCGGCGCGATTGAATTTAAAGTTAAGCTGCATGCGACCACGGAGGCCAAAGAGATTCCTGTGTGCGATTTTGGAATCTTTGCCACAAAGAGCCTGCACACGAGGACCGCGGTCGAACAGACGGCGCACATCTTTGGCAGTTCGGGCGCCGTGTGTTCGGTGCAAAACGGTCTGGGCAACGAAGAAATCATTGCCGGACGTGTACGGCAGGTAATTCGCGGCGCAACCACGATGGCCGCACACCTGATTGGGCCCGGTCACGCAGGATTCGAATTCTACAGCGATCTATGGATTGGTCCCTTCGAGCCTTCTGGAACGCCGTTTGAGAGGGTGCAAGAACTCGCGGACCTGCTGAATCGAGCGGGGTTGCGGGTCGTCCCGCTCCAGGACGCCCGTGGTGCGCAGTGGACCAAGCTCATTTTTAATTCCGCCGTGAATCCCGTGGGTGCGCTTACGCGTCTTCATCACGGTGCGGCTCATCGCTATCCTCCAGCCTCCGCACTGTACGAAGCACTGTTGCAGGAGGGAGAGTCGGTGGCGAAAGCACTAGGAATCACCTTGCACGGGGATCCGCGGGAAATGATCGCGGAAGGAGCAAGCGCGCAGGGGAAAAGAAAAGTGAGCATGCTGCAAGACATCCTGGCTCATCGGCAAACCGAGGTGGATTTCATCAACGGCGCGATTGCGGATTGTGGAGAAAAACTCGGCATCCCGGTGCCGCTGAATCGCGCTCTCTGGCGCCTGCTGAAGGGACTGGAGCATTCGTGGACCGATCCTGCGTGATCGTGGTTGTCGTGATGGTTGCTACGGATTCCTATTGAATTCTTGTACCGTCAACCTTCACCCGGAACAAGACGTAGGGCTTTTGACGCAGATCGTGGCCGTCGTGGAACCCGGCTCCACGCTCGATCTGATTTGCAGTGAAGTAGAGATACCCGTCTGCCGCCAGGGATAGCGTATCCGGCCATAGGACGCGCGGGTCGTGGACGAGCGTTTCGATCGTTCCCCGCGTGGTCCATCGACGAATGGCGTCGTGTTCGTAATCGCTGAGATAGACGCGCCCCTGGGCATCGGACTCGAGCCCATCGCCGGCTCCGCCTTTTTCGCCAAGGTCTTTTACAGTTGCCTCAACCTCGGCCTCCGGCTTGTTTCGATCGGCAAGTGCGTCAATGCTCACGCTGTACAGATGCCTGCTGGTTAGCGGACAGTAGTAAAGTGTTTTGGCATCCGGACTAATGGCGATTCCATCGGCACCGACAGCAAACCGCGCCGGCGGCTGTCCGGGCAGCCGCAGTTGCAGGATTTCTCCTTCGACGACCGGAACAAAAACCGGGTCAGCCTTGGTCGAAGGATGGTCATTCAGGCGCCTCCAGCTTTTCCCGGAAGCAAGATCGACAACAATGATGGCGTTCGCCCCGGTTGAAGCGGAGTCTGTTATGAACGCCATACCTTCAGCACCGCGATGCAGATCAAACCGAACGTCATTCAAGTAGGTCGTCGACAATGCCACGTCCGCGGGGAACATAATCTTCTTGACGACCTGGTTCGTGTTGAGATCAACAGCGATCAACTTGGGGCCGCCTGGTTTGACCGGGCCGAACGCGATGCTGCTGGTGTCGAGGATCCACAAACGATTTCCGGTGGGGTCAACCACGACACTTTGTACGGAAACCAGTTTGTTGGATGGATCGTCGCCCTCCGCATAGCGATTTATTTCTGCGTTTGGATACGACACGGTCTTGCCGTCCTTCACTTCCGCCACGGTGTATTCGACGTTGTCGCCCCATTTCGGAAAGTTCACGAAGATCCGTCCATTATTGGCCACGGTGACACCGGTCGGCATGGGACCGCTGAAGGTCGCGACAACGTCCAGTTGGCCGATCACGCGATCCTTCGCGAGATCCTGAGACCAACACATTCCTGACAGGAAGCAAACGAGAATCAGAGTCGTGAGGGGTTTCAAGGTTTGCCGCTTCATGAAGAGAAGATTAGCAAGAACAGAACTCAATGTGGAGTGGAATCGTTTGTAGCGTTTGCTATCATGCCACCGCATGGACTCTTCTCGGCGTTACGAAAATACGCTAGTCGCAATTTTGTTCTTTACCTGGGGCACGGTCTTCCTCGACCGCATGTCGCAGCTCTATCTCGCCCCTTACTTCGCTCCTGAGTTTCACCTCAGCCGCGAGCAGATCGGAACGTTGGCTTCGGTTCTGGCAATCACTTGGGCCGCTTCGACTTTCTTTTTCGGCGCTCTCTCGGACCGCGTGGGACGCCGGCCAGTCTTGATTCCCGCAGTGTTCGCCTTCTCGGCATTGTCGTGGTTGTCAGGCCTCGTGCACAGCTACCATCAACTACTGATAATCCGTGCCCTGATGGGCATCGCCGAGGGGCCGACCTGGTCCATTATGACGGCGCTGATCGAGGAGTCTTCGTCAGTCAAGCGGCGCGGCCGCAACATCGGACTGGTAGTCAGCGCCGCCGCGCTCGTCGGCCTGGCAGCCGCTCCGATATTAACAACACAGGTGGCCAGCCGTTGGGGTTGGCGGTCGGCCTTTTTTGTGGCCGGCATTCCGGGATTGCTGGCGGGTTTTTTGATTTGGAAGTTCGTGAAGGAGCCTTCCGGAAATGCTGCGATAACACACCGCAAGCCATCTGTGCGCGACTACTTTTCCCTTCTGCGTTATCGCAACATCTGGTTATGTTGTTTGGGTGCGACGGGTTTCATGTCGTGGTTGTTTGCGCTGAATGTATTTGCGCCGCTTTACATCACCGAAGTCGCGCATCAACGGCCGACGACGGCTGGGTTTTTGTTAGGCGCGAGCGGGCTGGGAAGTTTTTTTCTCGGCTTTCTTCTTCCTGCCCTCTCCGACCGGGCGGGACGCAAACCGGTCTTACTGATAATGGCCGCGCTGTCCGCAGTTGTGCCCCTGGCTTTTCTTGTGCCGGTGTTGTACGTGTATCCGATCCTCCTGGCGGCTATCGTGTTCGCGGCCAATACCGGTCAGGGAATTGCGAGTCTCATCATGGTACTGGTGCCGACAGAGAGCGTACCGGCGCAGTTCCGGGCGACCTCCATCGGCCTCACAACCCTGGTGGGTGAAATCATGGGTGCAACGGGGGCGCCGCTGTTGGCCGGCGCGCTGGCGGAGAAACACGGCCTAGGATTGACGATGTGGCTGGCTGCGGGTGGAAGCGCGGTGCTGTTTCTCGCAGCACTCTTCCTGCAGGAGCCTCGCCGCGACCCAAGTTCTGCTCCCGCTATTTTGTCTGAGGGAGCCAATCGGCAGTGAGAACGGCGCGCGCCTCAACTAGGCAATGTCCCTGATTGCCGGGCGCCGGAGGAGGCGGCGCGCGGTATCCAGGAAAGAGAATACCGCACTCGACTGTTCTTCTTTTCGCCACGCCATGTAGAGCTCGATTTTCGCTTCAGGTTCATTCAGTCGCACGGAAACCAGATCTATGCCAGAGACCGAACGATTGACGATCGCGCCCACTCCAAGGAATATCCCTTTGCCCGATGCGATCATAATGGCGCCAGCTTCTTCATGGGGCTCAACATGCCTAGCCGTCAGGTGCGACGTCAAGCCCAGCTTGCTGTACAAACCCATGATCTTGTCGTAAAGTCCGGTGGAGAAGCTGCGGTCGAAAATGATCAGGGGTTCATCTGCAATCTCTTCCAATCTTACAAACTTGCGTTTTGCCAGGTGATGCGTTCTGGGCAAGACCACGAGAAATTCCTCTTCGAAAAGCATCTCGCAGTCCAGGTTGACTTGATCGAGCGGGGGCCGCAAAAAGCCAATGTCAATCTCGCCTTTGCGCAGCGCCTCATTCTGGAAGCTGGAGAAGACATCCTTGCACTCGATGTCGACAGCGGGAAGCTGTTTGCGGTGCTCGAATACTACTTTGCTAATCAGGCCACCCAAACCGGAAGCGATGCCGATCCGGACAATCCCGGATTCTCCTTGTTGGGCGTGGCGTGCGGCCTCCATCGCATGTCCGGCCTGCACGATGAGCTTTCTCGCCTCATCGAGAAACACCTGTCCTGCCTTGGTCAGCGCGACGCGCCGCTTATTTCGCGTAAAGAGGGTAACGCCCAGAGCCTCTTCTAACTGACGGATTTGACGACTCAGAGGCGGTTGCGCAATGTGCAGTTGTTGCGCAGCCTTGCTGAAGTTGAGATATTCAGCGACCGCGATGAAGTACCGAACGTGACGTAGCTCCACGGGGCAGTATTCTATACCCATTGAGTATTACTATCGAGGTTTCTTTCCTTGCATGCCGCCGTTGTCATGGGGGAATGACAAACGAGTTCTAGCCCTGTATCTGAAAGCGGTCTAGGCAACGCTCCTGGTTGCCGGGTCCCGGAAGATTCCGCGCGTGGTATCGAGGAAAGAGAACACCGCAGTCGACTGTTCGTTTTTCCGCCAAGCCAGGTAGAGCTCGATTTTTGCCTCAGGTTCGTTCAGCCGCACGGAAACCAGATCGCGCGAACGATTGGGGATTGCGCCCGCGCCCAAGAGAATCGCCTTGCCCGACGCAACCATTGAGGCGCCTTCTTCATTGGACTCAACATGGGTAACCGTCAAATGCGATTTCAAGCCCTGCTTGCTGTACAAACCCAGTATCTTTTCGTAAAGCCAACTGGAAAAGCTATGCTCGAAGATGATCAAGGGTTCGTCCGCAATGTCTTTTAATTTTAAAAACTTGCGTTTCGCCAAGTGGTGCGTCCTGGGCAGGAGTACTACGAATTCCTCCTCGAAGAGCACCTCACAATTCAGGTGGACTTGGTCGATGGGAGGACGGAACAGGCCAATATCAATCTTGTTCTCCCGCAGAGCCTCGTTTTGAAGGCTGGAGCAAATGTCTTTGCACTCAATGTCAATAGCCGGGAACTTTCTGTAGTGCTCGAATATCGCCTTGCTGAGAACGCCACCCAAGCGAGAAGGTATGCCAATCCTGATAATTGCGGATTCCGCTTTCTGGGCTTGGCGAGCCGCTTCCATGGCATGTCCGGCTTGCGCGATAAGCTTTCTTGCTTCCTCGAGAAAGACCTGCCCCTCCCTGGTCAGCGCGACGCGACGCTTATTGCGCAGAAAGAGGGTAATGCCAAGGTCCTCCTCGAGCTGACGGATCTGGCGGCTTAGAGGCGGTTGTGCAATGTGCAGTAGTTGAGCCGCCTTGCTGAAGTTGAGGCATTCCGCGACCGCGATAAAATATCGAACGTGACGTAGTTCCACGGCGTCGTATTTTATACCCGTTGGGTATACTTTCGAAATTCTTTCCTCGATGACGAGAACCTAGAGCGCCCGCACAGGGGGTATCTGCTCCAAGTCTGTGGGTTTAGCCATGGTAGGGCGGCTGACCTCAATTTTCCTGTTCTATACCCAGAAGGTATGACCATCCGACCAAACATGTATTGGACAGTTTCTCCGTTTCAAACGATGCTCTCGAAAACTAGATGCAGCTCGCGAACGTCCTGGATCGATTTCGGGAATATTCGGGCATTTGCGCTGCGTAAGAGTGATCGCGGGAGCTCGCCGGAGGAGTTGGCAGACTCTTTGCTTCAACGGTGATTTTTGCGAGGTAGCGTGCGCGGCTGAATACCACTCCGAATGTGCGTAGAACTTGGCGTTCGAGGGAGAAGAAAACTAATGAGACTACGTTCCTTGTTGAACGTTTGTTTAGTGGCCATGATGGCTGTTTGTTTTGCCCCTCAGATGTTTGGACAGGCGACAGTCAGCTTTGCACAACTGAATGGAACCGTCCTGGACGCCAATGGCCGGGTTGTGGTTGGCGCTGCTGTGACCTTGCGCGAGCTGGGCACGAACCAGACTTATAACGCCGTCAGCAATACGTCGGGCTATTACGTCGTTCCGAATCTTCCGCCTGGGCAGTATGAGCTTGCGGTGCAGTACTCGGGGTTCGCGAAATTCCTGGCAACCGGGATAGCGCTGACCGTGGGGCAGACGGCTACCGTGAACGTTACCTTGAAAATAGCAACCGCCGGCGAGGTGGTCACGGTGAGCACGGAAGCGCCAGCCGTCGAACCCAGCCGCACCGAGATCAGCCAGGTGATTGACACGCATGAGATCCAGGCGCTGCCTACTTCGACGCGCCAGTTTGTGGACTTTGCCTTGTTGACGCCCGGCGTCGCTACTGGACGGACCAGCCTGCAATCCACCTTCACTGAGCCGGACGTTACGCGGATCTCGTTCGGCGGGATGCGCGACCTGAGTAATGCGGTGACCGTCGACGGCGCTGACTACATTGATGAGGGCACCGGCTCCCAGCGCGCTACGCCTTCGCAGGAAGCAGTCAACGAATTCCGCGTGGTGAACAACAGCTTCGGAACCGAATACGGCCGGGCGCTCGGCGGGATCGTCAACGTGGTAACCAAAACCGGCACCAACGATTTGCATGGGTCGGTATACGCATACGCCAACAACCAAGCGGCTGACTCGAAAGGACTCCTAACGCAAACGGCCTACGACCAGTACCGCCGGAACCAGTTCGGAGCCACTCTGGGCGGCCCGATCCGCAAGGACAAGACTTTCTTCTTCATGAACTACGAAGGTCAGAGGCTTGGGCAATCGCCCACATATCCCGCAACTCTTATAGGCAATCTAAGCACAATCCAGGCCGTAAAGACTTCTCTTGGACTTGCGCCGGAGAACCTTAACACCCTGAAGACGATCAATAACGATAACGGCTTCGTCCGGTTGGACCATCAATTCAACGCCAACAATCGTCTTGCCATTCACTACGGAATCGTGGATGCGCGCGACCTGAATGTACTGGTTGGCGACACCCTCGATGGCGGCGGAATCGGGGCGCCCAGCGACGGGCACAACGCGTTCCTGCGCGACCAGTCCCTGGTAGGCTCAATCAACTCGGTCTTGAAACCTGATTTGGTGAATACGTTCCTGGTACAGTACGCTAGGCGCCAGTACAATTTCCCGGCAGTCACGGGACAACCCAATCTGGACGTACCGAACACACTTTCCTTCGGACACAATTTCGGCACGTTTGATGCCCTCAACGAAAGCCGGCAGCAAGTTTCCGATAGCTTGGCGTGGATCAAGGGCAACCATTATTGGAAGTTTGGTGTGGACGCTAATTTCATCCAAAATTTCGTAATTTGGCCCGGCTTCACGCCCATGCGCATCGTTCTGCCGAATATCAATTGCATGGTGGACTTTGCCAACTTTGAGAATCCCAACCCCACCCTCGCGAACCAAATTGCGTCGGTTCCGGCGGACGGGCCGTGCCCGACCGCGGCGATTGCGCCCCCCGACTTCGGGTTCCCGCCGGCTGGTACAGTCGGTGCTAATCCGAACGATCCCCTCAACGGCGTGCCTATCGTGTTTTGGGGCGCGCCAGTGGGAACTGGGCCGATCGTGCAAGGCAGCCTTCCACCGGCTGTCTCCACCAGCTTCCAGAACGCCTACGTAGATCCCCAAGACTACGATGTCACCCTGCATCACAACTACTTTGGACTTTTCTTCCAGGATCAGTGGCGCATCAATCCCAAGTTCACCTTCAATTACGGCTTGCGCTGGGATGTGGAGACCGGTTTGTCGCAGATTGTTAACCCCGATCACCGCAGCTTTCAGCCCCGGATCGGTTTTGCGTATTCGCCTACTAAACACACCGTTATTCGAACGGGCTATGGCATTTTCGACGACCACTACAACATGACGTTCTTCTTCGTGACTTACCCGCAGCGCGAGGTTGTAATTCCCAATGCGCCGCAACCGTGGGTGAGACAAGGAAATTCAACCGCCACATGGGTACTCAACCAGTTGAGTTTCGACGCCCCGAATCCCGGCAATGGCGGACTGCCGCTTCCCTACCCGGACGGATCGACAGTGCCGACGCCGGCGCAGGCAGCCGCAGCCATGGTTTTGACGGGGCAGGCTCCGCCCAACTTCAGTACCGGCCCCGGCCCCGGGCAAAACGCGGCTCTTCCTGCAGGATCGTTTGTCACCAACAGCGGTGGTGGCTTCGACCGCAATACGCGAACCGCGTACTCGGAGCAGGCGAGCCTACAGCTTGATCAGGAGATCGGAAAGGGGCTGGTTGTCAGTGTTGGGTATCTTTTCTTGCGGGCGCACAAGCAGGTACGTCCGGAAAACTTGAACGTCTGCCCCTCTGCTGGCCTGGCAAATTCCGCCACTTTCTGTCCGGCCGCCGAGGACATTCCGGGTCCGCCGATTACGCCCGATGGACCTTTCCCTAACAACAAAATGCTCGACGGGAGGGACGCATTTAGCGGCGTCCTTTATAACAACGCCGGGCTGATGTATTACCTGGACGGCTCCGGAAACGCCGCCTATAACGGTGGGACCATTTCAGTCGTGGACAAGCTGGGCCAGTATTTACGTTTCAGCGCGAACTATACCTTGTCTCACACTTCGGACGATGGCACCTTCACCACGTTCGTTAGCACGCCGCAGGATCTGTACAATCGAGCGCTGGAGAGGGCCGATTCCGTCCAGGATGTTCGCCACCGTTTTGTGGCCAACTTCACCGCCGACACGCCCACGCACACCTCTCCTGCCCTGCGGAATCTGGAGTTCAGCAGCATCATTACCCTGGAATCGCCGCGGCCTTTCACCATGTTCGTCGGAAATGACACCAACGGCGACACCAACCCGGTGACTGACCGCGTCGGGTGGTCGCCACGCAACGCCTACCGGGGCGACGATCTTTACTCCTTCGACCTTCGCCTGTCGCGTTCGTTTTACTTTCACGAACACATGGGGCTGAATCTGGCCTTTGATGCGTTCAATGTGTTCAACCGGCAAAACATAAACGAGGTAACTTCGGTCTACGGCGGGGGCACGCCGGATTTCTGCGGCGGTACCACTCCCTATAACGGACCGGTGCCCAAACACTACAACGATGCTGCCTCGCTCGCTATCCAGCGGGGCCAGGTAACCTGTTTGCCGCAAACCGCAATTATTAATGGCAACCCTGTCTCGATGGCGATTGCGCCAGCGCCGAACTCTCTTTTTGGCACACCGAGAACCATGTTCAACCCGCGGCAGCTACAGATTTCAGCGAAGTTTACGTTCTAGAACTCACTCTTTCGAGGGGTTGTTTCGTCCAATGCAACAACACGGCCAGGCCGAGTCGCAGGCATTTGACGTTGGGCAAACACTCGGAGGAAGATATAACCAATCTGAAGCGCCACATCGAATCGCGGCAAGTAAAATAGCCGGGATCAGTGATCCATCCCACTAACGGTTCAGGTGTCCAATCCAGTGCCTATTTCGCAAAGGACACAGGTCGGAATTGTCGGCGCGGGACCAGCCGGTCTCGTGCTCTCTCACCTTTTATATTTGCAGGGAATTGACTCCGTTGTAGTCGAGAATCGCAGCCGCCAATATTCAGAACAGCGTGTCCGCGCCGGGGTGCTGGAGCAAGGGACAGTTGACCTGCTCACCCAAATGGGCGTTGGCGAGCGGATGAACGCGGAAGGCCTGGTGCACTACGGGATCGAGTTGCGCTTCGGGAGCCAAGGCCATCGTATTGATTTTCAGAATCTCACCGATGGAAAAGGCATTACGATTTATGCTCAGCACGAAGTTTTGAAAGACCTCAACAATGCTCGGGTCGCGACCGGCGGCCAAGTTTTTTTTGAAGTTGAGAACGTCAGTGTGCATGACTTCGACGGCTCCTGTCCGAAGATCCGGTACGAGAAGGATGGAAATGTCTGCGAATTAACCTGCGATTTTATCGCCGGTTGCGACGGCTTTCACGGCATTTGCCGACCGAGTATTCCTCCCGGAGTGCTTACCGAGTATGTGCGGGAGTATCCTTTCGGATGGCTTGGAATCCTAGCCGAGACGCCTCCCTCTTCCGAAGAACTGATCTATACCTACCATGATCGCGGCTTTGCTCTGCTCAGTATGCGAACGCCGCAAATCAGCCGCCTTTACCTGCAGTGCGATCCGAACGAAGACATTGATGCTTGGAGCGACGAGCGCATCTGGCAGGAGTTGCAGATTCGGTTAAGTTCTCCCGCCTGGACGCTCACCGAAGGCCCCATCCTGCAGAAGGGCGTAACCGGCATGCGCAGCTTCGTGGTGGAACCGATGCAATATGGAAGATTGTTTCTAGCCGGAGACTCGGCACACATCGTACCGCCAACCGGCGCCAAAGGACTGAACCTGGCTGTGGCCGACGTGCAAGTACTAGCGCGCGCTCTGGCGCGATTCTATGCCACGGGCAGCCAGTGTCTGCTCAACAAGTACTCCCACACCTGCTTGCGGCGCGTCTGGAAGGTGCAACGGTTCTCGTGGTGGATGACCTCAATGCTCCATCGTTTCCCGGATGAGAACCTCTTCGATCAACGCCGCCAACTCGCTGAATTGGACTACGTGACCAGTTCTCGCGCAGCCGCCAAGACCCTTGCGGAAAACTACGTCGGCCTTCCAATGGAATGAGCATGAATTGTCCTCGCGGCTAAGCGGCATGTTTTTCCAACCCCCATCGTTTTCCCAGGGTCGGCACTACGTTGCTAGCGTGGACGCAACCCCGTGCAAGATTCCGGAGGTATGATGACGTTGAACTGCGTTTAGTCTTGTGATACGTTCTGGGCTCTTGCAACACCATTAGAGTTGCAATGGTGACGACAGGTCGGGCGTAGTTAGCGGCTCGGATGATCATTGCTCAGCGCAATCGACTTACCCTCCGTTTCGCGTTGTAACCACCCAGGAGGACCCATGAAGCTCTGTCATGTATGCCTGCTCCTCTGCGCATTTCTTTTTGTGGCCACTGAAAATTGCCTGTCCCAATCCACCATGGTGCCGTGGCTGACCCGCTCTGCGGATAACTCAAGAAGCGGTTGGAATCCGCACGAGACTCAACTGACGCAGGCGTCCGTTGAGTCTAAGGGAATTCTTCGGGCGACGATTATTCCGGTTATCGGGGATGCGCGGGGTGTCGAAGCGCAGCCACTCATCTTGCCGAATGTGAAGACCGCGCTCGGAACCCGCGACGTGATGGTGCTCCCATCGATGGCGGACGTAGTGCGTGGAGTTGACGCGCATGATGGCTCCGGCATCTGGCAGGTTACACTCGGCGTGCCGGTAACTGGATCTCAAAATATCGACAGCCATCAAATCAACCAATTCTGGGGCTGCATCTCCACGGGTGTGATTGACGCAGACACGCAGCAGCTCTACCAGGTTTGCTGGGTTTCGCCTGACAAAACCGGCAACCCGCAGACGGCACGTTACTTTATGTTCGTGCTGAACGTGGCGGATGGAACTCAGGTAGTTGCTCCGGTGCTGATCCAGGGAAAGAGTGGAACACAAGACTTTAACGCGGCGATGCGCAAACAGCGATCCTCTCTGGTGGAAACGAACATCAATGGTGTAAAAACGGTATTCGGGTGTTCGGGGACGACCTACGAGACTGGCGGAGGTGCTTCCGGCTATTGCTTTGTCTTCGATGTGGCAAGCAAGACAGTGAGCGCGATGCTTGCAACGACGGCGGGCGAAGGTGCTGGCGTATGGATGGCGGGACAAGGCGCAGTTGCAGATGCACAAGGCTATCTCTACGTCACCACTGGAAATGGGGATTTTGACGGAGTAAGTCAGTGGGGAGAGTCGTTCCTCAAGCTGAAGTACACGCCTTCTTCAGGAGGAACTCCTGCCACGCTGCAAGTGGTCGACCACTGGACGCCATGGACGGACCTCGCGAGGACCGGGCAGACGGCCGCGATGGCGACGGCGAAGCTGGCAGGGGTGAGCGCTCCTTCCGAAGCTATTAAGCCGGTTGGTGGCGGGATGAACATTCCGCTGAAGAATGCGAAACTGGTGCCGATGGTCAACGACCAGGGCAACCCAATTCTCCTCGTCTACCCGCAGATGGCCTCCGGCAATTGGTCCGATGAGGATTGGGGATCGGCGGGTCCGGCTTGCATTTTCTCGATTGGCGTTTGCATTGCCACCGGAAAGGATGGAATTGCCTTTCCTATCAGAACGGCGAGCCTCGGCGGCACGACTCTTGCAGATTTGGCAAATCCTAAAGCAAACTGCGGAAAACTCGCGGCACCTCCTGCCTGGCTGACCATGAGTCCGGGGCCGGTTGATCCCTGCCCGACCGATCCCCGCACGTTAAACTTCTTTCCTTGGGGTGACACGGCACATCTTCACATGACGCCTGTGCAGTTCTTCGATCCGGCGCTGCAGTCGTGGACGATTTTCGCCTGGGGTGAGAATTCGCAATTACACAAGTGGGCCGTTAGCTCGACGGGAAATCTAACCTATATTGCGCAAAGCAACGAATATGCGAGCGCGGACGTGCGGGGAAATCCTCCGGGAGGAATGCCGGGTGGATTCTGTTCCGGGTCGAGCAATGGAGCGGATGGTAACTCAGCGATCCTTGTCTGCACCGTTCCATACGGTGATGCAAATGCTCGCGTGGTGAACGGCCGCTTGCTCGTCTACGACGCCGTACACCTCGCTGCGGATGGATCGCTCAAAGTTCTGTGGGACTCGCAACGCTGGGGCGTTCAGTTTCTGTTCAACAAGTTTGATCCTCCGGTGATTGACGGAGGCCAAATCTATGTGCCGAATTATAACGGCGGTGTGGATCTTTACCGTCTGGCACAATAGGAGCGCTCAACGCGAATCGTCATACCGCAAGCTGTTAACATTGTTTCCCCGACATCTTCGAGTACGGCTCAAACATGAAGTCTTTGCCGATCTTACAGAAGCTCGCGCTGCTGGTGGTTCTCGGCGGCCTGGTAAAGAGTTTCCTGCCGGCACAGACCGCTGTGACTTCTTCCCCGCAGCCAGCTTCTTCCGTCTCTGCATCCCGGCTGGCGCGCTTAAGGCGTGGCGTTAACGCCAGCGGATGGTTTGCGCAGGTTTACGATAAGAACGGGTATACGAAGGAACACTTCCAGAACTGGACCACAGCGGAAGACATCGCGCTGATTAAGTCGATGGGATTCGATCATGTGTGGCTCAGCGTGAACCCGCAACCGATGATGATGAACCATCGGCCGGATGAAATTCCGGCGGAGTATCTCGGCTATCTTGACTCTGCGGTGAAGATGATTCTGGAGCAAGGGCTGGCCGTGGTAATCGATCTGCATCCGGAAAGCGAGTTCAAAGCGAGACTCGCGAAAGACGACGGCTTTGTGCAGGAGTTTTCCGATTTCTGGCGCGCCCTGGCATGGCATTATTCCACCTGGGATGCAGAGCGGGTTTTCTTTGAAATCCTGAATGAGCCGGAGCTTTCCGACCGTTACCGCTGGTACGGTGTGCAGGCGAAGCTAGCGGCAGCGATTCGCGAGGGAGCTCCGCAGCACACGATCATCGCGACCGGAGCGCGCTGGTCGAGCGACGATGAGCTGGTTTTTCTGGAACCTCTGCGCGATTCCAACGTGATTTACAACTTTCATTTCTATGAGCCGACCATCTTTACCCACCAGGGTGCGACGTGGGGTTCGTATTTCTGGCATTGGGTGAAGGGAGTGCATTATCCATCATCGCCGGAATCGGCTGCGAAAGCTGCCGCGGGGATGCCGGATGCGGTTGACCGTCTGGCCGTGATTCGGTACGGACAGGATCACTGGGACGCTTTGAGGATTGATACTGAGATTACGCAAGTCGCGGAATGGGCCAGGCAGCGCGGGGTTCCGGTGGTGTGCAACGAGTTCGGAGTCTACCGCGACTATACCGAACCGCAGGACCGTGAAGCGTGGATTCACGACGTGCGCACCGCATTGGAGCGCCACGGGATGGGGTGGACAATGTGGGATTATTCGGGCAACTTCGGAGTGGTGAAAAAAAAGGATGAACGGAGCGTTCCGGACGAAGTCATTTTGCGCGCGCTGGGATTGAATCGGTCTTTGGGGAAATAAGTGGCGCTTAGCACCGATCAAGGCCCGGCCTCAATTCTCCGGAGCACAAAACTTCTTGGAAGTTTCTCACGACGATGGGATTCTTGCTCGCAGATATTCGCCCAGGGTTGAAAGGAAAAATGTCCATACACACAAGACGCGACTTTCTGAGAATATCAGCCGTAGGACTGACTGCGGGCGTGGCTGCCAAAGCGCTGCCGGCTTGCGGTTCCCCCCGTTCAGTCGATCCCGGTGCAGGAGAAATCACCGTTCGGGTAACGGATGAGAAGCGCCGTTTTGAGCCTGCGCCGACTCTCGTATGGAATCAGAACTCCAGCCAGAAGCCCCGGGGAGAGATCATCGAGCTCAATCCCGAAAAGAAATTCCAGGAGATTCTGGGTTTTGGCGCCGCCTTTACTGACGCGTCCTGCTACCTGTTTAACCAACTGTCCGCGGATTCTCGCGACCAATTGTTTCACGAACTTTTTCATCCTACGGAACTGGGACTCAATGTTTGCCGCACGTGCATCGGTGCGAGTGACTACTCGACCGAAGTTTACGGTTTCGACGAAGGAGAACCCGATCCTGACTTGAAGCGCTTTTCGATTGATCATGACCGGCGCTACCTGCTGCCATTATTACGACAAGCGCGTGCTGTGAATCCTGAGCTGTTTCTATTTTCCACTCCCTGGAGTCCGCCCGGTTGGATGAAGGCGGGCGGGTCCATGCTGGGCGGCTCGATGCGGAAGAAGTATTTCGCGAGTTACGCGCAATACTTCCTGAAGTTTCTGCAGGCGTATGCAGCCGAGGGCGTCACTATCCAGGCCGTCACCTCACAGAACGAGGTAGACACCGATCAGGACGGCCGCATGCCCGCATGCCTCTGGGGACAGGAGTATGAAATCGAGTTTGTGAAACAACATTTGGGACCGGCGCTAAGAGCCAATGGGGTTCCCACGAAAATCTGGCTTCTTGATCACAACTATAACCTCTGGGGCCGGGCGATTTGCGAACTCGACGATTCCGGCGTTCGAGAATACGCCAACGCGGTCGCATGGCACGGCTATGCCGGCGCTCCCAGCATGATGTCCAAAGTTCACGACGTGCATCCTGATACGGAAATGCATTGGACGGAAGGTGGTCCCGATTACACCAACCCTCGCTACCTCACTGATTGGGCTCAATGGGGGCGCACATTTGCCGAAGTCCTCCGCAACTGGTGCGGGTCGATTACAGGATGGAATCTCGCGCTCGATGAGCAAGGCCGTCCTAACATCGGACCCTTTCCGTGTGGTGGACTCGTCACGATTCACTCGCAAACCAAGGAAATCACGCGCAGTGGCCAATATTGGGCTTTTGCGCATTTTTCCCGGCTGATTCGCCGTGGCGCACACCGCTTCGATTCCCAGGGAATTCTACCCAACCTCGATCATGTAGCCTGCGAGAATCCCGACGGTCAGAAAGTCCTGGTGATGTCAAACACAGCCGCAGCGCGGCCGGTGGTGCTGCAGGTTGGGACGATGACAGCGGATCTAACGCTTCCGAGTGATTCGATTACGACACTCTCATGGAAATGACAGCATCCATTTTCCGGGTAGATTGAGGAGGCGCAGGCATCAGGCGAGTTCCAGATTCTTTAACTCATCGAGCAATGCCTTCTCCACCTTCTTCTGGTGATCCGAGGTCAGTTTCTTCCCTCTCGACGTCAGATAGAATGCGTCGATCGCCATTTGCCCCTCGGTATCGATCAAGGCGATTTCAATGTTGCACTCCTGCCTGGAAAGGCACGAACTGATCCGGTGTAACAACCGCGGCCGGTCCTGCGCAATCACTTGCAGCAACGTGCTGGTTGAGGAACATGCATCGTCGAAGTCGATTCGCGTTTCCACCGTTACCTTGACCTTGGCGCTCTTCTCCCCGCGTTGACGATCGCGCAGCATCCGATCAAGATCCGCTTCGCCCGCCAAAACTGCAGTGATGCTCTGCTTGAACCGCTGCCACTCTGACAGATTCAATTCCAGGGTACGAAAGCGGTCTGTAAAGTAGAGCGTGTCGACCACGGTTCCGGCCTGGTTCGAGAAGGCATTGGCCTTCACAATGTTCATTCCCCAGGCGGCCAGGACTCCCGTCAAAGTCGCGAATAACGATGCCCTGTCCTTGGTGACCAACGTCAGCTCGTACCAATGCCGTCCCCGCTTCAGGTCCACCTGCACCGGATCGTGGCCGAACTGCTCCGACATTTCCATGTGCCGCATTACTTCCTCCGCCGAATGAACGCGCAAATATCTCTGGGGAAATCCTTCCACAAACTCCTTGAATTTTGCGCCCATTACCGGAGCCAAGCTGCGCAGTCGCGCCAGTTTTTCTCCGCTGGCATCGTGCACCCGCTGATCCGCGCTGCGGTTCAAGTAGTTGGCGGCGCCGATGTAGAGCTGCCACACGTTCTCGGCCTTCCATGGCGTCAACGCCTCCGGGTTTACCGCCTTGATGTCCGCATAGGTCAGCAGACATAACATCTTCAATCGCTCGGGCGTGCCCACTCTCTCCGCGAAAGCCGCCACTGTCTCTGGATTGAAAATATCCCGCCGCAGTTGCGCCGACATTTCCAGATGATTCGCAATCAGAAACAGCACCACCGCACGTTCTCCCGCATCCACATCCAGCCGGTCCAGGCACCGACCCGCAATCTCCAGGCTGGCCTCGACGTGATTGCTGCCCGGCACTCCTTTGCCGGTGTCGTGCAACAACAGGGCGAGGTAGAGCAACTCCGGATCTTCCAGCTCTCCCAGCAACTCCGCATAGCGCTTGTCCCATTCCGATTGTGATTGTGCCAACCGGTGCAGACTTTCAATAGCCAGGATCGAGTGCTCGTCCACTGTGAAACGATGATAGAAATCCCGCACCACCAGAGAGTCGATAGCTTTGAGTTCCGGGAGCAGCAAGGTGAGCAGGCGCAGCGAATGCATGGCACGCAGCGCCTCACCAGCATGCGGCTGCAGCAGTGTTTCCTGCAGGTAGAGCCAGAGTTCCGCGCCACGCGGCGGAGTCACCGCCAGCGCCGGAAGCTCCTGCTCAATGCGGTGCTCGGTGGTCGCACTCAATTTCAGGCCGTGAACCGCCATAAAGTGAAACAGCCGCAATAGCATCTCGGGATCACGCAGCGAGGAAGACTGCTGGAGAAAAATTAATCCATCCACTACGGAGAAGTCAGGACTCGAGGGCCGCGACCGCCAGCCCTGAAATTGCCGGCGCAAGGAAGACCACGCCTCCGGGATCTCCTCCAGCAACTGCATCACCGTGCGTTGCACCGCGCGGGCGTGTCCGAAGTAGATCCGCATCCAATCCGCGGGAGTCAGATCCGCTGCATCAAGAGCGCCGATCTTCCGCGCCGCTGCTTCGTCCTGCGCCTCCCAGCTCAGAGCATTGTCGTCACGTCCATGACGGAAATGCAGAAAGCACCGCGCCGCCATCAAGAACTCCAAAGCCGCATTCAGTTGCTTCCGTACCGGCGCCCGTAGCGAACTGGAATCGGGCCAGTCGCCGAGCTTGCCCATGGCGGAGATTAGAGCCAGCCAGCAAGCAACGTTATAGTCGCGCAGTCCGCCGGGCGTCTCTTTCAGGTTCGGTTCCAGATGAAATACTGTCTGCCCGAACTTTCCGTGGCGCTCCCGCGTCACCTCGGCCAGACCTTCCAGCAGTGGCTTCGATTCCCGCATCACCAGCTTGGGGATTATTTTGTCGTGAAGCTGCGCGAACAACTCCCGGTCGCCAGCAAGGTAACGGCAATCGAGAAGAGAGATGGTGAACTCGGTATTGTTGGGATCGAAGCGGCCGCACTCCGAAAGGATGCGCGAGGCGGGACTTATCTTGAGCTTGAGATCCCACAGCTCCTGGGAGAACTGCCGGACCGCTTCCTTGTGGGCTTCTTCGCCCCGATGATCGGCATGCAGAAAGAGCAGATCAATATCGGAATAAGGAAATAGCCAGCCACGCCCGAAGCCTCCAGTCGCTACTAGCGCGAAGCCGGGCGGGCCATGCTGGTCGGCTGACACCAAATCACGCCAAAGCCGGTGGAGAATGCCTTCGATGAGCCGCGTCCGTTGGCCAACCGCGCCGCGACCGTCTCCCGTGGCAGCAAAATCCTCTGCAATCCGCGCCGACTCTTCGGCGATCGCACCCCGCAGTTCAATGATCAGTGAAGACGATTCCATCATGACGATGGGTCGCCCCATGGATGATCGACCCACAAATAGCTCATCAATGGACGACCGACGAATCGACGACCGATGAATCGGAGAATGCCGCTCTCATGGCGCATGTCATTGGGAGACGGCTGATGACAGCTTGCCGCCAGAACGCCGGCAGATCGCGCTCCGGTAGAATATTTCCCTGTTTCCTGGTTGCGATCCCCGCCCAAATTGCTGTCTTACAGCGCTCCCTCGCCCCGCTCGTCGTTGCGGATGCGAATGGCTTCATCCACGCGCGTAAGAAAAATTTTCCCGTCGCCGATTTTGCCGGTACGTGCCGCCCCCAGTATGGCTTGTACCGCCTTCTCCACCATGGCGTCCGGCAGGACGAGCTCCAGCTTCGTCTTGGGGATGAGATCCACGCTGTATTCGCGGCCGCGGTACACTTCGGTGTGTCCCTTCTGCCGGCCATGGCCTCGTACCTCGATCACGGTCATGCCTTCGACGCCAATTTCCTGTAGCGCGCTCTTTACTGCCTCCAGCTTGGAGTTCTGGATGACTGCTTCAACCTTGGTCATGATATTGTTCTCGAACTCTGCTCCCCCGCCACTCCGACTTTAGCGTACAAAAATCATACACCGATGCCTCCCACTTATCCCCGAATTTGCAGGAGCTGCGGCAAGAATGTTGCTGGCGATCCGCTTTACACGAAGAGAAGCGCAGGAAGAGGTGCCCAGCCTGGCAATCAGCCTTTCCCTCATGAAAGGTAAGTTTACTCCCGGAAGTGCAGTCAAGCGGAATTAGATTTGCCCGTGCCTACTTTACCTTCTCTGGTTATTTCGCGGAAATCGAAAGTATTGATCTCTCCTATCACGATTTGTTGTGCAGACGGCGGCCCAGTACTCTTTTCCTGCTAATCTCAACTCAGGTACTTTAGGAGAGCCTAAACCGTTTGCCGCCAATCATCAATGCACAAGGAATTTCGAAGTCTTTCGGAGCTAATCCTCTCTTTCAAGACGTCTCTTTTACGGTTTCGGAAGGCGACCGCATTGGGCTGATCGGTCCGAACGGCTCGGGCAAGTCCACGCTTCTTCGGATCCTCGCCGGCGACGTAAGTCCCGACGGCGGAGAAATAGCGGTGCGCAAACGGATCCGGCTCAGCTATGTGGAGCAGGACTCGACGTTCAAACCTGGAGACACGGTACGCTCCGTGGCCCGGAGCGCGATGGAGCGCGCCGCTGTGCCGGAGTCGGACCGCGGCACTCGCTTCGCGGAGACCCTCGGCCGTGCGGGCTTTGAAGACCTTGAGATCGAAGCATCCGCATTGTCCGGCGGCTGGCAGAAACGTCTGGCGATCGTTGAGGCCGTGGTTCAATCGCCGGATATTCTTTTGCTCGATGAGCCTACAAATCATCTGGATCTGGCAGGAATCGAGTGGCTGGAAACCTTACTGCAGGCAGCGGCCTTCGCCTGCGTGGTAGTCAGTCATGATCGCTACTTTCTTGAAAACGTCGCCACCATCATGGCGGAGCTGAACCGGACCTATCCCGACGGATTGCTTCGAGTAGCCGGAAGCTATACACGGTTTCTGGAGAAGAAAGAGGAATTTCTGCACGCGCAGTCGAAGCGGCAGGAAGCGCTTGAGAATCTGGTTCATAGGGAGATCGAGTGGCTTCGCCGCGGGGCCAAAGCGCGGACAAGGAAGTCCAAAGCCCGCATCGACAAGGCCGGCGAGTTGATGGGCGAACTTGCAGATCTGAATGCAAGAAGCCGCAGCGGAACTGCGCAAATCGATTTTTCGGCCACCGATCGAAAGACCAAGCGGCTGATTGAACTGGAAGATGTCTCCTGCAGGATTGGGAGCCGGACATTGTTCACCGGCCTCAACTGCGTGATCACGGCCGGGATGAGAGTGGGACTGGTGGGGCCGAACGGCAGCGGGAAGACCAGTCTGCTGCGGCTGTTACGCGGAGAATCTACCCCCGCAAGCGGAGAGATTCACCGCGCCGACTGGTTGCGGATTGTGTATTTCGATCAGAGCCGCGAACTTGATCCCGACATAACCCTGCGCCGTGCCCTGGCTTCGGAAGGTGATTCCGTGATTTATCAGGACCGCTTGATTCACGTGGCATCGTGGGCGGCAAAGTTCCTGTTTGCGGGTGAGCAACTCAACCAGCCCGTGGGGCGGCTTTCGGGCGGGGAACGCGCGCGGGTTCTGATCGCTCAGCTCATGCTGCAGCCGGCCGACGTCCTCCTGCTGGATGAGCCCACCAACGATCTGGACATTCCGACATTAGACATACTCGAAGAAAGCTTGTTGGAGTTTCGTGGTTCTCTCGTTCTGGTTACGCACGACCGCTACATGCTGGATCGTGTGTCGAGCGTAGTCCTCGGCCTTGACGGGCAAGGCGGAGCAGGGCTTTTTGCTGACTACTCGCAATGGGAGTCATGGCAGGAGGAACGCCAGCAGACAACGAGAAACAATGCCCGCCCAGTGGGTCGCGCGACAACCGATGCGGGTAATGCCCGGCAATCGCCGGGGAAGAAGAAGCTCTCCTACCTGGAAGCGCGGGAATATGACGCGATTGAGCAGCGTGTCGCCGACGCCGAGCAGGTGCTGCAGGAGAAGCGCTCCCAACTCGAAGATCGCGAGATCGTCAGCGACAGCCGGCGTCTGGTCACGGCTCACGCAGAGATGGAAGAAGCCCAGGAAAAAGTAGACACGCTCTACGCACGGTGGGCTGAGCTGGAACAAAAGAAAAACTGAAACCTCTGCCGAACTCCTCACTTGGTTGAGATGTATTCGGCTCAGGCTGCCAGACAAAAAGCGATGATGGTGTTTCCGTGAATTCCCGTGGCGTTTTCGAGCTTTTTCAGCAAGGCTGATTCAAGGTCATCCGGGTCCGGTTTCATCTCGCAGGCGGCGATTTCCTCGTCCGTTGCGCCTTTGAAACAAAGCTCACACACACCCAGTCCATCTTCGGAGCGAACCGGCGGGCCGAAAACCCGGCAGGTCATGGGGCGCGATTCGTAGAGTTCGCAGTTCCCGGTTGCAGGATCGAGTGCGGGGCAGGGCTCATCATTCGCAAAATCAGAAAAACGTTGTGCCGCGTCGTCTCCTTCGTTCAACACGCCAGTCGCGGCATCACCGGGAAAATCTGGTGACAAGCGAGTGACCGCATCTTGAGCCCGCGCGCGTACAAGCTCAGCGCGGGCCGGAGCGCGCACTTCAAGATCTGCCAATCCCCGCCACAATCGCATAGCGTCGAGCTGGTTGATGGGAAAAACTCCGATGCAGCACTGCGTGCAGCCAGGCCGACAGGCCAGCCATTCGCCGCTGCGACGTGCGGCCTCTGCTAACGCAGAGTCCACAATCTGGATTAGTTGTTGATCTTCGGAAACTGGAGAATGCCGCCGCATAGCGATTTCTGAATCATACAACCGAATCGGCGAGCAGGTAAGAATGGGGTTTCGGCAGGAACTACACGCTGCGACCCCAAATTAGCTCACTTGCTAAATTTCGGAGAGCGCTAGCGCACGCGCTGGAATAGAATAGCGCTTCGGAAAGTCAGGCCTATGCGAGCTCCTACTGAACTCTGGGAAAAGTTGGAAGGCCGGGTGATCGAGGGAAAGTTCCCGCTGCGGCGCTGGCTCGGAGGCTCGGATCACAGCGCCGTATTTCTCACCGAGCGAAGTGGGGAGGAATCCCAAAAAGCCGCCATCAAGCTGGTCTCTGCGGACACCTTTGACGCGGAAACTCTTGACGAGGACGCTCAGCTTTCTCGCTGGGCTGATACCGCGATGCTTTCGCATCCCCATCTGATTCGGCTGTTTGAATGCGGACGCACCGAGATCGAAGGCACGCGATTCCTGTATGTCGTCATGGAATATGCGGAAGAGGATTTGGCACAAATTCTTCCGCAACGGCCACTCTCGCCCGAGGAAGTTACCGAGATGCTGCCACCAACGGCCGAGGCGCTGGCTTTCCTTCACCGGGCTGGATTTGCGCACGGCCGCATCAAGCCCTCGAACATCATGGCGGTCGAGAACCGGTTAAAGATTTCCACCGACAGCCTCCGCAAAACCGGGGACATCGGCGACGCTACAGAGACCAGTGCGTATGCTGCACCCGAGGTATCGACCGATGGAGTATCGCCGGCGGCGGACGTATGGTCAGTAGGAGTCATGTTGGTCGCCGTGCTGACTCAGCACGAACCCAAGTTAAGCGACGGCGATCGGGGACAGGTTACCGTCCCCGAGACGATTTCCGAACCTTTCCGCGAAATCGCGCGGCAATGCCTGCATGCAGATCCGTGGAAACGCTCCTCCGTCAGCGATATTCTTAGCAAGGTCCAAGCGCAGGAACCAACGGAAGCGCATGCAGTCGAGGATCGCATGCCCAAGGAGCGCACCAAGCTGTGGGTCGTTGCACCGATCGCAGCTGTGTTGCTCTTAGCGGCCGCATTGATTGGCAGCAGATTTATCGGCCGGCAACCTCGGATTCCGCCCGCGGAGACTCCTCCGTCAGAGTCCCAAACTGTGCCCGCCGACGCTCCCGCCGCGCAATCGCAGGCGCCGTTTGCTGAAAAAGTGAAGCCCGCGCGAACCGCAGAGGCGCGCGGCAGTGTGCTTCAGCAGGTTCTGCCGGACGTATCCCGAAGCGCACAGAACACCATCACCGGCCGGGTGAAAGTGAATGTGCGAGTTGCCGTGGATGCATCCGGGAACGTCTCCCAGGCAACGGTAACCCCGGTCGTGCAGAGCAAGTACTTTGCGAAGCAGGCACTGGCTGCGGCGCGGCGCTGGAAGTTCAATCCCCCCCAAGTGAATGGGCAGGCGACCTCCAGTGAGTGGCTGCTGCGCTTTCAGTTTGGACGCATGTCCACTCAGGTATTTCCTTCCGAAATAAATCCTTGAACGGAAAACTCAATCCTTCGATTCGTCATTTTGGTTCAACTTCCAAACCATCTGCCGTAGCATTCCGAGCAGGAATTCCGCGTCGCCCTGTTGCAGGCGGAGCCGCCGCACTAATCGCCGGACCGCGCTCTGAAAGGACTTGGAGGTATTCAGCTTCGGGTAACCGCTGGCGCGAAGAGCGACGAGCAAGGTTTCAGTAATCCGTTCAGCCTGCGCTACCGAGGCAGGACTTCTCTTTCCCGCTTTCGACAATGCGGTAGGATCGCGGCTTAATTCATACAAGCAGACCGCCACGGCTTGTCCGAGATTCATCGAAGTGTGCTCGTCACGTGTGGGTATGTGCATCAGCCAATGACAATGGCTCATGTCCTGGTTGGAGAGGCCGAATTTTTCCGATCCGAACAGAAGAGCACAAGCACTGGCTGCTATATGCGCGCGAATCACGGGGGCGCCCGCTTCCAACCGCTGGATGGAATGTTGCAGATCCCGATGGCCGATGGCGGTGGTTCCGACGACCATGGTACAGTCAGCAACCGCTTCGGCCACCGTTTTGTACTCCTCCGCATTCGCCAGTAAAGCGGCGGCACCGACGGCCGAACGGGCAGCGCGAAATGCCACGTCGTATGGATTCACCACCCGCAGGCAGTGAAATCCAAAGTTGCTCATGGCTCGAGCGGCCGCGCCGATGTTGAGAGGGTTGCGCGCATCCACCAGCACGACGCGCAAATGACCGAATTCAGACGGTACGGGCAAGCTCCTTGTATTCTACGGCAGCCTCGCGGAAGCGGTTTATGAACCCATTTCGAAACGCAGTGAAGCGAGTCCGCCCAGGGCTGCCCACTGCAAGCCTCTTGCCGTGAGCCTTTTTGCTTGGGCGTGCAAATGTAAAAAATTTGTCAAACCGCAGCTACCGAGCCGAAAACGGTTAGAAAAGGTTGTAAGCTTCAAGGGTTGTCACCCAGGTTGGTGCAATCGCAGATGCCCAGCGCTGGATCTGAAGACGGGCCAAATCTTAGTGAGGACGGCTTTATGGGTCAAATCGCAACACCGATGAGCGCGGTCAAATTGGCAGATCCGATGAACTCCACGCGGCCGATGGGCAGAATTCTCGTAGTCGAGGATGATCCCGCCGTTCAGAAAGCCTTGAGGCGGCTGTTTGAAACTGAGGGGTATACGGTAGAGGTGCAGGCGAACGGGAAGTCTGCCCTGGAAAGCTTCCAGGCGGCTCCGCCAGCCGTCATCATTCTCGATCTTCGCCTGCCCAAGCTTTCGGGCAGCGATCTGTGCAAGGAGGTCAAGGCCCAGGCCCCTACCTTGCCGATCGTGGTGCTCAGCGCAACCAGCGACGTTTCTGACAAGGTTCTGCTGCTGGAGCTTGGCGCGGATGACTACGTAACCAAGCCCTTTAGTCCAAGGGAGCTTCTGGCTCGCGTGCGCGCAGCCCTGCGGCATACTTCGAGGACAGCGACTATCAACCTGGTCAGCTTCGACGGCATTTCGGTGGACTTCAAGAAAATGGAAGTGCAGCGCGACGGTAAAGTTGTGGTATTGACCGCGCAGGAATTCAAGACCCTCCAGTTTCTCGTGCAAAACGCGGACCGCGTAATCGGGCGGGACGAACTGTTGAATGAGGTTTGGGGATACCAGAATTATCCGTCCACCCGCACCGTGGACAACCACATCCTGAAGCTTCGTCAAAAATTGGAACGCGACCCAGCCAGTCCAGTGCACTTTCGCACCGTACATGGAATGGGATACAAGTTCGTCCGCTGAAATCCCTTGGACCGATCATCCGAACTCGTGTCACAAGCTCTTCCGAACCATTCCGGAGCTGTCTTGGTGGGGCGAACCCGCCTGCGCACGCGCTTTCTGCTCTCGATGGTGCTGATCACGGCTGGTCTCACGGCGCTGAGCCTGCTGGTTGTGCAGCACAGTATGCAGAGGCACGTCCGGGAAGGAATCGCGCAGGATCTGGGAAACTCGGTTACGACATTTCAGAATTTTCAGCACGATCGCGAAATCATGTTGACCCGCTCCGCCGAGCTGGTGGCAGACCTGCCGATTACGCGCTCCATCATGACCGCGCCCGATCCAGCCACCATTCAGGATGCATCCCAGGGGGTGTGGCAGTTGACCGGCAGCGATCTTTTGGTGTTGATCAATCGCAATAGTCAAGTGGTTGCTTTGCATACAAAATCAGTAGGCTTCACGCGCGAAGCGGCGCAGCAGTATTTCCAGCGATCCTTGAACGAGGAAGATTCCAGCCACTGGTGGTTCGGCGATCACCATCTCTACCAGACTTTTGTACAGCCGGTTTACTTCGGTTCCAGAACAGAAGGCTCACTACTCGGCTTCCTGGTTATCGGCTATGAAATCGATGACCGGCTGGCCCGCGAGGTCAGCAAGGTTTCTTCCAGTCAGGTTGCTTTCTCTTACGGCAGCGAAATTGTGGCCACAACCTTGACGTCCCTTCAAGTTGGAAGTCCCGCGGTGCGCGACTTGGTAGCGGGGTCCTCGCACAGCGGACCTCGAGATGTTGAAGTGGGCCATGAGAATTTTCTGGCCACTTCGCTCGACCTGTCAGGGCAACAGACAATCCCTGTGCGCTTGACTGTACTGGGCTCCTACGACCAAGCCGCAAAGTTCCAGGACAGACTGAACCACCTTCTGCTGCTGCTGGGGTTCACTGCTGTCCTGCTGGGCAGTGGGCTGGTGTTCCTGATCTCGCACACTTTCACTCGTCCGCTGGCTAGCCTGGTGGAAGGCGTGCGCGCTTTGGAGTACGGAGATTTTCACCATCCCCTCGATCCGCGGGGGAGTGACGAAGTCGCGGAATTGACCTCCGCCTTTGATCGTATGCGCTCCAGCCTGCTCAAGACTCAACAGGCTCTGATCGAGTCCGAACAGCTGGCCACCATCGGACGCATGGCCAGTTCGATCTCCCACGATCTTCGTCACTCGCTGGCAGCCATTGTCGCCAATTCCGAGTTCCTCTGCGACGGCCGCCTGACGGCCGTGCAACGCGAGGAGTTGTATCAGGAGGTCCGAACCGGGGTGAACCAGATGACCGACCTCATCGATTCCCTGCTTGAGTTCGCCCGAACCAGAGAGTCCCTGAACCCAACCTACGCAAACCTGGTTGAAACGGTGCAGCGGGCCATGCAGGCGGTGCGCTTGCATCCCAGACATCAAGGAACCGTGATCGAGGTCCGCAGCAATGGACAGAGTTCGGCGTGGTTCGATCCCCGCAAACTGGAGCGCGCTCTCTACAATCTTCTGCTGAATGCCTGCGAGGCGGCGCCCGGCAGTGAGGGCAGAGTTCAGGTCATCATCGACCGCGCGGGAGCCGACATCACGATCGCAGTCTCCGACAACGGCCCGGGCATAGCGGAGCCTATTCGTGACCGGCTGTTTCATCCATTTGTAAGCTTTGGCAAAGAGAATGGTACCGGGCTGGGACTGACGGTAGTGCAGAAGATTGTTCAGGATCATGGGGGCGGAGTCTTGATGGAACGTACATCGGACGCTCGAACGATTTTTCGGATTACGCTCCCCGGCCGCTTTTCGACAAGCTCTCTGGAAGAAAGCGACAACAAGCAGACGCCCCTTCCCGCTGTGCCCGTAAGCAGCGATCGAGCGAGTGAAAACTCAATTCGGCATTCGGACACGTAGTGCCCGTTCCCTATCTATTTTTCAGTGATCCGCGTGTCGCGCAGGAGGATGTGTGAACACCCTTTGGACTTCGACCGTTGCGCTTCGTTCAAGCGCCCTAACGGCGGCCGCCTTTGTCCTCTTAAGCGCTAGCTGCCTAGCGCAGGAAAGCACACCCAAACCGGTATCTGATGGCGGGGATGCCTCGGTGCGTGACCTCGCTTCCCAAGTGCGGGAATTGCGGGCGCTGATTGAGCAGATGCGAACCGAGAATGCGCAGTCGCGCGTCGAAATGCAGGAATTGCGGCACGAGTTGCAAGATACCCGCAAACTTCTGGCGCCGCTCGCTCCTTCGGCGACCGATTCGGTCTCGACGGCAGAATCCGCACCGTCCGGCGAGAGTGCCAGCGCGCCCACGATCTCCGCATCCGGCGCCACGACCTCCGACACGCCGATTGCTGCGGGCTTGGGGAGCCGACTTCAAAAACTGGAGGAATCGACCCAGTTGCTGAATTCGAAGATTGACGAGCAATACCAAACCAAGGTGGAAACCGCGGCCAAATATCGGGCCCGGCTTTCAGGAATTGTGCTGATGAACGCCTTTCGCAATGTTGGGGGCTCCGACAACCTGGACTTGCCCGACTACGCGCAACCACAACCGCTTGGCGCCCCTCAAGCCAGTTTTGGGGCTACATTGCGACAGACTGAGATTGGCCTGGAAATTTTCGGCCCAACCCTGGCCGGCGCGAAGAGTTCAGCCAATGTGCAGTTCGATTTTGCCGGCGGCTTTCCGTCGACTCCCAATGGCGTCAACTTCGGCCTTGTACGCCTGCAGACGGCCAGTTTGCGCCTCGACTGGGAACACAATTCCGTGATTGCCGGACAAGATTCGCTTTTCATCTCGCCGCTTTCTCCGACATCCTTTGCGTCACTCGCGATTCCGGCGTTCGCCTATGCCGGAAATCTATGGGGCTGGACGCCGCAGCTTCGCGTCGAGCATCGCTTCGATCTTTCCGACCAACAAACCCTGACATTCCAGGGGGGGATACTGGACAACCTGGATTGGGAACCTCCCACTGACCAGTTCACCCGCACAGCCCAAGCTGGCGAGGCCTCGGGTCAACCAGCCTACGCAATGCGCACGGCATGGTCGCGGCCTGTGTTTGACCATCCACTCAGCTTTGCCGTGGCGGGTTACTACGGGCGGCAGAATTGGTCGTGGGGCCGTTACGTCGATGCCTGGGCCGGTATGACGGATTGGCAGATCCCGATTCTTCGCCACTTGAATCTCTCCGGAGAATTCTATCGGGGCCGTGGAGTGGGAGGTCTGGGAGGCGCCATTGGCCAAGGTGTTCTGTTCGGCGGCAATCCGTTGAGCCCGTTCACGAGTATTCGCGGTTTTGACTCGGCCGGAGGATGGACCCAGCTCAAGTTTCAACTCACGCCTAAGGTGGAACTGAACGGCGTCTTTGCCGAAGACAACGCATTTGCCAGTGATGTCCGAGGCTTCGCCACTGACGCCAATAACTTCGGCCCGATTCTCGGGCGCAATCATGGCGCGCTCGGCAATCTGGTCTACCGGCCGCGGTCCGACTTGCTGCTTTCCGCGGAATTCAGACGATTGCACACGTTCCCCGTCTATGACAGCGCCAGCGTTACGAACCAAGTCAATCTCTCCATGGGGATCCTGTTCTGATGATGAAGGCCTTTGCCTACTACCGGACCGCCTTGTGCATCGTGTTGTTGCCGTGCGTGCTAGCTTCGGCGCAACTGGTTGAACTCAAGGGCGTTGAACTCAAGGGCAAAGTGCAGCTCACGAAGAACCGGCGCCGCGTGAATGATGCTTCGAACCTTGTTGTTTGGCTTACACCTCTGGGTAGCACGCGTGCGATTCCGCCGCCGCAGCAGGAGAGTTCACAAATCCCCCAGCTCGTGCAGAAGGACAAGAGTTTCCAGCCGTCGCTACTGGTAATTCCAGCGGGCGGGAAGGTCGAGTTCCCCAACCACGATCCTTTTTTTCACAACGTTTTTTCGTTGTTCGACGGAAAACGGTTCGATCTTGGACTCTACGAAAGCGGCACGACTCGTTTTGTCCAGTTCGACAAGCCCGGCATTTCGTTCATCTTTTGCAACATTCACCCTCAAATGAGTGCCGTGGTGATCGCGCTGAACACTCCTTACTATTCGATATCGGACAGGCACGGCGAGATCAGCATTAGCGGCGTGGCTCCCGGCCGCTACCAGTTGCACGTCTTCCATCCATCCGTTTCTCCCGATGCGCTGCACGCCGCGGAACGCGAAATCACGGTGACTCCCGGCGACACCTTCCTCGGAACCTTCAGCCTTGCCGAGTCTAATTTCGAGCTCGCGCACAAGAACAAGTATGGCCGCGACTATGATCGCCCCGATCCCGACAGCCCGGCGTATGCCCGGCCTTAGGTCGCGGGCCCTGTTGATTTCTCTGGGAAATAAATGGTAATAATATAGTTGACTAACCATGGTTAGTGTGCTACCTTACTGACATGGAACAGCCAAAGACACTGCAAAAGGCCATAAGGCACTTCTCGAATGAGCGAGTTTGTATCGACACTATCGCCGCTCTGCGATGGCCTGAAGGTAAGCCCGTTTGCCCAGCTTGCGAAAAGACTGAGCACTATTACCTCGCAACCCAGAAGCGCTGGAAGTGCAAAGAATGCCACAAGCAATTCTCCGTCAAACTGGGAACGATCTTCGAGGATTCGCCTATCACGCTAGACAAATGGCTCACCGCTCTGTGGATGATCGTAAATTGCCGCAACGGTGTCAGCTCTTACGAGGTCGGACGCGCTATCGGCATCACTCAGAAGTCGGCATGGTTCGTCCTGCATCGGCTGCGCTTCGCTTTGCAAACTGGAAGCATTACCAAACTCGGCGGCAACGGTGCTCCAGTCCAAGTGGATGAAACGTTCATCGGCGGGAAAGCGCGTTTCATGCACCGCGTAAAGCGTGAGCGCCTGTCGCGCAATGGCGGGATGCAGGGTGGTTCCGGCAAGGCTGTAGTTGTGGGCTTGCTAGAGCGCGGCGGAAAAGTAAAAACGGCTGTGCTCGCACATCGCAGAGAAAATGGCCCTGAAAAGATCGTGCGCGAAATGGTAGAGCCGGGAACAGAAATTCACACTGATGAATTCCCCGGCTACTACAACCTGAAAGACGGATACATGCACAAGGTTGTCAATCATCTGGAAGGCTACGTGAAGGAGAATATTCACACGAACGGAATCGAGAACTTCTGGTCATGCCTCAAGCGTGGGCTAGCCGGAACGTACATTGCTGTCGAGCCGTTTCATCTTTTCCGATACGTCGATGAGCAAGCGTTTCGATTCAACAATCGCAAGGATGCAGACAACAAGCCGCTGAAAGACTGGCAGAGATTCGAGTTAGCTTTATCGCAGATCGCGGGGAAGCGGTTAACCTTTGCGGAGGTAACTGGCAAGGTGGGGGAAACGGCTTTCTAATCCTTTGCGCGGGAAGCGCGGTCGGAAGCCCGTTTCGTCCGTTGTTTCCGCACTCGCTTCTCGCGGTCGAGTTGTTCCTTGAGAGCGGAGTGCGGGACAGACAAAACTTGTTTCAATGCTCTTTCAAAATTCGCGTACTCTCCGGGTTGATCGCTCTTGTTTGCTTGGCGGCTCACTAGCGTATGCCCGTCTTTACTGGCAACAGATTAGCACGTTGCCGGAAAAGACGGAAGTGTGCGAAGTGAAAAATCTAAACTCCCGATTTCAGAGATTGACATTGCGAGTGAAGCGCTCGATAAAACTCTGGATCGTATCGTCGCCAAAATACTTGCTCGGCGGCCACGAAAGATGGTCACCGTTGTAAGGCCAAAAGAGAGTGGCCGCTTGCTCCCAGTGTGCATGGGGAGTGAGAGACAGCAGGGGCTTGCCTCTATCACTTATGTGCTTCCATCGTGGAGCAAAAAGCTGAACCACCAACTGCCCGATAGCGTAAGAGTAGCTACAAAATTCCAGCCCATCGAAGGGGCTGTTCTGCCATCCAGGATCGATTATTCCGTTATCGTTCTTAGCGCTCAGTCGAGACCTTCCTCTAAACGCCGCAAACCACATCTTGGTAACGGGAGGGATAGTGAGATCACCTCTAAATCTCTCTCTAGCGGCTCTCGTAAAAAACGGCTCATAATCGATGATGTAGTTAGTAACAACAGCTTTCAGAAAAGTAAACGCGGCAAGAATAACAGCGTCTCTAGCGCCAAGAGAAAAAGGCTCGCCCTCTAGGATGGATCGGCCAAAGCGATCCTTTACTTTAAGACTGAGAGCGCTCATCCAACCGCTGTTGCATTGTGGGCATACTGCTGGGAGTTTTTCGTTTAGGCTGTTGGCATCGAATTCAATAATCGTGGAATTGAGAGAATATCGCCTGCGAGCACGATAACGAGTTGCGGGGAGAGCTTTGTTGATCCAGTTATCCCAGATGTGTTCGCCGCCGTGTTCCACTGCATCCGCTGGGCAGAAAGCACACATCCTTCCCATTTCAACAACTTAGCACAATCTGGTTAGCCTTGTATATTAGTACCAAATAAATCTTCTCCGAGGGCCCTCGGAAGGGGATGGTGGGCTTCCCAAATCAGAGGTATCTCCCGACCCCTACCCATCACCCCGTAGTGGAATCATCGGGTTAGCAAGAAAATCCCCGTAAATCTGGACGTCTAAAGAGCTTAGAGACAAAATCTCTGAAACCAATGACATAGGGGCGACGACTTGGTGTGTAGCGGGCCGTCACGGCCTCGACCATGATTGCGCGGGTGATGGGCTGTGCGCAAGGTCAGATGTCACAATGGAGAGCTGGAAATTCTTCTTGGGGGTAAGCTATGTTTCGCGTGGGTCGGTATCGAGCGCATGAAAGTCAAAATCCCCGCCCAAGCGGAGCAAGGACTGATTGGATAAGAGTGAAGGCTCGATTCGAACCCATGTAGTCTTTGTTTGAGGACGAAGACGCTGGGAAGAAAGGAGCCTTCGATGATGATTATAGGGTGTGATTTCCATCCCAGC
>Ga0182015_10001245_pt1 | contig 34390 bp, 31 predicted proteins | sample 712P3MmetaG_FD_120478 | JGI IMG/M metagenome (GOLD analysis project Ga0182015, IMG submission 120478) | Permafrost microbial communities from Stordalen Mire, Sweden - 712P3M metaG | ecosystem: Environmental > Terrestrial > Soil > Wetlands > Permafrost | place: Sweden: Stordalen | collected...
CCCCGCCCAGACGACGACTCTGACTTACCAATTGGAATCAGGGATGGTGAAGCGAGTGACGCCTACCGGAGTGCCGGGGCAAACGCCCATTTCCATCAAGCCGAAGGCCGAAGGGGCACACGCCCATCATCGTAGTGGCAAACAGAAAAAAGCCGGAGGGGGCTAGCTCCTAACCCGTGTTGCCCACAAGTCTCTCAGCTAAGAAAATCTGCGATCGCGGCCACAACGATTTCCTGTTCGTCGCCGATGAGCTGGGGGAAGACAGGCAAGGCCAAGACCTCCGCGGCTGCGCGCTCGCTTTCCGGAAAAGCCCCGAGGACATACCCCATGCTGCGCAACGCCGGTTGTTGGTGAAGCGCCAGGGGGTAATAAATTTCTGACTCCACTCCGCGATCACGCAGAAATGCCTTGAGCTGGTCTCGCCGACGAACGCGGACGACATATTGATGGAAGACGTGGACCGCACCGGACCGGGTCGTTGGCAGGACAACACCCTTGTTGGGATAAGGCCCCGGCTCCGCCAAGCCGGCCTTCTCGAATAGCTTGCGGTAATTTTCGGCCAAAGCTCGCCGTTGGGCATTCCATTCGTCGATAAAGCCCAGCTTTACCAGCAGGACCGCCGCCTGCACGGTATCCATACGGCAGTTCCAGCCGACTTCGTCATGCTGGTAGCGGCGGCGCATCCCGTGCACACGAAGGAGCCGGACGCGTTCGGCGAGAGAGTCGTGCGCGGTGGTTACCATTCCGGCATCGCCAGCGGCGCTGAGATTCTTGGTGGGATAAAAGCTGAACGCGGCCGCATCGCCCAGCGCGCCTGCCTTGCGCCCGCCCCAGGAGGCGCCGAAGGCCTGCGCCGCATCTTCGATCAGCAGCACGCTGTACATCTGCTGCAGAAGCGTAAAACGGTCCCAATCTGCGGTTTGCCCATAGAGATGAACGGGGAGAATCGCACGTACGGCAACGGCAGCGGAGGACTCCAGACATCGCCCGACTGCTGCAGGATCCAAATTGAACGTCTCGGGATCGATATCCACAAGGAGCGGACGCGCGCCACAACGAAGAATGGCGCTGACCGTGGCAAAGAAGCTGAAAGCGGTCGTAATGACCGCATCGCCCGATCCGATCCCCGCCCCTTCGAGTGCTAACCACAAGGCTTCTGTGCCTGAGGAACAGCCGATCGCGTGCGCCACGCCGCATTTCTCTTGAGCGGCGCGCTCAAATTCCGCGACCTGAGCGCCCATTATGAAATTTTGGGAAGAAAAGACTGCTTCTACTGCTTTGAGGAGCAGCGGCCCAATGGCATCATATTCGCGAGAGAGTGCAAGAAGCGGCACTCTCACCGGTGCGTCGCCGACAGCCATAGGCAGCACTCCTGCTTCACGAGGACTGGCCGTATCAGCAGATTTCATGGGGTTCCAGGCTGGTCGGGCATCCACGCTGAGCTCAGGTCATGGCGGACGGCACTGACCCCGGGGGCAATTTCTTTGCAGTGTCCCACGTTGGTAATGGTAGCACCGCTAATTGGCCTAGCCGCGAGCGCCCAAGTCGCATCTAATGGTGGACTGGCTGGGATGCAGGGTTTCCTGGCTTTTTTGGCTTTTCGTCCTTGTTTATTCTGAAGCCTTGTTCCGTAGAGCCCGACATCGGGCGCAACATCTGGAGGCAACCTGGGTCACAACCGGGGAAGGCGTGTAAACTTTCAGTAGCAGCACTTGAGCGCTTTAAGGCTCAGAGCCCGACTCTGCAGTTGTTGCAAGAGTTTGAGCATTTTTCCATAACGCAATTTGACCACTGTAGAAATTGGAGATCGGCACATGGACAATAAGCCGGCACAGAACATCCAGGACACGTTTCTCAATACGGTCCGCAAAGATAAAACTCCGATCACGATATACCTGGTCAGCGGAGTCAAACTCACAGGCAAAATACGCTCTTTTGACAAATATTCCGTATTGCTTGAAAACAACAGTCAAGAGCAGTTGATTTTCAAGCATGCCATCTCGACGGTGGTAAGCACGCGGTCTGTATTGCATGGCGATCATCGTCCGAGCACGGGCGTTGGCCATCCTCCAGCAAGCGCTACGGGCCCTGGCGGTTTGTCCGCTCGTCCCGACACTGCCCTGGCGGAAGGCTAAAGCATTTTCGCAATTACTGTGGTCTGGTAAGAGCAGCGAGGTGTGGTTTTCTTTGAGAGAAAACCACGTAAACGTTGGCGGCTTCGGTCTACACCAATTGCGAAAATAGGCTAATCGGTCCGCCAAATCGGGAAATGTACCAGGGATAACGACAGCCCCGGGTACTGGTCGTAAAGTTCTGCCTGTGTCGAACCTGGTACCTTCCTGGGTTCCAGCCATGAGCCGTGCTTCTTTGAGAACCCACAGACAGCGAATAGCGACTCTAGAGCATTTTGACTTCTACTCTGCACAGGCAAGAGTAGCGAAGTGCGTCTTTTCTTGAGGAAAAGCCGCGTCGAGATCGGTTGCCCTGTATATACCAGAAGTGAAAATGCTATAGCGGTCGCTCCCGGTGTACCCCTTTTGCAACAGGCTGCACGAATGAGGATCTTCTGAAAACCACGAGCGTCCAGGCGGAACGAGCGCTCCTCGTCGGTGTCGAGTTCGCCTCTCGGCCACCGGCCTTGCCACGCTCCGCTGCCCTGGCGCGAGAAGCCGCCAAGCTGGCCGGCTCGGATGCCCTGGCAGATCAAGAGCGTCCGGTCTCGCTGGTTGACAGCAGCGCGGCCTTCGCGGAATTTCGCGAGCTGGTTGCCGGTGCAGGGGCCCTGGTGGTCGCTGAAGTTCTGCAGAGAAAGCCGAAGCCGGATCCGGCTACGCTGGTCGGCAAAGGCAAGGTGGAAGAGATCGCGGCGGTTGCGGCGTCGACCCAGGCCACCCTTATCCTGTTCGATCACGATCTCAGCCCGACCCAACTCAGGAACCTGGAAAAGGCGTTGCCCGTCCGGGTCGTGGACCGCACCCAGCTGATTCTCGACATCTTCGCCCGCCATGCTCGTAGTCGCGAAGGCCATCTTCAGGTGGAACTAGCGCAGCTCGAGTACATGTTGCCCCGACTTACCGGGCGGGGTGCGGCCATGTCCCAACTGGGAGGCGGGATCGGGACACGAGGTCCCGGCGAAACCCAGCTCGAGACCGATCGGCGGAGAATCCAGCGCCGGCTGCTGCACCTCAAACGGGAGCTGGAGGACGTGCGGCGGGTGCGTAAGCAGCAGCGCCACCGGCGCGCCGGAGTTCCCGTGCCGACCATCGCCCTGGTTGGCTACACCAACGCGGGCAAGAGCACGCTGTTCAATCGACTCACCGATGCCGGCGTTCTGGCCTCATCGCGCATGTTTTCTACCCTGGACCCCAAGCTACGCTCCCTGGTGTTGCCATCGCGAAGAAAGGTACTGTTGTCGGATACGGTCGGTTTCATTCGGAATTTGCCGCACACCCTGATCACCTCCTTCCGGGCTACCCTGGAAGAGGTGGAAAAGGCTGACCTGTTGCTCCACGTGCAGGACTGTTCGAGCCCAGAGCGCGAACGGCAGAAGGAAGAAGTGGAAAAGGTGCTCAAGGAGTTGGGCGTCCTGGGCAAGCCGATCCTTTCGGTTCTGAACAAGGTGGATCTGTTGCCGGAAAACGAGCGTTCCGCGTATGCCCCCGGGGAATGGGGAGCCACCGTCTCCGCACAAACCGGGGCTACCTGGTCGACTTGATGGATCGGGCGCTGACCGCCGATCCAGTGATAGCCGGCCATTTTATGGTTCCTCAACGGGAGGGAGCGGTGTTGGCGGCACTGGAGGCGGGAGCACTGATTGTGAAGCGTAAGTTTGCCGGGGATTTCGTCGATTTATCGGTGGAAGGACCCGCTTCTCTGCTGGGGCGCTATCGCGAGTACAGACAGCCGCCAAAGTCGTTGAGAGTAGGGACGGGCCGGGGGGGTGGGAGCGGAGCGACTTCCCACGAGACCGGCCCCGTCTGACCCTGATCTGGGTCTAGGAAGTACTTGTAGTATACGCCTTCCCCAAAAAGGTAACAACGAAAAGCAGTGCCGAAATGCACAGGCCTTTTGGCTAAGAACTGATCTTGACAATGGGTCACGGGGCAGGGGTGGGGGAAGTTTGACAGCCAAATTTCGCCTCTGTTAAAAACAAAGATCCCGGCTGGCACTACCGAAGATCCACCCACAATCTCCCATATACTGAATATTTGGCATGAACGAGACCTTACACCAACTCGGCACACTACTGCTCGGCTCTGTGCCGACCATTTTTCTATTCCTTTTGCTGGTTATCCTTTACCGGTTTCTGGTGTACGGCCCCCTAATCCGAGTACTGGCGGAGCGGCGGGCGCGGACCGAAGGGGCGATTGAACAGGCGAATGCGGCAACAGCGGCCGCGGCGGCTAAGACCCAGGAGTACGAGGCGCAGCTTCGAGCGGCCCGGTCCAGGATCTTCCAGGCGCGGCAACAGAAGCAGCAACAGTGGAACCGTGAACGCGACAGTGCGATTGCGGAAGCCCAGGAGGCTGCCCAGCGACAGATCGAAGAGGCGAAATTGGCCTTGCAGGCGCAAACCAACGCCGCGCATCGCACGCTGGAAAACTCGATTGACGAGCTTGCCGGCGAGATCCTGCAGGCCATCCTTCCGCGCGGCCGTGCCGCTGCAGGGAGCGTCCGTTGACCTTTTCCCGGTTCCCCCTCTTGTTAGTGATTCTCCTCTGTTTAGGGAGCGGACTGTTGTTGCCCGGGACCGCGGTGGGGGCCATGCAGACGGCGCCCGCGACAGCAGCGTCCGCGACCTCAGGCCCTCCCAGTGCCGCGGATGCCAAGCAGAGCGGCGCGCAAGGTGGAGACGCCGCAGAGCAGGAGACGGGTGACAACGTTTACCGGCATTCGGCTTCTGTTCGGTTTCTGGCAAGATGGCTGCACCTCGATAACGAGACAGCGGCCCGCCTGTTCGAATACGTGAATTTCGCGGTGCTCGCGGGCACAATCCTTTTCTATCTTCTGAAATTCCTGCCCAAAATGTTCCGGGCCAACAGGGCGACCATCCAACATCAACTGGTGGATGCGCGGACGGCTACCGAACAAGCTCACGAACGGCTGGCGGCAATCGAGCAGAGACTTTCTCGCCTGGATGAGGAGATCGCGGCGATCAGCAAGCAGGCGGAGAAAGACAGCGTAGAAGACGAAAGCCGTGTCAAGGCATCGATTGAAGCCGAACGGCGGCGCATCGTCGACTCGGCGGCCAAGGATATCGCGGCCGCGGGCAGCGCAGCCCAACGGGATCTGAAGCGGTTCGTTGCGGGTTTAGCAGTGGATCGTGCGGCGCAGAGAATCGTGTTGACGGAAGATGATGATCGGGCCCTGATGCAGGAGTTTGCCCAAAACCTGGGGCATCAATCCCATAACCGGGGGCAAAACTGATGGCCGCCTTTGCCGCTCGTTATGCACGCGCTTTCGCCGATGTAGTTGAGGACACGAAGTTGAACCCAGCCGAGGTGGAGCAACAGCTGAAAGATTTTTCCGCTACCTTCGCCGGCAGCAAGGATCTTCGGGAGCTTCTGCTGAATCCTTCTCTTTCTGCGCAGAAGAGAGTGTCTATTCTGGACACGGTCAATACGCGGATCGGCTGCGGGCCCAAGGTGAGGAATCTCCTGGCCGTGCTTATTCGCCATGAACGGCTGGCAGCACTGGACGAGATTTTTGAGGAATACCGGCTGGAGATGAATCGCCGGTTGGCTATCTCTGATGCAGAAGTGGTGACGGCACGCCCGCTCGAAGACCAGGAACGGGCCAAGTTGGAAGGGCAGGTCGCTGCATTGGCCGGGACGAGGGTTCACGCAACCTTTCGCCAGGACAAGTCGCTGATCGGCGGAGCTATTGTGCGCATCGGCAGTACCATCTACGACGGGTCAGTGCGCGGCCGCTTGGATCGGTTGAAAGAGCGGCTGGTGTCCAGCTAAACAGCACTGACCACATTACCCGCGAACATCGCCGATGGCGGCAGTTGAGGCACAGCGGCGTTGAACGAGTTTAGAAGCAAGTGCCACGGCGCAGTGCGTCGGGGCGGCTACAAGAAATCGAGAATTGACGGAAGAACGTATGGCGCAGATCAAGGCAGACGAGATCACACAGCTCCTCAAGGAGCAGATTCAAAACTACGACGCAGAGATCAGCGTCGATCAGGTAGGGACCATCATTTCGCTGGGCGACGGGATCGCCCGCCTGCACGGCCTGGACAAGGCCATGGCGGGAGAGATGCTTAAGTTTCCCCATGGCATTGAAGGTCTGGCCATGAACCTCGACGAAGATCAGGTGGGCTGCGTCATTCTGGGAGACTACACCGCGCTGCGCGAGGGCGACGAAGTCAAGCGCAGCGGCGAGATCATGAGCGTGCCGGTGGGCAACGGGCTCATTGGCAGGGTGGTGAACGCGCTTGGTCAGCCGATCGATAACCGTGGGCCTATCGAGGGTACGGAGCTAGCGCCGATCGAGCGCATCGCTCCCGGCGTTGTCGACCGGGCGGGCGTCAAGGAGCCGATGTCGACCGGGCTCAAGGCGATCGACAGCATGATTCCGATCGGCCGTGGGCAGCGCGAATTGATTATCGGTGACCGTCAGACGGGAAAGACGGCAGTCGCGCTGGACACTATTATCAATAGCGCCAAGAACAACCTGATTTGCATTTACTGCGCCATCGGGCAAAAGCGCTCCTCGGTCGCCCAGGTGGTGCAAACGCTGACCGAGCACGGAGCCATGGGCTACACCATCGTGGTTTCGGCTTCTGCTTCGGAACCTGCGCCGATGCAGTACCTGGCGCCTTATGCCGCCACCAGCATGGGAGAATTTTTCCGCGATAGCGGCCGCCACGCGCTCATCATCTATGACGACCTCTCCAAACATGCTGTGGCGTATCGTGAGATTTCGCTTCTGCTGCGCCGTCCTCCGGGCCGCGAAGCATATCCCGGCGATGTGTTCTATCTCCACTCACGGCTGTTGGAGCGCTCGGCCAAGCTGAACGATGCCAAGGGGGGCGGTTCGCTGACCGCGCTGCCGATCATCGAAACGCAGGCTGGAGATGTCTCCGCCTATATTCCGACCAACGTCATCTCCATCACCGACGGCCAGATCTACCTGGAAGGGGATTTGTTCAACTCCGGTGTTCGCCCCGCGGTGAACGTCGGCCTTTCGGTCAGCCGCGTCGGCGGCAGCGCGCAGATCAAGGCGATGCGCCAGGTCGCAGGAACGCTCAAGCTCGATCTGGCCCAGTTCCGCGAACTCGCGGCATTCGCCCAGTTCGGCAGCGACCTCGACAAGGTCACGCTCAACCAGCTCAACCGCGGCCAGCGGCTCACAGAAATCCTGAAACAGCCACAGTTCTCACCGCTGTCGACCGAGAAGCAGATCATCATTATCTTCGCCGGCACCAATGGCTACCTCGACGACATGAAGATTGAGGATATTCGCGCCTTTGAAGCTGGGCTGTATCCCTATCTGGATTCGGCACAGTCAGGACTGCTCAATGACATCGTGAGCAAGAAGGCTTTGGACGATGACCTGAAAAATCGGATCAAGGGTGCGTTGAAGGAATACAAGGAGAATTTTCTCTCCGAGCATCGGGACGCCCAACTAAAGGAGCCGGCAGTCAAGCCGCTCAACGAAGAAGAGAAGAAGAAGGAAGTAGCAACCAGCAAGGCCTAGCAGCGAGGGGTATTAACGAGGCGTTTTAACCAAACATGGCCAATGTTCTCGATTTACGAAGGCGCATTCGCAGTGTGAAAAGCACGCGCCAGATTACCAAGGCGATGAAGATGATCGCGGCGGCGAAGCTGCGGCGGGCGCAGGAGCGCGCAATCTCCGGCCGCCCGTACGCCAGTATGCTGGCCAGCGTCATCGGTTCGATCATGCGGCATATCGATTTGTACGATCCCCTGACCGGAGATGTGCGTCATCCGTTGCTGCTGGCACGCGAAGAGAAGCGGGCGATGCTGATCGTTGTTTCGGGAGACAAGGGCTTCGCCGGCGGCTTCAACGGAAACATTATCAAGGCAGCCTTGCGTTTCCTCAGCGAAAAGGGGAACGAGGAAATCGACATCGCAGCGATCGGAAAAAAGGGTCGCGATCTTTTCCGGCGCCGTTACGAGGTGGCGACGTTTGTCGAGAAGCCGACCGGACCGAACGACGCCAGCACGGAGGAGCCCGGAGATCGAGCCCCGGGCGAGGCTCCCCTGGCGCCCGAAGAGAAGCGGCGCGGGGAACGCAAGAACCGGATCGAAGTAGCGGGCGACTACCCTGGCATGCTGGACAAACCCAGCTTTGATCAGGTGGCGCTGCTGGGGCGTGAAGTGGTTCACCGCTACATGGAAGAAGAGCTCGACGCGGTCTACCTGGTTTACAACGAGTTCAAGTCAGTCATGGCACAGAGGGTGGTGGTGGAGCGCATCCTGCCGGTTGTGGAAGTGGGCGAGCACGACATTAAGCAGGCAGAAGAAATGGGCCGGGAAGAGCGTGAGGAGATGGCGCGCGCGGCTGCGTCGTCCGGCATCAGCGTACGGGAAGCCGACATCGGCGAAGCCGAGCAAGAGGCGAAGAATTTCGGAACAGCGGAAGTGGACTACATTTATGACCAGCCGCCACGGGAGCTTTTGGATGGTCTTCTGCGGCAGTATGTCACCTCGCAGATCTATCACGCTTTGACGGAGTCGAGCGCCGCCGAGCAGGCAGCGCGTATGACGGCGATGGACGCAGCCACGAGCAACGCCTCGGAGATGATCGACTCGCTGACCCTCACCATGAACCGGGTACGTCAGGCGGCGATCACCAAAGAAATTATTGAAATTGTCAGCGGTGCGGCAGCGCTATAAAGGGAACGCAACAGGAAAGAAGATATGGCAGAGAACATAGGCAAGGTTGTGCAGATTTCCGGCCCCGCGGTCGACGTGCAATTCGAAGAAGCGACGATGCCTTCGATTTACCAGGCTCTGCGCGTGACCAGCGAAGGCTTCGATGTGCCGCACCCGATCAATGTAATTCTGGAAGTAGAGCAGCACATCGGCGAAGGCCGAGTTCGTTGCGTAGCGATGGAATCGACAGAGGGCATGGTACGGGGCATGAAATGCCTGGACACGGGCTCGCAAATTACCGTTCCGGTGGGCGTCGCGACGCTGGGCCGTATTCTCAACGTAATTGGTGAGCCAGTCGACGAATTGGGCCCGGTCAACGCCAAGGAGAGATGGCCGATTCACCGCGCAGCGCCGTCGTTCGAAGAACAGGCGACCGGGGAAGAGATGTTCGAGACGGGCGTAAAGGTCATCGATTTGATCCAGCCGTTTCTCAAGGGCGGGAAGATCGGCCTGTTCGGTGGCGCCGGCGTGGGCAAGACGGTCATCATCCAGGAATTGATCAACAACGTCGCCAGCAAGCACGGAGGCGTTTCGGTGTTCGCCGGGGTGGGCGAACGTACACGTGAAGGAACCGATCTCTGGAATGAATTCGAAGAATCGGGCGTCATCAATTCGAAGGACCGCGAGAAATCAAAAGCGGCGCTGGTCTACGGCCAGATGACCGAGCCGCCTGGGGCACGTCTGCGTGTTGCGCTCACGGCGTTGACCATCGCTGAATATTTCCGCGACGAAGAGGGCGGCGATACGCTGCTGTTTATCGACAACATCTTTCGCTTCACGCAGGCCGGTTCCGAGGTCTCAACGCTGCTCGGCCGCATGCCGTCGGCGGTAGGGTATCAGCCAAACCTGGCAACTGAGATGGGCGAGTTGCAGGAAAGAATCACCTCGACGAAAAAGGGTTCTGTAACGTCTGTGCAAGCTATTTATGTGCCTGCGGATGACTTTACGGATCCAGCTCCGGCAACCACCTTCGCCCACCTGGACGCGACCACGGTGCTCTCTCGTGCGCTGACGGAAATCGGTATCTATCCCGCAGTAGATCCTCTCGCCTCGACCTCGCGCATTCTCTCACCACGTGTGGTAGGGGAAGAACATTACGAGGTTGCGCAGGGCGTCAAGCGGATCTTGCAACGTTTCAAGGAACTGCAAGACATTATCGCCATCCTGGGCATTGATGAGCTTTCCGAAGAGGATAAGCTCACCGTGAATCGCGCGCGCAAGGTACAGCGTTTTCTTTCGCAACCGTTTCACGTAGCCGAGGTGTTTACCGGCGCGCCGGGCAAGTACGTCAAGGTGGAGGATACGGTGCGCTCCTTTAAGGAGATCATCGAGGGCAAGCACGACGATATTCCCGAGCAGGCTTTTTACATGAAGGGCACCATCGAAGAGGTTCTCGAGGCGGCCAAGAGCATGAAGGACAAGTAGGCCCATGGCAGACAATCAACTGCAGGTCCGCCTGGTGACGCCGGAGCGGGTGCTGGTCGACGAAGTAGCGGATGCCGTCGAGTTGCCTTCGAAGTCCGGCTACATGGAAGTGCTCTTCGGTCATGCTCCCTTGTTGGCGGAACTGGGGGTGGGCGAGGTGCGCTTGCATGGCGCCCAGAGCGGCGATCAGACGTATTTTGTGGAGTGGGGCTTTGTGGAAGTACTGCCCGATCGGGTGACGATCCTGGCGCAAAATGCCATCAAGCCGGAAGAGATCGATGCCGGGGAGGCCCAGCGCGAACTGGAACGCGGGCAAAAAATGTGGAATGAGGCCGGCGAAGAGGCTGAGAAGTATGAGCAGGCTAACGAAGTGATCCACGAAGCCGAAGTAAAGTTAGCCAGCACCCACAAGGGCTAGCCCCGCGTTGCCCTGATGCAAAGCCAGTGTCGTCGCAGCGAAACCTGTACCTCAGCGCTGAAGCCGCGTCACACTTCGAATTTTATGGCACGGCGAAAAGCCGTGCCCTTCCTGAGAGATATGTGCTATTCCTCGCGGGCCGCAGTTTTCATTCGTCGAGTTTTCCCGCAGCCTGTAAAGCCGCCGTCCGTTTAGGTGGGTTAGCCGCCCACATCGAAGGAGATGCAAATGGAGTATGTAAATCTCGGTTCAACGGGCCTGAAAGTTTCTCAGATTTGCCTCGGAACCATGACCTATGGCGCGAAGAAGTGGCGCGAGTGGGTGTTGGAAGAGGAAGAGGCCCGGCCGTTCTACCGTCGCGCGGTTGAAGCCGGCATCAATTTTTTTGATACGGCGGATGTTTATTCGCTTGGCGTCAGCGAAGAGATCACGGGACGGGCGCTCAAGGAGTTCGGGCCGTCGCGAGACAAACTCGTGATCGCGACCAAAGTTTTTAACGCCATGGGAGACGATCCCAACCAGCAGGGCCTTTCCCGCAAGCACATCCTGCATGCGATCGACGATAGTCTGCGCCGCCTGGGAACCGACTATGTCGATCTCTATCAGATCCATCGCTTTGATCCCCACACGCCGATCGAAGAAACGTTGGAGGCACTGGACCAGGTGGTGCGCTCGGGCAAAGCGCTGTATATCGGAGCGTCCTCCATGTATGCATGGCAGTTCCTCAAGATGCTGCAGACCTCCGACATGCTCGGGCTTGCTCGTTTTGTGACCATGCAGAACCACTACAACCTTGTCTATCGGGAAGAAGAGCGGGAAATGATTCCGCTTTGCCTGGAGGAGGGCGTGGGGCTTATCCCCTGGAGTCCTCTGGCTCGCGGTTTTCTTGCCGGCAATCGGAATAGCGAAAGCCGCGGGGAAACGATCCGCGCCAAGACAGATGATTTCGCGCAAAAACTTTACTACCGGCCGTCAGACTTCACCGTGGTGGATCGGCTGACCGAGATTGCGACGAAGAGGGGCATCCAGAACTCGCAAGTCGCGTTGGCCTGGATTTTAGGCAAGCCTGGAGTAAGCGCGCCCATTATCGGCGCCAGCAAGATGACGCACCTGGATCAGGCGATCGATGCGCTCCAGGTCCACCTGGATGACAGCGAAGTGAAAGCGCTCGAAGAGCCCTACGAACCTCACCCGGTTTTAGGGTTCTAGAGCATTTTCACTTCTACTCTGCACAGTCGGGTTCAGGGAAGTGCGGCTTTTCTTGAGGAAAAGCCGCGTCGAGAGCGGTTGCCTTGTATACACCAGAAGTGAAAATGCTGTAGCTTTCTTTGCGACGTGGAGGCGGGAGTTGCCTCCGCGTCAGCAAAACCTAGGTGAGCTGCTCTTCGAGCATTTGCAAATCCACGGGCGACGCCTGCATACAGTCCATGCGAGCAATCTTCCCCAGGGCCGCCTTCAACGCAGAACTACGGCACGGTTCCACGGTCACGACAAAAGGCAGACGATCTTTAGGATAGCCCGGCTTTTGCAGGATGGCGTTGATGTTGATGTGCTGAGCGGCGAGGTCCCCGGCAATTTTCGCCACAATGCCGGGCTGATCATCGACCACAAACCTTATGTAGTGGGGAACGATAAAATCGCCGTCGACGCGGGCGCGGGTACTGGTGATGGTCACCGGGCAGCCGCCATGCGCGATTGCCAACACATCGGAGATCACGGCAACCGCTGTGGGATTTCCTCCTGCACCGTGACCGGAAAAGACAGTTTCGCCTCCGTACTGGCCACCCGAGATGACCATGTTTTCCGTACCTCGCGACCACGACAAGGGAGAGTTTCGCCGCACTAACATAGGGCCCACTGTGGCCAGCAATTCCTGATTCCGAAGTTCGGCACGAGAAATTTGCCGGATCGTGCAGTTCAGCTCTTTGGCATAAGCAAAATCGATGGCCGAAACATCGCGAATGGTACGGCAGGCCACCTCTTCCGGCAGCACCTCGACCCGCAATCCAATCCGCGAGAGGATCACCAATTTGGCCCGGGCATCAAAACCGTCGACGTCTTCCGTCGGATCGGCCTCGGCGTAACCGCGCTGTTGGGCCTGGCGTAAGGTGGCGTCAAACTCGGCCCCGTCTTCCATGTTGCTGAGAATGAAGTTGCAGGTGCCGTTGAGAATGCCGTGGAGGCGGTTGATGCGGTCGCCGGCAAGCCCCTGCTGCACTGCCGGGATTACGGGAACACCGCCTGCCACCGCAGCGCCATAAAGCAGCTGGCAACCGTGCCGACGTGCCAGTTCCTCCAGCGCCGGTCCCTGCTCGGCAATCATTTTCTTGTTTGCCGTGACCACGGACCTGCCCGCCGCCAGCGATCTTCGTACCCAGTCACCGGCGGGGTGCAGGCCGCCTGCCAATTCGATGATGATGTCGGGCTGGGAGTCCAAAACCTGGTCGAAATTTTCGGTCCAGAGTACCGATGAGGGAATCCAGGAGACGCGCTTACGGTCGATACCCCGGTTGAAGAGACAGCCAAGCGTCACGCCGTCTGGCGGGTGCTCACACAAAATGCGAGCCACCGAAGTGCCCACTGTACCAAAGCCTAAAATGGCGACCTTTACCGGCCGCCGTGCGACGTTCTGATCTTCTTTCACGAACCAAGTCTCCGATGTTCTTTGTATCATTAGCCCCTTTGGGACAGAGCTCTCCGTGGAGTCAGGCTGGGGATTTGACACGGTGGGGAAAAACTTTGCGCCGGGCAGGAAAGCAATGCTGCAGGGGCTAAGGAGCGTGCGTGAGAACAAGATTTACGGCTGAACCCGTTCCCTGATACAAAACAGGGTTTTTCCCACGTCTCGCGAAAGGCCGCGAGATAGCCGGATTCCCTGTTTCCGGCTAGAAATGGTGAAATTGCTCTTCGGGCATATTTTCGGCTGCCGGGCGGGCTGCCTCGCGTTCGAGTGAGCGACTTACCAGGTCACGCGAGCCCAAACCGACTGCCAAGGCAAGCGCCAGCACGATGCCACCAAACAGGATGCCGAAGGCAAGATCTACGATGGCCGCACCGATCGACAGGTGATCGAGCACCATTGCCGCGGTCAGCACCAACACCAGCCACTTGATGCCCAGGCTCAACAAGCGCGCGTAATGCAGGTTCATGTTCACGGCGCCGATGAGCACGCTGCGAGAAAGAAAGCGGGCAATAACATTGCCGAGAATGAGCAGCACGACCGCGCCGACTACATTGGGAATGTAGCCGAGCAGTTTGGCCGTAAGCAGATTATCTGAAGATGCGCCGAAGGCTTCGAGGCCAACCAGAAAGCCCACCAGGACCACGCACCAGAAAACTATCCGGGTGATCAGAATGGTCGGGGTGTAGGTGGGGGACCACTCAGCAATAGCGTTCGTTCCGCGGGACAGCCGATCGTCGATGTGCACGGCAGTGAGCAGAGAACGGAGCACCCAGGCCAGCAGCCACGCGACGGCGGCGAAGAAGAGGACGGCCACGATTAACGCCAAGATACCCGGGAGCAGCGTAGCAATCCGGCTAATGACCCGAGCCATCGATTCGTGCAGTGACTGTGACACTTGAGTCCACATAATCTTTTTCCTCCTGGCCTAGGGGTTGAAGCGGTCTGGCCAACGCCACCGCGATAAAAGGTAGGGCTTGCCATCTTCATAGGCGCGAGCCAGCTTCTCTAACCGCTGCTCCGCTTCTGCCGGGGTGGCATTGCTTACTTCCAGTGCGTAAGAGGCGACCCACCCCAGGTACAGCGGGGTGAGCGCTCCCAGCAAGTGCGTGCGGCTGAGGGTGCGCAGCCGGTAGGCCAAGGCGAAATCGTAGACAATCCTTACCCAGAGCTCGTCGGGCATATGAAAGCGATCCACGCTGGTCCGCGCCAAGCGCTTCAAATCCAAGAGGGAGACTGGCGGCAAAACCAACGACCAGACTTCCTGCAGATTGCGAAAGCCGAGCTGAAAAGTTTCCAGCATAGGAGTCGTATCCGCATTGGGTCCGTCAGGCGGCGAGGCGACCATAACGCCCGAGGTGGTAACCGGCTGAGAACCGCGCACCCGCTGCCACAAGGGAGCATTGTTGTTCATCTCCGCAAATAGCGGCCCGACGGTCTGGGCCAGCACAGTAGCGAGATCGACGCCATCGGCGGCCGGAACATGCCGTGTCTCCACATGCACCTGGCATACTCCGCAATCGCGCAAGGCGGCCTCGGTGGACGGCCAGAAAAGTAGCTGCCCTTGCGCAGCGGCGCGCTGCAATGCCGTTTCCAATTCTGGAATCATTTTGGCGGAAAGGCAGAAATCAGGCGCGAAGGGAAAGCGCACACGCCGGCCATAAAGAGCACGAGTCAGCGGAGCGAGGATGCTGGAGTTCAGCAGGCCATCAAATTTTCCCTGGGCATAGAGCGGCATGGAGAGTTCGCAGCGCTTTTCAAGCACCGGCGCCAGCATCGGGGTAAGAAAGTTTGACTGCAGGGCAGCGAGGTCGAAACCGATGACCGCGCAGGCGCTCACACCCAGTTCCTTCGCCAGGGCGAAGATCGCTTGATAGGTACTTGCTTCGGCGAGCCAGGGGATTCTGGATGGCGAGCCCGGGGGAAGTGTATAGGGTCGAAACTGTAAGCTGCTACCTGACGCTTGATCGGTGCCGACTTCCGCAGTCGGCTCCTGAGCGGTGACGCCTGGAAAAGCCACCACCGTGCGCAGAGCGGAAAAAGACTCTCCACCTGGACCTTGCAATGCCTGCGTGGCCACCTCCCGGAGCTGCCCGGGGTCCACCGGCACTGCCACCGCAATGAGCAGATCGGTCGCCGCGACCACTTCCGTTCCTGTTCCCGTGTCTTCCGAAAGTTCTACTTTCGCCATGCCTGTACCTTCGGTCCCCTACATCGGATCTTAACTCTGCAGCGCGCGGCCGTGCGTGGTCGCCGGCCGAATCACTACAACGGCAAACCCAGGATCCCGGTCAGCGGAATCAATACCCAGCTCGGCCGGTTATTCAATTCATAAGCCAATTCGTAGAAAGCTTTGTCGATGACGTAGGCCTCCAACAACTGCTGAAACAGCAGCGGTTCGGATGGAACTACCGATACTCCCCTGGCATACTCACAATACGTGCGCAGAAAGGCTGAGGAGACCGACTGTTCCCACAAGCGCGCCCACGGCTCCAACCGGTGAAAGTCTTCAGGACGACGCGATGAGTACTTCATGAGCGCCGAAAATGCCGCATAACTGAACGAGCGCAGCATACCAGCAACGTCTTTCAGCGGCGATTGCTTGGTTCTGCGCTCGGCGAGCGATCGTGCGGGCTCACCTTCGAAGTCCAAAATGACGAAGTCCCCTTTCGACCGCAGCACCTGTCCCAGATGATAGTCCCCATGAATGCGGATGCGCAGCGCGTGGATTTCGGTTGCGGTCAACTGACGGAAGCGGTCGAGCACCAGGCTTCTACGGCTAAGGACCAGGCCGGCCCGTTCGAGGACGCTATCGGGCAGCCGGGCTACGTTTTCTTTGAGCGCGTCGAAGGCGCTGCTGGCGTGCAGGATCAGTTCTTCGCGCAGCCGGTCAATGTCGAGCAGGCTCAACGGTTCAGGACTAAATGCCGGGTCATGGGTCGGGGAGGCGAGGGCCAAATGCATTTCTGCCGTGCGTCTGCCCAACAGCGCCGCCGCGTCGAGGTAGGTGCCGACGTGGTCACGCGCGAAGGGAGTTTCCTGCACTTGACTCAGCTGGTACGGGCCGAGTTGCTCGTCGGGGACGCCACCCTGAGAGAAAGTCTGCGCCGCGCTGGCTTCGTAATAGCGATCCAACTCATCGAGTGTCCACTGCCATCCGTCGCCTTCATTCGTGACCAGGCCCTGCAACATTGCCAGCGTGGATGGCTCCTGGCCTTTGCGGGTGTACTGGATGGAGCCGCCAAAGGGCGCGATGTGGGTGAAGTGGGTCGACTCAGTGATGTAGCGACCGATCTCGGTGTCGGGGTTTGGACCGACCTGCTGCCGGCGGAACAGTTTCATGATCAGCTTGTCGCCAAAGAGGAGCGAGGTGTTGCTTTGTTCGGCCGAGCCGCGGCGCGGCGCAGCCGGTTCGCCGGATGCACCGTGCAGCGTGGGCAGCGCGCTACTGGGCAGGCCAAGAATACTGCCCTCTCGCGAAGGAATCTCGCGGCCCTCCGCAATCAGCGCAAGCAGCGCCTCGCTGGCGCTGTCATTAAAGATTGCTTCGTGGAGCACGCCCTCCGCAGACGAAGTGGTGACCCGCGCCAGCAGCGCATTGGGTGACTCTTCGCGCAGGGTATCGGCGTCCCTGCCAAAGAGCAGGCCCAGGGTGACCAGGTAGGTGTCCGACGCTCCCTCAGCATATTGAACCTCGACCAATACCAGCGCACTGACGCCTTGATTGAAGACCGCCCAGTCTTCGATGCGGGTGCCGGTAATGGAGCGGGTCTTGGCACCAAACCAGCGTTGACGGGCCAGGTAACCCCGGAGCACGGACTCTTCGAGTTCCCTGCGGCCATTGCCTTCGAGAACACTCATCCAGTCCGTAAGGCCGCTGAGCGCGAGTTCAGGCTCGCCTTCTTCGACGTTCGGCGCCGGCTCGGGCGAGGGCTGTAGCTCGAGCCACAAGAAGCCATAAGGTCCCAGGGTCAGGGGATAAGGAGTGTGGCGAATCCTGGGGAACTCGACGTAGCCCAGCATCTCGATGGGCACCATGCCAACGAACGCGGCCAGATCAAGCTCGACGGGCTGGGCGAAACGCGAGAGGTTGGCGACACAGAGCACGCGCTCGCTCTGATACTCACGGATATAGGCAAGGATCTTGCGGTTGGCGGGATTGAGAAAAGACAGAGTGCCGCGGCCGAACACCTGGAAGAGCTTGCGCAAGGCGATCATGTTGCGCATCCAGCTCAGCAGCGATGACGGGTCGCTCTGCTGGGCTTCGACGTTGATGGCCTCGTAACCCCAAACCGGGTCCATAACTACCGGACTATAGAGCTTCGCGGGCACGGTGCGGGAGAAGCCGGCGTTGCGGTCGCCGCTCCACTGCATTGGGGTGCGCACGCCGTTGCGGTCGCCGAGGTAGATGTTGTCACCCATGCCGATCTCGTCGCCGTAATAGAGAATCGGTGTGCCAGGGAAGGAGAAGAGCAAGCTATTCAGCAACTCGATGCGGCGGCGGTTATTATCCACAAGCGGCGCCAGGCGGCGGCGGATCCCAACATTGATGCGCATTCGCGGATCAGCACTGTAGGCGAGATACATGTAATCGCGCTCTTCATCACTGACCATCTCAAGCGTGAGTTCGTCATGATTGCGCAGAAATAATCCCCACTGGCAGTTGTGGGGAATCTCCGGTGTTTGCGCCATGATGTCGGTGATAGGCAGGCGATCTTCCTGGCGCAGCGCCATGTACATGCGGGGCATCAGGGGAAAATGAAAGGCCATGTGGCATTCGTCGCCGTCGCCGTAATAGATACGCACGTCGTCGGGCCATTGGTTGGCTTCGGCAAGGATGGTTCTGGCAGCATAGTGCTTGTCGATCTCGTAACGAATGCGCTTCATGACCGCATGCGTTTCGGGAAGATTCTCGCAGTTGGTGCCTTCGCGCTCGACCAGGTAGGGGATAGCATCGACACGCAGGCCGTCCACACCCATATCTAGCCAATAGCGCATGATTCTGACTACTTCTTCGATCACCGCGGGGTTGTCGTAGTTCAGGTCCGGCTGATGGGAGAAGAAGCGGTGCCAATAGTACTGCTGGGCTTCAGGGTCCCAGGTCCAGTTGGATTTCTCGGTGTCGGTAAAGATGATGCGCGCACCGGTATATTTCTGATCGGTGTCGCTCCATACGTAGAAGTCGCGTTCAGGGGAGCCTTTCGGCGCGAGGCGGGCGCGTTGAAACCATGGATGCTGGTCGGAGGTGTGATTGATGACCAGCTCGATCATGATTTGCAGATTGCGGGCGTGCGCCTGGGTGAGGACCTCTTTGAAGTCCTCCATGGTGCCGTAGTTGGGATGCACGCTCTCGTAGTCGGAGATGTCGTAGCCATCATCGCGCAACGGCGAAGGAAAAAATGGCAACAGCCACAGACACGTTACCCCCAGGTCCTGCACGTAGTCGAGCTTGCTGAGTAACCCCTGGAAGTCGCCAATGCCATCGTTATTGCCGTCCATGAATGCCTTGACATGCAACTCATAGATGATGGCGTCTTTGTACCAGAGCGGGTCTGCCGCGCTTCCCGATTGCTTCAATCCTGCCTCCCAGGCATCGTTCCTTTATGAAGCGTAACCATTGCAGTTATACTTGCGGTCCCGTCGCAGCCGGTTGCAACACACGGAAGAGATGGGCTGGCGCTTCCGCTGGCCGCAAGGCAACATAGTTTCTCGGACCTTGCCAGCGATAGGAGTGATCCGCCAACAGGTCGTAGACTTCAAATGTATCGCCCGGATCGAGTCCCAGGACGCCTAAATCGAGGTTGACCCACCCGCTCTGAACCACAAAAGGATCGAGGTTGACGACAACGAGGATGCGGTTGGCACCATCGGCCGTGTGCTTGGAATAGCACATGAGCAAGGGATTGTCGGTAGAGTGGAAATGCAAACGCTCGTTTGACTGCAATGCCTTGTTCTGTTGCCGAATCTGGTTCAGGTGGGTAATCAGAGGTTTCAGGCTGGCGGGATCCTGCAAGTTCCAGCGTTTGATCTCGTATTTTTCTGAGTTCAGATATTCTTCGCCGCCGGGCTTGAAGGGGGTGTTCTCTCCCAACTCGAATGCGGGCCCATACATTCCATAATTGGCGGCAAGGGTCCCGGCCAGGATCAGCTGGCGGCGAAACGCCGGCAAGCCACCGGTCTGCAGCCCTCCGGGCAGAATGTCGGGGGTGTTGGGCCAGAAGTTGGGGCGGAAGTATTCCCGCACCGGAGTGGCGGTGAGTTCGAGCAGATATTTCGTCAGATCTTCTTTGGTGTCGCGCCAGGTGAAGTAGGTATAGGACTGGGAAAAGCCGAGCTTGCCCAGCCGCTCCATCACGCGCGGCCGGGTGAAGGCCTCGGCGAGGAACAGCACATCGGGATCTTTCGCCTTGAGCTCGGGAATGACCCATTGCCAGAAGGGGAATGCCTTGGTATGCGGATTATCGACGCGAAAGATGCGCACACCGTGGTCCATCCAAAAGCTGAATACGTACTTGAGGGCGTCCCACAGTCCCTGCCAGTTGGACGATTCGAAGTCGAGGGGATAAATGTCCTGATACTTCTTGGGCGGGTTCTCTGCATATTGGATGGAGCCATCGGGACGCTTCTTGAAGAACTCGGGATGGTCGGTAACCCACGGATGGTCTGGTGCGCATTGGAAGGCAATATCGAGCGCGATTTCCATGTTCAATTGTTTGGCGCGTTCGACCAGCCCGGCAAAGTCTGTCATGGTTCCAAGCTTGGGAAGAATCGCGGTGTGGCCGCCCTCGGCAGAACCGATGGCCCACGGGCTACCCTCGTCTCCGGGAGCCGCTTCGACGGCGTTGTTTTTGCCCTTGCGGAAACTGTTTCCGATGGGGGATATCGGCGGAAGGTAAAGGACGTCAAAGCCCATCTGCGCAACGTAGTCGAGGCGGCTGGTCACGTCACGGAGTGTTCCGTGCTCGCCTGGAGTGGTCGACCACGACCGCGGAAAAAGCTCGTACCAACTGGAGAAGCGCGCTCTTTCCCGGTCGACCACGATCTCGAGTTCGCGGTCGTAACGCGTCTCAAACGCCACGTTGGGATAACGGTTTACCGTCTCGGCTATTTCGTCCTCCAGTGCAACCTTCACCGTTGCGGCGTCATCTTTGCCTGATCTGAGGGCTTTGGCCCAACCTGCGAGTTTGGCTGCGTCTTGTTTATCGGCCCGGGTCAGAACCTGCTCCAGCAGGATGGCCCCGGCCGCGAACGGGAGTTTGAGATCCTGCTGTGCATCCTGGCGTTTTTTGAGGTCGTGGCGCCAGGTGCCGAAATGATCCACTTCTCCTGCGATGGTGTAACGGTAACGGCCGACTTGCTGTACGGGGAATTCTCCCCGCCAGCGGTCATTTCCCAGCGGCCGCATGTCCATCGTCTCCCAGGCGCGATCCCCTTCCTGCTTCCACAGGAGGCGCGCCCGAACCTCATCATGCCCGTCGCCGAAAACATCGGCCTCGATGGAAACAATGTCCTGGATGATCCGCTTGATGGGAAAACGTCCACAGTTCACTTCAGGATCAACGTTTTCAATCACCACCCGGCTGCGTCCCTCGTTCGGCTTCGCCATGCATCCCCCGTACAGCTCCATTGTAGGCAGATGCAGTTTTCCACAGTTGCGTTCCGGCGCGGCGAAGCGATTGCCTACCTCGGTGCGGCGGTTGCGCATCGGCCTCCGGTGCGACTTTGCTTCTATAGTCGAGGGATGCAATTTACCTTTCGCCCGCGCGCGGCTCATCTGTTGCTGGCGATTGACCTCGTGGGGACTGCCCTGTTTGCCGCGGAAGGCGCGTCGACGGCGGTCGAAGCCAGGCTCGATCTGCTGGGGATGTTGGTGTTGGCGTTCGTGACCGCGCTGGGAGGTGGCATTGTGCGCGACCTCCTGATTGGCGATATACCGCCAGGCGCCATTCGGGACTGGCATTATGCCGCGGTGGCGCTGGCCTCGGGAGCAGCGGTCTTCCTGCTGCGTGCACACACTTCAGGAATCGACCACTGGCTGATCTTGACGCTGGATGCGGCCGGCCTTAGCTTTTTTGCGATCTCGGGAGCGAGCAAGGCGCTGGAGTTCAAACTGAATCCGCTGCTGGCAACGATGATGGGCGGCATCACCGGAGTCGGCGGAGGAACGATCCGCGATCTGCTGATCGGCCAAGTCCCCAAGGTGCTTCGCTCCGATGTGTATGCCGCGGCTGCGCTGTTCGGTGCGGCTATTACGGTTTTGTGCCTCAGGCTAAAGGTGAATGGCGTGGTCGCAAGTGGCCTTGGGATTACCGGCTGCTTCGTGCTGCGCATCTTGGCGGTTTATCGGCACTGGAACCTGCCGGGGGCAGGTTAGGGGAGACTGGGTTTCCTTTCGAAAGCAGGGGCAAGGATCCCGGTCCCAAAGCGAGACCCGGGACACCCTTCAATTTGTTCCTGGAGGGGCCATTGGGGGGTTGAAAGGATTCTTTCCGGTAGCGGGAAATCGCTGGGCGCTCGGGAATGCGGAGTCTTTTTTTGGTCTCCGCGGTTAGGGGGCTACAGATTTTTGCCCATTCTTTCCCCTGCCGTTGGACAATCGATGGATGCGCCTGATCACCTATCGCCGCGACGCAACGACTGCTCCCGCACTGCTCAAGGGCGGCCACGTTTTCCCTCTCTCACAGCTCGGCTTCTCAGATTCGCTGGCGTTTATCTGCGCAGGCCCCAAGCGATGGGCTGGAGTGGGTCTCCAACTCGAAGAGACGGGCCTGAATTTGCTCGCTCCCTTGTCGTCAGTCACCCTGGAGCCGCCCATCCAGAGGCCTGCGAAGATTCTCTGTATCGGCCTCAACTATCGCGACCACGCTACGGAATCGAAGATGGAACCGCCCATGGTTCCGACGGTGTTTACCAAGTTCCCGCACACCCTCATCGGCAACGGACAAACGATTCTGCTGCCGCGGGCCAGCCAACAGCCAGACTATGAAGCAGAATTGGCAGTGGTGATTGGACAAGGGGGCCGTAATATCGCGGAAGCGGATTGGGAAGAGCACGTTTTCGGTTATACGATCCTCAACGATGTGAGTGCGCGCGACGTGCAGCTGGCGACGTCGCAATGGACGCTGGGCAAGAATTTTCCTACCTTTGGGCCGATGGGACCGTGGATCGTATCGAAGGATGAAGTGCCCGATCCTCACCAATTGGACATCTCGCTTTCAATTTCGGGGGAAACGCTGCAGAAGTCGAACACACGGGAACTCATCTTCAAATTGCCTCAGCTCATCGCTTACATCTCGAAGATGATGCCGCTGGCGCCGGGAGACATCATCAGCACCGGCACTCCCGCAGGCGTGGGAATGGGTCGAACCCCGCAGCGATGGCTCAAACCCGGCGACGATGTCGTGGTTGAAATCTCTGGAATTGGCAGTTTGCGGAACCCCGTGCTCGCCGAGCCCTGAGGGTTTGGCCGGCGATTTGCGCGCAAAAGCGGGTTTTATCCCGGGGATAACCACCCCATTGCGGGTCTGGATTATTGAGTCTACGGGTGCTAGCATCACGCCACCGGCGCATCCGGCATATTTTCACGGGAGATACCCTCTATGGTCAGGGTGATCACCATTGAACGGGAATACGGCAGCCAGGGGGCGGAATTTGCCCACCGCCTTGCCGGAAGGCTGAACTGGAAGCTCGTCGATCGTTGCCTCATCGATGAGATTGCGCACAAAGCCGGGGTTCCACAAAGCATGGCCGAGCAGTGCGATGAACGCCTTGACCCGTGGTACTACCGGATGGGTAAATCGTTCTGGCATGGCAGCGTGGACCGGCTGCCCGCACCCCCTAAGGACCAGGTCTTCGACAGCGAACGGATGGTCGAGTTCGTCCGCAATTACCTGAAGCAATGCGTGGAGACGGGCCACTGCGTGATTGTCGGCCGCGGCGCGGCCTGTGCGCTGGCATCGATTCCTGGCGTTTTTAACGTGTTCGTCTACGCCTCGATGACGAGGAAGATTCGCTGGTTTGAAGAGCGCTTTCCGGAGCACGCAGGGCGAGCGAGAGCAGAGCTCGAGGCTACCGACAGCCGTCGGGAGGCCTACGTGCGCCGCTACTACGATCGGGAGTGGACCGACCGGCGGATGTACCACATGATGATCAATTCATGCATGGGGTGCGACGCCATGATCGAGGCGGTACGGGACGGGGCTGGGATGGCTGCGATTCGAGAACCGGCCGCAGCGAGCAGCCGGTAAAGCCACTGAATCTTATTCTTGCTTTTGTCGCCCAACGGACACGGAGCGATCTGCTCGGTCCGGCTAACAACCTGTACATGGATCGCATTGGCCCTTACGCGGGCGTCGAGGCGGTTGCTTTCCGTAACGAAGAGGCATTGTTTGCTTTCGTAACGCGGCAACGTGCGCGCACCCCTGCGTGGCTGGTGCTGCTGGATAGCCGCGGCGAAGCCCTGTCGTCGGAAGGGCTAGCCAAGTGGCTGGGTACGCGCCGGGATGCAGGCCAACAGACGATCGTTTTCGCCATAGGGCCGGCAAGCGGCTGGTCGGACGGAGGGCCCCGGCTGGCACAGACGGTCCTCTCCCTGGGCCCGATGACACTGCCCCACGAACTCGCCCGCCTGGTGCTGACGGAACAGATCTACCGGGCATTTACAATATTGGCTGGTCATCCGTACCACACAGGGCACTGAGAGCCGGTGAAGATACGAGGACGACCTGGCCATGCCTGCACCAGAGCATCTTCACTTCGACTCGGTACAGGAGAGATCAGCGAAGAACGCCTGAGAGAGAGTATTCACCGGGTTTCTCCGTCCAGATTCTGCACATAATCTGGGGCATTGAAAGAGCAATAGCTGTCAAAATTGCTGCAGCATCCTGCTTCCGTATTCGGAGCTAAGGATCGGTTCTGGAATGAGCAGTAACGGGCACCACGGTGGGCGCGTGGCGAAAGGGAATGGATGTCCTGGTTTAAGCGGCAGGAAAACGAGAACGAGATTGAAGCAAATCCAGCAGAGAAGACGGTGCGCACGGAAGGCTTGTGGCAAAAGTGCGATGGTTGCGGCCAGTCCATTTTCAAAAAGGAGTTCGAAGACAATCTCCAGGTCTGCCCCAAGTGTGGACACCATCTGCGGCTGGATGCGAAGAGCCGGATTGCCAGCCTGCTCGAGCCGGGATACGAGTTGGTGGATCTGGATCTGATATCGACGGACCCGCTGGAGTTTGTCGATATCAAGCCCTATCGGGAGCGCCTGGAAAAGGCTCGCAGGGAGACTGGGCTCAACGATGCAGTGATCAATGCGCTGGGCAGCCTCGGGCCGCACAAAGTGGTTTTGAGCGTGATGGAATTCTCCTTTATTGGCGGAAGCATGGGGTGCGTGGTCGGCGAGACCATTGCATGCGCCATCGATCGTGCCCTGGCGGCTAAACAGCCGCTTATCATCGTCGCCGCTTCGGGCGGCGCACGTATGATGGAAGGCGTTGCAAGCCTGATGCAACTGGCTAAAGTGTCGGCCGGACTGGCGCAACTGGACGATGCGGGCCTGCCCTACATCTCAGTGCTGACCAACCCCACCACTGGGGGCGTGACGGCAAGCTTTGGCATGCTGGGCGATTTAAATATTGCCGAGCCCGGCGCGCTGATAGGTTTTGCCGGTCCGCGGGTTATTGAGCAGACGATTCGACAGAAGCTTCCGGAAGGATTCCAGCGATCGGAATTTCTGCTGGAGCATGGGATGCTGGACGCGATCGTGGCCCGCCGGGACTTGAAGAATTACCTGATTCGCGTGCTCGACTTCATGATGCCTTGCCGGGCGAAGACCGTGGCCGCTCCAGAGGTATCTGGCAAGTAGCCTGGGGACCGCCCAAATAGGGAATTCCCTCTAGAATAAGACCATGTCTTACGCCTCGGCCCTTGACCGTCTGCACGCGCTCGGTCAGGAATTGCACACTGCACCCGGCACGCCCCGTCGAAAATTTGAGCTTTCGCATATGCGCACCTTGATGGCGGCACTGGGCAATGCCGAGCGCAACTTCACTTCTGTTCTGGTTGCGGGGACCAACGGCAAAGGATCGACCTCTTCGACCCTGGCCAGCATCCTCTCCCGGGCGGGCTACCGTACGGGGCTTTACACCTCGCCTCACTTGAGCCGGGTGAACGAGCGCATCCAGGTGAACGGCGCAATGATCAGCGACGATGATTTAGCCGCGCTCTTTTTTCATGTCGAGGAGATTGCCTCTACCCTGGTGCACAATGGCAAACTACCCGCAGCGCCGAGTTTCTTCGAGACTGTAACTGCCATGGGTTTTCTGCATTTCGCCGCCCAGAAGGTACACACGGCGGTGGTGGAAGTGGGTATGGGCGGGCGGCTCGATGCGACCAATATAGTCGAGCCGGTGGTGTCGGTGATCACGGACATCTCGCTCGACCATACCGAGTGGCTAGGCTCGACGGTAACGTTGATCGCACGCGAAAAAGCAGGCATCCTGCGCCACAACGGCGTGATGGTCACGCTGCCGCAGCACCCGGAAGCGAACCAGGCATTGGGAGAAGCCGCAGTTGCGCTCGAAGTGCGCGGAGTCAATGCGGCCAGCTACATTCCGGTGCACAATCATCCCGAACATTACACCCGCAACCGCTATCCGCTGTCGGTAATGGGAGAATTGATCGGCATTGATTCGCCCCTTGGGGGCGCCCATCAGCAGCGCAACCTGGCCCTGGCGGTTGCTACCGCAGTCGAGCTGAAAAACAATCACAGTTACAATATAACGCCGGTCGACATCCAGGCCGGCATTCGCGATACGGTGTGGCCGGCGCGCCTCGAGCCTATTCCGGGAAACGGAAGCAGCGCGGACGTGCTGCTCGACGTCGGGCACAATCCTGCCGGGGCCTGGGCACTGCGGGCCGCGGTCTCGCAGCTCGACGAGGGCCAACCGTTGACCCTGGTTTTCGGTTGCCTGAAAGACAAACCCATCACGGAACTGGCGCAGATCCTCTTTCCCCTTTTCCGCCACGTGGTGCTTACCCCGGTGGACTCGCCGCGCAGCGCGTCGATCGAAGACCTGTTGCTGGCGGCCCAAACTACTGGCAGCGAGGTGGAGGCCGCCGCCAACGCGATAAGCGCGGTTGAGCGCGCGCTGCGGGTCACCCCGGCAAATGGCCTGGTGGTAGTTACGGGCTCGGTTTACCTGGTGGGAGAAGTACGGCCCATGTTGATGGCTTCACGACCCGCACCAGCGGAGCCGCTGAAGGTATGAGTACCGCCGGCTCGACGCACCCACCCATTTCGTGGATGGGACGCCTAACTTCCAACATGGTGCGGAGTCCGCTTTTTTTTCTCTTCACGGCACTGTTTGGGTCTGTCTCGCTGGCCACCTCGCTTCTGGAAAAAGACGGGCAGGGACAACATCGGGTCGCCCGGATTTGGGCGCGGATTTCGTTGTGGATTGCGGGAGCGGATGTAACTGTTATCGGACGTGAAAATCTGGTGTCGCTAGCAGTCTACACTTCCAATCACACCTCATTCATGGATACACCGTTGTTGTTTCGCGGCCTTCCTTTCCAGTTTCGGATCCTGGCGAAACAAAGTTTGTGGAAGTGGCCATTCATAGGCTGGCACCTCAATCGCTCCGGCCAGATCCCCGTAGATGAAGAAGGTGGCAAGGGCTCAATCGCCGGGTTGAACCGCGCGATCCGTGCGCTCAAGTCGGGCATGCCGTTGTTCATTTTTCCTGAGGGCGGCCGCACGGAAGATGGGACAGTGCAGGCTTTCATGCGCGGACCTGCGTACATTGCGATTCGTGCCCGCGTACCTCTAGTGCCCATCGCCCTGGTAGGCACCTACGAGTTGCTGCCTATTCACACCCACCATTTTCGTCCCAGGCCGGTAAAAATGGTGATTGGTGCGCCGATCGATACGTCGGGCTATACGATCCGGCAGGCAGATGAATTGACCAGCGTGCTACGGACCCGGATCGTGCAACTTTGCGATCGACATGCTTCGCCGAGTGATCTCTCCTCACCGCAGTTTGAAAACCAACCGGAGATGGCACGAGAGGATCCATGATCGAACAGCTACCGCGCATCGCCATTCCTGAACCGACTTCTACGGATGAGGCGTACAACCAACGCAGCTTACCGCAATACGTTCGCGCTGTGGAGGCGGCGGGGGGCAACGCAGTACCGATACCCCTGCACGCACCAGCTGAGGCTCAGGCGCAGATGCTGGCGTCGTGTTCGGCTATTTTGTTGCCGGGCAGCCCGGCGGATGTGGACCCGACGCGCTATGGCCAGCAGGCAATCCAAGAATGCGCGGCTAAAGACGGTGCAAGGGAAGCCGCCGATGATCTTCTTTTACGCGATGCTTTCGAGCAAGGGAAGCCGATCCTGGGAATCTGCTATGGCTTGCAGTCTTTAAATGTCTGGCGCAAGGGTTCTTTGATACAGGATTTACCCCATGCTTCGGGAGTTAAGGCGGGCAGCAGCACGACGGCAGCAGCGATCGTAAACCATCAGCCGGGGCGCGAGGTGCAAGAGGCGCATCCAGTACTCATCTCGCCGGGGTCCCGCCTCGCTCGCGTGCTGCCGGAAACCAGGCAAATCGACGAGCCGGCGAACCTTCTGGTCAACTCCAGCCATCACCAGGCGATCGATCGGCCTGGGGAAGCGCTTCGGGTAGCTGCGACAAGTCCGGTGGACGGGGTGATCGAGGCCCTGGAGGGGGATGATGCGCACCAGTTTGTGGTTGCGGTGCAATGGCATCCGGAACGCAGCTACGAGAGCAGCGAAGCATCGCGCGCACTCTTTGCGTCCTTCCTTGAGGCGGCCCGGGTGTGGGCGGCTCCCGTTACGCCCGCGTCCAGCAGGGCGTGAGTGCCAGGTGAACGAGGCGACGCAACCCATCGAACGAGCCTTCGCTGACGCCGGGATTGTTGGACTGCCTGCCGGAGCGTACGTGCAGTTTCTTGCCTACCTAGAGCTGCTTCAGCGATGGAATTCACGACTGAACTTAACCGCTGTGCGCGAGGCGGAACTGATTATCCGGCGTCACTTCGTAGAGTGCGCGTTTACTGCCCAGCAGTTGCCCGCAGAGATCGACACTTTATTGGATTACGGGTCTGGAGCTGGCTTTCCCGGGATCCCGATCGCGATCTGCCGTCCCGAGATTCGGGTAACGCTGGCGGAGTCGCAGGGGAAAAAGGCGTCATTTTTGCGCGAAGCGGTGCGGGTGGTTGGGACGCCCACGGAGGTATTTGACGGCCGCGTGGAAGCTTTACCGCGGAACCGGCGATTCGATGCGGTGTCGCTGCGGGCCGTCGAGAAGATGGAAGTGGCGATCCCGCTGGCGCTGAGCCGGGTGGAAAGATATCTCGTCTTGCTGATCACGGAGGAATCTGCTCCGGGTTATTTGGGGCTAGCCCCGGAGCTGAAGTGGCGTGAGGCGGTTCGGATGCCAAGTTCGGTACAAATGGTCTTGTCGATTGGAGTTGTTGACGGTGGCAGTCGGGGAGAGGAGGGCTGAGAGGCGCTTTCTTTGCATTGTTCCACGTGGAACACACTTACCCTCCCGGGGCGGCCCGTGAGTTCCCCGGACACAAACGGGCATTCCGGACTTCTTTTTCCTTCGGTCACCGTTTCCCGGCGGCTTCTCAGGCGGGTTGAGGGGTTAAGCGGGTTTGGAAATAGGCTTAGTTCCACCTGGAATCCCTGAAAGCCGTCCAGACGTACTCGCCCCAACATCAGATCCCCATGTAGCACCTCCCTGGCCACGGCGGCTTGCTTGACGGCTGAGCGTACATGGGAATGTTCCACGTGGAACAGCTGTGCGAATTGCTGGCTTCAGCAACGGCTAACTCTGGAAAATTACCCCAGCCCCGGAGACACGATCGCCCTTTACAATCGGCTCCCGCCTAGCTTCTTCGCTCGTTCTCCGCAGATTTTGGCACGCTTACCCTGGCAGGTTGGCTCTGAAACCAGGATTGTTCCACGTGGAACAGCCGTGATTTCCACCGCGGGTCATGCGCCTACCGGCCAAAAATCTCGCCCGAAGTTTCCTTGTATCTCATTCCAAATGTGCTAGTTGCCCGCTCCGCTCGCTGCGAGCGCTCTGGAGTTCTCCACAGATCGGGCCCGGTTCTGCACATTGCCTCTGCCTTGCCCTAAAGCTCCTTTCATCGATACTCTTCCATTACGCATGGGAAAAGTAATCGCGGTCGTCAACCAGAAAGGCGGGGTTGGAAAAACCACTACCGCAATTAATCTCTCTGCTGCCCTGGCACTAGAGGGCCTGACTTGCCTTCTCGTGGATTGCGACCCACAAGCCAATTCCTCCGGTGGATTCGGCATAACCCGCGATGAAAACCGCAATTCCACCTATGACGTGTTGATGGGAAATGCGACCGTCGCAGAAGCAACCCTCACGACAGAGATCGATGGCTTGAAGGTTGTTCCAGGAAGCAATCATCTTATTGGCGCCACTGTTGAACTCATTCAGGCCGAGCGCCGTGAGTACCGTTTGCGTGAGGCGCTGGAGCCGGTCCGCAATCAATATAACTTCATCCTTCTTGATTGCCCCCCGGCCCTCGATCTGCTGACGCTGAATGCCTTGGTAGCCGCAGACCGCCTGCTGGTGCCCATGCAGGCCGAGTATTTCGCTCTGGAAGGCATCTCTGAGCTCCTTACCACGCTCGGGCGGATCCAGGCCGCATTCAATCCCACCCTCGACATCGAAGGGGTGATTCTTACCATGTACGACGAGCGCACCAACCTGGCGCAACAAGTGACAGAGAATCTGCGCAAATTTTTCGGAGCAAAGCTGCTGAAGACTGCGATCCCGCGCAATATCCGCTTGGCGGAAGCTCCGAGCTACGGCAAGCCCGTGGCTCTTTATGATCCAAAGTCGCGCGGAGCAGAAAGCTACCGCGAACTGGCCGAAGAGATCCTCGCTCGCAACAACATCGATAGCCCTCGCGCCCTGGAGCGGAGGGCCGCGGCTAAAACACAGACGCGACAGGAGACGAAAGTGCGCTTCTGGCCTTACGCCTGAACTCGCCCGTCTGAGGGAGATCGCTCCTCAGCATTGCCGGCCAGAATTTGTTGGCCGCTGAATGATTCTGAATTCCAAGACTCCGATTCTTCAAGGAGAACCATGACGCCTTCGGTTGAACTTCCCAAACGCCGCGCACTCGGCAAGGGCCTGGAATCCCTCCTGCCAGGGCGCTCTGGATTTACGTCCACTCCGCCGCCGCCACCTGCCGCCGTTGCCGCCCCTGATGAAGGCAAGCCACGAGACCTTCTAGTGGAGCAGATCGAACACAACCCATTTCAAACGCGGGCTACGGTGGATGAGAGTGCTCTCAAGGAACTCGCAGCTTCGATCGCCGCCACTGGCGTGCTGCAACCGGTGCTGGTTCGACCACTCGCCAACAACCGCTTCCAGCTGATCGCCGGCGAACGCCGTTGGCTCGCCTCCAAGCTTGCCGGCAAACCCACGGTGCCTGCCATCATTCGCCATGCTTCCGACGAGCAGGCAATGGAAATGACGATTGTCGAGAATCTGCAGCGCGCCGATTTGAACCCGATGGAGCAAGCGCGCGCCTACGATCGCCTGAGCCATGATTTCAAAATGACGCAAGAACAGATGGCACAGCGCACCGGCAAGGATCGGGCTTCGGTGGCCAATTTCCTTCGACTGCTTCGCCTGCCGCTGGAAGTGCAGCACAAAGTGGAAACCGGGAATCTCAGCTTCGGCCATGCGCGCACGCTATTGAGCCTGGAATCCCCCGAGGCAATTCTCAAGGCGGCGCAGAAAGTAAGCGCGCTTTCCATGTCGGTCCGCCAGACGGAAAGTTATGTGCAGGGATTGCTAAATCCGGAAAAGAAGCCGAAGGGGGAAGAGAAGGCGAAGGAACCGCTGGATCCCAATGTTCGCGAAGCCAGAGATTTGCTGCAGCGCGCCTTAGGATTGAAGGTCTCGATCGAAGACAAGAACGGCAAGGGACGCGTAATTATCGAATATGCACGGCTGGAGGACTTTGACGCCCTGCTCGAAACCATTGCCGGCAAGTAGAGTTTTGCCTGCCCTACATGACACTACCACAGTTACGTTAGGGGATCGCGCAGCGATGAAGAATCGAGCGTACGGAAGTTTTGCGTTCCGCTTTCGTGTTCTTATCTTCCTGTTGCTCTATTTGTTTGGTTTCCTGGCGCCCTGGGACCGCCTTACCCCCGCCTGGGGCAAAGGCACTCTGTGGCTTGCGGCATCGACGGTCCTTGCCCGGAGCAGCTGGATCGGGTTGGCAGCTGCAACCCTTACGGTGACAATTGTCGCCCTGGGTTGTCTCGCCGCCGGGGCGATGCTGCGGGTGTGGGGCACCGCGTTCCTCGGCTCCGCCGTGATGCGCGACGCCGCCTTGCATGGTGACCAGATCGTGGCTGCCGGACCTTATCGTTACCTGCGCAATCCCCTGTACCTCGGATCGTGGTTTCTGGCGCTTGCCGTGTCTATCCTGATGCCCCCCAGCGGGGCTCCCTTTTTCCTCCTGTCCACGAGCGCCTTCCTGCTGTTTCTTATTTCCGCGGAAGAAGGCTTTCTCTCGGCCACAGGGGGAGATGTCTACCGGCAATACCTTCTCACGGTTCCCCGCCTTTTACCCCGCTTGACGAGCGGCGCTGCCCCCTCGCCGGCGCGCCCGCAGTGGGCCGACGCTTTGCTCGCCGAGGTCTTCCCCATCAGCTTCACGGTTTGTTTCGCGGTGTTCTCCTGGCGCTACAACGCAAGGATCCTGATTCAATGCCTGCTTGTTTGCTACGGTCTTTCGTTGGTTGGACGTGCGTTTGCGCGAGGCGAGACAAGGGCTCGATGAAAGGAATCTCTTGGTGCGGAAAAACGCGACTGTTGCGAATCGCTGGCGGCAGAAAACCCGTTTAACGAATGCGCCTTGCCTTGGGCGGCGCCTTTGGAGAAGACACCTTTGAGGAAGATACCTGCATCCGGGGACGCGGGCTCTCGCCTGGTGCTCTTGCGTGCTCGTCTTGCGTGGTCGGTGTTCCGTTGAGCCGGAGTCGATGGCGCGCGATGCGGCCCGTGGGCCCGCCTCAATCGCGCCATCCAGCAGCGTATATAGGCCGGGATCTCTCGATACCCGGCCGCGCAATCGTGCTACTTCCTGGGAGGCGCGATGGTGTCCTTCGCAGCCTTGGCCACGCGGAACTTGACCACGGTCTTGGCCTTGATCTTGATGGTTTCGCCAGTCTGCGGATTCCGACCCATGCGGGCCTTGCGCTCGGCTTTTACTAACCGGCCCAGCCCGGGAATAACAAATACACCGTTCTTCTTTGTCTCCTTCACAGCGGTCTCTGCGAGCAGATCGAGAAATGCTGCCGATTGCTTGTTGGTCAACTCAAGTTTTTCCGCCATGGTGCGGACCAGTGCTGTTTTGGTCATGCCTGTTGCCATATTATTTTCCTTCTCCTTTTATTTATTGGCCTATGGTTGCGTTGTCATCGCACCCATGAGAATCCAAGTACTACTTTGGCTGGGGTGGCGGCTTGCTCTTCCAGCTTGCCGGTCCAGCCGGATTTCCGTATCTCGAACGCCCGTGCGCAACTTGCTCGATGTTCAGGAAACCCAGTGTTTATGCGGGTGAAAATGAACCCACCGCCGTTTACGATGCGGCTTTGGCCAACGTTTGTCAATGGAAAAACCCGTATTTGTTCCATTTTTGGCTTGTTTCTCCAACATTTGTGCCAATTTCCTTGGTTTTTCTTCGATCTGCAGGCGTTTTACTCTGCGAGCACTCCTCGCTGCACATCGGGATTGCAGCAGAGCACCTAGCCTTGTAACCCGAAGAGCGGCCGCCGATTCTTGCGAATCTGCGCGAGGAGCGGCTCGTTGAGAGCGTCGACGAGGGGAGCCGCAAGACGAAAACGGCGGATGACTTCCTGGGCAAAATTTTTCTCCAGCGCTGCCTTTGACTCGAGCGTCGCCTCCAATCCCCACTGCCGGCATAAAAGCAGGTCCATCGCCGGATGGTCTTTCGGATAGCCTTTCGGCGGACGAGTCAGCGACATGCAGGTCATTGATTTCATCACGCGTCTGAGCCTGGGATTGGTCATTCGTTTCCGCACTTCGGAGTGATGCACGAGCAAATAATCGCGTATGGCCCGCAACTGTTCTCTCTCCGGCATATAGACGCCCGCGGCAATCAATACTTCGTCGGGGGAAATATGCATGTAGAAACCACCACCGGAAGTCTTTTCCAGGCCTTCGCGCGACCACCACGCAGAGACGTGGCTTTTATAAGGACGCTTGTCTGAGGAGAATCGTATGTCGCGATAGATGCGCATCATGCACTTCTGCGGCGGCCGCACATGCGCAGGAGCGAAGTCTTCCATGGCGCGGTTCACGGTTTGGATAAGAGCCAGCATCGGCTGCTTCAGCACTCGATCGAAGTCGGGTTTACGAGGATCGAACCACTCGCGGCGATTGTTGCGTCGCAGGCTTCGCAGAAATTTCAAACCATTTTCCTGGAGATAGGGTTCGGCTGTAATGGGTGCAGGTTGAGCGATCATTGTTGAGGTATACGACGAACGAACACGCTGGAGCAAAAGAGTGCGATTTTCGCGGGCCCCGAACGCGTCGCTACCATTGCCCAGACCGTGCGAGAAAAGTTGCTGACAGAGATCGCTGACGCCGCATCTCAGCATAGAGACCGGTGGAGTGTCTCAACCGCGTCTCCTCAAACAGGTTTGTGCTCGGCGGGCGCCCTTGAGGTAGCTGTGCTGAGAGTGTCGCGCAAGTAACCTCCGAGCTATGCCCCAAAACCTCGATTTGCAGTACAAAAGTAATGAACATGTTCCACTGCACCAGATCGTGTTCCAATGGTTGTGCAATAGACTTTGCTTGCCTCCCTCAATCTGACAAGGCTGTCCGGCTGCTCACATACATGAGACAAC
>Ga0182015_10001246_pt1 | contig 34353 bp, 37 predicted proteins | sample 712P3MmetaG_FD_120478 | JGI IMG/M metagenome (GOLD analysis project Ga0182015, IMG submission 120478) | Permafrost microbial communities from Stordalen Mire, Sweden - 712P3M metaG | ecosystem: Environmental > Terrestrial > Soil > Wetlands > Permafrost | place: Sweden: Stordalen | collected...
AATGCGCCCAACCGCGTGATTTCACAACCCGCGGGATTCTGTCTCCAGGTACGTTAGAATACGATCCTATGTCGCAAGCTGCATCTGTGATTACACGTTCGCCGGGTGAAGTGGTTAGACAGTCGCCGGTTTCTCAGGCTCCAAATGGAATTTGTTTTGCTTCATCCGGAGAGACGTCAGTTCCCTCTTCGGATTTGGCGCGGATGGTGGCTGCCGTCCCGGATTCGGCGGCGGCGGCACTGCGAGGCAAGGCATACTACTTCGTTCCTCTGACGGTGAATCAAGGGGACGAGACGGTGATCGCCGACCGCTACGATGTGGCCTTGAGCGACAATGCGGTCTGCCATCGCAATTTGGAATTGGGCGATTCGCAGTGCGTGTTTATCTCCACCCGGTTGATGGACGACAAATTCTCCGTAGCGTTTGAGTTCTATATCAACGTTGGACATGCGGTCGTAGAAAAAGCCGGAGTATCCAAGGAGTTCGCGGACCTGATTTGGAAGCAGGCAGAGGCCAAGGTTCGCGGCGAGACTTCGTTGGACGCATCTGAGTCGCGAAAGTTGGCGATGGACGCGAATTCCGAAAAGCACAAAAACGAATATTTTGCGGCGGCGTTTTCAGATGCGATTTCGATTTATCTGTTGTCTTTATTTATAGACGTCGATTATTACGATTTGCGGGAGAGGGATTACACGCTGCTGGCTCCGGCGGCGATGGCCGAGCGATTGAGGAAGGTGGCCGAGTTATTTCCGCCGAATCCGGGGTTTGAGTTCGCGGTGCACTACAAGCGGAGAGGTTGAATTACTTCGCAGGAACCGATTCTTTCGGCGCAGGCGCGCCGCGCAGCAGTCCCTCTGTGCTGAGATCCTCATCGATGTCAGGCCAGTGAATTCCGTATCCGCCGCTGGCAATCTTCCAGTTTTTCCGCTGCGAAGAAGTCGCATTGAGAAGGCGAGGATACCAAACCAAGGGCACGGTTATGATGCGTCCATCGCGCAACGCGACACTGATTGTGTCCTCCGTGAATTGCACGTCGAGAACGCGCTCATCCGCCGCCGATGCCGAAAAACTCATCCCACCCCTCCAGGAACGTGTGACTAAAACTGGTCACCAGCAATTGTATCTCTCGGAGTTCGTGAGCGCGAAATCCAAAATTGCTCGCGAGTTGAACCGGATCAATCCAAAATTTAGCTCAAAGATCGTCCCGATCAACGTGGATGTGCGGCGGCTCGTTCGGCTCGTGACTGTAGAAATAAAAGCGATAAGGACCGGATCGCAGGACCGTTGGCATTCGGGCATCGTATCAAGATTCTATGCGTTGAGTATCCCTGCGTACGCGGTCATGATTTAATGCAGAGCGTGCCTATCACGGTTCGATCGTTCGCGAAGATTAATCTGGGACTGTGCATTGGCCCGCTTCGTTCCGATGGATTTCATGAGCTGCGGACGGTGTATCAGACAATTGCTTTGCACGATTTGGTTCGGGTGCGGGTGAATCGCGGGACTGGGATTGAGATTCGATGCGATGATCCGCGGGTTCCGAAGGATCAGTCGAATACTTGCTGGCGCGTAGCGGAGCGGGCGGTGGAAGCGCTTGGCGTGCGTGGAGGAGTTGTGATTGAGATTGAGAAGCGGCTGCCGGTGCAGGGCGGGTTGGGCGGGGCTTCGAGCAATGCCGTTGCGGCGTTGCTGGCGTTGGAGATTGCGGCGAAGAAGCGGCTGTCCGGGGAAGAACGATTGCGGATTGCGGCAGAAGTCGGGTCGGATTTACCTCTCTTTCTTCTGGGCGGCTCGGTACTGGGATGCGGGAGGGGCGAAGAAGTTTATCCGTTGCCGGATTTGCCGGCGATGCCGTGTGTGATTGCGATGCCAGAGGTTGGGGTGTCGACGCCGCAGGCGTTCGCGGACTGGGATTTGGGATTGTGTGGCGCGGGCACTCTTGCCCGCGAGAGGCATGAGGCGAGATCATTGCCAGAGGAAACCCCTGCCGAGCAGGGCTCGGCTTGGACGGGCAGGAGTGCCCGTCCCCACACAATCAAAAGCAAGGGCAAAGATAAGAGCAAAGGCAAAAAGGACAGCGGATACAACGCCGACAGCGAATTGACCCTGGTTGATCCGTCCGATAGAATGAATTTGTTCAGTCGTAGGATTTCTGCTGGGCTGAGCAGTGCATCCGGTGTCCCTGTGGGTAGAGGCAGGGGCCGGGCCGAGACCCCGCTTCTCGACCTCGTCCGTACCGGGATTGGAAACGACTTCGAGCTGGTCGTCTTTCCTAAATATCCCGAATTACGCGAGGCGAAAAGTGTGCTTGAGGGCGCAGGGGCATTTTATGCGTCTTTGTCCGGATCTGGCTCGGCTGTGTACGGGCTATTTGAGACGAGGCGGAAAGCTGAAACTGGCGCGGCAGCTCTGAGCAAAAAAGATATTCCGGCGGTGGTAACCAGTACTTTGACGCGGTCGCAATATTGGAAGAGGTTGCGAATCGAGGATTAATTTCAGATTGGTGGAAGCCGGTTTTCCATCTACAATTTGAACTCGTCAACAATCCTTAATTACTGGGCCGTCGACTAACGGTAGGTCAAGTGCCTTTGGAGCACTTTGTCTAGGTTCGAATCCTAGCGGCCCAGCCAGAAAAGCCCTGCTAGCTTCTAGCTGCTAGCTTGCGAACGGATGGTTTAGCTAGAAGCTAGAAGCTAAGAGCTAGGAGCCAAGCCCCCATGGCAACTCTTGCGGCACCGGCGGAAAAGAAGGCGCACGTGATCTCGGACGAGAAAACGGAGCGCAAGCCTCAGCGCGCGCGCGTGGACGACAAGTTCAAGATCTTTTGCGGCACCGCCAACGAACCGCTGGCCGACGAGGTCTGCGCGTTCCTTGGGCTGACTCGGGGCCAGGCCTGCGTCACGCGCTTCAAAGATGGCGAGGCGTATGTGCAGATTCAGGAGAACGTGCGCGGGGCTGACGTTTTCGTATTGCAGCCGACTTGCCATCCGGTGGATTCGCACTTGATGGAACTCCTGTTGATGATTGACGCCTTGAAGCGCGCGTCGGCACGGCGAATTACGGCGGTGATTCCGTATTTCGGTTATGCACGGCAAGATAGAAAAGATAAGCCGCGGGTTCCGATTTCTGCCAAACTGGTGGCGGATTTGCTGACGACCGCCGGCGCGGATCGCGCTTTGATCGTCGATTTGCACGCCCCGCAGTTACAGGGATTTTTTAATATCCCGGTCGATCATCTGTTTGCGTCGCCGGTGCTGGTGGATTATTTCAAGCGTTTGGCGTTGCCGAATTTGACGGTGGTTTCGCCGGATGCGGGCGGCGTGGAGCGAGCGCGATTTTTTGCGAAGAAAGTTGACGCCGCACTGGCAATTGTCGACAAGCGCCGCGTGGAAGTGAACGTCGCCGAGATTATGCACGTCATCGGAGACGTTCAAGACCGCACTTGTTTGATCATCGACGACTTGGTCGATACGGCCGGGACGTTAGCAAAGACGGCGAGTGCATTGATGGACAATGGAGCGAGTGCGGTTTATGCGTGTGCTTCGCATCCGGTGCTCTCGGGACCCGCGGTCGAAAATATTTCTACTTCGTGCATCAAAGAAGTGGTGTTCACCAACACCATTCCGCTGACCGAAGCGGGAAGAAACGAACCCAAGATCAAGATACTTTCTATCGCGGGATTAATTGGACGGGCGATTCAATCCATTCACGAAGAGACATCGGTTAGTAAATTATTTTTGTAAGGACTATTAATTATGGCGACTGCAACCGAAACGAATTTACTCGAAGCTCAACCGCGCGAAGCTGGAAACAAGAACGCGGCTCGCCGCGTGAGGGCTGGCGGCAAAGTGCCTGGCGTTCTCTATGGCGCGGGCAAAGACGCGCTGTCGTTGAGCCTCGATCCACGCCAGGTTTTGCGAATTCTTCACTCGCAGACCGGGCACAATACAATTTTTGATTTGGCACTGACTGGTGGCGAGCGGTCGAAAGCGATGATCGTGGATTGGCAGTATGAGCCGATCAAAGGTGCGTTGCTACACATCGATCTCAAGCGCATCGCGATGGATCGCAAGCTGGAAGTCAAAGTTCCGATCACCCTGAAGGGCGAAGCTGCTGGAGTCAAGCAGCAGGGCGGGATTCTGGAACAGATTTTGCGCGAAGTGGAAATCGAGTGTTTGCCGGCGGACATCCCCAGCTCCATTGAAGTGGATGTCAGCGAACTGGTGATGGGAAAAGTTCTCCGGGTTTCCGATCTTCCCCACAACGAAAAAGTTACGTTCCTCACGGACGAAAATCAGCCGGTGGCTCACGTGGTCTCGGTGAAAGAAGAAGTTGTGGCCACGCCGGAAGCAGTGGCTGCCGAGGCCGGCGCGGGCGCGACCGAACCGGAAGTCATCAAGAAAGGCAAGCAGGAAGCCGGAGAAGAAGGCGCGGAACCGGCCGCAGAGAAGAAGGAAAAGAAATGAGTCTGTCACACGTAGGTCCAACCGAGCGAATCTCGGCGGAATTTCGTGGCGTCTGAACCGGCGTGAAGCTCATTGTTGGATTAGGTAATCCGGGAATCGAATATCAGTTCACGCCGCACAATATCGGATTCCTGGCCGTAGATGCGATCGCCGACGAATGGGGCGTGGAGATCAGAAACCGGCAATGCCGGGCGTTGACGGCGCGAATTGAAATCGGCTCGGAGATGGTGCTGCTGGCCAAGCCGGAAACCTTCATGAACCTGAGTGGGATTTCGGTTCGTGAGCTCATGACGAAGAACGAAGTCAATCCGGAGACGGATTTGATTGTGATCCACGATGAGCTGGATTTCCCGTTGGGGACCACTCGAATCCAGCGGCGGCGCAGTTCGGCCGGGCATAACGGCGTAGAGTCGATTATCGGTGCGCTGGGAACGCAGGATTTCTTGCGCATACGGCTGGGAGTAGCTCCGGAACGAAAAGTGGAAGATGGCATGAGTTATTTGCTGTCGCCGATGCGGAAGGGTCCGCTGAAGATCGTGGACGAGATGGTTGGGACGACGATTGAAGCGGTGAAGATGATTTTCGCGGATAGCGAAGCGAAGGCGATGAATCACTTCAATCGCAAGAGTGAAGACGAGAATCCGGGTGAGTGACAAAAGAAACACACGGTCATGCTGAGCCGAGAACGTAGTCTGCGAAGCAGGCTGCGTTCGCAGTCGAAGCATCCCTAGCGCAGGCAGACTGCTGGCAATAGCGATCCCTCGGCTTCGCTCGGGATGACACGAAATTTAGATTTTGGAGAACCTAATGAATCGTACTTATGAGTTGATGTTTATTGTGCGGCCGGATATGGCGGAAGAAGATCAGGACAAACTGATTTCGACACTGGAAACTGCTGTCACGACGTCGGGCGGCGCGGTGAAGAGTGTGGAAAAGATGGGCAAGCGCCGGCTGGCTTATATGGTGCGACGATTTCACGATGGGCTGTACATTCTGCTGACCGTCGAAGGCAGCGGCGGATTGGTGCATGAACTCGAGCGCCGGCTGCGCGTCACCGAGCCGGTGATCAAATTTATTACCGTACGCATTGACGAAGAACAGAAGCGTCTCGACAAGATCAAGGCGATTAAGGATGCGCGCCGAAAGGCGCCTCCCGCGCCGATAACACCCGAAGAAACAGCGGCTGCGGCAGAAGCGCCGGCGGTTTGAACATTGTCGTTGGTCGTGCGCCCTTGGTCGTTGACTAGAACCTTCGACCGACGCCAAAGACCAACTACAAGACCCAGGTGGTTAGGCCAACGACCAACGACGCGCGACCAACGACATTTTTTTAAGGAGCGACATGGCAGACGAAACTAGACCAGCATCAAGCCCGTCTTCGGGACCAACTGGAGACCGGCCAGTAAGTGACCGGCCAGCGAGCGATCGTCCATCCGGCGAGCGATCTTTTGGCGGAGGAGATCGGGGCGGCGAGCGGCGTCCTCCACGTCCAGGTGGGTCGGGACGTGAAGGCGGCGGACCAGGAGGACGGAAATATTTCCGGCGCAAGAAGGTTTGCAAATTCTGCACCGAGAAAATTGAAGCCGTGAATTACAAAGACGTGCGGCTGCTCGCGCAATTTGTTGCGGAGAGCGGCAAAATCGTCCCGCGCCGCTTGACCGGGGTTTGCACTCCACATCAACGGCGGCTTTCGCTGGCGATCAAGCAGGCGCGGAATATTGCGTTGCTGCCTTTTGCGGGACGTGCGGGATAAAACTTATCGTCAGTTTCGAACTATGAACTGACAACCTGTATCTGATAACTGTCTGTACATCATCACCGAAATTTATTGGGAGACTTATGGAAGTTATTCTCAAAGAAGATGTCGCGAAATTAGGATCACGCGGCGATGTGGTCAAAGTCGCCGAAGGATTTGGACGCAATTATTTGCTGCCACGCAAGCTCGCCATCGAAGCGTCGCAGGGAAACAAGGCCGTCATCGAACAGATGAAAGCGGCTAACGTGCGCCGCACCGCCAAAGAAAAATCCAGCGCCGAAGCGTTGGCAAAACAATTCGAGGGCGTGTCGGTATCATTCCAGCGAAAAACCGGTGAGCACGATCAACTGTTCGGATCAGTCACGTCCGGTGACATCGCTGATGCGCTGGCGAAGAAAGGCTTCGAGTTGGATCGCCGGAAGATTCAGTTGCATGAGCCGCTAAAGACGGTCGGCGAATTCACTGTCCCCATCAAGCTGCATAAAGAAGTGACGGCACACCTGAAAGTGACGATCGAGAAGGAAGCGGTCGAGTAAGTCGCTTACGTTTCAGGACTCCAATTGCAGTTATTTAATCTGACTGGCGGTCCCTTCCCACGCGCCCCAGCTCGGCATACTCTGTTTTCGCCGGCCTAAGAAGAGGAATGTCCGATCTGCGTCCTTCCAAAGCGCCAGGAAATTCTCGTACTGGCAGGTGTTACTTGGCTCGGCACCAGTTTTTTGACATGAACGTGAAGGAATTGGTCAGTATTCATGCCTGATTGGTGGCATTCCCGGATAAATTCGCCGTATTATTTCTTAGTTTTTGGGATCATTTTTATTTTGGCAGCCGTAGTTCCGATGTGCACCGGAAAAGTCTACGGACGGTACGCTATTATGGCATCCCGCGCCAAAGAGCCTACTCAGTTCTGGTGGGGAGTCGCAATATATTACATCGGTGGTATTTGCTTCATCGGATACTTCTTGTGTAAGGTCTGGGGACCCTTAAAGTGAGCCGATCTCTCCATGCCTCGTCAGGCATGTCCTCACGCTTACTTTGAATTAGTCGTACAAGGGCGACCGGAGAGTCTCCTAATCATGAGTCGAAGCAATCTTAGGTTGAGGCAAATACCAAGTCAATGAAAGTGCGGAGTTCACACCGAGTTTAGGCGCCATCTCGCATGACCTGGTGAAGCTAGCCATTGCAAGCCCAATACAGTCCCTTTCCCTTATAATTCCTGCTCACGCTTCTACCTTGAATACGTCTAAACCTATGCAAACGGGAGGTACGGCGATGGCGCCCGGTTGCGGTGAGGACACATACAACTATGCCGGCCGATGCGTGGGCAGTTCCTTTTACGATTGGCGGTCGCTCTCTTCCAAACCCGAGGCGTGAACGATTGGAAGGCAACAACAGGGCGTGGAACCCCGAAGCGCGGGGCCAAATGGCTGGACAAAGCGTAAGCCGCATTGACGACACGCAGTTGGTTCGCGAAGCGCAACGCGGCAACCGCGCCGCCTTCGAAGAGCTGGTGCGGCATTACGACCAGGCTGTGCTGCGGCTGGCCATGCACCTCACGGGCTCCGATCACGAGGCCCAGGATATTTATCAGGAAGCCTTCCTCAAGGCTTATAAGAGCGTCGGGAATTTTCGCTTCGAGTGCTCTTTTTATACCTGGATCTATCGCATCGTTACGAATCTTTGTCTTGATCACCTGCGCAGGCGGCAGGTGCGAAAAGAAGATGCGCCGGTGGCGACAGATTCGAGCGGAGAGCAGTATGACGTGCTGGACCGGGTTGCGGACGGGCGCGCGGGCGCGAATCCAGAACTGGACCTGATGCGACGCGAACTGGGGGGCCGCATCAATCGGGCGCTGGATAAGTTGACTCCGCGGGAGCGCATGGTTTTCGAGTTGAAGCATTATCACGGATTGAAATTGAGGACGGTGGGTGAAGTTTTGAATACGACGGAAGAGACGGCGAAGAACACGCTGTTCCGGGCGACGCAGAAATTGCGGGGGGCGCTGACGGATCTGCGGTGATTGCGGTGATCGCGTAGGGACAGCCGCCCTCGGCTGTCCGCCTTTAACAATTTCCCCTGAGGGGCCTGAATTATGAAATGCGAATGGGTCAAAGAAAATCTTCTGCTCTATGTTTATGACGAAGTGCCGGACGACGCCCGGTACGAACTGGAGCAGCACGTAACGCGGTGCACGAACTGCGCGGCTGAATTGCAAAGCTTGCGGCACTTTCGTACGGCAGTTTCGCTCCCTGTGATCGAGGAGCCGTCGCCTAACTTGCTGGCCGCATCTCGCATGAGGCTGCAAGAAGCGTTGGAGACAGCCGAGCAGCACCGGTTTTGGCGGCGTCTGATAATCGATCCGGCGGCGTGGCTACAGCAGATGCGTTTCTCGCCCGCTCTGGCAGCCATACTTTTGATCGCGGGCTTCGCCGGCGGGATCGGCGCTACATACAAAATGATACCTACCATCCACAACGTTCCAGGCACGACAACCTCTTCCGTAATCGAACAGCCGAATGAATCGTCCATCAGCGGAATCCGTTCCATCAGCCAGGAGCCCGGCAGCAATCAGGTCAGCATCCAATACGACACAGTTTCAACCCAGCAGACGCAAGGCTCCCTGAACGACAGCCGCATCCAGCAATTGCTGTTGTTCGCGGCGCGCAACAATTACAATTCCGGCGTTCGCATGGATTCTGTCGATTTGCTTACGCAGCATCCGAACGATCCGCACGTCCGCGAGGCACTAACCTATGCCTTGCGCTACGACTCGAATCCTGGAGTGCGGTTGAAAGCGCTGGATGGCTTGGGACCATTTGTAAAAGATGATGTTCGAGTACGCGATGCTGTGCTGGAAGCGTTAATGTCAGATTCGAATCCAGGGGTGCGCACCGAGGCATTTCACTTGATCGAGCCAGTACGCGCTGACAGCAGCGTGCGAATCGTGCTGCAAAAGCTAGCGGCCGACGATCACAACCAGTACATACGGTCGCAGGCGCGAACTTTGCTGGCGCAGTTGCCAGAAATTGATTAGACGTAGCGGCGGACAGGAAAAAGCTAAATGATTAACCGACTAACCAAATTCGTTGCAGGACTGGCGGTATTCCTTCCGCTGCTGCTGCACGCTCAACAAACCCGCATTTATCGCGATGGTGGAAGTTGGACACGGGAAATTACCGGATCGTTACCCGCCGCCCGCAACCTGCGCATCAAGGTCGATATCGGTTCGGTTCGCATCGAAGGCGGCTCTCAGCCAGGAATAACTTACGTAATTCGAAATCGTGCCAATACCTCTTCTGAAGACACGGCGCGTCACCAGTTCGACCTCTATAAGATCAACGCTTCCATGCGCGGCGACACCGCCTGGATCGTTGGCGAATGTCATGGGGCGAACGTGCACAAATTTTCTGGCGAGTTTGTAGTGACGGTTCCGCGGGATATGGATGCTGTCAAAGTAGAGACTGAAGGCGGAAGCGTTATTGCCAATGGGATCGGCGGACGGCTCGATACTCAAACCGGCGGCGGCAGCATACGCCTCGACGATCTGGCTGGGCCGGTCAACGCGGAAACCGGCGGCGGCAGTATTGATGTCGGGCATGTCGCAGGAGACGTCAGATTACAAACCGGCGGCGGCAGCATTCGCGTGGCTTCGGCAAAGGGAAAGATCAACGCCGAGACCGGCGGCGGCAGCGTGGTGATTGTTTCCGGCTTGCAAGGCGCGGTGCTTGAAACTGGCGGCGGAAATATACAAGTGCAGCATTGCGATGGAGGAGTCAAAGCCACGACCGGGGGCGGCAGCATTGATCTCGGCGATCTTGGCGGCGCGGTCGATATTGAGACCGGAGGCGGGAGCATTCGCTTGACCTCCGCTAAAGGCTTGGTACACGCCGAAACCGGCAGTGGCAGCATCGAACTGGACGGCGTGCCTTCGGCGCGGGCTGAAACCGGGTCGGGCGGCATCATCGCCAAGTTCCTATCGTCGAGCGATGTTCATTCCGATTCCATGTTGCAAACAGCCGTGGGAGACATCACGGTTTACCTCGCACCGAGCCTGAACATCACGGTTCGAGCTTCGATTGACGCGGCGAATGGTCACACCATTCATTCTGACTTCCCAGAAATTCGGGTCAGCAGCGAGGGCGGAGAATGGGGACAAAAAAGCGTCAGCGCCGAAGGCTCACTGAATGGCGGAGGACCCACGCTAAAGATAAGAACGAGCGCCGGAAATATTACGCTGCGCCGAGCGGATCGTTAACGGTTTGAAACGTCGTGAGAACTTTTAGAAATGAGGTTATATATATGCGGAAATTGAACTCTGTTAAGCCGCTGATTTTGTCGGCTGTATTCGTCATGCTGGTGGCGGGATTACCGAACTTTCTTCACGCGTCAGAGGAGGTCTTCGGATTTTCATCGGAATCTGGGGGGACCGCCGACTCATATCTGGGCGTCGACACTCGCGACGTTACCCCTGACCGGCTCAACGCTCTTCAGTTGAAAGAAGAAAAGGGCGTTGAGGTCACCATGGTTGACCAGGATGCTCCCGCTGGCAAAGCTGGACTGAAGGAGCACGACGTCATTCTCAGCGTGAACGGCACGAACGTTGAAAGTGTCGAGCAATTGCGGCGAATCATTCATGAGATTCCGGCGGGCCGCATAATTTCGATTGGCTTGAGCCGCAACGGCCAGCCGATTACGGTGAAGGCTCAACTCACGGCACGTAACCGGACGATGGTGGCGGCGTGGCCCCAAAGCGGCGAGTTTAAATTCAATATGCCCGTGATGCCGGTCATTCCTCAGATTCCGGACATTGATCTGCCGGCCTTTGTCGTCGCGGTTCACTCCTTTCCGCGCAGCGGTTTAATGGTCGAAACCCTGACTCCTCAACTGGCTGACTTTTTTGGAGTCAAGAGTGGTGAAGGCATTCTCGTTCGCTCGGTGGAAAAAGGCAGCCGCGCGGAAAAAGCGGGATTCCGCGCCGGCGACGTGATTGTGAAAGTGAATGGCGAAAAGATCAATGACAGCGGGGACTTCACGCACGCCGTGAACTGTCAGAAAGAGGGCACCGCAACTGTGACTGTGGTTCGGGAGAAAAAACCGATGAATCTTACTCTGACGCTTCCCGAGCATGGGCCGTCAGGAGAGATGATGCACGAAACCGCGAACGATCCTCTGCACGACGCGCGCGCCGCCATGGAAGCCATGCGGGATCAGGGTGAGTTGGCGCGACTGCAAACCAGGATTCAACCCGAGGTTGCGCGGCATGCCGATGAACTACAGCGCTTGAAAAGCGAACTTCAGGCTCATCCCGCGGACCTCGAACGAATAAAGCCGGAGATTGAGCGGGCGACCAAGTCCGCACAAGAAGAACTGCACAAAGAATTGGAAACATTGCAACGCGATCACAAGGACCAGCAACTCGTTATCAGAAAATTAATTGAGAATTCATTTTCCGGCCGCGGAGACATCTAACTATTAAGACGTGGGATACTTCCATTCCGCGCCATATCCTTCGCGGCCTGGCGGCCTCTCAGGATGACGTCAAATGCTTACTCTGCACTTACTCTGAAGGCCGGAGATACCGTCGTTTTGAACTTGACGTCATCCTTGAGCGGACGAAGTCCGCGAAGGATCTGGCGCGATTTGAAGCTAGTGTAGGGCGCGACACTCTCTTCCGCCGCCGTTGATTGCGGGTCTTAACGTTACGCGCGCCACTCGCGAAGGGTTAAGCGGGCTGCAATTCTTCCAATAGGTCCGCGCGTAATTCTTTCTGTAGACCAGACGGAAGTTTCTTCCCGCCGGAAGTCAAATAGAATACGTCGATGGCCATTTGCCCCTCGGTATCTATCAACGCAATTTCGATATTGCAATTGTGGTGAGAAAAGCGGGAACTGATTTTATAGAGCAATCCCAAACGATCCTGCGCGATCACCTGAACCAGCGTACTGCCGGTGGAACTTTGATCGTCAAACTCGATCTTGGTGTCTACTTTTATCTTGGCCGTATTTTTTTCCGAGCGTAGACGATCCTTCAAGAGCCGGTCTAAATCCGCGTCGCCTGCCACCACATCGCTTACGCTCCTCTGGAATCGCTCCCACTCCGGCATATTTAATTCCAGCGTTCGGAAGCGGTCGGTAAAGAAAAATGTGTCGACCACGATTCCGCCTTTATTTGAAAAGGCGTCCGCCTTAACGATATTCATTCCCCATGCGGCCAGAGTTCCCGCGATGGTCGCGAATAAGAACGGTCGATCCGTGGTAACCAGCGTCAGTTCGTACCAATGGCGTCCGCGTTTGAGATCGAGTTTCACTTGATCCTGCACTAACTGCTCCGACATCTCGAAGTGATGCAATACCTCTTCCGCGGGATACGTTCGCAGATAACGTTTCGGCAGCCCTTCCAGAAACGCTTTAACGCTTTTGCCCGCGACCGGCGCCAGCTTCTGCAATCGCGCCAGGCTTTCGTCGTCCGAATCCGGCGCCAACCGCTGGTCGGCATGGCGATTCAAAAAGTTTGACGCGACAATGTAAAGCTGCCAGACGTTCTCTGCCTTCCACGGAGTTAACGCTTCGGGATTAACCGCCTTGATGTCAGCGTAAGTAAGCAGGCAAAGCATTTTGAGACGCTCCGGCGTCCCCATCTTCTCCGCAAACACGCGCACCGTCTCCGGATCAAAAATATCTTTTCGCAGAGTTGCGGACATGTCGAGATGGCTGCCGATCAGAAATAAAACCGTTTTGCGGTCTTGTGGTTCGAGGTCAAGCCTCTCCATGCAATCGCGCGCAATTTCCATGCTTGCCTCAACGTGGGTAGCTCCCGGCACGCCCTTGCCAACGTCGTGTAGAAGTAGCGCAAGATACAGAAGTTCGGGGCGTTCGAGCTCTTGCAAAATACGGCCGTAACGCTGATCCCATTCCGATTGCGATTGGCTGGCGCGGTGCAGGCTTTCAATCGCAAGGAAAGAGTGTTCATCGACCGTGAACCGATGATAAAAATCCCGCACAACCAGAGAGTCGATGAGCTTCAGTTCCGGCAGCAGCAGAGTTAACAATCGCAACGAATGCATGGCGCGCAATGCGTCCGCGGCGAAAGGCTCGATCAGGATCACCTGCAAATATCTCCACAGCTCCGCGCCTTGCGGAGGCGTGGCCGCCATGGAAGGCAACACCTGTTCAATCCTGTACTCCGTAGTGGTGCTCAATTTCAGGCCGTGATGAGCCATGAAATCGAACATCCGCAACAACAATTCAGGATCCTGGACTGCCGACGGTTGCTGCAAATAAATCAATCCGTCAACCACCGAGAAATCCGCATTGGATACGCGCGATCGCCAATTCTGAAAGTGTTTATAGAGTGACGACCGCGCCGCCGGAATTTCCTCCAGCAGCTGCATCGACGCGCGATGAAGCGCCCGCGCATGTCGAAAATAAATCCGCATCCAGTCGGCCGCATTTACTTCCTGATCGTCTTGAACGCCGATTTTTCGTGCCGCAGCTTCGTCCTGCGCTTCCCACAACAACAAATTGTCGTCCCGGCCCTGGCGAAAATGCAGGAAGCAACGAACCGCCATCAGAAACTCCAGCGCGGGCTCAAACTGCTTGCGTGCGGAAACCGGCAAAAGAGTTCTCGGGTCAGGCCAGTCCCGCAACTTGTCCATTGACGATATGAGCGCCAGCCAATACGCCACGTTATAGTCGCGCAAACCTCCCGGCGTCTCTTTGACGTTGGGCTCCAGGTGAAAAACCGTGCTCCCATATTTCCCGTGGCGCGAGCGCGTGACCTCCGCGAGTCGCTGCACAATGGGCTGCATCTCGCGCATCACCAGCTTGGGGATAAGTTTGTCGTGCAAGCGCGAGAACAAATCCCGGTCACCGGCAAGATATCTTGAATCCAGAAGTGAAATCGCAAACTCAACATTTTCGGGATCGAATTGATCGCACTCCGCCAGGGTGCGAGTTGCGGGACTTAGTTTCACTCGCAAATCCCATAGCTCTTGCGAGAAGGTCCGAATGCGGTCTCTTTGCGATTCTTCCACGCCGCGGTCGGCCAGCAGAAAAAGAACATCCACATCGGAGTGCGGAAAAAGCCACCGTCGCCCGAACCCGCCGGTTGCAACCAGCGCAAAATTTGCAGGTCCGGTTTCGTCCGCGGAAACGACTTCCTTCCATAAGCGCAGCAACACATTCTCAACCAGGGCTGTGCGGCGCGAAATTGCGGAACGGCCATCGCCGCTGGCGAGAAACTCCTGTTTTATGCGGATGGATTCTTCGGAATACAGATCCCGCAGTTCGCTACTCAAAGACGATGCGGTGCTCATAACCATTGCTCCGGTCTGGTGATGCCGCGAATGGGATCTCGACTTTCAAATACGGCGCCCGCGGAAGTTCCCTAGTCAATCTATCCGCACGCGGCAAGCCGCGGAAATCGAAACTATTTATAGGGAGCATCAGGATTTGTTATTCGGAAGAATCGCGTAGGGGCGGGTGTTCTCACCTGCCCAGCGGATAAACCTTGGGACATCTCCGCAGCACCGCCAAACGAGCGATGCCCAGACGAGGACGTCTGGGCCCACTGGCCGGTAGATATTCTAGAGTGCGCCTTCTCCCCGCTGATCGTTACGGATGCGAATCGCTTCGTCAACACGCGATAGGAAAATCTTGCCGTCACCAATTTTGCCGCTCTGCGCAGTGCTGATAATGGCTTGCGTCACTTTGTCGACCATCTCGTCGGCGAGCACCATTTCGATTTTGATCTTAGGAATCAGATCGACCGTATACTCGCGTCCACGATAGACCTCGGTGTGTCCTTTTTGGCGCCCGTGGCCGCGCACTTCGGTGACGGTCATACCTTCAACGCCGATGTCATGCAGCGCGGTCTTCACCGGTTCCAGTTTCGACGTTTGAATAATCGCTTCGACTTTCGTCATAAATTAGTGAAGTCCCTTCGTAGGTTACGAAACCGCGCAGTTAGGTTGAAACTTCCCAATAATAGCCTTCTTCTCCATGCTGCGAGAGGTCGAGTCCCTGTATTTCTTGCTCTTCGCTGACTCTGAGGCCAACGGTTGCGTCCACTATTTTGAGAATCGCCAGAGTGCCCACGATCGCCAGCGACCACGCGATTGCGACGCCAACAAATTGATTGAGGAGTTGATGAACATTTCCTTGCAGAGCTCCTGACGGGAGCGCGTTGCCCTGAGCGTCTTTGAAAATTGGATTCACCGCGCTCGACGCAAACACTCCCGTCAACAACGCTCCCAGAGTTCCGCCCGCGCCGTGCACGCCGAATGCGTCGAGCGAATCGTCGTAACCAAAACGCGCTTTAACCTTGGCGACCATGTAATAACAAAACGCTCCCGCGACCAGTCCAATCAAAAGAGCGGGCATGGGTCCAACAAAACCAGCCGCTGGAGTAATGGCGACCAACCCGGCGACTGCGCCCGAGATCGCTCCCAGGACGCTGGCTCGTCCATTACGCAACCATTCCATTCCGCCCCAACCGACTACCGCTGCGGCCGCTGCAAAGCGGGTCGCAACAAACGCGCTGGTGGCAAGGCTTCCCGACCCGAGCGCGCTGCCCGCATTGAATCCAAACCATCCGACCCACAATAAAGATGCGCCCACAAAACTCAGCACTACGCTGTGCGGAGGCATCGACTCGCGCGGATATCCCAATCTGCGACCTAAATAAATTGCGCACACTAACGCCGACACCCCGAGGTAACATGCACAACTGTCCCACCGGCAAAATCAAGCGTCGGAAAATATCCGCCGAGCGATGCGTTTAAAAGGCCACCCTTACCCCAAACCATGTGCGCCATGGGATCGTAAACCAGTATCGACCACAGCACCATAAAGAGCATCATGGCGCTGAATTTCATGCGCTCAGCGAACGCGCCGGTAATTAACGTGTGAGTAATAATGGCAAACATCAGCTGATAAATCATGAACGTTTGCTGTGGGATAGTGCTCGAGTAGGCGGGGTCGGGTTGGGATCCAACTCCTCAGAGAAATAAATGATGCAGACTGCCGATGAAACTGTTTCCCTCTCCGAACGCGAGGCTGTATCCGAACAATCCCCATAACACCGTTATCAAAGCCATCATCGCGAGACTTTGCATCATGGTCGTCGAGAACATTTTTCTTGCGGACAAGTCCGCCGTAAAACAGTGCAAGTCCGGGTCCGGTCATGAGAAGGACGAGCGCCGCGCTGGTCAGCATCCACGCATTGTCAGCGGAGGATTTCGCCTCAGCCGTTTGCTGCTCTAATTTTGTAATGCGAAGATTCAGATCGTCAGCAGAATGAAGCGAGGGAGCAACGAAGGCAACTAATACAGGACCACACGCAAGAAAGAAAAATGCAGCCAATAGCAAGCGCACCAGAATATGTTTCATCGAAGATGCATTGCTCCAGTTTGAAATGAAGAAAACAGGTGAACCTGCAAGGCACCAATTGCCGGGAAAACTAAGTTCTTTTGCCCGCTACTTCTAATCGCGTGTCGGCAGCCCTCAATTCTTCTTCCGCCTTGATAAAGTTATCTTCACTCTTCCCGGTTTTCAAATGTTCCTCCGCGCGCTGCTTCTGCTCTTGAGCGAGACCTACGTTAATGTCTTCTGGACGCTCAGCGGTCTCAGCGAGGATCGTAACCTTTTCGGGAAGCACTTCCGCAAATCCCCATGCAACCGCGTAACGATGAGTTTGACCGCCGTTGCGATAACTAAGCTCTCCTGCGGAGAGTTCGCTGATTAGAGGGGCATGTCCTGGCAGGATGCCGAGATAGCCGCCCTTGCCGGGAATCTGCATCTCTTCCGCATCGTCGCTGACGATCATTTTCTCGGGAGTGACGATTTCGAGATGGAAAGTGTTTGCCATAATTGCCATTAACTTTGTCATCCTGAGCGAAGCGAAGGACCTATGTACTTGTTCCGTGGTGCATAGATTCGCAGGACGACAACTCAACCCCTACACTGCTGCCTTCATCTTCTCGGCCGCTTCGAGCACTTCGTCCATCGTGCCCTTCATATAAAAAGCCTGTTCGGGAATATCGTCGTGCTTGCCTTCGGTTATTTCCTTAAAGCCTTTCACCGTATCGGCGATTTTCACGTAACGTCCCGGAGAACCCGTGAACTGTTCAGCCACGAAGAACGGCTGCGACAGGAAGCGTTGGATTTTCCTCGCGCGAGCAACGGTGATTTTCTGATCTTCGCTGAGTTCGTCAATGCCGAGAATCGCGATGATGTCTTGCAAATCTTTGTAGGTCTGCAAAGTCTTCTTCACAGCTTGCGCCACATCGTAATGTTCCTGTCCAACGATGCGCGCGTCCAAAATGCGTGACGTTGAAGCCAGCGGATCGACGGCGGGATAGATTCCAATCTCGGTAAGAGCACGCGACAGAACGGTCGTGGCGTCCAAGTGGGCAAAGGTGGTGGCCGGAGCTGGATCGGTAAGATCGTCAGCCGGAACGTAAATCGCCTGCACAGACGTGACAGATCCCTTTTTCGTGGAGGTGATACGCTCCTGCAATTCACCCATCTCGGTTGCGAGGTTAGGCTGGTAACCCACAGCACTCGGCATACGTCCAAGCAACGCGGATACTTCCGATCCCGCCTGAGTGAAACGAAAAATATTGTCGATGAACAAAAGAGTATCCGCGCCTTCGACATCGCGGAAATATTCCGCGACAGTCAGACCCGTCAGCGCGACTCGCAAACGTGCACCCGGAGGCTCAGTCATCTGTCCATAAATCAGGGCAGCTTTTGAATGTTCCGAATCGCCCGGCTTAATAACGCCAGACTCGGTCATTTCCAACCAGAGATCGTTGCCCTCACGAGTACGCTCTCCAACTCCTGCAAACACTGAAAATCCGCCATGTTGTTTGGCGACGTTGTTAATCAATTCCTGAATAAAAACCGTCTTGCCGACGCCGGCACCGCCGAACAATCCAATTTTTCCGCCCTTCAAGAAGGGCTGAATAAGATCGACGACTTTCACTCCGGTCTCAAACATTTCCGAAGTCGTCGCCTGCTCGTCGAACAATGGAGCGGGTCGATGAATCGGATGGCGCTCTTTAAACTGAATCGGACCGAGATTATCGACCGGCTCGCCAATCACATTCATAACGCGGCCCAGCGTTCCATGACCCACCGGAACGGTAATGGGACGCCCCTGATCGATGGCTTTCATGCCGCGCACCATACCTTCGGTGGCTTCCATGGCAATGCACCGCGCGCGTCCTCCACCGAGATGCTGCTGCACTTCGAGGATGACATTCACGGGCGAGGGAACGGTGAATCCGTCGCTGACCACGCGTATCGCCTCATAAATGGGCGGCATGTTCGCCTCGGAGAACTGCACGTCAACAGCGGGACCGGAAATTTGAACTACGTGGCCTACATTTTCTGGCATTCGAAAAACCGCTCCTGGCTTCTAGCGTCTAGCTAGGGCCCTTGAAATGAAAATGATATCTTCCAGTGCTTTAGCTGGAAGCCAGCAGCTAGAAGCCGCCCCTCTCACGATGCTGCCGCTCCGCTCACAATCTCAATAATCTCTTTCGTAATTTTCGCCTGGCGCGCCCGGTTCATCGCCAGCGTCAGAGAATCGATCATGTCGGTAGCGTTGTTGCTGGCGGCGTCCATTGCTGTCATTCGAGCGGCGTGCTCGGCGGCTACCGATTCCATCATGCCGCGGAAAATCTGAATCTTTACATATTTCGGCAACAGCGAGCGAAACAGTTCTTCGGGCGGTTGCTCGTAAATGTAATCCACCGGCGCGGTGGCAAATTGTTCTGCCGCCGCATCGATATCTCGCGTATCTTTCGGACGAAGTCCTACGCCCGCGCCCTTCGACGCTTCGATGACGCGCTGCTTTTCTTCCAGCGTCATGCCCTCCGACTGGCTGATTTCTTCGACCCCAACGTGCTCGATGGGCAATATCTTTTCGACTACCAGTCGTTGCGCGATCACCGATTTGAATTCGTTGTAGACGATGTATACCGAATCGATAAGTTCATTGCTGTAGCGTTCGACAAGATCGTCGGCTATTTCTGAAACCATTGAATATTCGAGTTTATTCAACACGCCGATGTGCTCGCCGATTAATGCAACTGGGGACGTTTCTTTCGATCCCGCCGCTCTTGGTTCGGCAACTGGGAAGCGACGCCGCAGGAAGTCGCGACCTTTGCGGCCAACCGCTTCAATTTCGACATGTTTATCTTTTTTCGATTCCAGGAATCGTGTCGCGGCCTTCAGAATATTCGTGTTGAACGCGCCCGCTAAACCTTTGTCTCCTGTCACCACAATCAACAGAACATTTTTCTCCGGACGCTGTGCTAGCAGCGTATGCCGCAACTCTCCCGTCTGCGGGTCGTAGAGCTCGACGCGCGAGACAAGAGATTTCAGCACATTCGTCAACATTTGTGCGTAAGGACGTGCTGCCAGCGCCCGCTCCTGCGCCCGTCTGAGTTTCGCAGCGGATACCATTTTCATGGCGCGAGTAATCTGCCGCGTGTTGATCACGCTACGAATGCGGCGTCGAATGTCGAGAATGTTGGCCATGGGGTCGGCTCTTAGCTATTGGCTGTTGGCCTTTAGCTAAGTCAAAAACTACTTTGCTGCTACTTTTTCCTCTTCCCGCTTCGCGTCCTGCCGCGACGCGCCATCGCCTTGCGGCTGCGATTGCTTGCGATCCTGCCTTGGCCCATCTTTATTACTACTGCGGTCCTTCTGTTCCACCGCTTTTCTATCGGCCACAAAGGTATCTTTAGCCTGCTTGATGACCTTCGTCATTTCGGCTTTCAATCCATCGTCCAGAACTTTCTTTTCCATGATGGCGCGCAGCACACCGGGGTTGGAAGCGTCAACATAGCGATAAAGCGCCGCTTCGAAGTCGCGTATCTGATCGACTGCAAGATCGTCAAACATCCCAGTTGTTCCGGCGAAGATGATCAGAATCTGTCTGGAAAAAGGCAGAGGCGAAAACTGCTTTTGCTTGAGCACTTCGACCAATCTTTGTCCGCGATTCAACTGCGCTTGCGTCGCTTTATCGAGATCGCTGCCGAATTGCGAGAACGCCGCAAGCTCACGATACTGCGCGAGATCGAGTTTCAACGTTCCGGCAACCTGCCGCATGGCCTTAATCTGCGCGCTGCCGCCGACGCGGCTGACGGAGATTCCAACGTTTACCGCGGGACGCACGCCGCTATTGAATAGATCAGTCTCCAGAAATATCTGACCGTCCGTAATCGAAATCACGTTCGTAGGAATGTACGCGGAAACGTCACCCGCCTGCGTCTCGATAATAGGCAGTGCGGTAAGCGATCCGCCCCCGTTTTTGTCACTCAATTTCGAAGCCCGTTCCAGCAGGCGGGAATGAAGATAAAAAACATCGCCCGGATACGCTTCACGTCCAGGAGGACGTCGCAACAGCAAAGAAATTTCGCGATACGATGCCGCATGTTTCGACAAATCGTCAAAAATCACCAGCGCATGACGTTTGCTGTCGCGGAAAAATTCGCCCATCGCGCAAGCCGCATACGGCGCGATGTATTGCATCGGAGCAGGCTCCGAAGCGGACGCCGCCACCACGATGGTGTAATCCATGGCGCCATAATCAGTCAGAATCTTAACGACCTGCGCGATCGAAGACCTTTTCTGCCCAATCGCATTGTAGATACAGATAAGGTCGTTGCCCTTATTGTTGATGATGGTATCGAGTGCAACCGCCGTCTTCCCCGTCTGCCGATCTCCGATAATTAATTCGCGCTGGCCGCGTCCAATAGGAATCATGCTGTCGATGGCTTTCAACCCTGTCGCCATCGGTTCCCGAACAGGCTGCCGGTCGATAACTCCCGGCGCCAGGCGCTCGAGGGCAATCGTCTTGTCGGTGGCGATTGGACCCTTATCGTCGATAGGCTGTCCGAGCGCATTTACGACGCGTCCGATCATGGCGTCGCCGACGGGCACGCTCATGATCCGGCCGGTGCGTTTGACCTCATCGCCTTCGCGAATTTCGGTGTAGTCGCCGAGCAACACGACTCCGACCTGATCTTCTTCCAAGTTCATCGCGATGCCGGCAAGGTCATGCGGAAACGCAAGAAGTTCCCCGGCCATAACTTTGTCGAGTCCATGGACGCGCGCAATTCCGTCGCCCAACGTGACCACCGTTCCGACTTCGTCGACAGCAATCTTCGTTTCGTAATTCTCGATCTGCTGCCGGATCAGTTGCGTAATTTCGTTTGCTTTGATTTGTGCCATAAGTCAGCTTCTAGCTCCTGGCTTCTAGCTTAAGCGCGCTGGATTAATTCTCACCAAAATACCAACGTTGGAGACCCTTTAGGCAAACCTAAAGCCAATAGCTTGGGCTGGAAGCTAGCAGCTAGGAGCCAGAAGCGATTTTCTCCCGCATCCGATTTAATTGCCCATTCACCGAACCGTCATAAATCGTGCTGCCGATTCTCACCACGGCGCCGCCGAGCAATGACTCGTCCCGCGAATAGTGCGGCTTCACTTTCTTCCCCGTCAACTTCGCTACCTGGGATTCGAGTACGCCGCGATCCGCCTGATTCAATTCCCGTGCGGTTACGATTTCAGCGTCCACAAATCCCATGCGCTCGCTTAGTTCCTGCTCCAATTGTTTCGCGATTTCCCCTAGAAAATTAATTCTTCCATGGTCGATCAGCACCGCAACAAAATTGCGCACTTCAGAAGAAATATTTTCACGCGCCACGATCGCATCAAGCACCGCGCGCTTCTGTTCCGCGGTAATGGACGGCGTCTCCCATACTTCGCGCAGATCGCGACTGCTGTGCACTGATTCCGCCAGCGATTGCACTTCTCGCAGCGCCTTATCCGGGTCAAGCTTACGGTCGAATATTACATCCGCCAGCGCCCGCGCGTAAGTGTTCGTTACGGACGCCATGTGTTAGTTTTTCCCCGAAGCAGAGTCCGAAAGATGATCGGAAAAATTTCTGATCAAGCTTTCGTCGGTCGCCGCGTCCACATGAATTTGCTTTCTGGCCAGCGACACCGCCAAATCCGCCGCGTATGCCGTCAGGTCGCGACGCGCCGTGCGAGCCGCCGCCGCGATTTCCTGTTCGGCTGATTCCACAATCCGGCGCGCATCTTCAATCGCGGCAGACTTGATTCGTTCTTCTTCGTCGGCGGCTTCTTTCTCCGCCAACTTCCGCATATCGTCGATCTCGCTGCCCAAATGCGACAACCGCGCCTCGATATCCGCGAGCCGCCGGTTCGCTTCTTCGCTGGTCTTGCGCGCCTCCGCCATCGCATGTTGAATCGAAGCGGTGCGGTCGCGAAACATCGCCGGCAAATATTTCTTCGATGCCCACCCGATCGCGCCTACGACCACGGCAAAGTTTAATAGGACGCAAAGCCAGTACGCATGATCCAAACTCAGACCGGTGAGCCGGGCGACTAATCGTACCGAACCCGAACGCTTGAATTCCGAATGCTCGTCCTGATTGGCCGCCTCGCGCGATTCCTTCGCGACCTCCGAAGATGGGTTTTGAAGTTTGTCCGAAGCGGCCCCATTGCTCGGAGCCGCGGCATCCTGGCCCATCGCATGCGGTATATAACCCAGACACAGAACGCAGATCGCAATTAGCAACGCCGCGCGGATTTTTCTCATCTATCTCGCCCCCGCCGGTGCCTGCCCCGTATGCAGCACGCTACGAATAATCTCAATCGCCAGCCGCCCGCTCTCAGACTGCAAAGTATCCTGCGCTGCGACTTTATCCTTCTCTATGCCAGCTCGCGCTTCCGCCACCTGAGCCTGAGCCCTATTACGCGCTTCGGCCACAACCGCCGCCCGCGCTTGCGCCGCCTGCTGCCGCCGCGCTTCCTGTGTCTTGAACATCGCCAATCGTGCCTCGCGCAGCTTCTGCTCGTATTCCGCAGTGCGCGCCTCCGCGGCCGCCATATCAGCGCGAGCTTTCTCAATCGCGCCCTCAGTTTTGCTGCGCCGCTCGGCCAGCACCCGCACCAGCGGCTTATGGACAAGCGCCGTGTACAACCCATACAGCAAGACCATAAAAATCACGGTCGGTATGGATTGAAGCAGTAATTCGCCTATCTGTCTGAGCGTCTCATCCATTGTTTGCTGTGAAGGTCTCTCTCGGGTACCGCAGGCTTGGGAACCACTAAAATTAGCATCTAGCGAAGCTAAGTGTCAACGCGCTGACGCTTCTTGTTCGAGTTGGATAAAGATTCCAAACTCCGATTATTTCAGCCCCTCCACCAAATACAAATCCGACAGCGTTCTTACATAACCATAAACATAACTCTTACCGTCTGCCGCCATGATTAGACCACGCAGATTTGTCAAACCGGCGGCGTCCGCGGGGGTAAGTTCTTTCCACGGCTTCCTTTCTCCCGTGGTGAGCGTGAGTTGCGTAACCCGCTCCGGAATTTCACCGAAATGAAATAGGAACAATGACTTGCCATCCCCGCTCCAACCCGTGGCCATCTCCCCCGGTTCGGCGGACTTTACGAGCTGCGGTTCCCCGCCCGCGAGAGGATAAAGATAAAGCTTCTGATCGGGACCAATCGCAGCGGCGAATTCCCCCGTCGGCGAAACCGAAAATGTATCGTCGACACCTTCAGGACTGATCGGCTGCGCTTTGCCGCCGTCCGACGATTCCACATAGAGCCGCAGACCGTGGCCCGGCTCATTCCCCGAGAAAACAAATCGCTTTCCGTCCGCCAGCCATTGCAATCGAACATGGTTCAATCCGTCTGGCGTAACCGTTCTTGCTTCTCCCACGCCGGTGGGCAGGACGACTATCGGTGAAGGCACTGAATTTGGATGCGATGCCGCCCACTTGCCATCAGGCGAGAGTGCAAACCCAGAACCATCGCCCAGCCGGATGGCAGGCGACCCGTCGGTATTGCGAATATAGACCGCGTATTTTGGGCCTCCGCCTTCGCCAGCTTCGGTGAAAAGCAGCGTGCGCCCATCGACCGAGAGGCTATTGGGTACGGACCAGTCCAACCACGAAAGATCACGCTCCTTCGTCTCTCCAGCAGTAATTCCAAGGATGCCGGCTCGGTCATTTCCACGTGTCAAAAGCACTCCACCTTGCCGATCCACATCAAGCAGAGTCAGTTCCCCCGGGACGCGCGCCATAAGCCGAAGCTTCCCGGAAAGATTTACTGCAAACAGTGACCGGTCGCCGCCGGTCTTGGTTGCGGTAAACCAAATTTCATCCCCCGCGGGCGACCATGCTAATCCTTGAATGCTGTCCCACCCGCTGGATAGAGTTGTTTTCTTCCCGGTCAGGTCAACCGTCACCACGGAGCCGCCATCATCGCCAGGTTGAGGATGGTCAATGAAAGCAATAATGTCGCCCGTGGGCGAGAACCGGGGATTCCCGATCCACCCCTCCGGCTGAAACAGCAACTTTTCCGGAGGATACTCCAGCCGCACTCGCCCCTCGACTTCCCTGACGATGGCCAGATTGCTTCCATCGGGCGACCAATCCGCCCACTCGACGTTTTCCAAAATTTCTCGAGGCGCTCCACCTCCCAGAGGCACCCGCGCGAGTGTGCCTGACAGAAGAAATGGCTTGGTGGTGTGACTGTTCAGCAACAGCACCATTTCCCCGGTAGAAGAAATTGCTAGAACGTCTGCTCCGGGGGGATCCAAGTCTCGCGCCTGCGGGCTGTCAGGCCGGGTGGTGAACATCTGGGACTGCTTACCTTCCCAGGATGCGCTGTAAATGATTGTTTTTCCGTCGGGCGTGAAACGGGCCGCATGCACTGCTCCCCGCCGGAAGCTTAGAGGGTGATAAATCGGAAGCTCCGCAGAAACGGGCCGGTTGAAAAAAAACATTCCGCCGGCAACACCGGCGGCAAGCGCGATGACGGATGCAGCGGCGACCGCAAGAATTATGTTTCGCCGGGAACTTCCGGTTTCAGCCTTCGCGGGCAGCTCCACGACGGCCGGGGACGAGACCAGGCCGGCTGCGCGAATTCGCGATGTATCCAGAGAACGCTTGAGCCGCTTTAAATCTCCGCGAAGTTCCGCAGCCGTCTGGTAGCGATATTCCCGGTCCTTTTCGAGCGACTTCGAAATGATCTCTTCAAGCTTCGGGGGCAGTAGTTTATTCAATGCCGACGCTGGCTCGGGCGTGCGGTTCAAAATCGCCTCGAAGACCACTCCCGTGCTGCTGCCTGAAAATGCCACCATGCCAGTCGCCATCTCGTAGAGAACCGACCCGAAAGCAAACAGATCGGTGCGGCAGTCCAATTCGTCTGCACGCACTTGCTCCGGGGACATATAAGCCACCGTTCCAATGGCCGAGCCGGGACTCGTCATCAGATCGCCACCGGTAATGGTCGCGCCGTCGAGCGCATGAGTTTCCGTCAGCTTCGCCAGTCCAAAATCGAGCAGTTTCGCCTGCCCTCGCTTCGTGATAAAGATATTCGCCGGCTTGATGTCACGATGGATAATTCCCTTGCTGTGCGCCGCGTCGAGGGCGTCGGCAATCTCGATGCCCAAACCCAGCAAGGCCTCAACGTCCATAGGACGCCCAGAAATCCGATGCTTCAGCGTCTGCCCTTCCAGATACTCCATTACAATGAAGGCCTGGCTGCCCTGCTCGTCAATTTCGTGAACGGTGCAGATGTTGGGGTGATTTAACGCTGAAGCCGCTCGGGCTTCGCGCCGGAACCTTTCCAAAGATTGAGCGTCTTTCGCAACATCATCGGGCAGGAACTTTAACGCAACGAAACGACCAAGTATGGTGTCTTCAGCTTTGTAGACGACGCCCATACCTCCGCCACCCAGTTTCTCAATAATTCCGTAATGAGAAATAGTTTGGCCGACCAAAGTTTTTTCCATCATGAGCGTCACTATCGCAATCTAGAAGATATACGAATTGGAAATGTTAGGAGCTGTGCCGCTACAAGTCAATGAGAGTTAAATCCGGTGCACCAGAGTCTGCCCTGAGCATAGCCGAAGCGCTCGTCCGCCCTTTGGACGCTAAACCTGGCCACGAACGCTCCTGGTTAGCGGCCATGCCCCGCGCAATGCAATACGCCCAAGTATGCGCTCCACGGTCCGGCCTGCTCACGGTATTGATGAGCCATCACGCGAGCCAGTTGATGCAAATGATTGAGATCGTGCACTGCCCAGGTCGCCAGAAGCTGCGACAACATCACGACACCCAACGCAGGATGCTTTCCTCGGCGGCTGAAGTCCCCCGACTGTAATTTCACCGCATCGAGCGAAATTAGACTTTCCCTGCGGGCGGCGGCGAAGTCGTCAAGCAGTTGGGCGAGCGATCTGTCTTGGCTTTCCTTGAACTGCGCAAAACGGTCAAACGGAACAAATGGCCGCGCTTCGCCATGCTCAAGGATCATACGCACACGCGGCATCCAGTCAGTTCGCTCGCCAACGATTAGGTGGCCCACAATGTCGTACGCGCTCCACGTCTTTTCTCCTTCGTTGCGACGCGTCCAATCGTCCGATAATCCTCGCAGCATCGCATCCAGAGTCGCAGGAGTGCGGGTAAGAATCGCAACCACTTCCGCTAGGCTAAATTCGCTTTGGCTTTGCATCTCTACGTAGATGCGAGCGTGGAAAGTTGGATTCCAGCCTTGACTCTCTCGCTTCGATAAGACAAACCATCCACAACAGGCTTAGAATAATTGGGCAGATTAATGTCCTCTATCGACAATCTCGCTATCTTGAAAGATGACATGGTCGCCTTCATCGAAGGCCACGGCATGCGCCGCTTTCCCGGCTACGTGGACTACGAAGAAGTGCAGCGCGTCGTCTGGAAGCCCGGCGACAATCCCGAAAGCTGGAAAGATTTCGTGGAACTCGCCAAAGCCTCCGGTGCCTCATTCCTCACGATGGATGCCTGGGCGCTGAAACGCGAAGAGTTCGAAACTTTGATGGAGAGCCTTACCGACGTCGAGTTTTCCAACGACGAAGACCTCGAGGACGCCCGCTGGCTGCGCACCTATCTCGGCAAAACCGGATTCATCCAGTTGGGATTTCCTCATCAAGGCGTCATGATGGTCTACGAAGTTTCCACCGAATGGTACGAGCGTTATCAAAGCCTGTTTGAGATGGCTGAAGAATTCGGCGGCATTCCCATCGATGGATCCGGCTTCGACGACGAAATTTAATTTCCAAGGATTAGGATTTATCTGAAATCTTGTCAAGCCCCCCGCCGGGTCTAATTTCTCGTATGTCCCTCATTCCACGGCAAAAATAAAGGCAATAATATACTTGACTGACTAACCTATTTTTGCTATCTTTGGGTCATGGACAGCCCAAAGACACTCCAGCAAGCAATCCAGCATTTCAGCGATTACGAAAATTGCCGCAAGTTCATGGTTGCAGTTCGCTGGCTTGACGGCATAGTTCGCTGCCCGACCTGCAATTCGGAAAAGGTAACCTACCTTGCCAAGGCGAAGGTCTATCGTTGCTACGTTGACCATCCAAAGCAAAAATTCTCGCTCAAGGTCGGAACTGTTTTCGAGGATTCTCCAATCGCGCTAGAGAAGTGGCTCCCTGCCGTGTGGCTCGTGGTCAATTGCAAGAATGGAATCTCGAGTTATGAGTTACATCGCGCACTGGGCGTCACACAGAAAAGCGCATGGTTCATGCTTCATCGGATTCGTCTCGCCGTACAATCGCGCTCCATGCTCAAGGCTGGCGGCTCTGGTGATGAAGTAGAAGTAGATGAAACCTTCGTCGGCGGCTCCCTGCGAAACATGCACAAGAAGGAACGCATGAAGCGATTCGGGTTCCAGCGCGGCGCTGTCGGCAAGGCTGCTGTCATGGGAATCCTAGATCGCAAAACTGGCAAGGTCCGCGCCAAGTCAGTACCGAACGTGAAACGCGAGACTCTGCAAGCGGAAGTTCTGCAAGAAGTGGAACGCAAATCGCATGTCTTTACTGATGAGGCACTCGCCTATTTCGGACTGGCTGAAAAAGACTACGTGCATCAGGTCGTGAACCACTTGCAGAAATACGTTGACGGTCGTGTGCATACTAACGGACTAGAAAATTTCTGGAATCTATTGAAGCGCGGCCTGAACGGGACTTACGTTGCCGTTGAACCATTCCATCTATTCCGTTACGTAGATGAGCAGGTATTTCGGTTCAACAATCGCGCCACTCGGAACAATCCGTTGAATGACTTTGATCGGTTCCATTTAGCTTTATCGCAGATCGCGGGGAAACGGTTAACCTTTGCGGAGGTAACTGGCAAGGTGGGTGAAACGGCCTTTTAACCCTTACTATCGCGGGAAGCGCGGGAAGCGGAAGTCCGCTCCCGTTGTTTTGCTCGCTTCTCAGCGTCGAGCTTAGCCTTAATTTCACTGTGCGGGACAGCTACAAGTTTCCGCATAAAATTCGTGAATTTACCAAAGTCGCCCTCAACATTCTGGGAAGGATTGGCGGGGCGAGTTGGCTTTTGTGGCATGGCAGGAGGAGTGTGCAATGTCCTGTCGCAAAAGTCAACCCAGTCCTTCCGAATACGTTCTATCCATGGTGGCAGGTATTCCTTCCAGGCTCCGCCACAACTGGTTAATGCTCATGTTGCAAGGATATATAGACGACAGCGGCAGCGATATGCAGGGTCCCGTATATGTGCTCTCCGGCTTTATCGGGCACGTTGAAGAATGGGCGCAATTCTCAGACAAATGGGACATTGAGCTACGCAAGACCCCCGCTATTTCCTACTTCAAGATGAGCGACGCCGAGAGTCTGAAAGAACAATTCCAGGGGTGGACCCCGGAAGACAGAGATGCCAAGGTAATGAGCCTCGCAAAATTGATTGTTCCTCACGTTATTTGCAATGTTGAGTGTCTGGTTTCTCAGGCAGATTACGATCTTGTTGTTCCGCCCGTTATCAGTTTTATCCGCAAGACCAGCCAAGCAATTGAAGATCGCAAGCTGGGCTAATGCATTAGAGTACCCGCTACCTGTTTTGCTTCCATGGAGTAATTTCCGAGTCGTGCAAGCGGCTCTACGAGCAAAGGCAGTTAGATGTTATTGACTTTTATTTTGACCGACAAGGGAAACTTGGTACTGGCGCTAACGCATTTTGGGACCAAATAACAAGTAATGCGCCACCGGAATACAAACGTTTCTTAGTGAATGAGCCAGTATTCAGAGACGAGAAAGACTTTCTTCCACTGCAAGCGGCGGATCTGATCGCATGGCAGACACGAAGGCGCATTGACGATCTTAGTGAACGCGACTTTGATGTCATGCGTGAGCCTCTGAAATACATTAGGGCTCGGGTCCCGCATTTTGTGAATCGGTGGAATGCAGCGCGACTAAAAGACTTTCTTCATACATCGCTCAAAATTCCACAGAGTGCCGTATAATTCGCGGCGCTACGTGGTTAGTACTAATGGATGATGCTCAGATAAGAGCGGTGCTTGCGCAACTAATTCGCCAGAGCCTGAAACAACAAGAGCATCTGCTAAAGCTGCAAGTTTCTGTGCTCGCTTTGCAGCCTTACGTAGCTGTTCACCAAGGGATCCCTCTTGAAAAGGCCTCAGAGTTTTTTCAAGAGGCGGAACGCATAGTGCTTCGTAGCTATCCCCCAACCGCCGAAGTCCAGCAACAATTGCGGGCCATACTCGATCTTCTGGAGAGCGGCAAGAATCCGAACACTCAAGACTCGTAAGAGATTCTGTGTGTCTTTATGGCGCATATTGTGGCTAAAATACCACAATACGTACACCCTGTCACGGCCTCTCTATTGTACAGTCAGTCATGTATATTATTGCCAAAATAAATCTAGGTCCCCTGTCTCATTTAGCATATTCAAAGGCGTATCATATAACTATAAGCTTAAATTTTCGCCGAAGGCGCGAGGCCAAAAGCCCGCACCTTTTCCTTTAGAAAAAGACTCACGTAGTGACAGCCACCCCGGCTGTCTAGGCGAGCAAATTTACTAATAAACAATAGAGGAGAGACGGAGCTCATGCTCAACGCGTGCGCACAGTCCCCGCATGGATGACCCCAATGAAATCAAGAATCACGAAAACATCAAAACGACTGACGCTGGCGCCCCAAAACACGCGGCGCGACGCCTGGCGAATTCCGCGGGCACTATGGACACGAAAGAACTGGGAGACCTGGACGAACTGGCGTTTGTTCTCGCTGCCAGTTCAAAGGGATTGGCGGTATCGAAGCCATTCGGCGACTGCCGCCGCTACGACCTGATCGTCGACTCCGGCCGCCGCCTGCTGCGCATCCAGGTCAAATCGATTTACAAACTGTACCTCGCAGAGCCATACCGGGTGGCATGTTCTAGGCGGCGAGGGACGACCCGAATTTCTTGTACCGTTGACGAAATCGACTTTCTGGCGGCATAGCATCCGCAATCAGAGGATATCGCGCGTGTTGCAACTAAACCCGCTTACCATGGTAATTCGCCTACTAAATTGGTAATCTAGCAATGGCACGATTGCAAGAGCTAAAGTTATGCAATGCCAGCCAATTTAAAAAGGGACCGCATGGCTACTGCGCCACTTAAACACAAATGGCCGATGGATTCCCTACTGCAGTCTTTTGCCGAGGTCATAGATGCGGGCGCCTCTAAAATGACCAAGTCCGAGCTTCGTGAATCTGAAAAGAAATTTAATGGCGCCGTAGATCGTGCTGTTGCCGATCACAAACAGGGTCGCGAAAAAGCGAAATAATCTCCTTCAGCTTTTCAGGCGTTATCTTTGGATCGGCAGCCTTTGCGCCGCAACGACTTCCGGTTCGGCCTCGATTCCGGCTTCCACAAATTCCTGTATGCGAGATAACATGCGTCTCTGACGCAGCAGCGCTTCCTCGTCAGCGTAGGTGCGCCCATGATCGCGGCGATTCGGGCTCCATTTGGTCATTGCTTAGATGTCCAAGCCCAGCTCTTTCCACTTTCGGTCCACGAGCGCCTTGGTCTTCTCGTCCATGACAATCTCATCCGGCCACGGACGCTGAAAGCCTTCGCTGGGCCACTTCCGAGTGGCGTCAATGCCCATCTTCGACCCGTAGTTGGGAAGCCGGGAAGCGTGATCTAACGAATCTACCGGGCCTAAAGTAAATTGAATGTCCCGCTCCGGATCGATATGATTCAGAGCTTTTAACACCACGTCGCCGACATCCTGAACATTCACGTCTTCATCGACGACCACAATGCACTTGGTAAACATCGCCTGTCCCAGCGACCAGACGGCGTTCATGACTTTGCGCGCCTGTCCGGGATAGGACTTCTTGATCGACACGATCATCAGGTTGTGAAACACGCCCTCGACGGGCAAATTGATGTCCACAATTTCAGGAATCGTCAGTTTCATCAGCGGCAGAAAAATCCGCTCCACCGCCTTCCCCATGTAAGCGTCCTCCATGGGGGGCTTGCCCACAATCGTCGTCGAATAAATAGGATTCTTGCGATGAGTAATGCAGGTCAAATGCAATACGGGATACAAATCTTCGAGCGAATAAAAACCAGTGTGATCGCCGAACGGTCCTTCGGTGCGAAGCTCGTCGAGATTTACGTATCCCTCGAGCACGATCTCCGACGAAGCCGGAACTTCGAGGTCCACGGTCTCGCACTTCACCAACTCGACCGGCTTCTGCCGCAGGAACCCAGCAACCAAGTATTCTTCAACATCGGGTGGCGCCGGAACAATCGCCGAAAAAGTAATCGCCGGATCAGTCCCGATAGCCACGGCAACTTCCATCTTGCCCGCAGGAGAGTTCTCAATCCGCACCGACCCACCCGAAGACCGCGCCATCACATCCACCGCCGCGCCGCGGGCGCTCCATCCTTCCCGCGCACTTTGCGGGAGGGTGAGGCTTTTCACGGAAGCCCGCCGCATCCGCTCCCGGTAATGCTCCGCCGCAATCTTCTGTCTTTGCCAATGTGCCCCCAGCGTGTGCTCATCGTAGACCTGCAACCGATAGCACCCCACGTTGCGTTTCCCAGTATTAGGATCGCGCGTCACAACACACGGCAAAGTGATAAAGCGCCCCGCGTCCTTAGGCCAGCATTTGAGGATGGGGAAATAATCCAAAGAAAAGTTATCGCGGCGGATGACTTCTTTGCACGGCCCAGTGGAGACGGTCTTGGGAAAGAACTTCCCCATTTCCGCAAGCATGGGCAGCATTTTTACTTTGTCAAGAAAGCCCTGGGGAGACTTCACATCCATGAAATGGCGGATGCGGTTGGCGACTTCATCCAGCGAACCGACTTCGAGGGCGAGGTTCATGCGCTTCGCCGAGCCGAATTGATTGATCAGAACTTGAGCGCCGGGATGGCCTTTGATGTTTTGAAACAAAAGCGCCTTGCCGCCTTTGGCGGTTTCGCGGGCAAGAGTGCCCGCGCCACACTTACTGACGCGATCCGTGATCTCGGTGATCTCTAGAATAGGATCGACTTCGACGGAAATTTTCTTGAGTTCTCCGGCCCGGTCTAAAGCCGATATCCATTCACGTAAATCGTCGTAAGCCAATAAAACCTCTTTCCCGCCACAAATAGGGACAGCCGCCCCCGGCTGTCAAGTCGAGCGCAAGCTCGCCCCCCGCATGAAGTGAGAATTATATCTTGGCAACGTGCTTTGAACGTGCGGTTGACCGTTCAGACTCCGAAACGACGGGTGTCCGCCACGCGAGCACCCGCAGGTAGGCTGCGCCTACCCACCCAGACGAGGACGTCTGGGCCCACGCAGCGCTTCAGCCATTAGACGTAAGTTTCAATCTCATTCCAAAAGGACAACTTATAACAGAAATTACCACCGCAGGCGAAACTACGCTCGCACCAACTACTTTCCCGGCGCCGAATGGCTTGGAACAAATCATCGACACCTTCGGCAATATCGATGACTGCATCCAACCCGACGGCACGCTCGACGTGCAATGGCCGATAAAGTTTTTGGACTATATCGCTCTGCCCGTCCCGCTGATGCTGTCTTTCGACCATACAAAAACCATCACTCACTTTCGCTGCCACAAGCTTTTAGTGGACAAATTAGAAAATGTTTTCAGCGAAATAAGGGCCCAGGGATTGGAACCGGATTTGTTCAGCTTCGGCGGATGTTTCTCCTTCCGTCCACAGCGCACGGGAGAAAAGCTCTCCGCTCACAGTTGGGGAATCGCCATTGATCTTAATTGCGAAAATAACGCGCAGGGCACGGCGGGCAACATGAATGCTGGGATAATTTCCATCTTCCGCCAGGCCGGATTCGAATGGGTCGGCGATTGGCCCGGCCGCGCCGAAGACCCCATGCATTTTCAATTCTGCACCGGTTACTAATTTTCCAGCTTTCCATTTGCTACTGAGTCAGTAGAAGAATTCCAGGATTTCCACAATTTCGGAAACTTTTCTTATTGCGGTTCTAGAAAAGTCGCGGTAGGATTCCGCAAATTCCACGCCGTAGCATTATTGACTCTGTAGTCGGGCCCCGAATACAAGCTGTCGTAGCACCATCTCCAAGGAGGAAGAAAATACGGTGTCCACACCTGCGCGCAAATCATTCGTCTTCGTGTCGCTACACATACGACGCATTCTCGAATCTGCTATCCAAGACGTATCCTGACAATTCGACGGTGGTTTACACCTACGATCTGGCCAGCCGGTTAACGCAGGTGCAGGATCCGACTGGCACGTACGCCTTCACTTACGACAACATGAACCGGCTGACGCAGGCTGGCGCGAATTACAGTTTCCTTTCCACCGGTAATTTAACCGTCGGTTATGGCTACGACGCGGCGTCGAACCGGACTTCGATGACTGACCCGCAGAATCTGGCGACGGCTTATACCTATGACACGTTGAACCGGCTGTCCACGCTGGCGTTCAATGGGCAGTCTCCGGCGTTTGGATTTGGATATGATGCGCTCAGCCGGCGCACTTCGCTGACGCGTCCCAACAGCGTGGACACGACGTACGCCTACGATCCCATTTCGCGGCTGACTTCGATTCTGCACAAGCTGGGCACGACCACGCTCGATGGCGCAACTTATACTTACGACAATGCAGGCGGGTGGCCCACCTTTACGTTTTTTGTAAAGGTGGGGATTCATGCTGCCTGCGCCGGAATTTTGATCTTCGCTTCGCCCCATTGATTAATCCGCACGGCACCCGTCTCTCCCAGAGCGTAACTC
>Ga0182015_10001247_pt1 | contig 34342 bp, 25 predicted proteins | sample 712P3MmetaG_FD_120478 | JGI IMG/M metagenome (GOLD analysis project Ga0182015, IMG submission 120478) | Permafrost microbial communities from Stordalen Mire, Sweden - 712P3M metaG | ecosystem: Environmental > Terrestrial > Soil > Wetlands > Permafrost | place: Sweden: Stordalen | collected...
TCGCTGTCTGATGCCGGATGGTTCGGCGAAGTACCTGCATGTTGTTGCTCAAGAGTTGGAGCCTGCCTCAGGCGAACTGGAATTTGTGGGCGCGGTCACGGACATATCCGAACGCGCGCGAGCCGAAGAGGCCTTGCGAAAGGCCTTTCAGGAGATCAAGGGCTTAAGGGATCAGCTCTGCCAAGAAAATATAGCTTTGAAGGAAGAAGTCGACCGGACGTCGATGTTCGAGGAGATTGTGGGAAACTCTCCAGCCCTGCGCGCTGTGCTCACTCGAGTATCCAAGGTTGCTCCCACGGACTCCACGGTCTTGATCACCGGCGAAACCGGGACGGGCAAAGAGCTGATCGCGCGTGCCATCCACAAACGATCGCAACGCTCTTCACGAGCCTTTGTGAGCGTCAATTGCGCCGCCATCCCCCACGGCTTGATCGCGTCGGAATTGTTTGGCCATGAGAAGGGCGCCTTTACGGGGGCGATGCAGCGGCGTTTAGGACGCTTCGAGTTAGCCGAAGGGGGCACGATCTTCCTCGATGAAATTGGCGAGCTTCCTGCCGAGACTCAGATCGCGCTGTTGCGAGTTCTGCAGGAGCGCGAGTTTGAGCGTGTAGGAGGAACAGGTTCCATCAGGACCAATGTTCGAGTAATTGTTGCCACGAATCGTGACTTGCACGCGGCTATCGCAGGAAACACATTTCGGAGTGACCTCTTTTACCGGCTCAGCGTTTTTCCGATCGAAGTGCCGCCTCTTCGAGAACGATGGGAGGACATTCCTGTGTTGGTTGTGTACTTTATCGATCGATTCGCTAGGAAAGCAGGAAAGAGCTTCCGCAGCGTGAACAAAATGACCATGGAATTGCTTCAGTCGTACTCATGGCCGGGTAACATTCGCGAATTGCAGAACGTGATCGAGCGATCGGTCATCGTGTGCGACTCGGAGAAATTCTCAGTGGATGAGAGCTGGCTGTCGCTGCGGCCACTTGCCCGCAATCCGAAGAACGATTCAGAGCTATCGAGAACGCTTGCCGATGAGGAGAAAGAGATGATTGAGGCTGCCCTGCGCGAAACTGGAGGGCGGGTGTCAGGGCCCTCAGGCGCGGCTGTCAGGTTGGGTATTCCAGGCTCCACCCTGGACTCAAAGATCAGGTCGCTCAAGATCGATAAAAATCGTTTCAAATTTCTATATCCCTCGACAGATCGCAATTGATATCGTCCTCACGAGCCCAGGAAGGACGTTGACAAGGGTCCCGAATCCTAGATAGCGCTTTTGCAAACTGGATACAGCGGGATTCCTATCTTGTTGGAAGCCATGGCAGCCAGCCTCGTTATTCTCGGAACGGGTTCATGGTCCGTTTATGCAAAACTATCCGGGAGACGAGGTATCATCTTCCCAGCTTAATTGCCGTTGTCTCGGGGTAACTCGAGCAAATGAACACTGCTGAGAGAACTTGGGCGCTGAGCTCCGGGTGATGCGCGAACCTGCTCCGAGGGATATAGTCTGCTATATTTGGCGGCCAAGATGTGCCGCCAAATCGTCGAAGCGAGGCGAGTTATGGCTCGGTCGGACATACAGAAGCTGAACATGCCGCCAATGATCCAACGCTACGGTTTGGCAGTGTTGTCAGTCGCGATTGCTCTTGCGGCTGGACGCTTTCTGGCAAGCCACAACTTCCAAGGGGTGGAGTTCCCGCTTTTCCTCTTAGCCATGGCTCTGACTGCCTGGTATGAAGGGACCGGGCCGGCAATTCTTGCACTCATACTCTCCAGCTTGGCCTTCGATTACTATTTCACTGAGCCGCTTCACACACTCTATGTCACACGTTCCGAAGTTCCGTACTATGTGATGTTCGTCCTGTTTGCGTCTCTTGTCACCTGGTTTAGTGCGGTCCGCCGACGTGTGGAATTGGAGCTTTTGCGGGCCCGCGATGAACTCCAGGCGGAGGTGATCGAGCGAACCCAGCAGGCCAGCCTGCTGAATCTTACACACGATACGATCTTCGTCCGGGACATGAACAATAGCATCACGTACTGGAACCGAGGGGCCCAGGAGTCGTATGGATGGACGCCGGGACAGGCGATCGGGAAGCGATCCTACGATCTGTTGCGGACCGTTTTTCCGGTGGCGCTCGAAGACATCAATGCAGAGCTGCTGCGAACTGGGCGCTGGGAAGGCGAACTCAAGCATACGAAATCCGATGGAGCGACGGTTACGGTGTCGAGCCGATGGTCGCTACGCCGAGACGAAAATGAACGTCCAGCGGCAATCCTGGAAACGAACAACGACATCTCGAGCCAGAAGCGCCGGGAGGAGGAGATTCGTGGCCTAAATGCGGAACTCGCGAAGTGGTCAGCAGAACTGCAAGCCGCAAATAGAGAGTTAGAAGCGTTTGCCTATTCGGTATCTCATGACCTGCGCGCACCACTTCGGCACATGGCTGGATTCGCAGAGTTACTGCAGAAAAAGGCATCTTCAGTGTTGGACGACAAGAGCCGACGATACTTGACGATGATACTGGAATCGGCCAAAAGGATGGGCGACCTGATTGACGACCTTCTTGCATTCTCAAGGATGGGGCGGGTTGAAGCGCAAATGACTCTCGTCGATCTCGATCAACTCGTCAAGGAAGTCGTTAGCGAAGTGCGGCAGGAAACCGATGGCCGCGAAATCGAGTGGAGGATCGACTCGCTCCCAACCTGTTACGGGGACCGCTCGATGCTGAGGATTGTTCTTGTTAACCTTGTAAGCAACGCGATCAAATTCACGCGCCAAAAAGCGCGGGCCGAGATTGAGATTGGCCACGCCAAAGGAAGCGAACATGAAGCAGTGGTGTTTGTCAGGGATAACGGGGCAGGTTTCGATATGAAGTACGTAGATAAGCTGTTTGGCGTGTTTCAGCGCCTGCATCATGCTGACGCATTCGAGGGTACCGGCATTGGGCTGGCTACTGTTCAGCGGATTATTCACCGTCACGGGGGAAAGGTCCGTGCCGAGGGTGCTATCGATCAAGGCGCAACCTTCTATTTCTCGATTCCAAAATCCTGAAAGGAGATTATGGAAAACCTGGGACGTATTTTGATGGTCGAGGACGATCCAAAGGATGTGGAGCTGACCATGACAGCTCTGGAGGGCTACAACCTTGCCAATGAAGTGGTTGTGACTCGTGACGGCGAAGAAGCGCTGGATTACCTCTATCGCCGCGGGAAATACACCACACGGTCGAGCGACCATCCCGCGGTCATACTGTTGGATCTTAAACTTCCCAAAATAGACGGGCTGGAGGTTTTGCGGCAAGTCAAGTCCGACGACAATCTGAAGATGATTCCAGTGGTAGTTCTCACCTCTTCACGCGAGGAAAAGGATTTAGTCTCGAGCTACAAGCTCGGTGTGAATGCCTACGTGGTCAAGCCGGTTGATTTCCACGAGTTCGTCAATGCAATCAAGGAGCTCGGCGTCTTTTGGGCAATCATCAACGCAGCCCCGCCAGGAAGCGTCAGGAAGTGAATTTGCGCCAACCATTGCGGATTCTTTCTCTGGAAGATGATCCTCGCGACACTGAGCTGATCCATGGGTCGCTTGAGGCAGAAGGCATTGCGTGCGAAATGACAAGGGTCGACACGCGGCCGGCATTCCAGGCTTCTCTTGAGGGGAACAGGTTTGATCTGATTCTGGCCGACTATACTCTTCCGTCCTTTGAAGGCCTTTCGGCTTTAAAGATCGCAAGGAGCGCACGCCCGGATGTGCCATTCATCTTTGTTACGGGGACGCTGGGCGAAGAAGTTGCGATTGAAGCCCTCAAGATTGGCGCCACAGATTACGTTTTGAAAACGCGCTTATCGAGATTGGCGCCGTCGATACTTCGAGCGCTGCGCGAATCCGATGAGAGAGCTGAGCGCAAGCGTGCTGTGGAAGCGCTTCGCCGCAATGAGGCTTACTTAATTGAGGCCCAGACGCTGAGCCACACAGGCAGCTTCGGCTGGAACCCTTCGAGTGGAGAGATCTACTGGTCGGAGGAAACCTACAAGATCTTTGATTGCGAGCGGGCGGTTAAGCCCACTTTGCAGCTAATCTTGCAGCGAGTGCATCCCGACGACAGAGATCTGATACAGCGGAAGATCGACCGCGCGGCCTGTGAAAGAACAGGGTTTGATTTTGAGCATCGTCTGTTGATGCCGGATGGTTCAATCAAATATGTCCATGTTCTATCTCGCGCGGTGGAGGCTTCCTCCGGCGACCTCGAATTTGTAGGCGCCATCACCGACGTCACCGCCGCAAAGCAGGCGGAAATGAAGCTTCGTGAGAGTGAGGCATACTTAGCGGAAGCGCAGAAGCTCAGCCATGCCGGCAGTTGGGCGTGGAACCCCGCCACGGGCGAAAACAGGTACTGGTCCGAAGAGTGCTTCCGCCTGATGGGTTTTGACCCAGCAGGCGGGATGCCACCATTCGAAACAGTCGCTCAGCGTTTTCATCCGGATGATCAGCCCATATTTGCGGAGAAATTAGAGCGAGCCAGGCGCGAACGGGCAGAGTTCGAGGTGGACTACCGGATCAATCATCCCGGTGGCGAAATGAAAGATATCCACGGAGTAGGGCACCCAGTTCTAGGCCCATCCGGCGATCTTGTTGAGTTCGTGGGTTCCGTAATCGATGTCACCGAGCGCAAGCGCGCGGAAAAGGAGCTGCGCCGGAGCGAAGAATCTTTGCTTGAAGCGCAGAGACTGAGCCACACGGGTAGTTGGCGAGTCGATTTTCCATCTGGGGCAGTCAGCGTCTCGCCGGAGGTCTACCGGATACACGACATCCGGCCTGATGAGGACCCTTCGAATACGGAATTCTTTTTTAGCAAGTTCCATCCTGAAGACCGCAAGCGCGTTGTGGAGCTTTTTGACAAAGGCCGAGTTGAGAAAGCCGAGTTTGAGGTGGACTATCGCATTGTTCTTCCGGATGGAACGAGCAAGTACCTACACACCACAGGCCATCCGGTCTTGAACGAGTCTGGCGAACTCATCGAATTTGTCGGCACCACGATGGACGTGACCGCAGCAAAACTGGCGGAAGAAAAGATTAGGCAAAGCGAAACGGAGCTTCGGCAACTCGTCGATGCGATTCCCCAACAGGTCTTTGTCTTCAGCCCGGACTGGAGTCCACTCTTTGCGAACCAGCAAGAAAGGGATTACACCGGCCTTAGTTCTGAAGAGGCGCGGTCAAAGGACGCGGTGGCTAGAGTCTTTCATCCCGAGGATTTGAAGAGATTAGAGGCCCTTCGTGAGCGTGGGAGTTTGGAGTCTGCTCCTTTTGAACTGGAGGCACGCATCAAGGGGAAAGATGGGCAGTATCGCTGGTTCTTGATCCGCGACAATCCACTGCTGGATGACCAAGGGCGAATCGTTCGCTGGTACGGCACGCGCACCGATATTACCGGTCGCAAGCAGGCTGAAGAAATGGCCCGCCAAAGCGAAAACGAGCTTCGTCACATTCTGGAATTCACACCGCAGCATGTTGGGGTCCTGGGGCCTGATCGCGCGCGTCTCTATCTGAACCAGGCGTCGCTCGATTATCTCGGCCTTACCCATGAGGAATGGCTGAGCCGCGACAGTCGCAGGTCTGTGCATCCAGATGATTGGGATCGAATGACGAGCGAAAATCAAAGTAAATTCCTAAGCGGCGCCCCGCACGAAGCCGAAGTGCGTTTATGCAGAAAAGACGGGACGTATCGCTGGTTTTTCTTCCGTTATAACCCGCTGCGAGATGAACAAGGACGTCTGACGCGTTGGTATGTCGCTGGGACCGATATCGAGGATCGCAAACAGGCTGAGGAGCGGCTACTGAGCGAAAACGTCGCGCTGCGCGAAGAAATAGACAGGGCATCGATGTTCGAGGAGATCGTGGGAAACTCTCCAGCCCTGCGTGCGGTACTTTCCAGTGTATCCAAGGTTGCTCCCACAGACTCCACTGTTCTGATCACCGGCGAAACCGGGACGGGCAAAGAACTGATTGCGCGCGCGGTCCACAAACGGTCGCAGCGTTCATCGCGGGCCTTTGTCAGCGTGAACTGCGCTGCAATCCCCCGCGACCTGATCGCATCAGAATTGTTCGGCCATGAAAAGGGCGCCTTCACCGGGGCAATGCAGCGGCGCTTAGGGCGCTTTGAGTTAGCCGAAGGAGGCACGATCTTCCTCGATGAAATCGGGGAGCTTCCTGCCGAGACTCAGATCGCGCTGTTGCGAGTTCTGCAGGAGCGCGAGTTCGAGCGTGTCGGCGGAACAGGTACCATCCGGACCAATGTTCGAGTGATTGCCGCTACCAATCGCGACCTCCAGGCGGCAATCGCAGCGGGCACATTTCGGAGCGACCTCTTTTACCGGCTTAACGTCTTTCCGATCGAGGTGCCTGCCCTGCGGAAACGTCGGGAAGACATTCCGATGCTGGTTGAGTACTTCGTCGACCGTTTTGCGAGAAAGGCCGGAAAGAGCATCCGCAGCGTAAGCAAGAAAAGCCTGGAACTCCTTCAGTCGTATCCCTGGCCGGGGAATATTCGCGAATTGCAGAACGTGATCGAGCGATCGGTCATCGTGTGCGATACCGAGTATTTCTCCGTGGATGAGAGTTGGCTTTCGCGGCAGCCTCTTGCAAGCGAGCCGAAAGTCAGCCCCGAAGAAGGGCGGCCCGAACTATCCCGAAAGCTCGCTGCCCGGGAGAGAGAGATGATTGAGTCCGCTTTGCGCGAAAGCGGAGGCAGGGTGTCAGGACCCAAAGGCGCGGCAATCAAGTTAGGCATTCCAGGATCTACCATGGACTCAAAGATCAGGTCGCTCAAAATCGACAAGAACCGCTTCAAATCCACATATCCCTCGACAGATCGGGACTGAATATCTTTCTCACGAATCCGGAAAGCGTTCCAGCGGAGCGCATGAATGACGAGTCTCGGTCCAGATAAGCGAGATGGTGGGGTCGGCGAGGGATTCATCCACACATTGTTTTCTTAGCAAGATCATCCCGCTGGAGGTCTGTCGGATGGCGGACGCCGAGTCGAATTTCCGACTCGGCGAGGCTGACTCCGCAGCCCCACCGTCCGCTTCGATTGCAGTATATCGCTGAAACTGGGCAACTAATGTTTCGCCGGATGATTGGCAGACCACGTGCATTTTTCCATTTTGTCTGGAAAAGACAGTGAAGCTAGGCGGGCCCAGCTGCGCATCGCAGGCGATCAGAACCTCGGCGTCCGTACTCGCGAACTTGCCCTTGGAAGTCCTGCTTTTGCATAAATCACAGGGCTGATATCGGTTCTATCAGACAACTCAAGCGAAGGATGAGTGCGCACTCTTAATTTCAGCGGAAAACAATCGAGGGTAATGATATGTGGATCGTCAGAATCGCGCTGAGTCGGCCTTATACGTTTATCGTTCTGGCGCTGCTCATTCTCATCCTGAGCCCGGTTGTCATCATGAGGACGCCGACAGACATCTTTCCGAACATAGATATCCCCGTAATCGCCGTGGCGTGGACCTACACCGGGTTGAGCCCGGAAGAGATGGAGGGGCGTATTACCTCAGTATATGAGCGCAGCCTCACCACCACGGTCGATAACATCCAGCATATCGAGTCCACGACCATAAATGGCACGGCAATCGTCAAGATCTACTTGCAGCCGAACGCTAGTATCGATCGGGCAAACGCGCAGGTTACAGCCATCTCGCAGTCTATGCTGCGCCAATTGCCGCCAAGCTCCCTGCCTCCGCTCGTTCTCGATTACAGCGCGTCGACGGTTCCCATTCTTCAACTCGGCATCTCGGGAAAGAATCTCACCGAGCCGCAACTCAACGACATGGCGATGAACTTTCTTCGCCCCCAGTTGGTGACCGTTCCGGGCGCCTCCATTCCTTATCCGTTTGGCGGAAAGGTGCGCCAGGTCATGGTCAATCTCAATCAGGGACTGCTGCAGGCCAAAGGGCTTTCGCCAAACGATGTGCTCACCGCACTCGGCAATCAAAACCTGATCGTGCCCGGTGGCACGGCCAAAATTGGGAGCTTTGAATACGACGTTGACATGAATGTGGACGCGAAATCCGTCCGGGAGTTGAACGATCTTCCCATCAAGACAGTTGGAAATTCCACCATCTATCTTCGCGATGTCGCAACCGTCAGCGATGGCTTTGCGCCGCAGCTGAACGTTGTTCGCCAGGATGGAAATCGCGGAGTGCTGTTGACTGTTCTCAAGGCGGGCGATGCCTCAACGATCGATGTGGTCAAGGGCATTCGCCAGCTCTTGCCGCGAGTCGAGCAAACTCTTCCACCCAATCTCAGGATTCAGCCGCTTTCGGATCAATCGGTTTTCGTTCGGGGATCCATCAATGGGGTCATCCGTGAAGCGGTCATTGCCGCGGCTTTGACCGGCCTAATGATCCTGCTGTTTCTTGGAAGCTGGCGCAGCACAGTGATCATCGCAATTTCGATTCCGCTCTCCATCCTGACATCTGTGATGGTTGTCAGCTTCATGGGCCAAACAATCAACATCATGACACTCGGCGGCCTGGCGCTCGCCGTTGGTATTCTCGTCGACGACGCAACCGTCACAATTGAAAACATTGAACGGCATCTTGAAGAGGGAGACGCGTTCCAGGATGGCATTCTCGACGGAGCCGCCCAGATCGCCGTCCCAGCGCTGGTCTCTACCTTGTGTATCTGCATCGTGTTTCTGCCGATGTTCTTTCTGACTGGCGTCGCAAAGTTTCTCTTTGTCCCGCTCGCTGAAGCGGTCATCTTTGCCATGATTGCGTCGTATGTTCTGTCGCGCACGTTGGTGCCGACGCTTGCGATGTATTTATTGAAGGGCGCGAGCCACGGTGGCCGGAAATCGCTTAACCCATTCGCGCGCTTCCAGAGAGTTTTCGAACGACTCTTCGAGAAGGTTCGCGCTGCCTATTCCTCCTTGCTGGCTCGTCTTGTTTCACGCAAAGCGGTCTTTGTCCCATGCTTCCTGATCGTCTGCCTCTGCGCCTTCGCTCTCATTCCATTCCTTGGCCAGGACTTTTTTCCGGATACAGACAGTGGACAGTTCATTTTGCACGTGCGCGCCAAGACTGGAACCCGCATCGAGGAGACGGCGCGTCTCGTCGATCAGGTGGAGGATGGAATTCGGCAGGTAATTCCACCGAACGAAATCACCAATGTTCTCGACAATATAGGTCTGCCGTTCAGCAGCATCAACTACATCTATAACAACTCAGGGCTCACCGGTGCGGCCGAAGGGGATGTGCTCGTCTCGCTGAATGAGAGGCACCATCCGACCGCAGACTATGTGCGGACCCTGCGCGAGAGACTCCCGCGCGAGTTCCCCGGAGCGACATTCTATTTCTTGCCGGCCGACATTATGACCCAGACATTGAACTTCGGTCTGCCTGCGCCGATCGACATTCAGATCGATGGTCCTGACATTGCCGACAATAGCCGCATTGCCGACAGAATGCTGACTGAGTTAAGTCATGTCCGTGGAATCACCGACCTTCGTGTCCAGCAGCAGGCTGACTATCCCAAGTTCCACATCGCCGTCGATCGCACCAAGGCGGCGCAAGGAGGCTTTACCGAACGTGACGTCGCCAACAGCATGTTGATTTCTCTCAGCGGCAGCTTCCAGGTGACGCCGATGTTTTATCTCAATCCAAAGAATGGCGTTTCCTACAATCTGGTCACGCAGACTCCCCAATACGATATGCAGTCGGGTCAGGATCTCCAGAATATTCCCATCAGCGGCCCGAACCAGAAGCGGCCGGAGATCCTTACCGATGTCGCTTCGATTCAGCGCACGGATGAATTGGCCTCCATCAACCACTACAATATCCGCCGCGTAGTCGACATCTATGGATCGGTGCAGGATCGGGACCTCGGCGCGGTTGGGCGCGAGGCGAGCCGCATCGTCGATGCGAATCGAAAGTCTCTTCCGCGCGGCAGTTTTGTCACCATGCGAGGCCAGTACGGCACGATGCGTGGCTCTTACATCGACCTGATCGGCGGCTTGGGCTTTGCAATCATCCTGGTCTACCTGCTGATCGTGGTGAACTTCCAGTCCTGGCTTGACCCATTCATCATCATCACCGCGCTCCCCGCGGCGCTGGCAGGGATTGTTCTTTTTCTCTTTATCACACACACGACTCTCAGTGTTCCCGCTCTTATGGGGGCCATCATGTGCATGGGCGTTGCGACCGCCAACAGCATCCTTGTCGTGGCCTTCGCAAAAGAGAGGCTGCTGCATCATGGCGATTCATTTACCGCCGCAATCGAAGCCGGCGTCACTCGATTTCGTCCGGTTATTATGACGGCCCTGGCCATGATCATCGGCATGATTCCGATGGCGCTTGGCCTGGGCGATGGCGGTGAGCAAAATGCGCCTCTCGGCCGCGCAGTCATCGGGGGTTTGCTCTGTGCCACAGTGGCCACGCTGGTCTTTGTCCCTTCGGTGTTTGCCCTTCTGCACGGACGATCCAATACTGCGGGCCTGCAGCCCGTTCCCGAGTCCGACAAAGAACCTATACACGCGTAATCGGAACGTTAACGATTGGAGACACGACATGAGCACCAGTGAGATCAAATCATCTGAAGTTCCACAAACCGATTCGGAACGACCCGCGCCGTCGCCGTCGAAAACGCCCTCCCGCTGGTTGCTGGCTGGTGTGGCGGCTGCGGGCGTTGTTCTCGGAACCGTCATCTATTCGGGAATTCATCAACGCGCCCATGCGGAGACGACCCTGGGCATTCGCACGGAGCAAGCCGCGGTTCCGACAGTCAGTGTTGTTTTGCCGACGCCGGGCGCAGCATCCCAGGAGATCGTGCTCCCCGGTAATACTCAGCCTTTCAACGACACCCCCATCTACGCCCGCACCAATGGCTACCTCAACCGTTGGTATGTCGACATCGGAGCACACGTGGCACAGGGGCAATTGCTCGCTGAGATCGACACCCCCGAAATCGATCAGCAGCTGGAGCAGGCCCGTGCGGACCTCAAGAATGCTCAAGCAAATGAGCAACTCGCACAGATCACCGCGGCACGCTGGCAAAACCTGCTCAAAACAAACTCAGTCTCCAAACAGGAGACCGATCAAGCTGTCAGCGATCTGGCAGCGCGGCAGGCATCTGTCGATTCCATGACTGCAAACGTTCACCGGCTGGAGCAGTTGCAATCCTTCGAAAGGGTCTATGCTCCTTTCTCCGGAGTAATTACCGCGCGCAACACGGATATAGGCGCGCTGATCAACGCGGGGGCGGGCGGCGTGCCGCAGGAACTGTTCCACATGGCAGCAGTCAATCGACTGCGCGTCTATGTAGCTGTGCCGGAGGTTAACTCCCAGACCGCGCAGAATGGAGCCAAAGCCACACTTACCTTTGATGAGTATCCTGGCGAGGCATTCGAGGGCACAATCGTTCGCAACTCCGATTCCATCGACCTTGCATCGCGCACGCTGAATGTCGAAGTCGATATCGACAATGCCAAAGGTCGCATCAAGACCGGCGCCTATGCCCTTGTCCATCTCAAGTCTTCTCAAACTGCCCAAACTTCCACTGCTTCGCTCACTATCCCCGCCAACACCCTGCTCTTCCGGTCCGAGGGCTTGCGCGTGGGCGTAATTCGCAATGGCCGCGCAGAGCTGGCTCCAATCAAGATTGGCCGCGACTTTGGATCCACGGTCGAGGTGATCGGCGGTCTTCATCCGACAGATCAGGTGATTGTTAATCCGTCGGATTCTCTGGCCAGTGGAAGTCCGGTTCAGGTGAGTGCGCCGCCCGCAGGGGGTTCGAAGTGAAACGGCAACTCGCCCTTACGTCGGTATGTTCTTTCAGCCTGCTCCTCAGCGGATGCATGGTCGGCCCGAAATATGCTAAGCCGACCGTGGCCACTGCTCCTGCGTTCAAAGAGCAGCCGCCTGAAACCTTCAAAGAAGTTGATGGCTGGAAGCCGGCAGAGCCGGGCGATCGAACACTTCGCGGCAAATGGTGGGAGATCTTTGGTGATCCGCAACTCAACGGGCTGGAAGAGGAACTGACCGCCTCCAACCAGAGTCTGAAGGTGTCTGAGGACCGGTTCCGGCAGGCGCGCGCCATGATTCGCTTCAATCGATCTGCAGAGTTCCCGACCATCTCCACTTCGCCAAGCGTCGCAAACGAACGTGACTCCGCCGATGCCCCTTACTTTCCTCCGCAGTACGCGAACAACGGCACCGGCAATTTCACCTTGCCTTTCGATCTCTCATATGAAGTGGACCTGTGGGGGAGAGTTCGTCGCACTGTGAACGCATCGCGCGAGGAGGCCCAGGCCAGCGCAGCAGATCTGCAGACTGCCAGCCTGAGCCTACGCGCCGAACTTGCCATGGATTACTTTGAATTGCGCAGCGCCGACGCGCAGAAACAGCTTCTTGACGACACTGTGAAGGCGTACACCGATGCTCTAACTCTCACGCGGAATCGTTTCAACAATGGCGCGGCTCCCAAATCGGATGTGGCCCAGGCGCAAACTCAGCTCGATGGAGCGCGGGTTCAGGATACCGACGTTACCGTAATGCGCGCGCAGTATGAGCATGCAATTGCAACACTGATCGGGAAGCCGCCAGCCAATTTCAGCATCTCCTTCGCGCCGCAAACCGCGCTCCGGCTTCCCGCCATCCCTGTTGGACTGCCTGCAAGCCTTCTCGAGCGCAGACCCGACATTGCTGCCGGGGAACGTCGCGTTGCAGAAGCCAACGACCAGATAGGCATAGCCCGCGCTGCCTTTTATCCCACGCTGACCATTGGCGCAGCTGCCGGGTTTCAGGGAACTACGATCGCCAATCTGTTTACATGGCCTAGCCGTATCTGGGGGGTTGGACCCGGGATGTCGCAAACGCTCTTTGATGCCGGACGGCGCCGTGCTGTCTCTGAATCGGCAACTGCCAACTATGATGGCACCGTGGCCGCGTACCGGCAAACAACACTCACCGCTTTCCAGGAAGTAGAAGACAATCTCGCAGCATTGCGGATACTGGAACACGAAGGGCAACAACAGCAAGAGGCAACGGCGTCTGCCGCGGAGGCACTTCAGCTCTTTAAGAACCGGTACGAAGGCGGAGTCGACAACTATCTCCAGGTCATCACTGCGCAGACGGTCCTTCTAACGAACGAGCGCAATGATATCGACATCCAACGGCGTCGCATGGATGCCAGCGTCCTGCTCGTTAAAGCCGTAGGCGGTGGATGGGATTCGAACCAACTACCAAAGCTCTGAGGCAGGTTTGTTGCAAATCACCATATTCTGCTATCCACGCTACTTTTCTCCTTAAGCGCATCGAAGGTTCTCTCGCTTAGGGCTGAGAAGCGTTGCCCTTGATTGAGGTATGACGATGAGACCTGTTCCAGGGTTTCTGCCTGCATTTGCGATTGGTGCAGTGGGTCGTGCTGCAGGGATCCTCAGCACCGCAAGCAGCCGTCAGAAGATCTTCTCGATTCGCAGCACCAGCTTTTGGCCCGTAGCACGATTCTTTGCCGCAAACTCTTGATACCCGTTCGCATAAAAGAACCACCTTCCGCTGTTCCAGACCATTCCGGGTCCTATCTCACCCACTTGTTCAGGCGAGTTGTAAAGCGCTACTCCATCTGAGAACAGCCGGATTGGCTTCGGGCCGGTGGTTGGTTACCATCCCTGATCGCGCCCACACCTCTCTTTCAGCAATTTCAGATGAATTGGCGCAGTAAACCACAATGTAGTGCCTTGACGGGAAGGCATTTCCGATGCGTGCACGGGGGGCAGCGAGGTGTGCAGTCGACAGTCGGGCGCAAGAGTGACGAAGTGTCGAACTGCGAACAGCAATTTGGAGATCGTCCGCACCAGTATGCGCGGTTCGAATGACTTCTCAGACACAAATTGACGACACGCTTTATGTGCATCCCCGTTAGGTTGGCGACGGCACTCGGCCAGGTCCATCGGCGGCCTTCATCCATAAGGACATCAAGCCTGCGAACGTACTCGTCGACGACGTCGGCAACTTCTGGCTACGGCTTCGGGATCGCTTCCCAGCTTTGGCACGAGCGCCAGGCGCCCGCGCCACCGGAGATCATTGGCGGCGCCCTCACCTTCGTGGCTCCCGAGCAGACCGGCCGGATAAACCCCTCGATTGGTATCTTCCGCACGAATCCCCGAAAATCTGGTTTTAAGGTCTCGAAAATTTCGTAAAACTCGTAAATTTTCGAAATCCCGGAATTTGGCTAATTCTTAAGATACTTGTTTTCAATATCTTAACATTGGGCATGTGATTGCACATCCAGAGCGTGTGAAGGAGCACAGCGAGGAAAGAGTTTTCAGGGAGCAGGCGGATGCTGAAGATAACAAGGGTCCAGAACGGAGAGGCTGTCGTTAAACTGATCGGTCGAATGGATGGAGAACACGTGAGCGACATGGAAAGGCTGCTCAGCGAAGAAGCCAGCGATCGCCCCCTCGTCCTGAATTTGAAGGACCTGACGCTGGTGGATCAAGACGCTGTCAGTTTTCTCAGGCGCTGCGAAACGGAGGGTATCCAGCTCAGGGATTGCCCAGCATACATCCGTGAGTGGCTCAATGGAGAACGGTAGTTGAGGTGAAAATCCAAAATCGCAGGAGGTCACGATGGACACTTCCCAGATGTTCAATAGTCATGATCGAAACTCTTCCCCACGCGGATTTGAGCAGATCATAGGCAGCAGCCCTGCGTTGGAAAGGGTGCTCGAACAAGTCGAATACGTCGCGCCAACGGATTCGACCGTGCTTATCGGGGGCGAGACAGGGACCGGCAAGGAGCTCATCGCGCGCGCCATTCACAACTCCAGCTCTCGGCGTGGGCGCGCTTTTGTGAAGGTGAATTGCGCTGCCATTCCCTTGGACCTGCTGGAAAGTGAGCTGTTTGGCCACGAAAGAGGTGCGTACACCGGGGCAATCGCGCAGAAGATCGGCCGTTTTGAATTGGCCGACAAAGGCACGCTCTTTCTGGATGAGGTGGGCGACATTCCGGCGCCATTGCAGCCGAAGCTCTTGCGCGTACTGCAGGAGCAGGAGTTCGAACGCCTGGGCAGCAATCGGACTCATCAAGTGGACGTTCGGCTGGTGGCCGCAACAAACCGAAATCTGGCCGAGATGGTGAAGCAAGGCGAATTTCGCAGCGACCTATACTACCGCCTGGATGTGTTTCCGGTCCTGCTGCCACCGTTGCGTGCGCGGCGCGAGGACATTCCAGCGCTGGTGGCACATTTTGTCGAGACTGTTGGGCTCAGGATGAGAAAGCAAATCGACCACATTCCCCGGGAAACGATGTCCGCACTTTGCTCTTACGACTGGCCGGGCAATATACGCGAGTTGCAAAATCGGATCGAGCGCGCCGTGATTCTTTCAAAGGATGGAGTGCTTTCCAACCCCTTGCCGATGCCAGAGCCTCAACCTGTCACCTTTTTCCCATTTCCAACTACCCTGAAAGAGGTCGAGCGCTCTACGATCCTACGTGCGCTTGAAGACCACGGTTGGGTGGTGGGCGGATCGGAAGGCGCGGCCGCAAAGCTTGGCTTGCCACGCACGACGCTGATCTACAAGATGGAGCGGTTCGGTATCTGCCGGCCCGTCGCGAGTGTGGCGGCCGTGTGATCGGAGATAGCGGCTGAATCTTTGCATCAGCTGCGGAAACGCCAATTCGCGAATGGCTTTGACTGGGCTCGACGCGCTTTGCACCGCAATCGCAGCTGCCGCTTGAATTCACTGCTATGGACCATCCTGCACGGGGGAATGAGGAACCCGGGCACTGCGATGCGGTGACTCGGTTCATTGCATGTCACGTTCAGCTCAATGAGAGCCGTCGGTCCCTCGTCGCATTGACGGGCACGCCCACACGGACGGAACGGTTCCAATATCGCGTCGTCGCTGGAAACACAAAGTGGCAGTCCCGGCCAATCTGAGTAGTCTTCTTCCTTAACATGAAGCTTGCTTTCAGTAAGCGCACTTTGCGATGGGAGGAAAAGTTCGTTACTCTCATCATTCTGCGGCACAATTTCGCAAGAAAGTATCCCTGGTCGTCGCTCGACGTCGGATAGCTGACAGTGATCGACACAAGCAGTCCGATTCCAGGGCTCATGTATCTAATTGCCTTTTTGGCGGACTTGCACGGTTCCAAACGGGTGATCTCCTGGACAGTCAGTGTCGAAGAACCGACATCTCCCAAGGTTATTAGTCTTGGAAATAGAAGCTTACACATGACTTAAAAGGACTTAGCTTATGGCCCCAAACTTGCCATACAAGTGAGTGAAGGAGGACTACTCGGTGAAGAAACTCTACTGGCTCTCTCTGGTGGGATTGCTGCTTTTTGGCAGCCTCTGCGCATTCGGTGCGCAGATCACGACCGACTACGATCACTCAATCAACTTTTCTCAATACAAGACCTACTCATGGCTGAAGGTGCAGGCCGGCGATTCACTTTGGGAAGATCGCATCAAGCAGGATATCGACGCCCAGCTTGCCGCGAAAGGGTGGACAAAAGTGGACTCCAACGGGAATGCGACAATTGCCGCCTTTCAATCCACCCATGACCAGAAGACTCTGGACACATTCTATGACGGCTTCGGAGGCGGCTGGAGATGGCGGGGCTTTGGCGACAGCATGGCAACCACCACTACGGAAGTCACAAGAATTGGGAGCCTGGTGGTAGACATCTTCGACGCTCAGACTCAGAAGCTTATTTGGCGTGGAAAACAGAGCGACGCCCTCAGTGGAAACCCTAACAAGAATGCGGAGAAGCTCGCCAAGGATCTTGGCAGCCTGTTCAAGCATTTTCCGCCATCACACTAAAAAACAATGGCGGCCGATGAGCGAAATGGAATGGCGGGCGGCGAACAGACGTCGTCCTTCATCCAGTTCCAATGATCCGGAGATAATCGAATGATTGCCGCTCATCGCCATTGGCTGATGCCGATTAAAACACCTCTTACGCGCAGACGCGAGGCGTCGAGATGTGACCGGCTATCTCCCCTTCAACCCTATTGAAAGCGTTCAAGGAGCCAAGCTGTGCAAATTGCGATTGCTCTCCTCATTGTGGGCACCGTGATTGCTACACTTGGCGCCGCTGCAATCATCGTGCACGTATTTCGGCGAAGGGCACATGAACAATTCCTGCTTTGGTTTGGTCTATTCTCTATTCTCTACGGTACGATTCTCGTTGTCAGAAATACTGTCTTTCGTCTCGCGTTCGGCCAGCCGCAAGCAGTCTGGATTTCGATTGAGCGCATCCTAAGTCTTGCCACGATCATTCCGGGGCTCTTACTTTTTGAAGGGTTCTATGGTCGCGGATGGAAGTCGTCCATTCGTTGGTTGCTTGCGATCTATTGCGCCTTGTCGGCGGTCGCAATAGGCGGCATGAAATTTCCGCACCCTTTCGGGATCGTCCTGCCACCTGGCGCCGCGCTGGTAATCATGGTGCCGGTAATACTCGCAGTGGGGCGTCTTGCAGGATATAGACCGCCTATTGTGCCGAATGGTCGGGTTCTATTCATTGGCCTGATTGTGTTCTTTGTTGCATTTTCTGGCGACCGAGTGCTCCGCACAGGGTTGAATAATTGGCACACCGGGTTCGAGCCATACGGATTTCTGGTCCTTGTCATCTGCCTGTGGTACGTCATTTCCCAAAGAGTGATTGCAGACGAAAGGAGTCTGGTGTCACTGATGGATGAAATGCGGGCTGCCAAGAAGATTCAAGAAGCAATTCTTCCACGGGAAGTTCCTTCTGTCGAACAAGTCTTGCTTGCGGCACGATACGCGCCCATGACCAGCATTGGCGGCGATCTCTACGACTTTCCAGTAGCTGGCCCACACGGAGTTGGTGTGTTGGTGGCTGATGTGAAGGGGCATGGAGTGCCGGCAGCTCTGGTGGCATCCATGGTCAAGGTTGCTGTTTCAAACGGGCTCAAAACCTCTCGCGAACCATCAAGTATCATTACCGCGCTGAACGATACACTTTGCGACGAGGCCCGTGAACAGTATGTTACGGCTGTATACATGTACGTGGACGCTGCCAGCCGGGTCGGTCGATATGCATCCGCGGGACAGCCGCCGGGTCTCTTGTGGCGACGCGGCAGGCAGTCGTTGGAGAGTCTCGATGGGTCAGGTCTCCTTCTTGGGGTGCGGCCGAATGAGACCTACACCGCGCGCGAAGTTCTCTTCGAGGCGGGCGATCGACTTCTGCTCTACTCAGATGGCCTTGTGGAAGCGGAGAATGCCGCAGGCGAATCCTTTGGAGATTCAGCTCTTCCTACTTTCATCCAAGAGAAACAGAGCTTGGGCGCGGAGCAATTTGTCGATCAGTTGTTAAAGGACGCCCTCGCCTGGTCGCTAGGTGGATCAATGAAAGGGCAAGAGGACGATATCACAATCGTCGTCATGGACATACAAGACACTGCAAATGCACACCAGTAGGTCCACCGGCATACCTTCCGACTATGGCTTCGTGGCGGAGACTGACAGCACAACATAACCAGACAGGTCTGATGTCCCGGACACCCAAACGCGGTCTAAGGAGCTCCATTCCTGGAGGTCGCAACATCTCCAGGAAACAGTCCGAGGCACATTGGAAAACTCCATTCCGATTGGAAACTCCACCCAGGAAATCGCGAGGAGAAAGGAGTCCATGTGTCGTGAATTTGAGCCCTGTGTCGAAAGATCGACGCTAGCTTCCGGCGAATCTAAATACGACTAAAACGTCCTATCCAATAAAGCCCATGAATGCTGATAGATGGTCCGATGAACCGCCCCACCCATCTTTGGCATTATGAATGCTTCAAAGCTATCAAGGACGGAAATGAAACCTTGATTCTGCCGGAGGGACCAATTGTTTGCTAGGGAATCTAGTTCGTGAGCCAGGGCTCATTGTAGCCACCATTCAACGTCTCTCAATTCCGAGCATCGCGAAGAATCAGGCGGAAACCACTACACGAAAGGAGCTATCACAGTGAATTCATATGTATCAGAACTCGATACTGCCACCCAACGGAAGGAATCGGGTCCCGCGGACGACGCGATGCTGGTTGCTGTGGCACGGTCAGGAGACTCTTCAGCATTTGTTGAACTTAGCAACCGCCATTCGAGGCGCGTATTACGTAAGATCTATCGAATAACAAACAACTGGCAAGATGCGGAAGACGTGCTCCAGGAATCCTTGATGAGGGCATTTGTTCACCTTCACGCTTTCGAATGTAGGGCGAGCTTTTCGACGTGGCTTACAAGGATTGCAATCAACACGGCCCTTATGCTATTGCGAAAAAGAAAAGGAGCGCTGAGATGGACGATCGATAGCAGCCTCGAAGATATTGCTCGATCTGAGAGTTGGGAGCTCAGAGATCATCGAGACAATCCAGAGCAGCACTACGCGCGACAGCAGAGGGCCAGCATGCTGAATGGAGCAATTTTGCGACTCAGGCCCGAATCGCGGAGAGTGCTTGAGCTTCAACAGGCGGGCGAGCTATCGACCAAAGAGATTGCACAATCCCTGGGCATTTCGGAGCCGGCGCTCAAGTCAAGGCTTTTGCGCGCAAGGATCGAATTGAGGGAATTCGTGCAGAAAAAAGCCCCGCGTTATCACACCTATTCCGGTTCCCACTCGGCCCTGAGGCGCGGAATGAACTAAAGTGACGCCCGCCCCGTCGGTCGTTCTTCACTTTGCCGAAGCGAACTCGTGATGATCGACGCTGATATAGCTGGATAGAAGTCCGGTTCGATAAATGGGAGATTAAGCTGCGATCCACGAACTCTCGCGCTGGCACAAGACATTGGTCAGAATTTCACGTGCAGATTATGTGTCTCTTTTGGAGGGTTTCCCCACTCTAAAGGAGAGAGAGGAGAATCACTGATGGAAAAACGAAACCTTGGATTTGCCGGGCCAGAGGTGCCAGTAATTTGTCTGGGAGGAAACGTATACGGATGGACGCTGCCGGAGCCGGAGGCGTTTCGGCAGTTGGATGCCGCGCTGGATGCGGGACTGAACTTTGTGGACACTGCCGATGTGTATTCGCGTTGGGTTCCAGGGAACAAGGGTGGCGAGTCGGAGACGATTATCGGTAAGTGGTTTGCGAAAACTGGGAAGCGCAAGGACGTGATACTGGCGACGAAGGTCGGAATGGACATGGGCGAAGGCAAAAAGGGATTGAAAGCGGCCTATATTCGGCAGGCGGTTGAGGATTCGCTACAGCGCTTGCAGACCGACTATATCGACGTCTATCAGGCTCACAAGGACGATTCCGAGACTCCACTCGAAGAGACGCTGGGCGCCTTCGACGAACTGGTGAAGCAGGGGAAGGTCCGGTATATCGGCGCATCGAACTACAGCGGTGCGCGTTTGGCCGAAGCGCTGGAGACAAGCCGCAAGCATGGGTTTGCAAGCTATATCTCGCTGCAGCCGCATTACAACTTGATGGAGCGACAGGATTACGAATCGGATCTTCTGCCGGTGGTGGAGAAGTACCAGGTGGGTGTGATTCCATACTTTTCGCTGGCAGCGGGCTTTTTAACCGGCAAGTATCGCAGCCAAAAGGACACGGAGAAGGCCGCGCGGGGATCGATGGTGCAAAAGTACCTGAATGACTGGGGATTCGGGGTGGTTGCGGCGCTGGATGAAGTGGCGAACGCACACGGATCGACTCCTGCGCGCGTGGCGCTGGCGTGGCTGTTAGCGCAGCCCGGAATTACAGCTCCGATTGCCAGCGCGACGAATGAGAAGCAGCTGGCCGATCTGGCTGAAGCGGCGAAGCTGAAGCTGAATGCGGAATCGATTCAGATGCTGGACGAGTCAAGTGCCCGGAAGGCTGGTGCAGAGGCTCTGGCCGGATAGGAGCACGAGATTCGCTGCCGATGGGGGCTGATTCTTTACGCAGGTTACGGCGGAATCGGTCCCTTGGGTTTAGGAGGCACGGCCAAGTCAGCGGATTGGCACATGCCACTTATCTTATGAAGGAGAGCTTCTACGATCCCAAAATCGCTCAGACCGAACTCCGCACGGTGACCGATCCTTCCGGTCTGCTGAATTCAGTCCGTCCAGAGCGAATCGCGAGCTCTCAGCTTTGATCGATCCTAACAACTTGCGCCCGCATTTGGATTCGGAAAGCTGTCTTCACTGTCTTCTTCGCTTCGATCGAGACAGGCGAAGTCCTTCTCAATCAGGAGCGCAAGTGACCCCAGGTCTCCCAGGCTGATATCTTCAGCGATCCCGACCTGATCGGTTGTGCCCCATTCATTCGCCTGGTCGGCAGAGACTAAAACTGTCACTCTATTCTCCCCGTATCGAACGGACGGATGGCTCACTGCAGGACTTTGTTCCAAGGCATAGGTGAACGTTGCGAATGCCTCTGGCGTGAAATGAATTGTCTCTTCCAGGCAGTGGCCCGCCAGAAGTTTTGCAACTTCCGAGCGCGATACCCTTAGCCGCAAGGAATCCCCCTTAATTCGCAGCTTCATTCTCTAACTCCCGTTGACGAAGAAGTATATCCGGTGATGCGGTCGCATCCGTGGTAGATATTAAAGTGGTCCTCCCGTAGGAACCCTACGAGAGTTATGTCGAACTCGTTCGCGACTTGCACCGCAAGGCTCGATGGAGCCCCAACGGCCGCGACCATTGGAATACCACCCATCATTGCTTTCTGCAGAAGCTCGAAGCTGGCGCGACCAGACAGCAAAAGCAAGCGATCCCGCAAGGGTGTACGATCCGCAAGAAATTCTGAGCCGATTAGCTTATCAACTGCGTTGTGGCGGCCTACATCTTCACGAAGCGCTATGAGGTTCCCGGCCGAGTCGAAGAGTCCCGCCCCGTGCAAGCCGCCTGTACGATCGAACACTCCCTGCGACGCGCGAAGGAGGCTGGGCAGACGGTAAAGCAACTGAGCGTCCATCCTGAAACTGTTCGCTGAACGCGGCGGACAGACCGTGCGCAAGGCGAGCAGAGACGCTTTGCCGCAGATGCCGCAACTTGATGTTGTGTAGAAGTTGCGTTGAAGTGTACCCAGGCTTACCTCAACATCCGTCGCCAGGTCAACTCGAATGATATTCTCCTTCGAACTTGGCGTGAGGGCCTCCATCGTCCGAGAAGATTGTTCGGGCTGACTATGGGGATAGCCTGCAAATGCTATTTGCTCGATGTCATTTGCGTCCCGGATCACTCCTTCGGTCATGAGAAAACCGGCCGCAAGGTCGAAGTCATCGCCTGGAGTTCGCATTGTGACCGAGATCGATCGCGTCTGTCGCGAGTTGGATGGCCCATAGGTGAGTTGAATCTCGAGAGGTTCTTCGATCGCGAGACTGTCCGATACCTGCTGCGACGCTAGCCCCGCAACCTTTAAGACAGCCGTCTGCAACATGGAGCTATCAACCGTGTGCGAGGGGCCGGCAAATGACGGAGCCTTCATGGTGGACCGCGTTTCCTCTCTGTACGCCGGGTTCGTTCTCTTCGCTGCTTTGATGCTGCGCGGCGGTCGTTGTATTCACACTGAGCTCAAGAATTGTTTTCCTGACAGGGTTTTGGCCGTCATGTTCTTCGCCACATGGCTGAGAAGATGTCAGTCAAGGAGCGATTTGCCTCAGATAATAGGATCTGTGAAATCCATCAATAGGTGAACAACTCCTTCGACGGGGACATTCACCGTATCCAGCCATTCCGGCCATTTGGACCGGACTTCATTCTGGGCGAAAGAGAGGAAGCGAGTCCGCAGTTACTGCACCTGTGGCTGAAAGCCCTCCGATTGCCCTGGCGGCTCGCTCATATCAAGGTTGCTATCGAAGGATGGCCGGGAAATCCCATGCCGCTGCATCTTGTAGATCAGCGTGGTGCGCTTTAAGCCAAGTCGGGCGGCTGCGCCGTCCCGTCCTCCGATTACCCAGCCAGCTGCCTGAAGCGTTCGCAGAATCAGGGCTCGTTCGGAATCCATCAGAGTAGTTGGAGCCGGGACGACGCTGATGAGCTGCGTCCCGGCAGTCAGCAAGGGATTCGGAAGCACACCATTTTCGGAGAGGATCAAGGCACGCTCGATTAAATTCTGCAATTCGCGAATATTGCCCGGCCAGTCGTACGAGCAGAGGTCCAACATCGTTTCCTCAGGAATATGGTCGATTTGCCGGCCGACACGCCGGCCAACAATCTCGATAAAATGCGCCACAAGGGCTGGAATGTCCTCACGGCGCTCTCGCAACGGCGGCAATTGCACCGGAAATACATTCAGGCGAAAGTAGAGGTCACTGCGGAATTCGCCATTTCTCACCATCCCCGCCAGGTCGCGATGGGTTGCAGCTACGAGCCGAACATCTACTTGGTGAGTTCGGCTGCTGCCCAGACGTTCGAACTCCTGTTCCTGCAGAATGCGCAGCAGTTTGGGCTGCAACGACGGCGGAATATCGCCGACTTCGTCAAGGAAGAGGGTACCCTTGTCGGCCAACTCGAAACGGCCAAGCTTCTGCGCGATGGCCCCAGTGAATGCGCCCTTTTCGTGCCCGAAGAGCTCGCTTTCCAGCAGATCCAGCGGGATCGCAGCGCAGTTCAGTTTGATAAACGGGCGTCCGCACCGCGGACTGATATTGTGTATCGCGCGTGCGATCAGTTCCTTGCCCGTGCCCGTTTCGCCCTGGATCAAAACTGTGGAGCCTGTCGGCGCAACGCGCTTAACCCCTTCGAGCACCGCATCCAACGCTGGGCTACTGCCAATGAGTTGTTCAAATTTGCGCGGGCGGGAACCCGGATCACTGCCGTGATCGCCGCAGACAGAATCTTCGGATTGATGCACGGCAAACCTGGTGCTCATCGTGTACCTTCCTTCTCGGCCTAACGGTTGAGAGCAGCGCGAATCGTGTCGATCAGAACTTCATCGTCAAAGGGCTTCGGCAGGAACTCCACGGCACCCGCCCTCAGCGCCTGAAATCTCATCTGCTCATCGCCGTGCGCAGTTATAAAGATGGTCGGAATCTTGCATCGTTCGGAATTCAGCCTGGCCTGCAATTCCAAACCGGACATTCCCGGCATGCGAATATCCGTAATCAGACAGGCCGTCTCCTGCTGATGACCGGACGCTAGAAACCCCTCCGCCGATTCAAATGCCTGGGATGCAAATCCAGCGGATCTCAGCAACTCCTGCAATGTGACGCGTACCGAATCATCATCGTCGACAATCGCTACGAGTTTACTTTCCTTATGGCAGCTCATAAGAGAAACTATGCACCCAAGTTAAAGGCGCCGCAATCATACGTTGGTATGAGCGTTGAATGTCCTGGCAGCATCATGCTCCCACATCGGCTGGCGCGGGAAGCGTGAAGTAGAAGCTTGCACCGTGCGGAGAGTTGTCAGCCGCCCACAAGCGGCCGCCATGCGATTCGACGATTGAACGGCTAATCCGAAGCCCCATTCCGATGCCTTGAGATTTGGTGGTAAAGAAGGCATCAAATATGCGGTCCGCCTGTTGCGGGGGAAGTCCCACCCCAGTGTCGCTGACTGAGACCGTCAGCAATCCATTCTCCGTCCGCCTGGAATAGATGGCGAGCTCACGGTCCCGATCCGCCTCCTTCATCGCATCGATGCCGTTCATGATGAGATTCATCATCACCTGCTGCACCAGCACAGTGTCTGCCATGACCTTGGGAAGGTCGGCGTCAAGTTCGGCGCGGACCGAGATGGAATACCTGTTTGTCTCGCTTCGCAGCAGGGCGATCATCTCTCGAATGAGTTCATTCACATCGGCAAGCTGCCTTTTCGATTCACCCTTTTTCGATATCGCGCGGATGCGGTTGATAATGTCCGCCGCGCGCCTGGCATTTCGGATGACTCCCGACGCGGCTTCACGCGCCTCTGTCAGATCGGGATCGTCTCGCGTTAGCCACCGCACGCAGGTGCTGGCTCCGTTCACTGCGGCTGTAATGGGCTGATTCACTTCGTGCGCGAGGGAAGCTGTCAATTCACCCATGGTAGTCATCCTGCTTGCGTGCGCTAAGTCGGCTTGCGCCTCACGCAACCTCTCCCGCTCTTTCTCCGCCTGCTTGCGCTCGGTGACGTCGATTATGGTACCCACGTATTCAACGAGATCGCCCGATGGGTCGAGAACCGGATGGCCTACCGAGCGGGCGTCTCTGATTTCGCCGCCGGGGTGAACTATTCGGTAATCGAATTCAAACTCCTCCTTGTTACGCACCGCTGTCTCAATCACTTCCGCAATTCGGGCTCGATCGTCCGGATGAACGCTCTGAAGGAATATTTCATATCTGGGCAGTCCCCCTTTCGGGTCAAAGCCTTGCACACGGTAGCATTCCTCTGACCAGTACCTGATGTTGCCCGGCGGCGGACTCCATGCCCAACTACCGGTGTGGCTCAACCTCTGTGCCTCGGCCAAATAGGCCTCGCTCAAGCGCAGTTCTGCCTCTACCTGGTTGTGCTTGGCGATCTCATGTTTGAGGTTGTCATTCAATTGAGTCAGTTCCGCCGTTCGCTCCGCGACTTTGAGTTCAAGCTGATTTCGGCCCCGCACGACTTGCGTCATGAGCAATGCAAAGACCAGAAACACAAGGTCAAATAGAAGGCGAGACTCGGTGCTGGTCTGGGGATCGAAAAGAAAATCGCGGACGATGGACGCCAGCAAAGCCGCCAGGATGCCGGGCTTGGTGCCGGCGTACCAAAAAGTGACAGCGATCGCGGATAGTGCAAATGCACCGAAGGTTTGCGGAATATGGAATTGTGCGAACGCAGTCGCCAAACCCAGAGCGGCCGCGACGGAAACCACGGCTAACCCATAGCGCAGCGGGATAGACCTTGCTGAACCAGGCGCCCACCTCATTTGATCCGGAAACCGCATGCTGTAAACCTCCTCACTCCCTTGCTCGCGCCGACGCATTTGAATGCAATGAATTCTTCGTATCTTTCGTCTGGTGCCGGCAACACCATATCGTCCGGTGTTTGGCAAATGCTATTTCTTCTCAGCCGGAAGCTCAAGCTTGGTCGCCATCCGCACTAATTCCGCGAGTGATTCTGCCTGCATCTTCGTCATTACATGCCCACGCTGGATCTTCACGGTGATTTCGCTGGTCCCGAGCTCAAAGGCAACTTGCTTGTTGAGCATGCCGGAAACTACAAGGCCCATGACCTGGCGCTCGCGTGTGGTCAGCGACTCATAGCGCTTGCGTAAATCGGCAAGTTCGCCCTGTTGGTGTCGCGTGACGCGGTCTCGATCGAAGGCCTGATGAATCGCATTCAATAAATCCTCATCGACGAAGGGCTTGGTCAGGAACTCCACGGCGCCCGATTTTATGGCCTTCACCGTCATCGGAATATCGCCGTGTCCGGTAATGAAGATGATGGGAATGAGTACGCCGGCGTCTGCCAGCTTCCGCTGAAGCTCCAGGCCGTTGACTCCAGGAAGGGACACGTCCAGAACGAGGCAACTCGGACCATCCTGCACCTTGTTGGTCAAGAACTCTTCCGCCGTCGCAAATGATTCGGAATGTAAGCCCGCGGCCTTCAACAGGCCCTGAATGGACAAGCGCACTTCTACATCGTCATCTATGACGAACACTGTTGGAGCGCTCCGAATCGTCATGAGTTGGCCTCCGGCCCGAGGTCTGTCGGATGGCGGACATCGAGTCAAATGTCCGACGCGTGAGGTGGTTTCCGTTAGGTCCAATCACTCCACCGACTGAAGTATATCGCTGAAACTACGCAAGTAACTCAAGTCAGAAAGATTGGCACCCGGCGTGCATTTAGCGATTGGCAGCGAAAGGTATCGGCTACATGGAACCGCAACAGCCGCACACCGGAGCCGAGCGGAACTCCGCCGTACTTATGCGCGAACAGAACTCAGGAGGGATTAGTATGACAGAGCAGCAAGAGGTGATGGGCAATGACGGTGTCAGCCGGCGATCGTTTTTGGGAAGGACCTCGGCCGCTCTGGTAGCGGCAGCGAGCCTTCCGATCCTGGCTGCGGCGCAGCAGACCAGGGACATGAGCCAGGACACGCATACCGGGATCAACGAGCAGGAGTTGGGGCCGAAGAACCCTGGTCTTGAAGCGCAGGAGCCCGATTCGATGTACCCGCCGGAGACCGATGCGGGCGGCCAGCCTGCGTTCAAGTACCCCTTTGCCATGGCGCACAAGCGCATCGAGGCGGGAGGCTGGACCCGCCAAGTGACGGTGCGCGACTTCCCGCTGTCGAAGAGGATGGCTGGCGTGGAGATGCGTCTGATCTCCGGCGGTGTCCGCGAGCTGCACTGGCATCTGAGTTCCGAGTGGGCCTTCATGACGGCCGGAAGCGCGCGAATCACGGCAGTCGACCAGAAGGGGCGGGTGTTTATTGAGGACGTGAATGAAGGGGATCTCTGGCTGTTCCCAGGCGGCGTACCGCACTCGATTCAGGGGATAGGCGAGAATGGCTGCCAGTTTCTGCTGGTGTTCGACGATGGCAACTTCAACGAGTTCGAGACGTTCCTGCTGACCGACTGGCTGCATCACACGCCGAAGGAGGTGCTGGCAAAGAACTTTGGCGTTGCAGAGTCGACATTTGACAATGTGCCGACGCGGGAACTGTTCATCTTCCCGACCGAACTGCCTCGTCCATTGTCCGAGGAGAAGAAGCAGGTGTACGTGGGCAGCGGTCCGGTTCCGGATACATTTGCCTTCTTCACCGGAAAGATGGAGCCCACCAAGGTGACCGCGGGCGGCAGCGTGAAGATCGTCGACCGCAACAACTTTCAGGCTACGAACATTGCCGCAGCAATCGTAACGGTGAAGCCCGGCGGTTTGCGCGAGCTGCACTGGCATCCGAATGCGGATGAGTGGCAGTACTACGTGAAGGGCACAGCCCGCATGACCGTCTTCTCGGCCGGCGGACACGCCCGCACCATGGACTTCCACCCCGGCGACGTAGGCTACATCGATCAGTCGCTACCGCACTACATCGAGAACATCGGCGATACCGATCTGCTGTTCCTGGAGGTGTTTCCGACGGCCGAGTACCAGGATATTTCGCTGGGTGAGTGGCTTGCCCACACCCCGTCACGCCTGGTGAACGAACACATTGGCACCGGCGAGGACTTTCTGGCGAAGATCACCAAGACGGAAGTTGTTATCACTCCGGAGAAGTAAACCGGAAGGAACTTGGACCCAGATGGAACCTCGGAGCCTCGCATAACTCACGTCTCCGGGGCGCTTAGAGGAGGTGTGCTTTGAGTAAATACGTCGATGTTACAAAGGCCTTTCAGCTCTGGTCAGCTGTGGCGCGGGTTTGGATGATGGTCGCGATTTGCTGGTTTGCCTTTTCCGCGTTGGCGCAGCAAGCGCTCTATCCCCTTAAGGAAGGTGTCGTGCAGCCCTTTCACAACAGCGATATTCCGAGCTGGATGACGCTTAATATGGAACTGCGCGGGCGCACGGAGGAGCAGACCTCGCTGGGGTACGTCTCGGGCAAGGACCGCTTGTATGAACTTACCCGCGTTTGGGGCGGCATTACGGTGGTTCCAACGGATTGGCTGACGATCTATGGGCAGTTCTTGGACCTGCACGCTCTGGGGCTTCCACTGCGAGACACTGCGCCGAACATGCGTGACACCTTCGATCTGAGGCAGGGTTACCTTGATTTTCATTACAAGCCGGTGCAGTTCATCGTGGGTCGGCAGGAGTTGCGGATTGGCGACGAGCGCGTGGTTGGTATCAGCGACTGGACCAATACCAGCCGTACCTGGGACGGCTTCTATATGCGTATTGGAAACGAAAATCAGTTGAATCTCTTCAGCACCTCCGTGGTCGCTATTCATCCCACCAGCCTGGACACGCACGGTGCGGGACTTACCTTCCATGGAGCGCATGCGAAGATTGCGATGCACGAGCCGAATTCCACAATTGAGCCGTTCGTCCTGGTTCATGCGTTACCCCGCGTGACCAGTCAGCAGGGCGTGGTCGGCAGCCAGACCGAGGTGACCTTCGGTTCGTACTACACAACGAAGCTGCCGCTTGGGTTCGATTCGTCGGGCACCGGAGATCTGCAGCGCGGCAGCTACAGCAACGATTCTGTTCATGCAGGCGCAGGGATCGTCCGTGGCGGCTATGGGACGAAGCGTCTGCCATGGCAGACGCACTTCGAGGCGGAGTATGACTACGCGACAGGTAATCCGCATACAAATCCAGATCGCATCGGCACCTACGATCAAGAGTATCCAAGCAATCACAATGCATTCGGCCTGGTCGACTTGTTTGGTTTCCAGAACATCAAGCAGCGTCGCCTGAACTTGCAGTTGACGCCGCGCAGCGACCTCCTGGTGCTGCTCCAGGGTGGATCGTTGCACGCGGCGACGATCCACGATGCCATCTACTCCGGTGCCGGCGCGAGCTTAATTGCAGCGCCCACGGGCGGCTTCAAGAGCGACGATATCGGCAGCGAGTTCGACGCCTCGGCGAAGTACATCTACCGTAAGTCGTTCGTAACCAATATTGGTGTTGGTCACTTCTTTCCCGGCGAACTGATGACGAGCGAGAATCATGGCGCTCCGCTGACCTATGCCTATCTGGGATTCACCTATCGCTTCAAGGTCGAACACTAGAATGCCGCACTACTGAGGCCTGTCGGATTGCGGACACCGAGTCAAATGCCTGACGCGTCAGCCAGGCTCTGCGGGATAATCCGCTGCTTTTATGAGGTATATCGCTGAAACTACACGGCTAGTTTTTTCGGGAAGATTGGCACGCTGCGTGCACCTAGGAGTCACCAGAGGAGGGATAGAGACCATGCAAGCGCTAGCGTCGCAAATCGGAGAGCAGCAGCCTGGCGTCCACTTTCCCGAACAGAACTTGGGGGAGCTTCAAGACGTTGTTTCACGATATCTGCCTACGCTTTACAGAAGGGCCTATCGCTACGTGGGCGACCCTCACGACGCAGAAGATGCGGTCCAGGATGCTCTCTTGTCCGCTTACAAGCACCTGGACCAATTCAAGGGCACCGCGAAGATGACGACCTGGCTGACGGCCATCGTTACGAATTGCGCTTTGACTCAATTGCGCAGAAGGCCGCGCCAACCCCACGTGTCTTTAGACGAACGGCTGGATGAAGAACAGGACTATCGTGTCTCAGACAGATTGGCGGACGCAAAGCCAAGCCCAGAAAACGAATGCATCTGGTCGGAATTGCATGGGCACCTTCTGCAGGCTGTAACTGAGCTCACGCCTTCGTTGCGCAAGGTGATTCAATTGCGCGGCCTGAAGGGAATGAGCACAAGCGAAACAGCAGAGATTCTCGGAGTATCAGACGGGACTGTGAAATCGCAGGTATCACGAGCACGCACGAGGCTGAAGAGACTAATGCGCTAAGTGTAAAGAAGAGAGGATTAGGCAGATGAGTTATGAGCCGAATGCAAAGCGGTACGACGGAGCTTTTTTCAGGCGGTCCGGACGATCGGGTATCGTCCTGCCCCCGATTTCACTTGGACTGTGGCAGAACTTCGGAGGCGTCAATGTCTTTGAGACAGGCCGAGCAGTGGTTCGGCGAGCTTTCGATCGAGGCGTGACGCACTTCGATCTGGCCAACAATTATGGGCCGCCCTATGGCTCGGCCGAGGAGAACTTCGGAGAGATCCTGCGGAGGGATTTTCGCAGCCACCGAAATGAACTCCTGATCTCAACAAAGGCGGGATGGGATATGTGGCCTGGACCCTATGGCGACGGAGGCTCGCGCAAGTATTTGCTCGCGTCGCTGGACGAAAGCCTGGTGCGCATGGGACTCAACTATGTCGACATCTTCTACTCTCACCGGCCGACCGTGGATGTTCCGCTGGAAGAGACCATGGGTGCGCTGGCGCATGCGGTCAGGCAGGGGAAGGCCTTGTACGTGGGCATTTCCTCCTATAGCCCTGAAAGGACGCGCGAAGCAGCGGCGATCCTCAAAAGCGAAGGAGTCCCGCTGTTGATTCATCAGCCGTCGTACTCGATGCTGAATCGCTGGGTGGAGACAGAATTGCTCGACACACTGGATGAGCTCGGAGTGGGCTGCATTGCATTCTCTGCCCTGGCTCAGGGTCTGTTGACGGACAAGTACCTAAATGGAGTACCGGAGCATTCGCGCGCAAGCGACGGGGTTTGGTTTCAGAAGGAGTTCCTGAGCGCAGAAAACCTTAAGCGGGTGCGGGCGCTCAACGTAATTGCCAAGGCTCGTGGACAGTCGCTGGCCCAGATGGCGATCGCGTGGGTCTTGCGCGATAACCGGATCACTTCCGCATTGATCGGAGCGAGAAATGTCGAGCAGCTCGATAACTCGCTCGATGCGCTCAAGCATCTCCAGTTCACGGAGTCAGAGCTCGAAGAAATTGATCTTTTTGCGAAGGATGGATCAATTGACCTTTGGAAGGGCGCTCGCGAAGCCGCGGCATAGCGGGCGCTCTCTGGTAACCTGCGTGAGTGGTTTGGCGCAGCGTCCCGCAACAACCCTGATGCGTAGAGCTCGTCACGCAGTTAGTGGCCTGACGCATTCAGCTCTGAGGTGATTCAGTTATGCGATTCGAATTCTCCGTCGTCCTTGCCGCAGCCGCTTCGCTTCTTCCAACGGCGCTGCCAGCGCAGCGGACCATCACCGGCCAGGCCGCATTTGCAGATTGGAACCAGCAGCAGCCCGGCGTCCGCCGCGAGATCACCCTTGCTGACCTGCCCCAGCCCAATCCGGATGAGGCAGTGAACAACACACCGCATGTCATGCCCCGTCCCGCGGATGCGTGGCCTGTCGCGCCAGCCGGCTTCAAGGTCACCCTCTACGCAGGAGGCGATTCAGCGCCGATGCAGCGAGCCGACAATAAAGAAAAAATGGCGCCCGTTGCGGGTACGTTCCTTATGCCGCGCCTCATCCGGACCGCTCCCAACGGCGATCTTTTCCTGGCCGATTCCGGCGCGGGAATCATCTTCATCCTTCGTGGCGTCGGCGTCGACGGCAAAGCCGCACATATCGAGAAGTTTGCCACCGGCCTGGACCATCCATTCGGCATCGCCTTTTATCCTGCTGACAACCCGAAGTACGTGTACGTCGGCAACGCCACGACCATCCAGCGTGTTCCTTACCACTCCGGTGACTTGCATGCCACTGGACCAGCCGAAACGATCGTTCCGGACATCCCCGGTTATGCCCAGCTCACCGGCGGAGGTCACTGGACACGGGACGTCGTTTTCACCAAAGATGGCCGGCACATGTTGGTCTCCGTTGGCTCCGGCTCCAACGTTGACGACCCCGACACCCACCCCAGGGAGTTTCACCGAGCCGACGTGTTTGAATATACGCCCGAAGGCAAGTTCATCGAAGTTTACGCCCACGGAATCCGCAACTGTGTCGGCGAAGTCATTAACCCAACGACCGGTCAGCTCTGGTGCACCACCAACGAGCGCGACAACCTGGGCAATCATCTTGTCCCCGACTATGTAACTTCAATCAAGGAGGGCGGCTTCTATGGATGGCCCTGGTATTACATGGGTGGTCATCAGGACCCGCGCCTGCCGGAACCATGCGCCAACGGAACTGGCCCCAACCTTCGAGCTGCGGCGCTGACTGCGGATCAGGCCAAGAGCTGCAAGCGAGTTGATCTTTCCTCCAAGGTGATCACACCCGATGTGCTCGTTCAGCCCCACATGGCCTCTCTTGAGGTGACTTTCTACCCATCTGCTGGCGAGTTTCCCAGGCAATATGACGGCGATGCGTTTGCCGCCCAGCACGGCTCATGGAACCGCGCCAACCGTGCGGGCTACGAAGTTATTCGCATCCCCATGCACAGCGGCCAAGCTGATGGGAGTTACGAGGACTTCCTCAGCGGATTCGTCACGAGAGACGGCAAAGTCTGGGGGCGGCCCGTAGGCGTTGCTGTCTCTCAAGACGGCAGCCTCTTTGTCACAGACGACGGCTCCCGCTCCGTTTGGCACGTCTCTTACGTGGGGAATAGTTCCCGGCATTTGCGACCGAAGACAATTGCCTTTGTGTCACTAATACTTCAGCTATTTCCTGCCAAGTTTCGGACCAATAGGCTTGTGTAACAGGCCTCCAAATCTGGAGCGCATTTAGCGAAACCAAAGCCCGGGGAGATTCATCATGCAATATCCTCCTATTCGCGTGGTCCGTCCGGACCAGTTGGACTCTGCGACTGCTCAAACGCCCGGGTCACAGCGCCTTGCCGCCATCTATTCAGGAGCCGGCATAGAATCGCCCATGTGGGGTGGCCTATTCCTGGTCGAACATGAAGCTCGCACAGCAATCCATCACCATGGAGAGCAACACACGATCGCGTATGTCCTCAGTGGATCTTCATATGTTCGGTGGGGCGAGCGAGGGGAATTCAACGCGACTCTCTACGCAGGGGATTTCCTTTATGTCCCGGCCTGGCTTCCGCACCAGGAGATAAATCCTTCCAGCGACGTATCCTTCCAATGGATAGTTGTCCGCAGCACTTGCGAACCCATTGTTGTGAACCTGCCAGACGACTACTGGGGCGACATCGGCTTAGGTGAGACGCATCTGCGAATTCCCGGCTGACAACATTTGTCGATGTAGCATCCGCAAATGTACCACAGGCGGCTGCCCTCACCCGTTGGTGTAGCCGAGCCAGGACGGGTTCCTGATGGTTCCGTCGTAATGCGAACTGGTTTTGAAGAGCTCGAACTTTCCGGTCAAAGCGGCTTCTCTTGTCTTCGCGAGGATCGCGGCGACTTGCTGCTGGTTCATGGGCTTGAAACTCTGCACGGCCGCGAACGCCTGATCGAGAATCGCCGGAGAGTCAATTCCTGTGATGACAACCGACGCCGGGGAGTTCAGCCCGAAGTGCAAGGCCTCCATCGGTGTCACTGTCTTGCTTTGGAGGATGTAGGGGTCTCCGAAGGTCTTCATGGCAAGAATGTCGGTGCCGCGTTCCTTTGCCACCGGCGCAACCCCGTTCAGAAATGAACGGAAGTGCGCGTCCATCACATTGATGGGCATCTGCACGGTATCGAAATGAAACCCATGCTTGTCTGCAGTCTCAAACATGCGCAGATGTACGCTCGGATCCTTGTGACCAGTGAAGCCGATGTAGCGGATTTTGCCCGCTTGTTTCGCTTCCTGAATTGCCTCGATGGCACCGCCTGGCGCGAAGATCACATCCGGATCGTCGAGGCGAATGACCTCATGGAACTGCAGGAGATCAATCACATCCGTCTGGAGGCGCCCCAGCGATTGCTCAATTTGCGTGGCTGCGGTGTGCTTATCCCTGCCGTCGATCTTTGTCATAAGGAACACCTTTTGCCTGTAACCATCGCGTAGCGCCTGGCCCATCCTTACCTCGCTGATGCCGCCGTTGTAGTCCCAGCAGTTATCCATGAA
>Ga0182015_10001248_pt1 | contig 34328 bp, 25 predicted proteins | sample 712P3MmetaG_FD_120478 | JGI IMG/M metagenome (GOLD analysis project Ga0182015, IMG submission 120478) | Permafrost microbial communities from Stordalen Mire, Sweden - 712P3M metaG | ecosystem: Environmental > Terrestrial > Soil > Wetlands > Permafrost | place: Sweden: Stordalen | collected...
ACCTACTGGATCTGAATCACGCCGCAGCCCCGATAAACGCTCCGTCCTTCATGTCCCTGACTTGCACACTCATCCAGCGATTAGCGTCGTGCCGCCCCTTGAGATAAAGCTTCTGATAATTGTCGGTGAGCGTTTCGGTGAAATCGCCATCTGCGGCATTCAGCGTAATAGCGTCGATCTGCTTGCCAAGAAAGCCATGCATGAACTCCAGCTTCTTCTTCGCGCCAAGGTCGCGGAGAATCTTATTCCGGTCGCGGGCGACTTGAACCGGAACTTGATTCGGCAGTTCGGCCGCAGCGGTCCCAGGGCGTGAGGAATACGTAAAGACGTGCAGATAAGTGAACGGCAATTCATCAATCAACCGCCGAGTGGATTCGAATTCGGCGTCCGTCTCGCCGGGAAATCCGGTCATCAAGTCGGCGCCGATAGCGGCTGTCGGCATGGACGCCCGTATCTTTTCGATCTTTTCGCGATAGTGCCAAGGGCGATATTTGCGATGCATCCGCCGCAGCACCGCGTCACTGCCGGATTGCAGCGGAACATGTGCATGCTTGGCGATGCGCGGCGACGCGGCGACCAGATCGATCAGTTCATCGCTCCAGTCCATGGGCTCAACGCTGGAAATGCGAAGCTTCTCGAGTTGCGTCTCCGCCAGGATTGCACGAATCAGCATCTCGAAACGTGGCTTTTGGATGTTGGCGTCTAGAACTCGCGATCCCGCGTCACTCCCGGATAGATCGCGCCCCCATCGGCCGAGATTGATCCCGCTGATCACTGCTTCCCGATAACCGGCGGCGACCAGTGCGTTCACTTGATGAATAACTTGCCGCAAAGGAAGCGAACGGCTTTGGCCACGCACGCTCGGAATAATGCAGAAGGAACAGCGGTTGTCGCATCCGTCTTGCACCTTAAGGTTAGGCCGCGTTCTGTCTTGTTCGCCAGATCCCGCGAAACCGGAGTTTCCGAAAACAGGAGCAGCCAAAAGCTCGGTGTGCGCGAAGGTGTCTGAGAAGATATCTGAGACGCGAACCCAGCTCTCGCTTCCAACTTCCCGGTTTCCGACTAAGTTTTCCAGGGGAACGAAACTGTTCGTCCGGTTGGAGTTTTCTCCGAGCACAAGTTCGGCGAGCAGATGTTTATGCGAGTTGCCGATCACGGCCGTTACGCCGTGCAGGGCCGCAATCTCTTGAGGAGCCCGTTGCGCGTAGCATCCCGTGACAATAATTTTTGCCTTGGGATTCTGCCGCTGCACGCGGCGAATCGCGGCCCGGGCATCCTGGTCGGCGGAAGCCGTAACCGTACATGTGTTCAGCAGAACAAAGTCGGCTTTGGTGGACGGCGCAGAACTCAGGCCTCGGTTTTCGAATTGTCGCGCGAGGGCCGCTCCATCAGCCTGGGTAGCGCGACATCCAAAATTCTCGACGTGATAGGTCGCCACCCCGATATCGTACCAAATGGCGAGGCTTCCAACGTCACGGCTTCACGCGCACGCGGCTTCACGCCGAAGCCATGTTTCTCCGCTGCGTAAAGCACTCCCGGCAAAAAATCGGCCTCCCCTGGGTCGGCCGGAAGGGGACGGTGGTGGCTTTTCCGCACTGTGAGCAGGTGGCACGGGTTTCAACCCTGGTGGATTGGCGTCCGTTGGCGAAGGCTTGCGGAGTCGCGAGGATGGAAACTCGCTTGGACTTGCAGTCCTTGCAGCGCTTAGGTTCGTTGCGGAATTGCTTATCGTGAAAGAACAACTGTTCCCCGGCGGTGAAGACAAAGTCGGCACCGCAATCGATGCAGGTCAGTACCTTATCCTGAAATTCCATTGAGGATGGCTCCCATGTGACCGTGCCGCTTGCGCCGCACGCGGGGAGACGGCGGAGCGAACAACACAAGTTATGTACATCCCCCCTCAAACTACCCTGGACTCGGCCCGCCAGCGCCTGGACGACGCATGGATACTACTTTTACCGATTTAGACGCCGAATGAAAATGGTGTGTTATCGATCCCTACTTGCAGCTCAATCCGACGGGGGTCAGACCGAGCAGGGCCGTCCCGGGAGGGGACGACCCTTTACTGCGATTCCCTTATTTAATCTCCTTCAAATCAGTGGTTCGATTCGATCAGAAATTTTGCTCGGGTTATTCCGATTCTTTGCGAACCTTCTTGCGGGCGCGCTTGCGAGCCAGCGCCGCCTTTACGCGTTTCTTTTCGCCGGGCTTCAGGTAAAAGGAGTGGCGCTTTACCTCTTTAATAATGTCTTCCTGCTGCACTTTGCGCTTGAAACGGCGCAGAGCGTTTTCGAGGGACTCACCCTCCTGCAGTCGAATTTCCGCCAAACAGACACACCCCCAAACCCGTCCGGAAGGACCGTACTGTTATTACAAGGATTTGCAGGGAAGTCAATAGGGGAGTGTGAAAAAAGTTGCATGCGGCGTGCTCCGTTGAATCCCACGTCTCGCAAGCGAAACGCGATGTGGGCCCCCGTGCGCTCGGCGTGGAGCAGCAGCAAAAGCAGCTGTTAGAAAAAGAAGCCGCCGCCAGATTACTCGAACTGAAGCATTACGATTTCCGGATTCGATCCGAGGCGTAGAGGCGGGCCCCACGTGCCGGCTCCGCTGGACGTGAAGACCTGCATCTTGCCGATACGGCTCAGGCCATAAACGAACTGGCGGTAGATCCGGCGAGCCATCCAGCTCCAGGGGATGAATTGACCGAGGTGGGTGTGACCCGATAGCTGCAATGAAACTCCGGCGGCTTCGGCGATGTCAGGATGGTCAGGGGCGTGGGTTAAAAGAATGCTGGCTCGTTCGCGATCCCAACGAATACCGTGCAGCACGGAGGCAAAGTTTCCGCCATGTACCGCGTTCCGGTAAGGCACGCCGATAATTTGCAAGCCATCGGCTTCCACTTTTTCGTTGCTAAGCACGCGGACTCCCGCGGCCGAGATGGCTCGAAGATATTTTGTGTCGTCGCCAAATTGCTCATGATTTCCGGCCACGAAATAAACGCCGTGCGGTGCGGTTAACTTGCTTAAGGGTTCGGCGGCAAGTCCGGCGTCAATGGCGGTGCCGTCATACAAATCTCCGGCGATAAAAACTGCGTCGGGTTTCTCCCTCAAAATTTTCGTAACCATGCGACGCAGAAAACTGCCGTTGTGAACGTGGCCGAGGTGAACATCGCTGATCAGCGCAGCGGTGCGGCCGCGCCAGGCATCCGGCAGATTGGCGAGCTGCACGGTGGTACGGGTGATTCTGGTCCAATTGGCATTGAAAACGGCGTAGAGTCCCGCGACCAAGGCAACCCCGAACAGAATTTCGACCCCACGGTGAAAATTCAAATTGAACCGAGCCAGCCATGCCACTGCGAAAACGATCCAGGCGGTAATTGCAGCAAGAAGGAGGAAACTGCCCACTCCTACCCAGACAGCCGCCGCTTTATAGAATCCACGCACAAGGGCGTTTGTGTAGCGGAACGCCAGCAGCGAGGCGGCGACGAAGCTTACCGACAAAAAGCCAAAAACCAACCTGGTCCAGAGCCGATGCTGAGTTCCGGCGTTCGAAGCAAACTCCCAGGTTCGGTAGAGAAACAGATGCGCCAGAAAAAGAACAGATTGGATGACCAGCAAAAACACAACGAACCGCTTTCGCAATCGCATGCTGCATTAGATTCTCCGACCGGGCATTCGGATTGTTGGCTTAAGTTGTTTAGAATTAATGCTGAGATATGAGAAAAAATATTAAGAATCATTTCCCGAGACGGCTGATTGCCGGCGGCAAGTGGATTGCCGAAATTGTGACCCTGGCAGTTCTTGCGGGGTTGGGTCTGTGGGCGCAGAGCGCCAAGCCAGCACAGCCAGATGTAGTGCCGGCTCAGAAGAGTTCGCAACAAAGTTTGCAAACCAGCCCCCCTACTTCAAAGACCAGTCCTCAAACCGCTACGCAACCGGCAGCGAACATCCTTCCCCCGTTGCAACTGGACGGCACAGCGACTTTGCATCACCTGAACCAGGTCATCAGCTGGTATCGCCATACCACGACCGGCATTCCAACGGTCGGGCTCCCGAGCGACGCGATTTATCAGGACAACACGCAGAACATGGCCGCTCAAGTAGTCCGGCTGGCGTTTCAGTCAGCGAAAGCCGAAGCGGAGTTGATCAAGGCACAGCAAAAAAGCGGCGGAGGGAATCAGGCGGCTGGGGATCATGCGCTCCAAGAGACCACCCAGCAACAAAATCTGACGCAGATGCTGGCGAAAACCTCCGCGCAAATTGAGCAGTTGCAATCGCAAATTGAAGCTCTGAACCAGCAGATTGCGAAGACGCCAGTCTCGCGCCGGAACGATTTGAGTTCGCAGCGAGATGCCTTGCAGAGTCAGTTGGATCTGCAGAAGGCTCTTCTGGATGCGGTGCAGAAAATGGCGTCCTTTGTGGAGACGAACGGCGAAATCTCCGGAGAACTTGAGGGTGGAATCAATCAGTTGGAGCGATCGATTCCGGAGGTTCTTGCCTCGTCCACTGGCACCAGTACAAATCCTACAAAACCCGCGGCAGCGGCGGCCCCCACCAAGCCATCGCTGGCCAATTCCGGCGGCCTGATCAGCGAGGCCATGACCCTGTATGACTATATGAGCGCCGAGCGGCAAATTAACGATGTCGTCAAACAAACCGGCTACATGCACGATGTGGCGGATCGTTTGCGGACGCCGCTGCGCGATGCGATGCGAGCCACGATACAGCAGAGCCAGCAGCTATCCACTCAGCCCGGGGCCACGGATGCACAACAACTGCAGGCAGAGAGGCAGCAATTCCAGCAGCTCACCGAGCGATTCAAACAGCTTTCCGCCGCGCTGTTGCCGTTGAGCCAGGAAGCGATTGTGCTGAACGACAGCAAAACAAATTTCGACGAATGGCGGAGTTCAATCGCGCGCGAGTCGAAATATGTGCTGCGTTCGGTGCTGATCCGCGTGGTGGCAATCTTCTTCGCGCTGGGGGTGATTCTGGTTCTATCGGAGATCTGGCGGCGAATCACTTTCCGCTATGTGGGCGATCCGCGGCGGCGCAGGCAATTCCTGGTGATGCGGCGCGTGGTGATCGGTTTCCTGATTGTCATTGTGCTGGTGCTGGGCTTCGTGAGCGAATTCAGTTCTCTGGCGACGTTTGCCGGGTTTATTACGGCAGGCATTGCGGTTGGACTGCAAGCCGTTTTGTTGTCGGTTGCGGCGTATTTCTTCGTCATTGGACGGTATGGGATTCGGGTTGGAGACCGGATCAGTGTCGCCGGCGTAACCGGCGATGTTGTGGATATCGGACTGGTGAGGTTGTACCTGATGGAGATGGCGGGCACCGGATTGGATTTGTTTCCGACCGGCCGCATTGTTGTGTTTTCGAATTCCGTTCTTTTCCAGGCGGGCACGCCGCTTTTTAAGCAGATTCCTGGAACGGAATACTCCTGGCACGAAGTGGTGGTGATGGTTGCGCCGAACGGAAATCACAAAGCTGCGCAAGAGAAACTAATGGCCGGGGTAAACGAGGTTTATGCGCAATATCGCCAGGAGATTGAAAGTCAGCACGCCAGCATTGAACGTCGCGTGGATATTCAAGTGGAAGCACCTCGGCCCGAAGCGCGCATTCAATTCGCCGATACGGGGTTGGAACTGCTGGTGCGCTACCCGGTGGAGATTCGCAAGGCACCTCGCATTGACGAGGAGATGACGAGGAAAGTGCTGGAGTTGATTGAAACCGACGCTACGTTGAAAGCTGCCGTATCGGGTACTCCGAAAATTCGGTCGGCAGTAAAAGGATGACGCCCGGAAAGAATCCGTTGCAGCGCTTTTCGCACGCGTGGCGGGCGCTGCGGCATCGCAACTTCAGGCTGTTCTTCACCGGCCAAAGTATTTCGCTGATTGGCACCTGGATGACGCGGGTGGCGACGAGTTGGCTGGTGTACCAACTGACAGGGTCGGCCTTGCTGTTGGGCTTGGTTGGTTTTGCCGGGCAAATTCCTACATTCTTACTGGCGCCCTTTGCCGGAGTCCTGGTCGACCGGTTGGACCGGCGAAAGATGCTGGTGTGGACGCAGGCTCTGGCAGGCCTGCAATCGCTGGCGCTCGCGGCGCTGACGATCGGCAAGATCATCAATATTCGTGAAGTGATCTGGCTGAGCGTGATGCAAGGGTTAATTAATGCTTTCGATATGCCGGGGCGGCAAGCCTTCCTGGTGCAAATGGTCGAGGACAAGCAGGACCTGGGCAATGCGATTGCTCTGAATTCTTCCATGGTGAACATGGCGCGGCTGGTTGGTCCGGCATTAGCGGGAATCGTGATTGGGTCGGTGGGAGAAGGATATTGCTTTCTGATCGATGGGCTCAGCTATCTGGCGGTGATTGCTTCCTTGCTGATGATGCGGGTGAACATAGGGCCGGTGAGGCGGGCGGCCATATCGATGTTGCATCAGCTGAAAGAAGGATGGACGTATGTGCGGGGTTTTGCGCCGATCCGAACAATTCTGTTGCTGTTCGCGTTGATTAGCCTGATGGGGATGCCGTTCATGGTGTTGATGCCCATTTTCGCGGCACAAGTTTTGCACGGTGGACCGCATACCCTCGGATTTCTGCTGGGAGCCTCAGGCGTGGGGGCGTTGATTTCGGCGGTGTCCCTCGCGTTGCGAAAGACGGTACGCGGACTTACCAGCATGATTCAAATTTCGGCGGCAGTTTTTGGAATTGGCTTGATCTGCTTTGGCTTATCGCGAACCTTTCCGCTTTCGATGTTCCTGATGCTGATCGTTGGCTTTGGAATGATGCAAGGCCTGGCGGCGAGCAATACGGTAATTCAGACGTTGGTGCCGGAAGATAAGCGCGGCCGGGTAATGAGCTATTACACGATGGCATTTGTGGGAATGGCGCCGTTTGGAAGTCTGTTGGCGGGGACGCTGGCGCATCATCTGGGGGCGCCGCACGCGGTGATGATTACCGGAGCGTTTTGCCTGGCGGGATCGACGTGGTTCACGACGCAATTGAAATCGATCCGGAAAGTGATGCGGCCGATTTATGTCGAGATGGGGATCATTCGCAGCGAATTGACGCCGGCAATGGAAGATCAGGTGGGACGGTAGGGAGAAATCACTCGATCCCCGGACTCTGACACATCCTTACGCCTTTACGCCGCAGGGAATCGCGGGCGGGAACGCCCGCGACCACACGAGCTTTTTAACTACTTTTAAGCATCCATTTAACCGTTCCCTTCTTACTATTCAGAAGATGAGTTTTGCTCCGAGTTGAACTTGCCGGGGAGCGAATGCGGCGTTTGGTTTTAGGAATTGTTGCGGTTGCTGATAGTAGGCGGGGTAGGGAGTTCCGTTCACATAGACCGAGTAGGGCGTGAAGGTGGTGGCTTCGGCGGTAAGGCCGTCCGAGGTGATGGTGACACGCTGGTTGTCACGATTCAAGAGGTTGAAAGAATCGGCGGTAAGCTCGAGGCGGTAGCGTGCACTGACGTGGATTTTGCGGACGAGGCGAAGGTCCGTGGAGGCGTAATCGGGTCCGGTGAAGGCATTGCGGCTGTAGCCCGGGAGACGGTCATTGTCGTCGTTGCCGTCCTGGTTAGGATCGCCAGAGACGGTGGCGTTGACGGGACGTCCGCTACCGGCGGTGACGATGCTGGAAATTTTCCAGTCGTTGAAGATGTGTCCGAGGAGTTCGTGTTCGCGATGAAAGAGACGAGGTTCCGCGGAGAAGGCGGCGACGAAACGCTGGCGCTGGTCCGTGACGCTGGGACCGCGCTCTGCGTTGGGCGCGTAGGAATTTTGGACCTCGGCGGGCTCGCCCGCCACGAGAGCGTCCTGCCCGTCATCGATGGCTTTGGCGAAGGTGTAGGAGAGACGGAGATAGGTGCCGTGGGAAACGCGGCGATTGATGGAGAGAGTTGCGCCGTTGTACACGCTGGAGGCTGCGCTTTGAAATTCGTCGATTGCGCCGAGTTGCGCGATAGGCCGGCCAAGCGGGTTGATGCAGGGCGGGTATGGGCAAGTCAGCGACGAGGTGAACTGCCAGGTTGCAAAGGAATCGACGGTGTAGTAGCCGTTTTGAAAAGTAGAACCGGTGGAATCGAAGATGGGGTAAGTAAGCGCCAGCGGTTGGGGAAGATTCACATCGAGCGCGCGGATCAGGTGTTCGCCGTGCACGTATAGGTAGGAGAGAGCGACTGTGGTGTGGCTGGCAAGTTCGCGTTCGAGCGTGAGGCTGGTCTGCTGGACACGCGGGGTGACAAAGTTGGGAGCGAACGCCGAGACGTCATGGGTTACGCCTTCGTTGAAGCCGAGAGGCAGGTTGCACGAGAGTGAGGTTGCTGCGCAGCTTACCAATGGGTTGGGATAGACGGGAAAGACTTGATGGTCATAGTAATTCGAGTTGTTGAGGAAGAGCTGAGAGTCGGTAATGCCGTTTTGAGTTGCGATGGCGGAGTTGTAAATCTGAGGGATCCGGACATAGAAGATGCCATAGCCGCCGCGAATGACCAAAGGATGTTCCTTGCCGATCGAGTAAGCCAATCCGCCGCGCGGGCCGAAGTTGTGAGGGTTATACGGAACCTTGCCGGCGGGCGGGAACAATGGATTCGGCTGAAGTCCGGCGGTGGTGAAGGTTTGGAGATCCCAGCGCACGCCCAGGTTGACGGCGAGATGGCCGGTGAGGCGGATGGTGTCCTGGACGAAAGCAGCGTAGTCGTTGCTGTTGGGATGGGAAGAAGCGGGGCCGAAGTTCTGTAAATAGTAATGAGGATCGGCGTGAGCATAGGCGCGGAGGGGCGTGAGCGGCAATCCGCCTTCCTCGGGCGCGAAGGTGAAGGGATGGACTTTCATTTCATAGAAAAGATATTCACCGTTCTGCTGGCTGGGGAAGAAATCGTAGATCCAGGTGATAAGCGAATCGCCGCCGAATTTGAGCGAGTGGCGACCGGTATCGAAGCTGAGGGTTTCGGCGAACTGGGCGCGGTGTTCGCGGGTGGCGCGGGGAAGAAGATCGGAGCGGCCGATGCCGTCGATGAGGTCGTTGATTTTAACCAGAGTGTTGTTCGTGTTGGTGTAGGACTGTCGCAGGTCGCGAGAGAACTGCGCACGAAGATGGCTGATTAGGCGCGTAGTGATGCTTGAGGTTAGCGAGGCCGAAGCAGTATCGGTGGAAACCATTTCTTCGCCGTTGTCGGAGATGGAATCGTAAGTGACGGGACTGGCGGGATCGAGGAAGACGTTGTTCGATCCCCAGTATCGGGAAGAGTTGTAGCGCAGGGCAAGTTGATTGCGCGGCGAGAGGTTGATATCGAGCTTGGCGTAGGCGGCATTGCCGATCTGAGCGGCGGGATAAGATCCGGCGAGCGAGTTGAGTTGTTCGGCGGCGGCGAAGACGAGCGCCTGATCGCCGGCTTCGTAATCTCCGGGAGAATAAGGACCGGTGCCGGCCTGGGGTTGGACCACCATCGATCCGTTTAGAAATTCGACTACGTCGGGAACGTGGAAGTAGTGCTGGTCGAAGCCCCCAAAGAAAAAAATCTTGTTCTTTTTGACTGGGCCGCCGAGGGTGGCACCGCCTTGCTGCTGGCGGCTGTGCGGCTTGAAGTCGAGAAAACGATCGGCGGCGCCGAAGGCGCTATCGCGGATGTAATACATGCCAGTGCCGTGCCAGTGATTGGAACCGGATTTGGTGACGACGTTCACCACCGCCCCTCCAGCGCGCCCAAGTTCGGCGCCATAGGAATTGGTGGAAACGCGAAACTCCTGCACCACCTCGTTTGAAAACTGGTAAGGCGTGCGATAGAGGCCGCGAGCCTGGGCGAAAAAAGCATTGTTGAAGTCGCCTCCATCCACCAGGAAGCTGTTCTGAAATCCGCGAAGCCCCCCGAACGAGAGATCGCCATTGGTCGCGGAGGTGAGGCTGCGCGGATCCTGAGTAACGCCGGGCGAGAGCAACATCAGGTCGGAAAAGCGGCGTCCGTTCAGCGGCAGATCGCCGATGGCGCGTTCGTCGAGCAATGTGGAAACAGCGCTGGGGCTGGTATCGACCAGTTTTGGGGCGCCGGAAACGGTGACGGTTTCCTGTGGCCCCGCAATGGTGAGATGGAATTCAAGTTGGGCGGCGCTGCCGACATCAACGTGGAGCGGCGGCGTTTCTTGCGGGGACATTTTATCCGCGACGGCGCGCGCGGTGTAATCGCCGGGCGGCAGAAGATCGAGCGCGAAGCGGCCATCGGAATCGGAAGTGGCGGAGTAGCGCACTCCGGTGGCGGAGTTCACCGCGACGATGGAGGCCTGGGCGATGGGTCCGCCAGCGGGATCGAGGACCGTGCCGTGGATCGCTCCGGTAGCGGCGTCCTGGGCGAGAATCGGCGAGGCTATTAATAAAGAGCAAGCCAGGGCGCCAGTGATCAGGGGGCGAAGAATCAGATTGCAAGGAACCGATAATGCGCGGGGCATCGAGTCCCACCTTTACTTGGGATGAGGCTCGGAGAGATCTTCTCGCGCGGCTTTACCGGAAGCAGCGCGGGGAATCGGGGAAACCAAGTTCTGTATAGCATGGGAATGGCGAGAAGGCTGTGACGGAGCGAAGTTTGTTTCGGGATGGGTGCAGGAATGGGAAAAGGAAACGATTAGGTTTGACTGTTCCGATCCGGGAGGCGAAATTCTGCGTTTGGCTTTGAAATTTGCTTTTGGGTGGCGCAGCGCTTCCAGCGCTGCGATAAGGTGGTTAGGAGAAACGGCTTCAGCCGCCGAGGTAGTTATGGCCGCGCCGCCCCGAGGAAATACCGGATACAACGTTTATTTCATCACCGCCTCCGCTTTTCAGCGGAGGCTGCTGTTCAGCAAAGAGCCGATGGCGCGATTGTTCTTGGAAGTGCTCTTTCATTATCGTGAGAAGAAGAATTATTTTCTGCACGAGTTCGTTCTGATGCCCGATCATTTTCATCTGCTGCTTTCACCTACTCTGAGTTTGGAACGATCACTGCAGCTGATCAAGGGAGGCTTCTCGTACCGCGCAAAGAAGGACCTGGGATTTATTGGAGAAATTTGGGATAAGAGTTTTTATGATCGCAGGGTAAGAGGACTTGAGGATTATCACAGTTTCAAATATTACATCCGGAGAAATCCGGTGAAGCGCGCTCTGGTTGGGAGTCCGGAAGAGTCTCGCTTTAGCTCGGCGCATCCGGGCTTTGTTCTTGATGACGTTCCCCAGAAACTTAAAATAACCGCTTGATCCTGGTGTTATGGGTGGCACACTGGCTTATACCGCGCTTTAAGCTCACTTGCGTGGGAGGATTGAGCCGAGAAGGTACCTCGGCGGCTGAAGCCGGCCAATTTCCACGGACTGAATCGCAGCGCTGAAAGCGCTGCGCCACCCAAAAGCCAAACGTATCAAAAGCGCTGCGCCACCTTAAAAAGGCAACTGCTATTTCTTCACCGCAATCCCCAATTCTTTTAACTGCGCCTCACTCACCGGCGTTGGCGCATCCACCATCAAATCCACAGCCCTTGCGGTTTTGGGGAAGGGAATTACTTCGCGGAGGCTTTCGGCTCCGGTGAGGATCATGACGATGCGGTCGAGGCCGAGCGCAATGCCGCCATGCGGAGGCGTGCCATATTCCAGCGCTTCCAGAAAGAATCCAAAGCGGGCGCGGGCTTCTTCGTCGGTCATGCCGAGGGCGCGGAAGATTTTGCTTTGAATGTCCTGGCGATGAATGCGGATCGATCCCGAGCCAAGCTCTGTGCCGTTCAGCACGACATCATAGGCTAGCGCGCGCACGGAGCTCAGCGGCGATTGCGGATCGTTCAGCGATTCGACGCCCGACTCGAGCTTGGGCATGTCTTCTTCGTGCGGCGAGGTGAAGGGATGGTGCGCCGCGTTCCAGCGCTTCTCGCCTTCATCCCACTCGAACATGGGGAAGTTCGTGACCCAGAGGAAACGGAAGTCTTTCGCGGGATCGCCGGTCTTCTTGAAAATGCCGTGGCGGTCGGAATATTTTTGCGCGAGCGCCAGCCGCAACAATCCTGCCGATGCGTAGATTGCCAATTCCTGCGGTGTGACTTTGCGATGCACGGGTAAAGGAGGCGCTGGTAAAGCAGTCTGCGGGCCGGCTTGGGCCGAGCTTCCCGGGCTAGAAGCAGCGATCAATACGATCAGGTCGCTTTCTTCCATTCCGGTTCGTTCTGCAATCGCGGCGGCCGCGTCGGGGAATTTATTTCCGATGCGTTTAAAGTCTTCGAATAGTTTCGCTCCACCTTTGGAGTGGAACATGGGCTTGATATCGTCGCGCTCTTTGCGGGAGAGTTCGCCGACGTTGGGCGTGCGAATGGCGATCACCGGAAGATTTGCATTGATCGCCAGCTCTTGCAGATTCTCCGGAGTGAAGCAGTCGCGAATGTCGATGAATGCGGGCAAGCGGAGGTCGGGCTTGTCGATTCCGTAAAGTCGAACGGCTTCGTCGTAATCCATGCGTGGGAACGGGGTTTTGATTTCCGATCCGGCGGCTTTAAATGCGGCAGTCAGAAATCCTTCCACCACTTCCCAAACACGCTCGGGCTGCGGGTAGGTCATCTCCAGATCGATTTGCGTGAACTCGGGCTGACGGTCGGCGCGCAGGTCTTCGTCGCGGAAGCAGCGCACGATCTGAAAATACTTGTCGAAGCCGGAGATCATCAAAATCTGCTTGAACATCTGCGGCGACTGCGGCAAAGCATAGAAGGTTCCGGGCTGCACGCGGCTCGGAACAAGGTAATCGCGCGCGCCCTCGGGGGTGGAGCGGGTCATGAACGGCGTTTCGATCTCGAAGAACCCCTGCGCGGAGAGATAGTCGCGAATCGCTTTCGCGACCTTGTGCCGCGTTTCGATGTTGAACTGCATCACGTCGCGACGCAGATCGATGTAGCGATATTTCAGGCGCGTCTCTTCGTTGGTCAGGGCGGTGTCGGAAGGCAGAAATGGAGGAAGTTTGGATTCGTTCAGAATGCGCAGTTCTTCGGCGACAAGCTCCACTTCGCCGGTGGGCATGTTGGGATTAATGGTATTCGGGTCGCGGAGCTTGACGGTGCCAATCACGGCGATGACGTATTCATTGCGCAGGGCTCCGGCTTTCGCATGGATGACCCCGTCGCGCTCCGCATTGAAAACAATTTGGGATACGCCGGTGCGGTCGCGCAGATCGATGAACAGCAGGTTGCCGTGGTCGCGACGGCGGTTGACCCAGCCCATGAGCACGGCTTTTTTCCCCGCATCGGAAGCGCGGAGAGCGCCGCACATGTGAGTACGTCGTAGATCGCCTAGAAAATCGAGCAAAGAGAATATGTCCTTACAGTGGAGTGGTCAGAGTGATGAACCAAGAATTATAAATGGCGGCGCGTTGAAAAAACGGTAGTGGGTTGTGCCCGGCGCTTCAGCGCTCTCAAGAGCACACTTCCGTCCCTCACTATGACAACCTAAACACTTTCAGCGCCGGATAGCTCCTGATACCGGAATAGTGATACCGGCATTGGCATTGTATTGAAGTGAGGCTATTTCTTGCTGGCTTTACCATCCATGACTGTCGACCACTTGGTTCCATCCTGCGACACTTCATAGGCGAAGTTGTACGTGGTTGGGGACGTCCATTTCATGGTGAAGTGGGCTTTCATCGTCATGGCGCCCATCTTCATGTCGCTCGACCAAGTCCAGGTATCGCCATCGATCACGCCCTTGGATTCTCCATATTCGCCCCAGCTGTTGAATTCGTGGTAGGTGTAGGATTTGTCGTCGGAGGAGTATCCGTAGACGGTCAGGCCCACGCCGCTGCCCATAATGCCCGTGTAGTCAGAGTGACAAATTATGAAGAAACCGCCTTCCTGCCATTCGCACTTTTCTTTTTGGTTCACAGTGCCGCCGGGCCCCATGGAACTGGCTTTCATGCTGGCGTCAACCGACCATGAACCGGCGAAGGCGTCCAACTTTTTAACTTCGGGACCGGGTTTCGGCGCTTCCATCTGCGCCACAGCGGCTGCGGTGAGGATGATCCAGGCTGCCAAGAGCAATCCTGCCAGTTTCATTTGCGTTTCCTTTCGGATGTTCTTCTCACTTATTTGGAAGCAATGAGCGATACGGATTCTACACCGTTAGCTTCGTTGGCACAGCGAAATTACCAATCGCCCCAATGCTCCGCAGTCGCCTGATGGAACTTCAACCTCCACTGGCTGCCCTGCTTCACCCAGACCGAAGTGAAATGCTGGTAGCGCGGCGGAGGACCCTGATCTTCTTCCGGAGCTTCGCGCACGATTGCGTCGTAGGTCACGATCGCTCCATTGTCGCCGAGCGGAACTACTTCCATGTCATAGGGAGTCAGTTCGACAAGACTGGAGTCGCCGAGATTACCCTCTGCCGCTTCCCCCTGCAGCAGCATTCCATCGATGCCAACCAGCGAGAAATCACGACTCAGCGTGCGCTTGAAATAGGAAGCGTCGTCCTTCTTCTTGGCGGCAATGAGATCTTTCTCGTTCTCGATCGACGTTTGTTCGATCGAAGTCTGTTCCAAAGCGCTGGGAGGCTTGGAGTCGGATGGAGTACGCGCTGGGACTTGGGGCGCGGCTGCGAGAGCGAAAAGAACGACACAAGAAAACCAGTATGGCTTCACATTGCCTCCTTCAAGATATTGAAAGATATTGATCGCAAAGTATGGATCGACGAGTATCGATAAAAAAGTATCGATCGAAAGCGATCCGACAATTTATGTCGACAGGCCGGTAAGCCCGTCGATGCTTCGTTTATTCTTCCGTTCGCGATATTCTCGTAATCCATCCTCGCCCTTTTTCGCCGCCCACTTGGTGAGTTGCTTCCGGTCGCCCTCATACTCGAAACGAGGTACCGCGTAACCACAGGAATCGGTAACGCGAGTGAGTTCGACGACGATGATGGAGCGCGGATTATCGTAAGCGGGAAAATTCTGCGCCAGGGTGGAGAATTCCGTTTGGTCCGGCTCGACTGCACGGCCGTGGCCGTATAAGCGAATAATGTTCGGCGCACCTTGAAAGGCGCAGAACATCAGGACAATTCTGCCATTCTCTTTCAGGTGCGCGATGGTTTCAACGCCGCTGCCATTGAAATCGAGGTAGGCGACCGCCGATGGGCTGAGGATACGAAATGTATCGAGTCCCTTTGGAGAAAGATTCACATGCCCAGCGGCATCGAGCGGCGCGGAGGCGACAAAAAATATGTGTTGCGCTTCGATAAAGCGCCGCGTGGCATCGTCGATGATCGATCGGGTTGTGCCCATGCTTACTCCTGGACTTTTTGCGGCAGGACTTTTTGCGGCAAATCGGCGCGTGGTACGGAAATCTGTTCACCGGTTGCGAGATTTTTCAATGCGAACGTGTCTGCCTTCACTTCATTCTCGCCGACGATCAGAATATATTTTGCACCCGCCTTGGTGGCGGCCTCGAACGATTTCTTGAGCCGGAAAGTCTCGTCGCCCAGATCCGCGACGATATCGTGACGCCGCAGTTCGCGCGCCAGGCGTGCGGCTTCGGAGTTCATCCCCGCGCCCAGCGCAGCGACGTACACATCGGGCCGTTTCAATACGCTTTCCGCCGAAGCCGATTCTTGCAGCGACATCACCAGACGATCTTCGCCGATGGCGAAGCCGATGCCGGGAGCCGCCGGACCTCCGAGCGCTTCGGAAAGTCCGTCATAACGCCCGCCGCCGAGAATGGCATTCTGTGCTCCAAGCGCTCCATGCGTGAACTCGAAGGCCGTGCGAGTGTAGTAATCGAGGCCGCGCACCAGGCGGTCGTTCAGGGTGAAAGGCACGCCGACCTTGATCAGAATTTCTTTTACAGCTTCGAAATGCGTGCGGCAAGGCTCGTCGAGAAACTGGCTGATGCGCGGCAGGGTTTCGATGATCGGCTGATCGGCAGGAACTTTACAATCGAACACGCGAAGCGGATTGGTGATGGCACGGCGCTGGCAATCCGCGCACATGCTTCCCACGACCGGCTCCAAAGCCGTGCGCAGTGCCTGGTTGAAGGCGGCGCGATCGTGGGCGCAGCCGACGGAATTCAATTCGAGCGTCCAGCCGGAAATTCGCAGGCGGTCGAGCAGCGTGGCCAGCATTTCGAGCACTTCGGCGTCGCGCGCGGGAGATTCGCTGCCTGCCGATGCCGGGCCAATCACCTCCGCGCCAATCTGGTAGAACTGGCGGTAACGGCCTTTCTGCGGCCGCTCACGCCGGAACTGCGGTCCAATGTAGAAGAGTTTGTTCAGTCCGCGATCCCACAGTTTGTGCTCGATGTAGGCGCGAACCGTGCCCGCGGTGTTCTCGGGCCGAAGGGTGAGGGATTGTCCCTTGTCGCTTTCCGCGCGGCCGCGGTCTTCCCAGGTGAACATTTCTTTCGAAACAATGTCCGTGTCTTCGCCAACGCCGCGTGCGAAAAGTTCAGTGCTCTCGAAAATCGGCGTGCGGATTTCCTGAAAGTTGTAGGCGCGCATCACATCCCGCACCGCCGACTCGGCAAAGTTCCATAGCGCCGTATCGGGCGGTAGCAGATCGCGCGTTCCTCGGGGGGCTTTAATCATCGTGTCGTCTTCTGGTTCTCTGTCTACCGCTCCCGCAGATATTCTTCCGTATATCCGAGATAGTTGGTGGCATAGCGCATGATCATTTCATCTTCGCCATTCTCCAACTTCCGGCGAAGCTTTCCGGGTGATCCCATCCATAACGATCCCGGCTCAACCATCGTCCCCTCGGGAATTAGAGTTCCAGCGGCGATAATCGAGCCGGCGCCAATCTTTGCTCCGTTCAAAATAATCGATCCCATACCGATCAGGCAGCGGTCTTCAATCGTGCAGCCATGCAGCGTAACCGAATGCCCCACAGTGACGTACTCTCCCACGGTGACGCCGTAGGTGTGTTTCATGCCGTGCAGCACGCTGCAATCCTGAATGTTCGAATGCGCTCCGATGCGGATGGCGTAAACGTCGCCGCGGATGACGGCATTCATCCAAACCGAAGCGTGCTCTCCCAGCACCACATCGCCGATAATCTGCGCCGATTCATCCACGTAACAATTGGATGGAATCGTCGGTGTCATACCCTTGAACGAGCGAATCATTCCTCACTCCGGCGATCTCATTTGAGCAAGAATAAATACTACCAGCAGCGGCGCCGGCTTCGGCCTTCCGTGCGCCCCCTTCTTTGCGTTCCGGCATGCCATCTGCGAAACTGACGTATCCTCGAATACGATCCGAAACCGGAAACTTCCGCATGGGCCGCATCCACGTACTTTCCGAGCAGGTTGCCAACAAGATCGCCGCAGGCGAGGTGGTGGAGCGGCCTGCTTCGGTGGTGAAGGAGTTGCTGGAGAATGCGCTGGACGCGGGCGCGACGCGGATCAAAATCACCGTGGAAGCGGGCGGCAAGAAGCTCATTCAGATCACCGACAACGGATGCGGCATGGTGCGCGACGACGCCATGCTGGCCTTCGAACGGCATGCGACTTCGAAGCTCAAGGACGCGGAGGATCTGTTGAGCGTGGCCACGCTGGGATTTCGCGGCGAGGCGCTGCCTTCGATCGCTTCCGTGTCCCGGCTGCGCCTGGAGACTTGCGCCGCAGAATCGGGCGATTCTGCCGAGGGCACAATTCTCGAGGGCACAATCATCGGGGGCACGATTATCGAGATTAACGGCGGCAAGATGGCGCGCGTCGAAGAGGCTGGATTGCCCGTGGGAACGTCGATCACCGTGCGCGATCTTTTCTTTAATACACCGGCGCGGAAGAAGTTCTTGAAGGCCGAATCGACCGAACTGTCGCACATCGCTTCGCTGGTGACCCACTATGCGCTAGCTCATCCGGGAAAGCATTTTGAATTGCATTCCATGACCAACGCCATGCTGGTTGCGCCGCCCGTGGCGGGATACAGCGAACGGGTGTACCAGGTATTTGGAAAAGAAACCTTGGATCAACTGATCGCGGTGGCGGCCACGCAGTCGCTCGAACACGTTGGCCTGCCTCAACCTCCGCCATGGCGGCGGGAAGCGGCGGAAGCTGCCGAGCCCGGGGATCCCGGCCAGATGCGGCTTCACGGCTTCGTTTCAAAGCCGGAGATTCAGAAGCTGAACCGCAATTCGATTTATGTATTCGTCAATGGACGGCTGATCCGCGACCGGCTGGTGCAGCACGGGCTCACCGAGGCTTACCGGAATATCATTCCCCCGTCTGTGTTTCCCGTGGTCTTGTTATTTTTGGAAATGCCGCCGGGCGAAGTGGATGTGAATGTGCATCCCTCGAAGACCGAGGTCCGGTTCCGGCAATCGACCGTGATGCACGATTTTGTGCGCGACACGGTGAGGGCGGCGCTGATGAAGGCGCGTCCGGCGCCGCAGTTCACCACCGAGATTCGGGCGCACGCCACCGCCAGTTCTGGGCTGACGCCGGGCGCCAGAGAGTGGGGCCCACCTTCGGATCTGGCTGGGACCTCGGCAGAACTGGGTCGTGTCGCCTATGAACCGGCGAGTGGCCCAGGTTTCATGCTGCACGCGGCTGCGGCGCCGCCAACCTCCGCACGATTTCAATTTGACGGCGGGATCGCAGTTGAAGCAAACGCGGCGATTCCCGCGGCGCGCGGCCTGGAGACGCGTTCCTCCGCCGGAGCGTTTGCCAGCGCAGCGTTCGAAAGAAGAGAAGCAGATTCCATTCCGGATAACATGTACTACTTACATCCGTGCGCTCCGGAGCTCGAGGTTCGTGAAGAGGCTCGCGAAGAAGAGCCAACGCTCGAAGCGCTTTCGACCCTGCGGCCGCTGGGCCAGATTCGCAACTCGTTTATTCTGGCGGTGAATGAAGATGGATTATGGATTGTCGATCAGCACGTGGCGCACGAGCGTGTGCTCTTTGAGCGTGTGCTGAAGCAGCGCGCCGCGCAGGGCGTGGAAAGCCAGCGTTTGCTGATGCCGATTGTGCTGGAGCTTTCTCCCGCGCAGCAAGCCGTCTTTGCCGAGATTGCCGATGAACTACAGCACAATGGGTTTGAAGCCGAGCCGTTCGGCGCGCGCAGCGTGGCAGTGAAGGTCTCGCCGGCGGGTGTGGACGCGGCAGCGGTTGAGAACATGCTGCATGAATTGCTCGATCAAATTTCGCGGGAAGAGCAGTCGCTGAATCTGGAAAAGATACGCGGCCGCATCGCCGCATCGATTGCCTGCCATGCGGCGATCAAGGTGAATATGCCGCTCGATCAAAATAAAATGGAGTGGCTGCTCGCCGAACTGGCGAAAACCGATCATCCCATGTCCTGCCCGCACGGTCGACCCGTCGTACTAAGGTATTCTGTAAAGGACATTCAGAAAGCGTTTAAGAGGATATAGAAAACAAGCTATCGGTGGTTAGCTTACAGCTCTCAGCCAAACCCTGGCTGCGCGTCGTTTTTTAGCTGAGAGCTGACAGCTGAAGGCGGACAGCTTCTTTCCCATGACCGAACAAGACCTTTACGAACTTCGCCGCGCCAAATGGCGGCTGGATGGCAAGCCCATCCGGACCATCGAAGAGGCGCGCGCGTTCGTCGAGGCCGTGGGATTCTGCCTGATGTATCCGGTGCGGCCTTCCATGCCGGTGCCAACCTTCATCGGGGCATTCGTTGGTTCCGACACCCGGCTACCGACCTGGCAGCATGCCTATTCCGATCCGCGCGCCACTGAGGCGATTGAGCTCATGGTGCGGCTGCTGCGCGAGCGGTCGGCTTACGAAGCAAATATTTTCGAGGAAAACAATCCATTCCTGGTTGCCGCCTCCGCGTTTCCTTTCTTTTATGCTCTTGTGGGCGAACGCAACCCCAAGCTGGCTCCGAAGCAGGGTCCGCGTTCCGCCTATTCTCCGCTGGCCTGCGACGCATTTGAGCTGGTGCGGCGCGATGGCCCCATCTCAAAACAGAAGCTGCAGGAATCGCTGGGCGGCAGCGTCTCCCTGCCGGCACTCGATAAAGCTCTGGGTGAATTGCTCGGGAAGCTGCGCATCACGCGGGTCGATTACAAATCGAAAGAAGGCTCCTACTGGGATGAGCTGAACCGCTGGTCTCCGGATGCGGTGCGCGAAGGCGTAAATCTCTCGGTGCAGCAGGCGCTTTCGGCGCTGCTCTCCAAGTACCTGGACTGCGTGATCGCCGCCGAACCGTCCGAACTGGAAGCATTTTTCGGAAGGTTTGTATCGCGCACGCGCGTAAGAGAATCGGTGAATGCCTTGCTGGCGGCGCGAGAGTTAAGCTTCGTCCACGTGAATGGAAAATCGATGCTGCAAATCACTCCGGAGAAGGAAGCGCCGGTTCCTTATGTCGCGACAGCCAGACCGCCCAAGCCTCGGGCAGATGAGCACAGTCGTCCGCGTAAAACATTTTCCCGACCAGGCTCTAGAACGGGCTTCTCCGGTCCGCGGCGGCCATCGTTCACGCAACCCTCGGGCAAACCGAAGAAATAATTATTCCGCAGAAGTGATTCCCGAGACCGCGATAATTGCTTAGCGTGGTATCGAGTGCAGAAGCCGGGCAGCTTCCCCGCACAACTTAATCATCCCGTTCTCGCCATAGAGAGCAGGCGTAAGCGGGTTGAGCCTCAAGGCGATTTCACAAGCTGCTTGCCCGTCCCATCGCTACTCTCCGTGTACAATCGACTCGCGAAATGAACGACCAATTTAGCGCCGAACACTCTCCCCGCAAGCTGATCATCGCCATCGATGGCCCTGCGGGTGCGGGGAAGAGCACCATCGCATCGCGGTTGGCCCGGAAGCTGGGTTACATAAATCTGGAGAGCGGCGCGATGTACCGTGCGCTCGCCTTGCAAGCCATTGAGAACGACGTATCCTTCGACGATGAAACCGCCCTGCTGGCGCTGGCGCAGAAATCCCGCATTCAGCTCGAGCCCACAAGAGATGGAAACCGCACGCTGCTCAATGGCCATGACGTCTCGCCGCGCATTCGCGAGCGCGATGTCACCGAAGCTGCGTCGCGGGTTTCGGTGCATCCCGCCGTTCGGGCCTGGATGGTGGCGCGTCAGCGGGAAATGGGCGAAGGAGGCGGTATAGTCATGGAAGGCCGCGACATTGGGACGAAGGTTTTTCCCGACGCTGACCTGAAGATTTTTCTGGACGCCGACCCGGTCGTCCGCGAGCAGCGCCGGATGGAGCAGCACAAGATTAAGGGAGAAGTCGCGGCCAACCTGGCGGCGGACCTGCGTGAGCGCGATCATCGAGATCGAACCCGCGCCGCTTCACCTCTCATGGCCGCCGAAGATGCCGTCGTGATCGACTCTACTGCGCTGGACGAAGCCGAGGTTTTAGCGAAGGTGGAAGCGCTGGCGGCGGAACGATTGCATCCATAGAACCGTCTGCAGCGCGGTCTTCGGGTGCCCGCCTTAATTCTCCGCCAGCTAGTTTTCCGTGAATTAGTTCTCCGTCGGTTCAACCTTCGCCTTGGGCGCGGGCAGAGATTTGCCCGGCTTCGCCGGCGGGGACGGTGGAGCGGGCGGCGCGGGCGAGGCTGCCGCTGCAACCGCGGAAGCCTTTCGGATCTCAATGCCGTCGTGCTGATTGTTGATCACGATGTGAGACGTTCCATTTCCAACCGTACCGCTGGCCGTCGCCTCGTGATCCCCGTTTTCGATTTTTAACTCCGGAAAGTCGGATTGGATTTCGCCGTCGCGGGTGCGCGCATCCACGCGGAATCCCGCTTTATCGGGAACGCTTAACTCCACGTCGCCACTGCGGCTGTCAATCTGGACGTTCCCTAGCGAACGCATGGAGATTTCCACTCCGCCATTTTCATCCTGCAGCCGGACATCTCCCGTGACCTCTTCAAGCCGAACTTCCTTGGAGCGCGTGGTCAAATGCACTGGACCCGTGATCTTATCCGCGTGCAGATCGTCTGAGTCCAGATCCAGTTCTCCGGCGATGCTGGAAAATTCCATGTCCGTACGCGAAGACTTGAACGCCACGTTTTTGCTGATGCGGGCCAGCTTGACGCTCTCCTCGAATTCACCGTCCAGTTGAACTGAGCCTTTCACGTCGGTAATCGAAACTTCGTTCAGATGCCCGTCAATGTGAACGTCTCCGGCAATCTGCTCGACTTTGGCGGAACTCTTGTCGAGATTCAGTTTCACGTTTCCCGTGACGTCCTCCACCGAAACATCGCCATGCTGGGCGGCGACCTCCACTTGCCCGTCACGGCCGCTTACCGAGACGTCGCCCTTGCGAGCCGTGATGTGCAGCTCCATCTTTCGCGGAATCGAAATATCGAGGTCCGTTTGTACACCGTGATTTCCTGACGCCTGGGTCTTGCCGTCCAGCGTCAGCACCGGACCATTCGACGTAATCGTCGGGAATGTTTGCGCATTGTATTTGTCGGCATCGCTCTGATTGTCCGCTCCAACGCGCTTGTGGATCACCACGCTGATTTTATTGTCCGTGGCCGCGGTCACTCGAACTGCGCCATAATCGTCATTCACGCGCAGATCGGTCACCGCGGGCGGAATGTCCTGTTCGAGATGGTCGTCAAAGTTGAAAGTTTCGCCAAAGATATTATCCAGATCGCTATCGTCGATGCCCATGTTGTTGCGAATCTCGCCCCAGTTGAAGCGGGACGCCTGCGTCGCGATCAGTCCGCAGATGACGATGACGACAACCAGGAAGACTCCTCCCGCCCCGATGCCGCGAGAGGGAACTCCATCCCGTTGCGACTGTTGGTACTCGACAATTTTCACCACTCCCCACAGGATCAATAACAGCGGCCAGTAGTGCGCGAACAAAGTTCCCAGCCGAGCCCATGACAGCTTGTGCAGATTGCCCAGCAGGAAGACGATTCCGAGAACAATTAGTACAAGGGGTCCGGCAAAGGATCGGCGGTGACGCCGCGGCGGCATCGGGGGCTGTACCGGAGTCTGGAGTGGACTAGCCATGGCTCACCTCCCCGGAAGAAGAAGTCGTGCCCGGATCGGACGGTGGTGGTTGCATTGGCATCACCGGCGGAACTGGGGGCACAGTTTGCGTAGCCGGAGCGAACCGTTCGATATGTCCCGTCGTAGAAGCATTGCTTTGCAGCAGCTTCACTACGCCAATCACCAGCAGTATCGCCGGCCAGGTGCGGTCAAAGCTCACCACGTCCAGGCTCTGGAGCAAAAACAATGTGCCGATCGTGAGCAACATGGCCGGGCCCATCATCCGGCGCATCCGGCAGCGATCGCAGGGACAACCGCGCCGCACACCGATAATCCCCCACTGTTTCGCGAACATCCATCCACCCAGTGCGATCAGGATCAGCGGCCAGAGCCGGTCCATGCCGAACTCGAAGATATTCATCGTGTGCAGCAGGAACAAAACGCCCAGGCCAATCAGGATGATGGCAACCGCGGGAATGCTTGTGGGCTCGCTTCTTTCTCCAAAACTGAACGCCTGCGCCAGACCAAATGGGTCCGGAGGCGGCTGATTAGCCTGAACCGCGTGCGCGGTGCGGACCGCATCGATGATCTGGTAAACGTAGAAGAACGCAATGCCGATGCCGAACAAGGCGTCCCAGCTTCCCGCATGATCGGAGCCAAAGATGAGCAATCCGAAAATAACCAGATGCGCCAGTCCTTTGGCATATTGCGAGCAATACACCGCTCCCACGCCGAAGGGAAAAAATCCTGCCAGGATGCCGGCGACCGCCGGGTTCGGACCGGAACCCGTGCGCACCGGGGGTGCAACTGTTCCCATTGGTGGATATGTAGTCTGCTGAGGCACGAAACCCGCCGCCGGTGCAGCGCCTTCCATACGGGCTGCCAGACAACTCTCGCAGTAAACGACTCCTCGGATGTCGCGAGTGCAATGCGCGCAGAGCGGCTTGCCGCACGTCCGGCAAAACGCTACCGCGGCCATATCGTTATGCGTGGCGCAGTTCATACGAACCTCCTGTACGCGGTCACCGACACTACAGACGGGTCGTTGATTGACGAGTCGTTGATAGATGGGCGCTCGATAGATGAATCGTCGAGAGACGGGCCTTTTAGCGACGAACCCGGCAGAGCTTGAGCCAGAATCAATTGACTCTCCCGCTGGCTGTAATTACGCTCCTGCTTCTGCTCGGGCTCTTGCGTTGTGTCATTGCTATGGTCTTTCTTTTCCGGCGCAGCTTCCTTGGAAGGCGCCACTGCGGGCGCAACGTCTCGCTTCAGCTCCCGTACTCGCGATTCCACCTCGTAGACGAACCGGATATTTTCGTAATACCGAACTACGCGGGCCTGCGAATTGTAGTACGTGTGCCGTATGGCGGCAGGACGCAGACTCACCTGGCGAAGATCGGCAGGCCGTACCCCGAGTACGCTCAGCGCGACTGATAACGAAAAGAAGGCCATGCCAAATGACATGGCAAACCGGGGTTGACGCACCGTCTCCCAAATGGGCTGCATCGCTCCCGAGGCCCAGGCCTGCGCCCGCTCCCACACTGTAACGCGCGGTTGCGGCGAAGCTGAGTTCACCCGCAGGCGTTGGGTGTCAACGCCCGACGTGGATGCCAGAATACTCGTTACCAGGCCGGCTGGAGGCTCCACCTCCGTGAGATCCTTCAGCCAGTTGCGGCCCGCCTCAACCTCGGCGAACAGCGGCCCGCACGCCGGACAACTCCGCGTATGAGCCTGGAACCGGTCGAGTCGAACGCCCGTCAGAACGCCATCGAGCGCGTCCGTGAGCAGGCCGTCAAACTCGGCGCACTGCATTCCGTTACTGGTTAGGTCTGGCATCACATCACCTGCCTATAGGTACGTTGCAAAAGGCGCGCAAGTTCCGCCCGCCCGCGATTTATTCGACTTTTCACAGTTCCCTCCGGAACCCTCAAAACATTGGCAATCTCGCGATAGTCCATATCCTGTAAATCTCTTAGAATCACAGCTTCCCGCAGCTCCGGCGAAAGCCGGGAAAGTGCCGCGTGAACCGTTTCCCCCACCTCGCGGCTGCGTACGCGCGCGTCAGGAGGCGCACTTTGGTCCTGAATTTGCTCACTGAGCGGCTGCGCGTCCTCGTGCGAGGAGGACGCCGCATCCAGCGAGTCGGTAATCCGATCATTCTTGGTTTTGCGGAAATGATCCACCAGCAGGTTGCGGGTAATGGTGGCGACCCAGGTGACAAACGCACCCTTGGAGCTGTCATAGCTGCCAAGCGTGCGGTACATCTTGATAAAAACTTCTTGCGCCAGATCCTCGGCGTCATCTCCCGACCCGGCAAAACGATAGCAAATGTTATAAATCCGCCGGTGATATGTCTGGACGATCTCCTCCCAGGCAGCCGCGTCTCCCGCCACGCAGCGGCGCACCAGCATCGCAACTACCTGGACATCTTCCATTCAGGACCCAAAAAACCTTGTCATTCCGACCGCAGGGAGGAATCTGCTGTCTGCCGTTCGTCCAGCCGCCCGCCCCACACAAGACAGTACGCGGATGTACACCCGCAAGTTCGCCGAATGACAGCCAATGCAATGACTTATTCGAAACACGGCATTGTAGCAGTGAGGAAAGTTCAACAATCGTCACTTGCGGCTGCGATCCACTGTTTGCATTGACTTCGCCTTCCGAACGCCCCTAAGATTGCAGCCCAGACCGCCTTCATCGGCCAAAACAGGATCGGCGAAAGCAGGATCCGCCAAATATGATCGGGCAAACTATCTCGCATTACCGCATCATCGAAAAGCTGGGTGGCGGCGGCATGGGTGTCGTTTACAAGGCCGAAGACATCAAGCTCGATCGCTTCGTCGCCCTCAAGTTTTTGCCCGAAGATGTGGCAAGAGATCCTCAGGCTCTGAGCCGCTTCCAGCGCGAGGCCAAGGCCGCATCCGCGTTGAACCATCCCAACATCTGCACCGTTCACGAAATTGACGAGCAGAATGGCCAGACCTTCATTGTGATGGAGTTTCTCGATGGGGCAACCCTGAAGCACATGATTGGTAATCGCGCTATGGAGTTGGATCGGGTCCTTGAGGTCGGCATTGAAGTGGCCGACGCGCTCGATGCCGCTCACACCTTGGGCATCGTGCATCGCGACATCAAACCGGCCAATATCTTCGTCACGAAACGGGGGCACGCCAAGGTTCTCGACTTCGGTTTGGCCAAGGTGACGCCCAAACCCGAAATGGTTGCGATTGAAGCTACCGCCACCGCCGTCGCCGACGAGCATCTCACCAGCCCCGGCAGCACCCTGGGAACAGTAGCCTACATGTCGCCCGAACAGGTCTTGGGAAAGGACCTCGACGTCCGCACCGATCTTTTCTCCTTCGGCATCGTGCTCTACGAAATGGCCACCGGCACTCTGCCTTTTCGCGGTGAGACCGCGGGAGTAATCTTCGATTCCATCCTCCACAAACAACCCTCCGCCGTCGTGCGCCTGAATCCCAATCTTCCGCCCAAGCTTGAAGACGTGATTGCCAAGTCTCTGGAAAAAGATCGTGAAGTCCGCTACCAGTCCGCCACGGAGCTAAAAGCAGACCTGAAACGACTCAAGCGCGACACCGATTCGCAGCGCCTTGGGATCGTCACCGCGGAAGCAACTAAGCCGGCTCACGCAAACCGTAGGAAGGTATGGATATTTGCCGCCGCATTCTTGCTGGCGTTTGCCTTGGCTGTAATCGCGGGGCGCACATACAGTTCGCGCGTCCGCTCATCGCAAGCCGCGCCACCAGTTGCAAAGCCCTTAGTCGAAACCATGGCGGTCCTCCCCTTCCGCGACATTTCAGCGGCCACCACTGACAACTGGGGTATCGGCATCACCGATGCAATCATTAGCCGCTTAACCTCATTGCAGAATCTCGCGGTCCGGCCTACAACATCTGTTTTGAGGTATTCGAAGGAAACGCCCGAGCCAGCGGAAGTAGCCAAAACACTAAACGTGGAAAGCGTCCTGGAAGGAACCTATCAGCGATCTTCCGACGTCATCCGCGTGACCGTGCAATTGATCGACGCTCCTACTGGCAACACGAAATGGTCGCAACGCTATGATCTGCACAGCGCCGACCTGCTCACCTTCGAAGATCAGATCGCAACCAAAGTCGTTGAAGGATTGCAGATCGAAATCTCGCCCACCGAACAAAAATCAATCGAACAGCCCCTGACCACCAGCGTCGACGCCTATAACGGCTACCTCGACGCACGCGTCTCTCTGAACGAATATTTCGTGCATTCCCAGCTCGGAAGTCTGGAAAAGGGCGAGCAAGTGCTCTTGCGCTCGATTTCTTTGGATAAGAATTTCGCCGACGCCTACGCGCTGCTGGCAGAGCTTTATTCCCTCCAGGCGGCGAACTTTTTTGTGGACGCAGGGGAGAATGTGAAGCGTGGCGAGCTTGCCGCACAGAACGCTTTGACGATCAACCCCCAATCCTCCGAGGGATTGATCGCTCTGGGCGGCATTTACGGCGAAGAGGGCCGGGAGCAAGAGGCGATCCGCACCATGAGAAAGGCGGTTGTCGTCGCCCCCAACAATGAAACCGCGTGGCAGATGCTGGGTTATTCCTACTATTACGCCGGACTGAACGACTTGGCCGAGCCAGCTTACCGCCATCTGACAGAAATGAACCCCACGGTTCCTCAGCCGCACTGGATGCACGCCCGAATGCTTCTTTACATGGGTAGAGCGCCTGAGGCCGAAAAGGAAATGCGGGAGTTGGTGGCCAATCATCCCGGTCAATACAAAGCCTTGGCATACCTTGGCTGTGTGCTCTACTACGAAGGCCAACTGATCGAGGCCAAAACGAATTTCGACCGCGGCGTTCAACTGGCCGGCGACACCAGCGATAACGCTCCCCGAATGCTGGCCGCGTTTTGGTATGCATCCCAGGGGCAGCGGGGGAAAATTGCTCCTAGACTATTTACCTACCGCCCCGACCAGGTGATCGATGGTGACGCCGCCTACTGGCTCGCGGGAATCTATGCCTTGCTCGGCGACCGGCAGCATGCGCTCGTGTGGTTGAAACGTACCGTCGAGCTCGGAGACGTGAATTATCCCTGGTTCGAACGCGACAAGAACTTCGACAGCCTGCGCGCCGATCCGGAATACCAGACGATTATGGCTGGCATTCGTGAACGCTGGGAAAGCTATATGAAGGAGTTCGATGCCCCTTCGTCCTAGAAGGCGACCATCCTACAGCCTCGCCTTTAGAGCCTGCTCCGCGATCAGGAATTACTTCTGGCTCAGAAGATAAAGATCGGCGTTCCCACCCGGCCGCGCGTACACAACCGTGGAAAGGTCTTTAGAAAAATCATATGCATTGCCGGAGTAATCCTGGCGAAATGCAAACGGAAGCTTCACCGCCGCTTGCACCGGTCCCGCCAGCTTTCCGTCGTGCCACGGCTGGCGATAGATCGTCGTCGCCCCATGCGACGAGGCTACATACAGGATTGCTTTCCCATCCGAGGCAAAGCGGACGACCAGAGTACTGGTGTCCGGCAGCAGAGAAATACATTTGCCATCGGCCAGCGAGAATTCACTGATGCCTAGCGATTGCGCTCCATTTCCGAGTAACGAGGTAAGCAGATACTTGCCGTCGGGCGACGTATCCCAGACTGCGCCGCAATTATCCACCACTTTCTCCACGCCTGAGCCGTCGGTCTTGACCTTCCACGTTGTGACCTTTGCTAAATCGGTCTCCTGACCACCCAGGTAAAAGTAATTCGGGTCTGGACTCGGCGCTCCATAGCCTCCTGAAACTCCGGACCATGGTATCTGGCGAAGGCCGGTGCCGTTGGTTTTAACAATGTAGATCTTTGTATTGCCTCCTTCATGCACGGCAAACGCCAGCTTGGAACCGTCCCCTGTAAACGACACTGTGATCAATTCTGTTCCCGAAGTGATTTTCGTCCGGTTGCTTCCATCAATATCCGAAAACCAAAGGTCTCCCTGCTGCGCATTTCCCGAGAGAGTGATGTACATGACATGGCGCCCGTCCCACGAGAGAGCCGGCTGCGTGGCCTCCTCCTGAGTTAAATCGAGCGACTGCTTCGTCTTCATGTTGTAAACCGTAAGGAAGCCCGATCGCCTTCCGTTCACGAAATAAATTCCCTTGGCGGCGGCGCTGGGCATCGGCGAGAGATCGGGACCGGCGCCAAAAGTGATTTGCTTCAGATTCGCGTCGCTCAATCCGAATTCCCAAATGTTGGTGACGCCATTGACCGTTCGGCTGCACAACAGCGTTTGCCCTGCATCGTGCCAGACGATGCCAGTCGGACTTCCGGTAATTTCGCCGACTTTCTGGGATGCATGACTGGCCACGGTGACCCGGTAAAGCTCCACGCTGGTCGATCCCATTACGGTGTCATTTCCGGCGAGCACGAGCAGATCCTTGCCGTCCGGAAAGGGCAGAACTCCTATCGGACTCAAACCCTCGGGAGAGCGAAAAATCATCTCCTCGGCAAGGCCTGCGTTGGCCTTGCGAAATACCTCATTCTCGTGGCCTCCCCTGATGAAATAGAAGGAAGTTCCGTCCGGTGATGCGGCCAAGCCGAAACCTGAGGCCATTACGGTGGAAGCGCCCCCGAGAGTTGGCACACTCCGAACTTCCAGCCCACTGAAGTCATCGGCGTAATAGATTTGCGTCCCATCCGCCGAAAAGCCGTCAACTATCTTGGCCACCGAGTCGCTGGTTAGTTGCAGCGGCTCGCCGCCGGAAGCGAGCATGACAAAAACCTGGTCGAATCCTTCGACCGGCGAAGTAAATGCCACGGTGTGCCCGTCCGGAGAAACCACCGCATGGTTCATAGGCTTGTTCCAATGGCTGATCTGCGTCACTTTGGCGGGGCCGCTGGATGAGAACGAACTGCGAAAGTAATAAGCGGCCAGCGCACCCAGCACAATCACAACTGCAGCCGCGGCCGCGGCAATTAGATATCCTTTGCGCGAAGTTGTGCCGTCCTGGACCGCTGCTGCCGACGTTCCACTCTTCATTTGCGGCGCAGCCACGTCGAGCGCGACGGCGGAGGATGCGTGAGAAGAGGATGCGTGAGAACCGCCCGAACCCGAATCGCGTTTCGTGCGTTTCAGGTCGCCCCGCAATTCGGCGCTTGATTGATACCGAAGCTCGGGATCTTTCTCCAGGGCCTTGTTGATGATGCGATCCAGTTCCGGAGGAAGCTCGGGATTCAGGCGCAGAGCTGAAACCGGCACCTTGTGCAGAATTGCGTCAAAAATTACCGCCGAAGTCCCACCGGAAAATGCCGGTCGCGCCGTCACCATTTCATATAAAACCAGACCAAATGAGAAGAGGTCCGTCCGCGCGTCCAACATCTCTCCTCGCGCCTGCTCCGGCGACATATATGCAACTGTTCCCAGCGCGCTCCCCGGGCTGGTGAGATGCTCCTCCATTTCCAGCGTCGGAGAACTCATGCCCCCGCTCTCATTCTTGGAGGTAACCTTGGCCAGCCCGAAATCCAGTATTTTTGCCTGACCCCGCGGCGTCACAAATATGTTCGCCGGCTTGATGTCCCGATGAACAATTCCTTTGGCGTGCGCCGCGTCCAGCGCGTCCGCGATCTGGATACTTAAATCGATAACCGTATCGATTTCCAGAGGCTTCGCCGAAATCCTGTGCTTCAGCGTCGCGCCTTCCAGATACTCCATGGCAATGAACGCCTGTCCGCTCTGTTCGTCAATTTCATAGATCGTGCAGATGTTGGGATGATTGAGCGCCGATGCGGATTTGGCTTCGCGCTGGAAACGTGCAAGTGCCTGCGGGTCTCTTGCTACGTCGTCAGGGAGAAATTTAAGGGCCACGAAACGGCCGAGTTTCAAATCCTCAGCCTTGTAAACCACGCCCATCCCGCCGCCCCCGAGCTTCTCGATGACGCGGTAATGCGAGATGGTTTGGTCAATCATGAATGAGATTTCAGCTTAGCGGTCGCCTCATCTTACGGACGCAGCCACGGCGCAGTCAACGAATAGTAGGGTTCCCAAACTTCGCTGCGCTGCGAAACTCGACTCCAGTTCAATGCGGCTTTCCCGCATGAATCGTTCTGTGAGTTTATTTCTTCAATGCGGCCGTGAAGTTAGTAATGATCGTAACCGGCTGGTTCACCTGCTGCGCGAGTCTCTCCATCAGCAGCCTCTTGCCGTCGGGAGAGAGGCTGTAGAACGGGGTCGTCAGAACCGTCCACTGGCTGATCAACGTCTGCGGAGCTCCGAATTCCAGCGCGCCTCCCACCTCCTTGACCGGAACGGCGAGAATGGACTGGTTTGCGTCAAAAAAGAGAAGCTCTTTGCCGTCCGCGCTCCAATGCGGAATCTGGCCGCCATTGGGCGAGACCTGCCATTTCCCTTGGCCGCCGCCATAAGCCTCTACATAGATTTCGGACTGCCCTGATTGAGCTGATCCATAGGCGAGCCATCGGCCATTGGGGGAAAGAGTCGCGCCGGATCCCTGGGCCATGATCTGGTGTGGTTTTCGCTCCCCATCCAACGATACCGCCCATATTCCCTCGGCTTTTTGAGTGAAGAGGTTCGGCGAATAAAACAGAGTTTTGCCGTCGCTCGACCAGTCATCGGGGGCGTAAACCGCTCCAGCGGGATCGGGGATTAATAGCTCTTCCGCGCCCGTACCGTCCGCACGTTTGCGGTAGATGCCACTGCCGACCGCGCGCAGTGAGCTGTAGGCGATCCACTTACCATCCGGCGACCACACCGGAAAAGTATTTCCGTTCGGGCCAAAGGTGAGGCGCGTGCGGACGCCGCGCGACAGATCGAACGACCAGAGGTCGTTGACACCGGAATCGATCATGAGCGCGATGCGATCACCGTGCGGCGACAGGCGCGCAAATTGCAGGTTCTGCAAATTATCGGCGGCAACGCTCAGCTGTTTTCCAGTGCGGTCCATCCAAACCAATTGAACGCCGCCGGAACTGCCGTTGCCAAAGGCCAGCAGCCCACCGTCTGTCGCCGTCGCGCCCATGCGCCAGGTGGTGACGTCGTTCAGAACTCCGGAAGAAAGCGTTTCCGGTTCGCCGCTCAACTCGCCCTTGGCGGGATCGAAAGGCTGGGCCATCAACTGATCGCCACGACCAAACAGAAGGTAGCCAGCCGCATAAATCGCATTGCTCTGCGTATGAATCAGCAGCCGGTTGTCCCGCCCATCGAGCGACGCATAGTAGATGGCATTGTTCGATACCTGGGATGGATTGTGATTCATCGCGAAGTAAAGATAATGTTTGCCATCGGGAAGAAAAAACGGCCAGCGGTGGGAGGAGTGCAGCGCGGGATCCACTTTTGTCAGCGGAGTGGGAGAGCCTCCGCTGGCGTTGATCTGCGATAACGGCGCGATGGGAGACTCGGAAAACACAATCACGCCAGTGGAACTCCACGTGCCGCCGCGTCCCAGTTGGGCGTCGCAAAGAGACTGCGCCGTGGTGCCGTTGAGTTCGATGGTCTTGAGTCTGCCCTTGGCGAAGAATCCAAGCGAACGGCCGTTCGGCGACCAGAAAGGGAAGATGGCATCGTCGGTATCGGACAGCACATGCGCGTCGGATCCGTTCATGGGCCGCACCCAAATGGAGGTCTTGCCGTCGGTACCCGTCGCAGTGAATGCCAGATACGCACCGTCGGGCGAGAGCACCGGCGGCCCAGCCACGTCAGAGGTCAGGCGGAAATGCGTGTCCGGCGGCGGATTGATCACCGCACGAATGCTGGCACTTGAAACCGCGGGGCGGTGAAGAAAAAATCCGGCAAGCGTTCCTAAAACAATTGCGGCCGCGACGGCGGCAAACCACAGAAGGCGATTTGGTGCGGGTGCCGGAGCTAATTCCGCATCAGCCGGCTTTGCACCTTGAGATTCAATCCAGCGCAAATCCATCGCCACGTCATGCGCCGATTGAAATCGATCCGCTGGATCTTTCGCCAGGCAGGCGCCCACCACACGATCCAGCATCGGCGGTGCAAGCGGCTGCGTCGCGCTGATCGGCTCCGGATCTTTTTCCAGAATCGCGCTGAACACGCTGAGTTGCGATTTTCCTTCGAAAGCTCGCCGTCCCGTGATCATCTCGTAAAGAACGCATCCGAAACTAAACAGGTCGCTGCGCGCGTCGGCTTCCGCTCCTTGCAGAAGCTCCGGCGCCATATATTGAAATGTCCCTACGATCGAACCCTTCTGCGTCAGCGGCGACGCCGCCGAGGTAAGCGCCGCCAGATTCATGGTCGGCGTGGACGGCGTGAACGTTCCCACGGCCTGCGATGCAATTGGCAACTGTGACTTCGGCTTCGCCAGTCCAAAGTCCATCAGCTTCGCGCCCGCTTTGGTCAGCATTATGTTCGCCGGCTTCAGATCGCGATGGATAATCCCTCGCTGATGCGCCTTCTCCAGCGCCTGCGCAATTTCGATTCCAATCTTCAGAACTTGATCGAGCGGCAGCGGACCTTTCTTCAAACGCTCAGCCAGCGTCTGACCCTCGAGATACTCCATCACCAGAAAGTCAGTGCCGTCCTGTGTTCCGATGTCATAGAGCGTGCAGATATTCGAATGTTGTAGCGCGGAAATGGCTTTGGCCTCGCGCTCCATGCGCTGTTTCAATTCCGGATCGGCGGAAAGATGTGTCGGCAAAACTTTGATGGCAACGGTCCGGTCAAGCCGCGTGTCTTTGGCGCGATACACCTCGCCCATGCCGCCCGCGCCCAGGGGAGATAGGATTTCGTACGGACCAAATCGTGTGCCAGAGGGTAGGGTCATAGGTTCTTGGAATTCGCGCAGTCTAAATTTACGCAGGTTAGATTCGCGCAATTATAGCTCGTGCCGCGCGTTGCATCCCAAGCTCTGGGCGGACCGGCACAACCAGCACCCGCTGCACCCCGGCATGCCGGCTGTAAACCGTCACCCTTGCCTGTATATACCTTGCGTGTATATACCTTGCGTGTATATACCTTGACACGTATATGCCCTGCGGAGTATACCAAGAGAGTGGAATCTTTATTCGAAATCATTGCCGAACCGAACCGCCGCGCGATACTGAGCCTCCTGGTATCGTCCGAACAGTCGGTGGGAGAAATCGAGCGTCGGCTTCGTATGACGCAGCCGACCGTGTCAAAGCACCTGCGAGTGCTGCGCGACGCCGGCTTCGTGGAATCCACGGTGGACGCACAGCGCCGTCTCTATCGGTTGAACCCTAAACCGCTTCAAGAGATCGATGACTGGCTCGCTCAGTTCCGCCGGTTTTGGTCCGCTCACGTCGACGCTCTCGAACGCCACCTCGACCGCATGAATCCGTCAACGCCAACGAAAAGCACAATTACGAAACGAAAAAAGGAGACGACGTCGCGCCTCAAACCGCGAACGTGATAAAGGAGAAGCAAAATGAAAATCAAACTGA